>Ga0070733_10000031_pt1 | contig 175093 bp, 151 predicted proteins | sample Coa_R1_9_FD_66450 | JGI IMG/M metagenome (GOLD analysis project Ga0070733, IMG submission 66450) | Surface soil microbial communities from Centralia Pennsylvania, which are recovering from an underground coalmine fire - Coalmine... | ecosystem: Environmental > Terrestrial > Soil >...
ATCCACGACAGCTTCATTGTGCCGATGGCAAATGCAGCGGCGGTGGAGCGCTTTATGTCGGAGGAGTTGGTCACCTATACTGATCACCCGTCGGTCATTCGACGTGAAGGGCCGACGTAAGCGTTTTGAGCTACCCCCAATACTTAGGGACTGGCGAGTTGGGCAGACGCTAACCGGCCCGTCCGGGGTGACACGCCTGTTGTGGATGGGCAAAATCGAGCGGAAGCTCGGATGGCCGCAGTGGCTCCATAACAACCCGACGTCGCGCGTTCGCCCGCCATATGCCGAGCGGCGGACAGTATTGTTTGCCCAACGGCGACAGCCCTGCTTGGCCGTATGTAAGCCATTTCGCTCGTTGCACTGGTGATGAGGCTCGCACTAGCCCCATAACTTGGACCCCGAGTGCGATTGAACCGCCCGTAGATCATCCAACGCGACGGGATATCGTTGACCCCGCAGACGCGCCACTTCGGCAATGAGTTGGCGACGCTAAGCGAGCGTTATTGAACCGAACGCTGGATTCTGACGTGGTGTTTCCGTACGCGCGCGCCCGAAATGGATTGTATTACGACAATTTCGGCGACACCGAAGTTTTCATTATCCGGGCCGTTCGCTGGTATCACGCCCGCCTCAATCTGGACCGTGCCGGGTGACAGGGCGTATACCATCCCCCTCTGAGCTACGGTGTCCACCGACGGGCTGCCATTTATCCATTGCACAGTCGAAGATGCAACCGGCAGCTGGCGACGGAATTCAGCGCGCGAGCTCCCGATTTATCACTCAGCCCGAATAATCCAGTATACGGCGGCGTTGACCGGTCGCGATTCGCCGTCGCCGCCCCCTGTCACAGTGTGATGGTGCTGCGACGTGTTAGGTTGGACCGTCACCGTCGCACAGCAAACGAACCCCCGCTCGGTGTTTGCCCCAAACGTGTTGCCACCCTCCTTGCGCATGTTGTTAGACGTCACGGGATGACTGTGGCGGTTACTCTCGTCGCTTGTGCCGAATCCCTTAACTGGCAGACCGGTAGTCCAATCCTGACGAGAGCCAACGTTCGCCCCGGCTACCCCATTCTCCGCACTAGCGGTTCGGTCCGCCGACTCGATGTCCACCAAACCGGTCGGATCATCGCCGCGGAGAAACATACCAACCATGTTTGGTAAGCGCGCACTGTCGGCCTCAATGTTGTGAGGCCGCCCCCAGAAATCCTGAATTGCGTGATACAATCTCGGATATCGTTTCATAGAGTACAGGCTGCCGTCGCACAACAGCCAGTTCTTGGGAAGGGCTGAAAGGACCCCAGCATAGGCAAGAACGGTCCCTACCGGAACCGAATCAGCCACCTGGGCACAAGCGACCTCAGACGTTAATGCGGACGAGAGGCCAGTCCATGGAGCTATGCCAACTAAGTACGCTAATCCTCGAAATCGATAAGGATGCATCTGCATGCTCCTCGCCATCGCATGTTGATAATATGGTCGCGACTCTCTACTTGACGCGAATAACCCAGTGCACGGCAACATTTATCGGTGTGGTCTCTTTGTCGCCGCCGATGACTTGATGTGTGTGGCCCTGTGTGTTGTCACTCACCGTCACTGTGGTCGGATCCGCTACTCCCCGCCCCGGCCCAGAATCGTAAAAATTAGGCCCTCCTTCATTACTCCCATTGACAACTACAACGTGGGTGTGCGGGGTATCCTCTATGCCGGTGACAAACCCCGCACGCGGCAACGCCGTCGCGTACCCCTCCAACGTCCCAACTCGCGCGCCCGTATTTCCTCCAGGCAAGCTCGCCACCCGAGCATCTGCGTCCGGATCGACCGCATGCGCGGCGTCGACGCCACGAAGAAATCGACCAGTCAAATTTGGCAGTCGCCCAGCAGTCGGATGCGCAACGTCTCCCTTTCCCCATTGCGTACCGATGACAGTCCAAAGCACAGGGTACTGTTCCTGAGTATAGAGACGGCCGTCGCATAGCTGGAAGCTGGGCGGCATCTCCGCAAGCCGGCCCGAATAGGCGACAATCGCGCCGACCGGTACTGAGGGTAGTTGACCACTTGCGCCCGCGGCCACCATCGCAAGCGCAGCGATGCTTGCTCCGCGCGGAACGGTTTGCAGAATACGTAAGCCGTACATGCTCGAAACCCACCGTGGAAGTGACCCGCTGCTAACGAACGCGAATAATCCAGTAGACCGAAGCGTTGACAGGACGTGTCTCCGTGTCGCCCCCAACTAACACATGAGTATGGTGCCGATCATTCGGGCCGAGCGTAACGACCCCCGGCACACCTAGCCCACGTTGCTTGCCTGCACTGAAGGTATTAGGGCCCGAAATGTATTCCGCGTCAGTGGATGCAGCGTGGTCGTGAGAGTTGCTCTCAGGGCCTGTGGTAAACGGCGCGCGCGGAAGCCCGGTCGCCCAATTCTCCAGCGTCGCCCCATTTGCCCCCACATTTCCGCCGGCTGCTGGCGCCGTCCTACTCGTTCCGTCTTTGTCAACGTTGCTCCGCGGGTCCGCACCGCGAAGGAACAAACCGTCCAGTTTCGGCAGAAGGCCAGAATTCGCGCTGTGCCCTGCGCCCCACGCTGTACCCAAGACAACCCAAAGCGCTCGATAACTGGTCTGGTCGAACTCGCGGCCGTCACAAGGAAGGTACTCGGAAGGCAGCGACTTAAGGTCTCCACCATACGCGATGATCGATCCGACTGGTATCGCTGCGGGAGCGACAACCGTCGGCATAGCGACCTTTACCGCGTTCTTCGGAGATTGACCACTGGCAGCAGTGCTGAGGAGACACAACAATAGCAGCGAAGTACCAACGATGCCGCCTCGGTACTTCGCCAGCGACGCGTTCCCGATGAGACTCCGGTGCCCACCCAACCTGCTAGAGCACATTTCTCGGCCTATTGGTGTGAGATTGTCCAGAAAATGGCGAACCAAACAAATCAAGGTTGTTCACCTAAGCGAGTGGCCCATACACCGCCTCAAGTCGGAGTGCGCTACCCACCGTGAGGGAGTAAGTTGGTAGCGCTTGCACGATGACGTGTTGACTTCCCCATTGACCCTTCCGCTCCACCCAGTGTTGAAATGGTCGGCGCCCGTAACGGGTAGGTGCGGTCAGCGTGAGTTTCGACCCAGCACCAATAAGCCTCTGAAACCGGGTTCTCCCAGGGCGCTGATCTTGATCATTGACCGCCAATCTGATTAGAGGCGTCAGTCCGTTGGATGCCGTCACGTCAAGCCAGTGATCCGCACTCGGCGGGCCGATAAACTCATCCTCAAGTGCAAGGACCAGCCGTTTGATATCGACGCTTGACCCATCGGGGCTTCGAATTGCCTTGATTCGCAAGGTGCCGCCATAAACGCCCGGTCGAACAAGAAACGTATTGCCAAGACCGGGGGCTCCCGGCGGTATCATCCAGTTCAGTAGTGCGATCGAGTCAGGGCTAATCGTGTCTGGCGTCGGCGCGCTCGCTCTGCCGCCTACAATCGGTACCTCGGTTTGCCAGAATAGCGGCACAACTGCATACCTATCGTCCTTGTAATGACGGAATGCGAAGAGCCGCCCATCGGCGCGCAGCACCGAGCTGCCGGAATGCTCTACAACAATAGACAACCGCTGCGCCGCGGCATCTGCGCTCACATCGATCTGAGCGACATAGATGCTCACAATCCGATGGCGTTCCTCTTCCGGCAGACCGTAGTCCATCAAGTCAACTGATACGCCACTTGATGTGCTGATATAGTGACCGTTTGAGTCCTTTGCGTTGAGCGCTGCGACCTGACTGTCGAGTAGCGGTATAGGCAGGGGCGGAGTTCGTTGTTGGTAGTTGAGGTTATTGGCCGGCTCTGCTGCCAGTGCTGCTCGTATGTCCTGGAGCGCAGTTTGAAATAGTGCTGCTAAGGTGCTGTATTGCGCCTGCAACTGCGCAAAGTCGCCGTTGAGGTCTACAATCATCTTGCGCACTCGATCGAAAACTGCTGCAGTATCGAGCGGATTCGGATATGGCCTGAGTACGCCGTACTCGAACGCCTTCTGCACATAGTAGTGGTACTCCAGCAAGCGGGTGCGCGCCCGGCGGCCGGCATCCTGAATAGCCTCCACAGCGGCTTGGTCGTACGCTATCGCTTGTTCCACTGCCTGAGACTCCAACCGATCTATCGCTAAGCCATCGGCGGCGATATCCTGTGTTAGGCTCGCGATCTGTGTTACAGTTTGTGTAACCTGGTTGCAGATTTGCTGCTTTTGTTGGTTGAGCGCCTGTAGTCCGTCAACGAGGTCATTCAGCCCTGCGTCCGTAGCTCTAAGATGCGCTAGTTCAGCATCCATGTTCGTCGAGTCCGAACTTTGGGACCAATTTAGATTCGCCAGTTGCTGAATCTTTGGCACCGTGTCTGCACTCAGTTTGGTGAGCCCCTTGATGTAGTCCAGTGGTCGCTTCCCGGCCGGGTTGGCGGTTGAGAGAAAAGCCGCTGAGTTGGCGTGCGTTGCTGGCAGCGATGCACTGACATTGCTCGCGACATCGGCGAGCTTGCCGACGGTCGCAAGTGGATCGTTCTCATCGAACTGCGAAATTGCAGTCAGACCGAGCCCAACCGCTCCCAGGGCGGGCTGAAAAACAGGAATGAACTCGCACGCCGTTCCAAGCACGCCGAGCGCGCGTTTCCAAATCGGCGGCTCGGCCGCCTGCCGCAACTCGTCCTCGCGATCCGCTATTCTCTTCTTATAGGCTGCGATAGAGTCGGTAAGTTGAGCGACCTGCGCTTCCAGCACAGGGATTAGATTGACACTGACGCTCAGCGTGTCGAGAGACTGACTCTGACGGACGACAATCGCCCGCTGCGCATCGGCCAGAGCCTCCATTTGCGCCTGCTGCTTATCTGCAAAGAACTGCACCCAATCCGCCAAGAGTAGCAGCGGTACAGCTGCATCGACCTCCTGCTTATAGAGAGCAACATTTGTGGTCAGTGACAGCAGCGGCACCCATCCGGCTGGATTGCCGAAATAATCGCGGCGGCCATTGAGTCGAGACAGGAGGCTCGCTATCTCCAGATGCATTTGCTGATAGGCATCCACAAACTCAGGCGTCAACTGACCCTCGTTCGCATCGGCGACCAGTGAGTCGTAAAATGTGAGGATCTGCCATGCGTCCCGAAGATTGCCGTTCAGATAGATATCGTTCGTAAAATTGATGACAGCGCGCAGTGCAGCGGGATGCAGCCACGCGAGCTCATAAGTATCGGTAAGTATCGACACGACACCGCTTGCGATCGAGGCGCCCGCCCCACTACCCACCTCGCACAACGACCGCACGGCGGAAGACGTGCTCACTACAATGGCTCCGCGACCGCCCGGACTGCCGTCCTTATCGCCTCCCCTCGCGACGATTCGCGCTTGAGGGCCAGGAGGCGCAACACACTCTCTCGCGTAAATCAGCACCTTGGCGGCATTGTAACCCGTCGTCGGTTTTGCCGCCTGGTCAGGTCCGGTAAGCCGCTCTGGCGTGAGGTTGATATAGGACGCCTTACTTGGATCTGGGTCTTCGAATACGAGCCGACGCGCGTATAGCGTGAGAGCGGTGAGGGGAAAGCTAAAGGCGTCGCGCACCACAACTGTATCGGCACAAATCGTCAACGACCTGATATCGGGCTTGGCATCGAGCGCTGCAATGACGTTGCCGATACTCTTTTCCAGGTTTACGCGCTTGCCAGTGATCATTATATCTCGCGGCGTGTACTCCCCGTCATTGAACCAGACAGACTGTGACGCCACGCGAATGGTGTATGTCTGGTAGGCCTTGCTAGCGGCATCGGGACAAGTGCCGTATGGGTTAGCTGACAGATCATCGCAGGCATCCGGGTTGGGTTGCGTAGTCAAGTCAAAAGGCGGCGTCGTTTGCACCACCTCGGCTGACGGAGGCAGCACGGGCAACGGCAACACGCGAATTGTCTGCGAGCGACCAGACGACGAGCTGATTGTGAGGTCGAATTCGTCCAAGTCGGTAGGCGCTGGTGCGTAGCGCAGAAGTCCCGACTTGGCATCGATTGAAAGTGTACCTCGTGCCGGGGCTGGACTCGCGCTGATGGAGAATGTGGCTGCCGGTGCGTCGGGCGCCCCTACCCGTAGAACGAGGGCACTGCCGTGCCAGACAGTCAGATGGGGTACGGCACCCAGCAAGATCGCTGGCGGCGTGGGCGCCAAAGCATCCGCAGGTGTAATAACTAGGCGACCGGGAAGAATGCGAAGCAACCGGGCAATTGCGTCGTGGGCAGTCGCTGCCGCAGCCACGGCAACCGATGATCCCACAAACGTGCGACGGTGCATCAACCGTGTATCTCAACGCATCCAGAATGCAAGCCGGACAGTCGATCCGGTGCATGCTGTGCTCCACAGCAACCATATCCAATGCACACTCGCACTACACGACGCATATTTCATCTTCTCCGGCAGGCGGTACGGCAACGGCGGTATTCGCGGTAGCCCGGAGCACGATGATGCCGAGAGCCGAGCAATGGAACGCATTTCCGCGCGACAAGATAGTGGGTTCGTGGGCGCTTGTGGCGTACGCCATGTAACCAGTTCATACGCCAGGTAACCGACAAGAGCCAAACCGTGGCTTGATGTAACTCACTCATATTCAGGGTAACTGCGAGCGGTATCGCCGCAAAGCGACACATTTACCGTGTCACCGCCTGTGACCCGACACTCGTGGGAATAGCGATGGGTTGCTTTGTACTGACGAGTTGCTGCCTGCTGTGCGATTTCTGGCTATGAGGCGGGATTCCATGTCACCTATCGCCCGACAGTGCGACGCGTGGGCCAAATATTGATTGTAGGCCCGAACTCACGCTGTACGGTGCGTACGAAAAGCGGCCGAGTGGTTGACTTATTGGGTTAATACTTAGGGGCTGGCGAACCGGAAGCGCGCCAGCTCTCCGTCCCGAGTGACACGGCTATCGTGGACGGGTAAAATCGGTTGGAAAGGTGTGATCGCCGATTGCAAATAGATCTTATGCATCGCGCCATAAGTCCGACAGAGCTGCGGTAGGGGCGCTTCGACTTACGGTTGAGGTGACCACCCGCTGATGACCGGCTCGCGCATCCGACCACGCAGTCAGGATAGCGCTCACCACCGTTTCAGCATCGCTTGTAGTGCTCGCCCTTTCAATATTCGTCGCTGCGATGCTAATCCCCCGTCCTCGGCGACGCTCGTTGATTACTTGCCGCGGGGTTACGGACGGGATTCAAGCGGGGTCGGGGCGCCGTGGGGACGCCGATGTAACCGATTGACACCCTGTGTAACCTCTCAATAGGCTGCCAGTTAAATCCTCGCGAAAGGCTTCAAATCGCCGGACTATTGTGCGTCGTGTCCCGCTGACGCTCCGCAGGCCCCTCTTATCGCGAGCGGCGGCGCACCGATGCAGATTCGCTCGGATCGCTACAGTCCGCCCTTCAGGTCACCAGCCTCCGAACCGGCTCCTGACGGAACCGAGGCAGGTACTTGGGAGGCCAGGGTGAAGGTCACGCTGTCGGAAGCCGATTTCGTTCGGCTCGAATCCGCGATGCGTACCCTCCTCTCACCAATGGCGTTCGAAACTATTGACCGCTGGCGCACGGCATCGCGACGAGCTGTCCAAGCCGTGGTTCAGGCCGACACGGCGATCTCAATGCTCCCCTGCGACGGCGAACCCCTACTCGAATGCGACACGGATGATGCGCAAGCCGTGGCGGCATATGCAGCCTACTAACACGCGCTCGATGTCGGCGTGCGCGTGCGGCGGCGTGAGCTGGGTCTCGAAGTCTTCAATTGGGGTGAAGTCTACGACCTGCGCGCGCTGCCCAAGACGGAGATCTATAATGACTTTAGTCGCCCATATGGCTTGTTGGATGCGACCGCCATCGTGATCGACGTTGAACCCGGCAAGGCACCGGCGGGGCTCTTCGTGTACCGCAATCGGGAGCAATCGCCGCTATTCGGCACGCAAGGCATCGGTCTCCTTCGACTGCTGCTCCCCGCATTTAGGGCGGGAGTCGAGAGTTGCCGGAGTGCGTTCCGGCTACGAGAACAGCTCAGTCACCATGTGGACCGTCTCAGCGACGGCGTGATGCTCATCTACGCTCGCGGAGATGTCCTCCATGACAATACCGTCTTGAGCGACATGCTTGCGGCCGACCCGGAGAGTGGCCGCCTGCGCCAGGAGCTGGTGCGCATCGCTATGGTTGTGGCGGCGCAGTGCGAGCACCGGGGGGTAAGACACAAAAGACGGGATTCGGTGCAGCACCATCCCGGGAGATGAGCACGGCAGCGGCTCGGTACAGTATGTCGAGCTGCTTTCTCCCTCCCGGTATTATCGCTGCGCAATCAGTCGTTATGGTGACCTTGGTCCGTGCGCGGCCGAAGACAATTTCAGGCGCATCACTTTCGGCCAGATACGGGCTTACACGACGCGAGCTCCAGGTCGCATCGCTCGCAACGGAGGGATCTTCGGCCGCCGAGATCGCTCACACGCTCGGAATAAGCACCCATACTGCGCGGCATCACCTTGAGCGCGTTCGGGCCAAACTTGGAGTTCACCGGATCGCCGCAGTCGCATCGGCTATCCGCGACGGTCAATTCAAGTAGTCGCGTCCATCGCGCGATTCGGCGAGCTGCGACTGGTGAGTCCGGCTGGACGCCCTCGAGAAGGACGCGGTTCACCGACGTTTGCCGACGGCGCCGCAGGCGCTCGGAAAGAGACGCAGACGTCAAGGCAGACAGCCACTATCACCGCGCTCCCGACGATAGGTGGCGCGCAGCGATCAACGGCGCGTCGGCCGAATGGGCAGAAATGCCCATGCGCAAGGTGTTCGCCCCTTTATGATTTCTCCGGCGTCATCAGCCAAACCAGGCACGTACAGCAGAAACGCCGAGGGCTACCGTCAGGTGGACAAACGCCGGGGGCCTGCAAACGCAGACGCTTGCTAGTCCGAGCGCCATGCATTCAGATGGCGCGCCTTCCCGTGACGCTGTTAACCGCCAAGTCCCGCTGTTTGCTTCGGTTCCTTTGTTGACCAGGCTCGCCCGCAACGTCGTGATCGCTTGCAGGTGGATGCGTTCAATCGCCCTCATTGAAACTGCACCAATCGCAAAGGGACTTCCTCTCGCTAATGACCTTCTGAGGCCGATGTAAGCTCGCAAACCCACGGTTAGTTGCGCACCGATGTGAACGCAAGCGCTCATTTCTTGACACGACAACGGCTCTTCTCAGCTTCCGATATAACCGTGCGTGATTTCTCGGAGATGATGATGGGTGCAGTCGGTGCGATTTTCGCCTCAACCACTCTCTACCAGTAGCGGTACTGCGGAAGTACACGAAGAGTGCCATCGATAGTCCCGAGCCGTCGTAGGCCATACGATACATCCATTGATATCGGAGATCGGATGCATTGGTCGGCAAAGTCGCTCGTGCCGCTTGCTTTGGGTCTGCTGGGGACTGGCGCCGACAGCCAGAGTGTGGCCCCTCGGGCGGGCGCTCCGAGCCCTCGCTGCGTGTCGGCTACCACGCGTGCCAGAGCTGCAGTGGACGCGCCCGCCGGCATAAGGTTCGTTCAGTGGGCCGAAGGACAGGTCATGCTGACCACGAATTCAGGACTGCCGCAAAATGCCTCGCACTACCGTGTCTATCTGAGTTCGGTTCAGGGTCAGCAGGGAGGATTGGCCGCGACGGTTACGCTGATCGACTATCCCGACGGACCCTCGGTGTTCAACGCGCCGAAAGGCAGAATGTTCTTCGCGACGGTGCATGGCTACAATAGCCTGACCGACTGCGAGAGTACGAACACAGATCAGCATCAGGATGACGCCTACACACCAATTCAAGGGCTTTCGGGGGTCATTTTGGGGAGCATCGCGCGCTGAGGTGAAAGCGACGGAGACCGGGGCACTCCTCGGCGAATCTGCCTACCTTCTCTATGGATCAACACTTTACGCTAGCGATTGCTACGTGAACTACAAATTCGACGACGATCGTCTCATCAGGGGATTGTACACGTTAAGTCAGATGACCGCGATACTGCCGGGGTCGTCTATCGCAACCTTCATTGGCTCCTCGATAAGAAATACGGCACTTCATCAGGGGACAGTGCGAAGCTGGTTTCCTTGGGGGTAAGCAATGTCGTGGCGAGTTGGCCGAGGGAGAGCCCGTACTGCTCTGGCAGTTGAAGGATCACAAGGTCGTAGGAAAGCGTCTACGCGAAATGCCGCGGACCGAGATCTCTCTTTGGATCGAACATGACGAACAACGCCCCGTAGACTGCTATTTCGCAACGGTGCAATATCTAGACGCCGACTACCAAGCGGGCCTCATAAAGGCGCTTAATCGCGATATTGCCCTGATATAAGCGCAACGGATCAATGTCACCGACATGCAGACGCCTTGCGCTTGTGCAAGGTTGGCGAACAGCACGGCGTATTCGGGACGATCCCAATGAGAATCTATGAATCATTGGCGGAGAGAACACGATGGCGACTAAACGCATTTTCCCTGGATTTCGTGGCTCGCGCTGGGGTGCATCTCCGGCGGAGCCAAAGGCCACCGAGTGCTCGCCCCTTATCCACGAGGCAGTCCCATTTATCTATGCCACGACGCTGTTCAACCGAGAATGCTGCGTTGGCTACCATTTCAACGAAGATCGTTTGACCAGCGGGTGGTATTCGTTTGGCCCTGATGATCGTGAAACTGCGGAAGTCGTCTATCGTAACCTCAGCGCGCACCTGTGCAACAAATACGGTTCTCCATCCGACCCTCGCGAGATGATCTCAATCGGCGGGATGCAGGGACTTAGGCGCGTCTCCGAAGGAAAGCCTATTCTACGCTGGGACTCTGAGAGCCGAAGAGTTCCGGGAGATCGGAAAAGCGGGACGATACACACACGGATACGTCTCTCTATCGAAACTGACGATCATGCTCCCGATGGATATTTCACGCGAGCGTTGTATTAGACGACGATTATTACCTCGTCCTGGCGACACAGGATCGCGATGCTAGAGATCAGAAGCTATTGTAGCCGCTTACCGCGACCAAATCGACCTTCCTCGCCACCAAGTTGGCCAACGCGTTAGAGTACGAACTGGAAGCCGCACATAACTGGATTTCGCGGCTCGCGTTGGGGCGTATCTCCTGCACACGTGAAAGCGAATGAGTCCTCGCCGCTTCTTTATGAGGAGGTCCCTTTCCTTTATGCAACGACCTGTTCGGGCGCGATTGCCGTGTCGGCTATCATTTCGACAAAGACCGCCCGACTATCGGCCTGTATTTGTTTGGACCTGATGATCGCGAGAGTGCGGGGGTCATCTATCGCAACCTCAACGGGAGTTTATCAAGCAAATACGCCCCTTCATCGGTGGGCACGGCTTCCTAAAGAATTGCCTCTTCTTTCAATCGCATAGCGAGCTCAAACCCAAACTGCTTTCTGCTTTCCGCCCCAATCAACTGCTCAAGAGCGTGGTAGTCGCGTTTGGGGCTAATCCAGCCGTCAAATATTAGAACTGTTGTGTCCTGGTATCCACGGCATACGAGATCTAGACACCAAGCTTCGTAGCCCTCAAGCAAATGGTGTAAGAGTAGTTCCGGTTTGACTTGTTTCGTGCCGCCGCCGTCTGGCCTCGATTCAATAAAGGGTTGGAACTTCCTTACAACGTTGAAGAAACCGTCTGGTCTCCACGGCTCGGGGCCGTGGAGTTTTGAGTGCTCTAGGACGGCGAGTGTCAGCGACAGCAACTCCATCCTGAACGCTGTCACCCACGCATCAGCAGCCAACGCTCGTGTGGCGGTGATGCCGAGTATTCTGCAGATCGCTAAATGCTCGTTGGCGACTGGCTCCGCACCGTTGAGCAGCGCGAGCAGGACGGATTTTACACGGTCTTCGTCTACGCTGAGGAGGTCGGTCAACCGAAGATGGATCGCCGCTTTGTTCTCCAAGTAGTCGGCAATGATCTCAGTTGAGCCGCCACTGGCCGCACCGATGGATCGGAGCAACGACAAGTGGCAACTCTGAAAGTCATAGTCCCAAAGGCCCATCCCTTGAAAGACTACGCGACGTACGTCGCCCGGCAGGAATTGAGGATGCACATGACCTTGGCCGTAGAGGCGTCCGTGCCCATCACTCGGGATCTCGTCGTAATCCCGATATAGGTTCGGCAGCCCGCCAAGCGTCGCGACCCATTTGTGAACGAAGTAGAGGGTCCGCAACGGGCGCTCGGGGTGGAAGCGGACGAAGGCCGGAGTTGCCGCGACGCGTGCCTCAAGCTCACGCATCTCGTTATGCAGAATCGCCGGGTCGAGGTCGATAAGCGACCGAATCTGGATATGGGAGTACGAGGACCGATATACCCCGTTGGCGGGAAACACGGCCGCTGTAAGCACCATCCCCGTGTCAACATCGACCGTTATAGCGGGGCTGTCGTCGAGTAGCTCCTCAGTGATATGAGATACAGTCTTGTTGTGCAGGATGTATCGCTTCGTCTCGCCCTGTTCCTTACTATATCCCCCTCCCTCCACCTCGAACGTCCAAAATGGTTCGAGGTAATTCTGGTAGCTGGGTTTGCCAGTCTTCGGATCACGGTGCGCACCGCCGAGATGCCTTCGGAGGATTCGAGATGAGAAGTAGGTGGCGCCCAATTCTCTGACCGAAGTCGGTGCGTCGTGCCTTCTCATCCCCAAGTAGCTCTGAATGAGGAGGCCGTACAAATATCGAGTCTTGGCTTCAATCTCCTGGCGTGTCGTCTGCGCGACGTGCCCTCTCACCCGCTCATACATCGCGGGCAGCACGAGAGCGGGTCGGATGGAGGTCGGATCGAGTTGAGCCACTGAGAGGTAGGCAGGGGACAGGAAGGAGCCATCTGTGTCGGCGTGGGCAGTTGGATCGACTACTACACGCCCACCAGTTAGACGACCACTTCGCCCAAAGACAGTGGTTATGCCCCTCCCGAATAGTATGCCGTGTTCCCGGCGTCCGTCGTTGCGAGGTGATATTGCATATCGCCCACGTCGGGAGCCGACCAGTTTTGCGGATTCCTCAGCACTCCCTCCACCTCCTGTCCCGCTACCTCCGTCTCGTCCTCTCCGAGTTTCCGCGAACCATATAACGTCAACCCGCCCTTGGCGAGCAGTTCAAAGACTATCGGCCGAACGACACTCACCGGATTCGGCCCCCGGCGGTACACGGGCTCTCACCCGGTTGACTATTTCCCCAAAGGCCAGTGTAGTCGTCGACCGTTAGATCAAGGATGTCGTGGACGATCGCGCTGTTGTTCAGGATTGCCTTTCAGCGGCACAGGGTCGCTTGTTGTCCCGCCGGCCCCCGCACGACCACCACCCCTCAGAACCAGCAATACCCCCCTCCCCCGTCACACCACCAGCACCCAGGATGTACGGCCCGGGCGAGTTGAGCCACTAAGTGGTGGGTGCAGGGAGGGCGAGCAGACAGCAGAGCACGAGAAGCCACAGCGGGAGTCAGGGGCAAGCAGGGAGAAATACAGCACAGCCCGCAGACACAACAGAAGGAAGGGAGAGAGCCGGAACAAGAGGGAAGAGACGCAGAGCAGAAAAAACACGAGAACACGGGAGCTTGACGCTGTGCGGATAGAGGTCGGATCGAGTTGAGCCACTAAGAGGGAGACAAGGACAGTAGAGAGAGGACGAGAGCCCCCCCAGAGAGAACGTGGGGGCAGAGGGGGCTGGAAGGCAGGAGGCGGAGACCAACGACAGCAGTGGGTCCAGGGAGAACGGAAGAAAGACCAAGAAAGGACACACGGAGAAAAGAGAGCGAGAGAACTCAGGGGAGACGAGCGAGGGCAGGACGCCGAGTAGTAGCGAGGGTCACCTCCACTCCACCACCACCTGACTTTCCCCATCCAATTTCAATAAGATTATAGAGTCAACAGCCCAAAATTGTTTTGTTTTCGCATCCCCATTAACGCCACTCACGCTCTACGCCGCCAACGAAGAACGGTCGAGTAAGTGATGCCCTAATACTTAGGGGCTGCCGATCTGGAATAATGGCAATTCGCTGTCCAAGGTGACACCTATTGTGGGCGAGTAAAATCGGGTAAGAAGTGCCGGTCGGGCTGTTTATAGCGGAGGGATCTAATGAAGTCCATCGCCGCCCTTTGTTTTGGCCTTCTGTTCCTTGGCATCATCATTGGGATAGTCAAAGAACATCCCAACCCCCCGCCAGCGCCGATTGTTAGCACAACGCCAACGGACACCATCCCGTATGCCGTCATAGGGCGGTGGACAAATCACACGGACGGCAAGGGGCGCGTCCTGGTCATCTCCCCCAAATACAGGAACGAGGAAAGTCTTCGTCTGCTCGCTGGGCAGATCGCCGCCGGAAGTGCCGACAAGCGGGCGGCTACTGTAATGGTGTTCGACAATCGCAGGGCGGCCACAATGTTTCATCACATACCAAATGACAGCGCAGCATCCGCACTTTACATAGCCCATCTGGTAGGGGCCTACGTCAAGAACGACGCCGCAAAGATGAACGGCTTCAACATTATGTTAGACGGAATAGGTGGACCCAGCACAATGGTCCAATTCACCACTCCGGAAGAACCGCCACAGCAGACGGAAGCGGAGCCCGAGGATGCCACGACCCCGAAGCGTTTTACCGGGCGTTTGGGTCCTAACGCCGTGTTTACCAGTGAAGCAGCGATGCACGCGGCAATGCAGCTCATCATCAACCATGTCGCGGACAGCGAATCATTGGCACCCTACCTCGCGTGTATGCCAGCAACGGGCGACGAACTAAGTAGTCTTGGACGGGGGGTTCTTCCGTTCTCAAGTGCAGGTGGTGTCCGGCAGATGGACCGGATGCGTGGGATGGACATCTAACGACACGTTCACACCGCCGAGCAACTAGGAGAGTTGGCGGTAAGACCATTGGCCCAGCGTTGCCAGCGAGCTACCTATTCTCGCTCATCGCGTGGTTTACCCGAAGCGAGGCGATGGCATCTAGTGTGAGGTGGCGGGCGCGAACCTAAAGGTTAGAGGCAACGTGCCGGCAGTAAAAGCGGCAGGCAATGGATCAAATGCCCTGCTGGCACGCAAGATGGCATCTCGTGCTTCGGCGTCGAATACCGAGTCGCCCGAAGAAGCAACAATCCGAACGCTATCCACACTTCCATCGCGCCGAATTAGAAATGATACGTCGGCTGGTGATCTTGGCGTGTTAAAGCTCGTCCAATTCAATTCAATTTGCCGGACAACGTTATCGGCGTACCCGGGGAACGGGAAATCGACTGACGCCGCCGATGGGGAATCAACTACGCTGACCTCGGGTTCGGCGCCACTGGGCAAACCGGGTTTCCCTTCGTCCATTGATTCCTCTTCCAGCACGCGGCACCGGGCTTTCAGGACGGGATCGCATTGAACCCGCGTCGGGCGATGTACCCCGACATTCGTCCCCCGCATTTCCAATTCCTGAATCAGAAGGGTTGTCGAGTATTCACACATCGGCTGTCGGCTAGGCGTCACTTCATGATGAAAGCCTCTGACTTCTAGCATCTGAGTATGGGACAGTAGAGGGGCCGATTGCACAATCCACATATCCCCGCTCGTTGTCATCATAAACGTTTCCCAATGTCGTATTGCGCTTTCGGCTCGTTGCACCAGTTCAGGAGTTCTACATGCCCCGCGCAACCGTAATCCCCCGGGCAACCGTATCGTGTCGGCGTTCACAGCGGCCCAAGCAGCCCTGATATGGTCACTGTCGGCACCGGGTGCTTGTTGGGCGGAGAGGGGAGCCGCCACCAGCACAAGGAGAGCGGTCAAGAGTATTGGCGCTTGGTTGATCCTGTCAGAGCGCATCGAGGATGCTGTTGATGAATTGATACAGTCAGGAGATGTGCAAGTCGACAAGTGGAGAAGCTTTCTAAGGAGAAATGACTCCCGTAGGCGAACAGGCAGATGCTGCACAGCGGGAGTGGGAGAAAGGATCGGCCGCCCTTGTGAGGTTCTACGAGCGGTTTGAACGGGTGATGTTGGATGGAGATTTGTCGGCCGCCCTCCGCAGCAAGATCGGGGAAATCGACGCACTCGTTGGGGAGCAGCAAGCCAGTCTTGCATTGTTACAGGACTGCCGAATCTCAAACGGCGGGGGTGGGAGTGTCGCCTAAATGACCGCTGATGCAGGTCCCAATCCAACCAAGCGCAAGGAGTGGTGACCGTCCTTGACGGGTACGGGTACGAGTACGGGTATGGCGGCCGGACGTAGTGCTGCCAGGGAAGTTGGTAAAATCCCGGGACGGCTGACCACGCGCTTCACAATTATGGTCGGGGTGGGTCGTGCAGCCCTACCATAATTTCGTTTTGCTGCACAAGCTCATCTTCGAGACTCATTCGCCCCTCCCGTACGTCCTCCTCAAGACGCGCGATCTGCTGTCTGCGCCAAGCCATAATTGCCGCCTGTGTCCGCGGGCGGGCAGCACGGGGACATGCAAACTGGTAGGCCTGCGCATAGGGAGAGTCAGCCTGGATAATCTGCGGACTGGAATCGTCGCCAGGCAAAACCTTAGTGATTTGGCCCTGATACCCATAGGCAGTCTGTACCAAATCCATCGTGAAGCGGTCGCAGTCGAAGGCGTAATTGAACACAATAAGGTCATACTTTTGCCCATCGTCGGCTGTCGCGACGCCATTGATGTTGGCGCGAATAATGACCCGACGGAGAACCTCTCCACCAGGAAGAGTTGAGACTTTCGGGGGTAAGCCGACATTAAGCGCCAATTCAATATTGACTCCATTCATCTGAACCGCCCCGATGTCGCGCCATCGACCCTTTGACGCCACGGGTATTGAAGGCCTCTGATGATCAGTATCAAGGAGAGCGGGCGTTGAAGTGGAGGCAGGGGTCGGTGCCGGTGTGGGGGCCGCTTCGGAAGTCACGGCCTGTGATGTAGCGGGGCTGACGCTCGCCTGTCCTTCGTGCAAGCCCAGCCCGTAGCCCCCGGCGCCCATCCCGGCGCCTATGAGGATCATCGCAATGAGCGCGCCCCTTTGTTCCGAGTTCGTCATGATTCCTTGTTGTTCGGGTTGATCGTCGTTGTTTGTCCGATGGTTGACACTCCGGTTAGAAGAGGTGCGCTGAACCTACCTCCCGTAGCTCAACAGGCAAGGTTCGAAACCGCTCACCATGTATCCAATTGGTACGCGGTAAAACGACGTGCCGAATGCTGACAATTCAGCATGGGGGATGAGCATTGAAGATGATCAAGCCTGATCGCCGCGCGACTCTCCAGCTATGTCTCCCCGGATCGTGCCCGCTGACCGTCCGTACTGAGGACCAGCCTGGCATGGCAACAGTGAGCCAGGTCAGCGCGATTGCGCCTGCGTCCGGGAGGATTCGTCCCCCGGTGGCACGCTAATGACTTCGAAGCCCATGGTGGACAATCGCTGCATTATCTGATCAATTGCTACTCTAACAAAGCTTGATCCCACGTCGTGTACGGCTGTGATCATCTTGCTCAAGCGGGCGGCAGTAGCATCGGGGTCTTTGGTTTTCTTTCCACCTCCAAAGACGAAATCCACCGTGACAAGCCAAGCGGTGGTAAAGTGCATACCGCCTCGCGTAGGGCCGTTGCCCATGCAGAACACCATGTCTGTGTCTGGCAGAGTCGGTACAACGCGACTGGCAATTGTTGGGTCGAAATGAAATCCGGCTCGATTCCGAACAACCTGCATCAGTTCGACGGCGGCATCATCCATTTGCGGTGACTCTAGGGAGGCCCGGACAGCCTGGAATGATCCGAGGTGGCCGAGTTGTGGCTCAGCGGCGTCCAAACATTCGAAAGCTGAATGGAGGGCTGATGTGAGATACAAGAACGCTTCAAACACCTGGCGCTCGCCTCGCGGATTGGCGAGCAGCAACTCGCCAGCGGCCTTCGGCGGATCGTTAGACTTTTGGGCGTATTGATTTAAAGCTTCGATGCCGAACAGCATGGCGCTAACGACCCGGCTTACGGTCACGAGAAACGCGAACTCTGGGTCGGTTCGCAGGCCAACTGTCAACTGAGCAGGTAATACGAATATCCAGTTGCCGCTCGGGGGTACCGACTGCATCGGTGGTCTCCATGGTCAGGATTGACACCCGTAGATCACACCAGGTACTGCTACTGGTCCGTTCGCGTTGACGGTCATCTGTAATAATCCGACTCTCCGCGGTGAGATCGTCTATTCCGGGACGCGTCGGCTGAGTCTATGACATTGGCGGGACTCAATGTGATAGAGGTGCCCGTCTTCCGTTGATCTCCTTGCAAAACAATAAGCCCCGTAGGTTATGACACATCCGCAAGACGTGTCATGGACGATTGCATGTATGCCAGGACGTTTTACGAACCTGCGCAATCAGGAAAAGTTTTGGCAGTTGGTGGCGCTCGCTAGGGTGATGAACGCCCTTCGGTTCGTACAGAGAATCGGGCGCGCAACCCCGCCGATAGCAGCGGAAGAGCGTCCGCCCCCGCCACCCGGAGACGCAAAAACTCATTGTTCTATTCCGTCGGTGTCCTCTATGAGGGCCTGCGACAAGATGGGCAAGGATTATCGCGACTTGCCCAGCTTTCACGACGGCCTACGCGATCTATGACGCGGACCAGAGGCACAGCGAATTCGCAACAGCATTGGAAGCGTACGGAATGTGTTCCATTTTGACCCGGTGACCTTTGGCCCATGGATCTCAAGCCATCATCCGGACGGAATGGAGCGTATTTGCCAAGGGGATGGGTCCGAAGCGCGGTAAACCAACCCAAGCCGTTCACTCCCGTGGACACCATCCTGGGATGACTGATTCACCGGTTTGCTTCACGCCACCACCTCAGCGTGCGGCCGACGACAACGCCAACGCTTGGGCCGCAGGGCTAGACCTATCACATTCCAACCCTTTGCGCCTGCAGACCGGGAGACGTAGCTTCTCGGCGGTCGCCAACCTGGGAGCTTGCGTTGCGCTGCGCTGTCCTGCTCCTTGCCGTCACATTAGCATGTGGTCGGCATACCGACAATGGGAGTCATAGCAGTGGTTACTCACCTGTTGGCCGGTATCATTTCACCACGATTGCAGGCAACGAATCGATTGACATCTCGTTTTTCGTTAGTGGAATATTCGCCACTGATGCGAGCAATATTCGGTTGACCGACAAAGGGTTGTGTCGGAGATCAAGCGTGGTGGCCGGTGGGAAGCGGTTGGAGCGGGAGGCGTCGTGATGACGTTCGGCGAGTCCGCTCAGGAGGCGAAGATGGAAACCGTCGGCACAGGTGGCGATCTAGCCGTGACCGCGGGGACTGACATTCTCTACACCGTCGATGCGCCGTTTACGAAGGTGTCTGACAAGCCCTAATAATCATCGGTCGCGGTCCACGAACGATGCGTCGTTCTCGTCTAGCCGACCTTCCAGCGGTGGCGATGCGCCCGCGCGCAGAACGGGATGTGGCTCCGGTGCCGAGTTGAAGCCGCGGTGGACGCATAGAATCGGGCAATGACGATGCCTCCCCAGTCAAACACGGCTATCGATGAGGTCGGGGCGTTCGGTGACATTCGAGAGATTGCGGGCACGAAACTGACGAAAGGCCTTCACTTTCAAAGGGAAGTCGAGTTCTACGCGATAGCCTCCATCCTCAAACCATACCTTCGTAACTCTCGCCGTCCGTCCTGCCAGCCCGCCCACGTTCACGAGAGCGAGATCGCCGACCTGGAATCGGTCCTCTTGCGCGACTCGCGTGTTCATCAGTCGCTCGAAGGTAGCGTTCAGATACTTTGGTGCGCGTGGCAATCGGCTGCCCTCAGGTCCAGGATTCCAACGGTCGGGCGGAGTTCATCATTTCGGTGTGCTGCGAGAATCCTGTCGCGAGCCTCGAACCACTGTGCGCGGCAACGCCTGGCTACTTTCCGCCCCCAACTCTCTCAGCCTAGCAACGCCCCACCGCAGTAGCTCCATCTCGAGGTCCCCGGCAAGTCGAGCCAGGGCCACTTGATGGTCCTGTTGGTCTGCGCCTCCGAGTAGCACAGCCGTCGCGTCACTGCCGAGAACCAGGTCTGGGCCAATTATCGGTAGTTCGAGCAATGCCTCTCGCAAACGGCCCGCTTGAGACAAGTATGCTCGCGCGCCCCTGATCCGGTCTCGGTAGGGCTGCTGGCGAGCACGATTGAATGCCCTGACGAGCCATAGGCGTTCGTCACCACCCCGCCCTACGGTCGCCTGTGGTGGTGGATCGCCAAGTCCGAGCAACCATTCGAGCGGAACGCCAAATGCCCTAGCAAGTCTCCCCAGGGTTGAGAGGCGGGGGTCGCGAACCTTCCCTTCAACGATTCGATGCAGTGTACTGGGCTCAACGTCTGCGGCCTGAGCAGCTTCGAGCGAGTTGCCTGCAAAAACGACCGAGATAACAAGCCGCAGCCGGTCCTGTAAACGCACCCCACTCTTGTCGGTTGGACTGGGTGAGTTAAACCGCGCGGAATTAATTGATGGTTTGCTGGATTTTCTTGGCACGCTATCGCCTTAAATCACAATGGGTTAGCGGACGAGACCATCGGAAAGGAAAAGTGATTAATCGCCCGGACCCACGGCCGACGTTAAATGCAATATACAAATTGCACGGATGCAAATCTACTATTGACAAGCCAGCTAGACAGTATTATGATGATGCGGTCACTATTTTGCATCCGGTACGCGGTTCGTCGGATTTGACCGGATCCAATCGCTGGGGCATTCGGCTATCAGCCCGTACCTGCGCTTGAGAACCTCTACCGAGGGGGGCTACTGGAGATTGATGTGAGGCCCGTATGCGTCGGCCGTCTTATCCCGATCCCCCGCACGAGCGAGACGGGGGGAAGGGTGAGCACAGCGCGTCAGAAGTACCGCCCGAGACCGCGGTGGCGTTGCCCGCCGGTGTCATTGGGCTGCTCACTCTCGCCCAGGCGGCCGCGTACCTTGGCGTCAGCATCCGGCACCTTCAGGATCGGGTGGACATCCCGCGAGTTGATGTGAGCGCGCCCGGCGCAGGCAAGCCCGCATGGCGATACCGTCTGCACGATCTTGAGCACTTCGCGTTATCCCGAACCGTGAACCCTTACGTGAAGCGAGCGGGCGCGACATGAGCCCCTTCAAGAATCGATTCCTGTACTGGGTCTGGGTGCGAAGGTCTGACCGCCGGCGGGTACGTGTCTCGTGCGGAACCGGAGACAAGAAGACGGCAAATGCAATCGGCCGGATGGTGGACGATCTGGCTGCCCGAGCGCGGGCTGACATCATCGATGCCGTTGCTGATGGCGATCTCCGGTTAATCGATGTCTTTGCGGACTATCGGGCCGACGCCACTGTGTCGAGTAGCACCGCGGCGCTGGACGATTCGGACCTGTCCCTGCTGGTCACCGAATGGGGCGGGGGCGGGATCCCGCGCTACCTGATGCAGGTTCGCCGGTTGATTCTCGAGGGTAAGCCGTATCCCGCATCGCAATTCCGGCGACGTGACATTTCCAAGTTCCTCGCCTCCCTCACGACAGCCCCGTCCGAAGGACGAACCCTAAAGGACGGCTCGCCGAAGCCGCCACGGCCAGCCGGTGCGGCGACGAAGAATCGGTATAGGGCCGCGCTGTCTGTCTTCGCGGCCTGGCTCGTCGAGCGAGAAGTCCTTGAGTCGAACCCCGTGCGCGACGTGGCTGCGGCGACGATCAAGCGCCGGTCCATTTCTTTCCTGGAGCCGTCGCAGGTGCGCACCCTAGTGGATGCGCTGCGCTCACCGTATCGGCCCTTCGAGGCGCTTCTCGCGGGCACAGGAATGGAGTTCAGTGCCGCCGCTAGGGTTCGCCGACGGGACATCGACTTCGACACGCGCATCGTGTTCGCGAACGGCGAGAAGAACGAGTACCGGAGCCGGTACGTCGAGGTCACGGAGGACTGGGCATGGTCAGTCGTCGCAGCGCACGCCAAGCTGCTTTCGCCTAACGCCCCGCTCTTTCCTGAGATCCGCGAGGACGCAGCCCTAACGGCGCATCACGGAGCGGCCAAGGCGCTCGGGCTCCCGCGCACCACCCTACACCAGCACCGGCACGCATTCTCGGTAATGCATCTGAGACGGGGGTGCGACCACCAGTGGCTCAAGAATCAGCTTGGCCATGCGCCGCAGTCGACGCTCCTCTACACGACCTACGGTCTCTACATCAAGGCCGCGAAACTCACCGCACAACAGCACGCGCGCCAAACCATGGTGCCAGCGCAAAAACTGAAATCTCGGCGATTTTAGTCATACTCTTGGTCATACCAAGCCGAGAAAGCACTTGATGTGAGATGGTGTAACTCTATGCCGAGGGCGAGACTCGAACTCGCATGGGAGTCGCCTCCCGGGGGATTTTGAGTCCCCTGCGTCTACCAATTCCGCCACCCCGGCTGCGGAGAGAAGATACATCGGCCTGCGAGGGCCTCGCCACACGAATTGCATTGCCGCTTCGCGCGGCCGGCGCAGTCGTCAGCCAGAGGCCCGCTCCGGAATGCTCGCCGGGATCTCGGTTGCGATGCCGTTCTGCGCACGCGGAAGCGCAAGACTGAACGCCGAACCGACCCCCAACTCGCTCCGCACGACAAGGTCTCCTCCCATCGCGCGAGCCAGAGCGCGGCTGATCGCGAGACCGAGGCCGACCCCGTCCCGAATACTGGTGAGGGTCCGGTCCACCTGCACGAAGGGCTCGAAGATCGTCTCGAGCTTGTCGGCGGGAATACCCTGCCCGGAGTCCGATACGTGAATGACGACCCGGTCGTCGGCCGGTTCGCACCCGACCTCGATCGTACCGTCGATGGGCGTGAATTTGATCGCGTTCGACAACAGGTTGAGCAGCACTTGCTCGAGCTTGTCCCGATCGGCGCGAACGAGAACGCTTGGATCGCAATCATCCATTCGGTAGTGGAGAGTCTTGGCGAGGAGCTGCGGGCGCACCAGGTCCTCGAGTCTCGCGAGGCTGACTCTGATCGGCAGATCCTCGAGGCGGTACTCGAGTTGGCCACTCTCCACTTTCGCGAAGTTCAGGATGTCGTTGACCACGGACACCAACAGACGCTGATTCCGTCTGATCCGGTCGAGGTCCTGGGCCTGCAGCGGGGTCACCGGTCCCCGGATCCCCGCCTCGATCAGTTCCACATAGCCGCCGATGGCGTTGAGCGGCGTGCGTAGCTCATGACTCATCACCGCCATGAACTGCGCCTTGGCGCGATTGGCCTCGGCGGCCGTCTCGTGCAGGTGCGTCTGCGTGGCGATCGCCCCCTCGAGAACGGCGATCGTGCCCCACTGCTCCGACACGGACCCGCCAAGCAGAAGAAAGGTCGCGGCCGTGACTCCCACGAAGACCTGCAGGTCGAGGAGACTCTCGGACAGCACGGGGCGAATGAACGGACCATGCCCAAGCACGGTGCCCCACACCGCCACGACCGACATGACGAACAGCGCGGTGACCGAACCCCGTCCTCCGAACCGGATCGCCGCCCAGATCAGCAGCGGGAACAGAATGTACGGCTGTTCGAAGCCCGCGAAGCTGTCGGGTGTCCGGCTGAACACGAACGTGCTCGCCGCCACGACGCAAACGACCAGTGCGGCGGCCTCCCACGCGTAGGCCGGGTGCAGTGCCGGACGCGGGGCGCGCCACCACCAGATGAGGAACACCGGCGCGACCAGCAAATCCCCGATCATGTCGCCGAACCACCACGCCCGCCACGTCTCGCCGACCTGCGCAGTAGTCACGATGTGGCCCAGCCGGAGGCTCGTGACGCCGATCGTCGCGGAGACGGTGGTGCTGGCCAGAGCCGCGAAGACGATGAGTGCCATCACATCGCGCACACGATCGAGGGACCGGTGAAAATCCGGTATCGAGCTGAGGGCGTACGCCGCCACGACTGCTTCCAGCGTGTTGCCCGTGCCGATGCCACAGGCGATGAGCAACGGCGCACCCGTGAGGATGTTGGCGACCGTCGCCCCGGCGAACACACCCGGCCAGAGCGGGATCCCGCCGGTCAGGAGAGCCGCGAGCGCCATACCGCTCGGCGGCCACACGAGCGTCGCGAACCCAGAAACCGCGTCGAGTCTCAGACCCGCCCGGGCGGCAATGACGTACAGCGCCGCTAAAGCCGCGACCTTGAAGAGATAGGCCAACGCGCGCTCGTTCGCGCGGCCGCCGCCGTTCCAATTCACGGCGATTCCCTCACGATGCCATATCGGGTCTCCCGATCGATCGGCGCCATCCGGCCGCACGCCGGCGCAAGGCGCATGCCCGTGCTCCCTAAGTCTACCACGTCTCAGTCAATCCGGGCGCCTGGCCCGCAGTTTCGCGTGCTCGCACCAGGGTAGGTTGACTGCAGGAGGGTCCGGCGCCATCGTCGACACCCTGATTGGCGCGCCTTTCCACAGGAGCCGCTGTGCCCACACCGGCATCGTCCGCCGACTCCCCCGCTCCGGCGACGCAGACGCCGCGAGTCACCGTTTCGACCGGCACGCCCTGGGAACCCCTGGTCGGGTACTCGCGCGCGGTCCGCGTCGGCCGCCACGTCCACGTCTCGGGCACCACCGCCACGGGGCCCGACGGCAATATCATCGGCGCTGGTGACCCGTACGCGCAGACGGTGCAGGCGATCGCGAACATCGGCACCGCGCTGGCCCGCGCCGGCGCATCGCTCGCCGATGTCGTCCGCACCCGGATCTACGTCACCAACATCAACGACTGGGAGCGCGTCGGACGCGCGCACGGTGAGACCTTCGGCTCGATTCGGCCCACCGCCACCATGGTCGAAGTGCGCCGGCTCATCGACCCCGCAATGCTCGTCGAGATCGAGGCCGAGGCTTACGTCGTCCCGCCTGAACCGGCCGCGGCCACCAGCATCAACGCGGGCGCGGGCGACCCCTGGCCGTCACTCGCCCTCGACGGCTGGCGCGACACGTACGCTACGCTCCACATGTGGACCCAGATCGTGGGCAAGACGCGGCTCGCCCTCACGCCGCTGGTCAACCACTGGTGGAACGTCACGCTCTACGTCAGCTCGCACGGACTCACGACATCGCCGATCCCCTCGGCGTGGCGGACGTTCGAGGTGGAGTTCGATTTCCTCGCGCACGTCCTCGAGATCCGCACCAGCGATGGCGCGATCCGCACGCTCGCCCTGGCACCCCGCTCGGTGGCGGATTTCTACGCCGAATATATGTCCGCGCTCCGCGAGCTGGGCATCGGCGCCACGATCTGGCCGCGGCCGGTCGAGGTACCGAATCCGATCGCGTTCGGTGTCGACCGCACGCACGCATCCTACGATCCGGACGCCGCGTTCCGGTTCTGGCGCGCGCTCGTTCAGGCCGACCGCGTCTTCAAGCAGTTCCGCGGCCGGTTCCTCGGCAAATCCAGCCCCGTCCACTTCTTCTGGGGAAGCTTCGATCTCGCGGTCACCAGATTCTCGGGCCGCGTCGCACCTCCCAGGCCGGATGCCGACGCCATGACCCGGGAAGCCTACTCGCATGAGGTGATCAGCGCCGGCTTCTGGCCTGGCAGTGGACCCGTGCAGGAGGCCGCATTCTACGCCTACGCCGCACCCGAACCCAAAGGCTTCGCCGCGGCCGCGATCCAGCCGGGGGCCGCATACTACCACCGCGAGATGGGCGAGTTCATCCTCCCCTACGACGCCGTCCGGTCGGCGCCCTCACCGGACGACGCCCTCCTCGACTTCCTGCAATCGGCCTACTCGGCCGCCGCGGATCTTGGCAACTGGGACCGCGCAGCGCTCGAGCGGACCGCGCCACAGACGGGCTAGCGCGTCGCTTGGGTCACCACGGCGCCGGCGCTCACCCCAACGACATGAGCCCGACCGCAATCGTTGCCACACCCAAGCCGATCCCCTGCACCGGTCCGAGCCGCTCGCGCAGGACGATCCGCGCCAGCACCACGGTCGCGGCAGGATAGAGCGATGCCAGTGTCGCCACGATGCTGAGCATCCCTCGCGCCAATGCCAGGACGAAGCAGATGTTCGCGACCATGTCCACGATGCCGGTCCACCCGATCACCGGCAGCACCGTGCGAGGCGCGCGCAGCCCTCGTCCAGTTGCTACCGCAGCTACGGCGAACGCGACGACGGACGTGCCACGCGCCGCACACAACGGCCACAGACCAGCCGCCGGCGCGGCGTGCTTGATCGCCACATAAAAGACGCCGAACGCGCCGCCTGCCAGGATCGCAGTCATGAGCTCCCGGCCGGAGATCGCCGCCCGCAATGACACCCGTCCGTCGGTACCGCGCGGCACGATCGCAATACTTACACAGCACACGGCGACCGCGGCGAGCATGATTCCCGCCAGCGGGGCCGGGCGCGGGCGCTCACCCTCGACCAGACCGACGAGGACCGGAACCGCGATCGCCGCCACGCCCGTGATCGGCGCAAACACGCTCATCGTGCCGCTCGCGAGTCCGGCGTAGAACAACACCAGCCCCGCCCCGCCGACCAGACCCGCGACCGCGCCCCACGCCAGGTCGGCGCGATGCACGACCGCCGGCGGAAAGATGCACAGCGCGACCAGTACGGTGGCGACGCTCACCAGTTGCGAGAGGACGAGCACCGAGAGCACGGGTGCGCGCTTGCTGGCGAAGCCGCCGAGGAAATCGGCCGCGCCGTACAGCGCCGCCGATGCGAGAGCGAGGAGAATGGCCACGGGTCTCAGATGAGGGGGCGCGCACAATCTAGCGCACCACCCTCCATCAACCCGGCGTGACCCGCAGGATATCGATAGTTCGGGCGCGCCTCTGCGGCGCGAGGCTTCGGGTCGTCCATTTGCGGGCGAGACCACGCCCGGGGAGAGCCGTCATCGACCGCCGCGCTTCAGGTGTGCGGCCTGGTAACGCCCGATCGAGTCCATGATCTCCCGCATCGCCGCCTCACTCTTCTCCCACCCGCCGATCTCGACCCGTTTGCCTTCCAGGTCCTTGTAGACCTGGAAGAAGTGCTGGATCTCGCTCAATGTGTGCCGGGGAATGTCGGCGACGTCGAAATATTCGTTCTGGAACGGATCGGACGCAGGAACCGCGAGGATCTTCGGGTCAGGCTCACCCCGATCGGTCATCCGAAGCATACCGATGGGCCGCACGCTGATCTCGCATCCGGTGAATGTCGGCTCCGTCACAAGGACGAGCACGTCGCAGGGATCCCCGTCCTCGGCGAGCGTACGCGGGATGAAGCCGTAATCGCCTGGATAGTGGACGGCCGAGTACAGGACGCGATCCAGGCGAAACATCCCCGAGGCCTTGTCGAGTTCGTACTTGTTCCGGCTCCGCGTCGGAATCTCGATGATTGAGGTGACTTCGTCGGGCGGGTGTTTGCCCGGCGGCAAATCATGCCACGGATGCATCATCTCGCGCTCCGGTCGATGCGCACCATATCGGGTTCGAGGTGATGAATACTCGCCGTGATCCGGAGAGGACGCCAGGAACGCCCTCGATCCGTCAGGGCGCGCGCGATGCGGCCGCCGCCGCGCCCTGCCGCCGCTGGCGGATCATCTCCAGCCGGCGCCGGAGCTGCTCCTGCAAACCGTAGAAGCGCACTCGCTGCACGGGCGACAGGTAGGTCGCCAACTCCTTCTGCTCCGCCTCCGCCATGTCGAGACGCTGGTGCTGGATCGCGAACAGCGAATCGGCGAGCGCCGCGACGTGCGTCTGATTGGCCGCGACGCCGGGCTGCAATTCCCGGCGAATCTCGCTCCGCAGCCCACGTTCCTGCTCGGTCAGTTCCCGGCGCCGCGCCGCGAACCGCTGGTTCGTCTGGCGGAGCCTCTGCATCTGGTCGTCGGTGAGTTGCAGACGTTGCCGGACGATCTGCTCGAAACGCTCGCGCACGCGCTGCTCCAGCATCTGGCGCCGCGGCCCGCCCGCACCGGTCATCGCAGCACCCGTGTCCTTCGGCGTCGCTTGTGCCCTGGCCGGTTCCGTCACTCCCGCCAGCAGCAGCGCGAACGCGAAGCCGGCAATGCATCCCGAACTGCGGGACACGCCAGCGCGCCCGGCGCGGCACGCGCCGGCGATCAGCGCTCTCCTCACTGAACCACCGCAGAATGGAGACCGGGCGCCGCGGCGTCCGGCTCGTCCGGCGGCGATGCCTCGATACCGTCCAGATCCTTGAGGAGCCCCTCCATCTCGACGTCACTGAGATCCGACAGGCCACCCCCCAATGCCATCCCCGTGCCGGCCGAGGCGATATGCTCCGTATCACCGCCCGGCGTCGCCGGGGCGCTCTGCGGGGTGGCAGACGCCACGACAGGCGGCAGGGCGGCCGGCCCGTGCCGGTCTGCGACGAGATTCCGCAGGACCGCGACCGACAACCCCCCGACCGCGATCGTCGATACCGCCGCCGCGATTCGCCAACCGGTCCAGATCGGACGAAAACCGCTCGCCCGCACGGGGCGCTGCGCGACCGCCCGTGCGCCGCGTCCGGCGGTCGCAATGCCTGCGTCCGAGCGCGCGACGGCCCGTGGCGGCGCAGGCAGCGCCGCGACAATGCGGCCGACGTCGATTCGAGGCACGTCCCGCGTCATCACCTGCTGCGCCACGCGAAGCAGCTCCGCCTCGGCTGCGCAGTCCGCACAGCCGGTGACATGCTCGGCTACGCGCGCGCGGTCCGGACCGGCCAACCGGCCAGCGACGTACCCAGGCAACGCGTCCCGCAAGTCTTCGTTGTCGCATTCACGCATCGACGTGCTCCTTGATCACCCGCACGGCATTGTGGTAATGAACGCGCGCCGCGCCTTCCGTGCTGCCCACAACGCCGGCAATCTCCTTGTACGACAACCCTTCGGCCACTCGCAGCGTAAACACCTCTCGCTGCATCGGCGACAACCGCTCGAGTGATCGCCGGATCCGTCCTTCGGTCTCACCCGCGACCATGGCATCGAGCGCCGTGTACTCCGTGGCCGCGTCTTCCTCTCCGATCTCCACTCTGTCCGGCCGCCGCCGCTCCGACCGGCGGCGATCCACCAGCAACCGCCGCTCGATCGTGAACAGCCACGTCCGCAACGAACTCTCGCCGCGAAAATCCGCCAGCGACTGGAACGCCCGCACGAACGTGTCCTGCACCAGATCATCGACCTCGCTCGCACCCTGCCCGCGCCCGCCGGTCAGGCTGGCCGCGAACCGGGCCAGCGCCGATGCGTGCCGCTCCACCAGCAGCGTCGCCGCTCGCTCGTCGCCGCCCAGCCACCGGGCCACCAACGCGCGATCCTCGGCGTCATCTTGCCCGCGCGAGGGCTCGGCCTGGGCCAGGTCCGGACGCCCGGATTTACTCACTGCCGCACACACGTCTGACGTGACCGGCTGGCTATCGTTAAGGACAACTGCTGTCCTCCAAAATGGACGGCCGAAAGCAAGTTAGCCCGGCCTTTCACGCGTCCAAGGGTTGGCCTAGCTTGGCTCGGTGCCCAACGACACTGTTCCTGCGCACCGACGGGGCCACCTCGAAATCATCGCCCACCGGGGCACGCCGCGAGAGCACCCCGAGAACTCCCTGCCAGGGTTCCGGCGAGCGCTCGAATACGGCGCGAATGGTATCGAGCTGGACGTCCATTTGACGTCCGACGGGGTGGTGGTGGTACACCACGACTCGGCCCTCCATGCTCCTCCGCCGAGTCCCGGCGGCTCACCATCGCTGGAGATTCGCGATCTCACGTACGACGCCGTCCGCGCCCGGCCGCTCGCGCCCGGCGTGCCGGTCCCGACACTCGCCGAGGTACTGGATCTCGTCGGCGCGCTCGCCACGGTATACATCGAGGTGAAGGCCCCTGCCGCCGTGGATGCGGTCGTCCGCTGCGCGGGCCAGACCGGAGTCTCGTGCGCGATCCACGGATTCGATCACCGCGTCGCCCTCCGCGCGTCGGCGATCGCGCCAGGCATCCCGGGCGGCATCCTCCTCGACAGTTATCTCATCGATCCGGCCGCGGCGCTGGGTGATGCCCGCGCGCGCGACTACTGGCAGCGATGGGACATGATCGACGCCGATCTCGTCGCGCGTATTCACTCGGCCGGTGGACGGATGATCGCGTGGACGGTCAACGACCTCGCCGATGCACGCAGGCTCGCCGCGCTGGGCGTCGATGCCGTGTGCACGGACATCTGCGGCACGATAGGCAACGAACTCGGAAAGCCGCGCCACTAACAACGTGACATGAGAAGATCCTCACGCGAGACCACGCGACGCCGCGGGATCGCGTGAACGCAGCGATCGGCTGATTGCGGAGCATCGCCACCGGATCGTACTATTCGCGGCCCATGACGCCTTCCCCGGACTCACACCATACGATGTCACGCGTGCGCAGCACTCTCTCCCACGCTCGGCACACACCCGGCGTTCGATACGATGGCCCGGCTCGGGCCGCAACGATCCGCCTCGCGGTCGCCGCCGTCCTCGTCGTCGCACTCGGGTGCACCGCGGGACATGCCGCGCCGGTCACGACGCCTGCGCCGAATCCCGGTGCGGCGGCAGTGGCTGGCAAGCCTGCGACCCCCACGGCGGATACGACGCCGCTGCCCGGCATGCTGTCCGTGCCGAACGCGAACCCATTCCCGAGCACGTACACGCCGTTCGCGTCGCGGACGACGGTGATTCGCGGCGCCACGATCCTGACGGCAGCCGGCCCGGTGATGCACGACGCATCGATCCTGCTGCGCGACGGAAAGATCATCGCGGTCGGCGCGTCAGTCGACGCACCGCCCGACGCCGTGGTAATCGATGGACATGGACGGTACGTGACGCCGGGGATCATCGACGTGCACTCGCACATGGGTGTCTACGCCGCGCCCGGCGTCGACGCGAACTTGGACGGCAACGAGGCGACCGATCCGACGACCCCGTACGTCTGGGCCGAGCATTCCGTCTGGCCCCAGGACCCGTATTTCCCGCGCGCGCTGGCTGGCGGCGTGACCACGGTACAGATCCTACCCGGGTCCGCGAACCTGATCGGCGGCCGCAGCGCAGTGCTCAAGGTCGTTCCGTCGCGCACCGTCCAGGGCATGAAGTTCCCCGGCGCCAAATACGGACTCAAGATGGCGTGTGGCGAGAACCCCAAACGCACCTACGAGAAACGCGGCCCATCCACACGAATGGGCAACGTGGCCGGCTACCGCAAGGCATGGATCCAGGCCGCTGAGTACCGCCGCCGGTGGGACAAATGGAATGCCGACCACAAGGGAGACCCGCCTCCCCGCGATCTCGGCCTGGAGACGCTGGCGGAGGTGCTGCGTGGCAACATCTACGTGCACATGCACTGCTATCGCGCCGACGAGATGGCCCAGATGATCGACGTCTCTCACGAGTTCGGCTACCAGATCCGCGCGTTTCACCACGCCGTCGAGGGATACAAGATCGCCGACCTGCTCGCGAAGAACGGGATCGCCGCCGCGGAGTGGGCGGATTGGGGCGGATTCAAGATGGAATCGTTCGATGCGATCCGGACGAATCTCGCGCTGACGGATCGGGCCGGCGCCAAGGCGATGATCCACTCCGACGACCCCCTCGGCATACAGCGGCTGAATCAGGAAGTCGCCAAGGCGATGCGGGCCGGTGCTGCCGCCGGCATTCCGGTGACGGAGGAGCAGGCGGTGAAGTGGATGACGATCAATCCCGCATGGGCGCTGGGTCTCGACGACAAGATCGGATCGCTGGAACCAGGCAAAGACGCCGACGTGGTGCTCTGGTCGGGCGACCCATTCAGCGTATACGCGCACGCTGACAAAGTCTGGATCGACGGGGCGCTCCTCTACGACCGGAGTGATCCGGCGCAGCACTGGCGAACCGACTTCGAGCTTGGATACGTGCCGGCCGATACCGCGCTCGTGACGGGAGGCGCACCCCGATGAGCACCCGTCTTCGCATGTGCGCGATTGGCGCGGGGGCCGTACTGGGCGCCATTGCCGGATCCACAGTTGGCGCGCAGACCGTAGCCATCGTCGGCGGGACCGTGTATCCGGTGAGCGGCCCTGAGATCGACCGGGGCACGGTGCTGATTCGGGATGGCCGCATCGTGGCCGTGGGGGCGAACGTTGCCGTACCGGCCGGTGCGACCACGATTGACGCGACCGGAAAGTGGGTGACGCCGGGACTGGTCAACACCGGCGCGTCGGTCGGACTGGTCGAGGTGGACGCGGTACCCCAGACGGTCGACGACCGAGCCGCCGGCGACCATGGCATCGCGGCCAGCTTCGCGATGGTGGATGGATTGAATCCCGAATCCGAGATGATTCCGCAAACGCGGGCGGGCGGCGTGACGAGCGTCGTGATGGTGCCTAACGGCGAAATTGTGTTCGGCCAGGCGGCGGCGATCGACCTGGTGGCGGGACCGGCGCCGGGGTTTGTGGTCAGGGCGCCCGCGGCGATGGTCGCGCAGATCGCGAGCGCGGAGCGCGCCGGTCTGGGGGCGCGCGGCGAGTTGATCGGCCGGTTGCGTGGACTCTTCGACGATGTGCGCATCTACGCGCGGCGCCCCGCGGACTACGATCGCGGGGGTCTGCACCGCCTCTCGGCGGCGCCCCGTGAGTTGGCGGCGCTCGTACCGGTGGTATCGGGCCGCGAGCCGCTGCTCGTCTACGCCGACCGCGCGAGCGACATCGAGAACGCCATCCGCCTCGGCCACGAATACGGCATCAAGATCATCATCGGCGGCGGCGCGGAGGCGTGGCGGGTCGCGCCGGCGCTCGCGGCAGCCCACGTGCCGGTGCTGACCGGCGCGCTGGACAACGCCCCACAGAGCTTCGGCACGCTGGGCCAGCGGCAGGACAACGCGGCGCTTCTCCGTCGCGCGGGGGTCGAGGTGGTGCTCACCGGCAACTCGGATGTGGAGGATGCCGGGGTGTTCAACGCGCGCAACGTCAGCCAGGACGCGGGGACGGCGGTCGCCTACGGGATGCCGTGGGACGACGCGCTGCGCGCCGTCACACTGGCGCCGGCCGAGGTGTTCGGGATCGCCGACCGGATCGGCTCACTGGCCGCGGGGCGTGAGGCAAACGTCGTCGTGTGGAGCGGCGACCCGTTCGAGCTGAGCACCCGTGCCGAGCATGTGTTGGTCCGTGGGCGTGAATACACGGAGCCGTTGCGCGAGGATCTGCTGACACAGCGGTACAAGACGTTGCCGCCGAAATACTGAGGCGCCGATTGGGGAGGCGGTGAAAGACAGAGAGGGCCAGCCGCGCGGCTGGCCCTCTCGCCAATGGATGCGGAACTGGCCCCGATCAGTTGTCGCTAGCGGCCGTCTCGGGATAGACGCTGACCTTGAAGCGCGTCCTGTTCTTGTGCTCGAACTTCACCACGCCATCGACGAGGGCGAAGATCGTGAAGTCGCGGCCGAGCCCGACGTTGCGGCCGGGGTGCCACACGGTGCCACACTGGCGCACGATGATGTTGCCGGCGCGGACCTGTTCGCCGCCGAACTTCTTGATCCCGCGGTACTGCGGGTTGCTGTCACGGCCGTTCCGTGACGAGCCGACGCCTTTCTTGTGAGCCATGGTTCCGTCCGAGAGAAGCGGTCGCCGTGCAGCCTGGGGTGGAGCTAGGCGACGGAGATGTCGCGGATGCGCACTTCGGTGAAGCCCTGCCGGTGTCCCTGCTTGCGAGCGTAGTTCTTCCGGCGGCGGAACTTGAAGACGACGATCTTGTCAGCGAGTCCGTGCCGGACGATCTCCGCCGTCACTTTCGCACCGTCGAGCACGGGCGCACCCGCCTTGATCGTGTTGCCGTCGGACGAGAGCAGGACCTCGTCGAACACGACCTCCGACCCAGCGTCGCCTTCCAGGCTGGGAATACGGAGCACCTTACCTGGCTCGGCGCGGTACTGCTTGCCGGCGGTGCGGATGATGGCGTAGGGCATGAGGCAGTGGCTTGGCGTACGTAAAGGGATGCAGCCTTTGATTTTAACGCCATGGGTGGCAGGAGTCAATCGCGATGGGCTGCGCCCGCGGAGGCTCATGCACCCGATCAACTCGAGAGAATTTGCTCGATGCCGACGATGGTTGGATACGGCCTGCCCCAGGTGTTGTTCACCGGCTCTCCGGGCCTGGGCATCAAGGCATCGGGGACCGCCGGTCCCACCTTCAATCCGTTGCAGATCGAGATGTCGTTGACAGCGGCCCACGTCCCGGGCGCCAGACCCGGGAATGCGTGCCTCAGTTTTTCCGGATCGATCGGGAGAGTGCCCAGCTTCTCCATCTCCAGCCGCCGGAGGTGCACCGGCGAGCACGTACCGTGGTGCGCCAACCTCCAGAGCACATCGCCGCGCAACGCCGCGAGTGCGGGCTTCTGAGCGATCGCCATCGAGATCGTCAGAGGCCGGTACCACGAGAGGAAGCCGAACGCCCGCCCACGATCGACGATGACACAGGCTGACCAGCCGTCTTGCGTCCAGGCGACCGGACGACCGCCGGCCCCCGCATACTTGTTGTCTTGCTCCTTGGATTTGAAGTAGGCGTTGATGCAATGTCCGCCGAAGGTCGGATAGGCGAAGACATCGCCGACTTCCATCAACAGTGGCTGCGGATTCTTGAGGACGGGCCTGGGCCCGGCGCGCGGCAGAGGAGCGACGATTCGCGTTCGGACCTCCGCCAGGACGTGTCGCCGAACTGCCAGATCGGCCGGCCTCATCCCCAGCCTCTCGAGCGTGGCGAGGTCGCTGCCGGTGTCGATGATCGCCAGCGCTCCATCGCGCGCGCGGGCGCATACGATGCCGCGCTTCGCGAATTGATCCGCCACCACCAGCCAAAACGTGGTGTGGTCCGGATCATCGCGCGCATTTGCCGCCGCCGACTCGGTGTCGCACAGTATGTCGAGCAGTTCGTCACCGCCGAATGGAAGGCGAGCCACGGCACCTATCGTGGAACGCAAATCCATCGCAAAGTCGCCCGAATACAGTCGTGCGCCCCAAACGCCCATCTCGTCGCCCCTCGTGCATGCCCGGGCCCACAGACCCCGGAGGGTCCCTGCTTACGCGACGGCGTAAAGTTGCGTGACGTCCCGTCCTGCGCCTTTCACCACGATCTTGAATTCATCGGGGCGCAGCAGCGGGTCGTCCCGAAGCTCGATGGAGAACCCGGCACCCTTTTCCAACTTCCTTACGAAATCCTGTTCCTGCTCCATGACATAGAGCGCGACGTCGGGGTGCAGCTTGACCAGCAGGTTGTCACGCTTGCCTTCGACCACGATGCGGCGGAGTGACCGCTCGACTCGCCGCACGATCACTTCGGGGGTGAACACGCGGCCCGTGCCGTGACAGGTGGGACACGCCTCGGTCATGCTCTGGAGGTGACTCTGGCGCACCCGCTGCCGGGTCATCTCGATCAATCCCAACTCGCTCACCGAGAACGCCTTGGTCCGCGCCCGGTCGCGGCCGAGGTGGCCCCGAAGCTCCTGGAGCACGCGGTCGCGATTGGCCTTGGTCTCCATGTCGATGAAGTCGCAGACGATGATTCCGCCCACATCACGCAGGCGGATCTGCCGTGCGAGTTCGCGCGCTGCCTCGAGATTCGTCTTGAGGATCGTCTTTTCCGGGTCCTTCTTGCCGGTGTAGCGCCCGGAGTTGACGTCGACCGAGACCAGCGCCTCCGTCGGCTCGATGATGAGGTAGCCGCCCGCCGGCAGATCACAGCGCCGCTTGAAGAGGTCCCGGATCTCGGTCTCGATGTTGGCCTTGTCGAAGAGAGGGACCGGTTCCTCGTACAGCTTGACGCGATCGATGAGGTCCGGGGCGATCCCGCTCAGGTAGCCCTCGATCTCGTTGTAGAGCTGCTTCGAGTCGACCGTCAGGCTGTCCACTTTGTCGCTGAAGAGATCGCGAATGATCCCCCGTGTCAGGCTGGTCTCCCGATGGACCAGGCTCGGCGCGCGCGTGAAGTGCGTCTTCCGCTTCACCTTTTTCCACGTGCCGATGAGCGCGTTCAGCTCCTGCTTGAACGTCGCCTGCGTCGCATCTTCACCGACCGTGCGTACGATGACACCGCCGCTCTTCTCAGGGAGCACCGCCTGCACCATCTCACGCAGCCGCTGGCGTTCGGCACGGTCGCCGATCTTCCGGCTCACCCCGACGCGCGTGGCATCCGGCATGTAGACCAGGAACCGCCCGGCAAGCGAGATCTGCGCCGTGACGCGCGGGCCCTTGGTGGAGATCGGCTCCTTGGAGACCTGCACCAGAATCTCCTGGCCGCGCTTGAGCATGTCCTGAATCGGCGGAACCTTCGATCGTCCGTGGTCGCCGCCGTTGCCGGCGCGGCCACCGCGCCGGCCACTCCCGCCGCCGTTGGCACCCCCGCCGTCGGCGCCCGCATTGGAGCCCGCATTGGTGCGGGCGCGTTCGGCGGGGCGCGCATCAGCGTAGGGCGAGTCGCCGCCGTCGCTTACCGCAATTCCATCGCCCGCGGGGTCGGTGACCGGCTCCGCCGCGGATTCGGTCTCGTCATCTGCGTCGCCGGCTTCCTCGTCCTCGTCCTCGTCATCTTCTTCTTCGTCGTGCACCAGATCAGAAGCATGCAGAAACGCACTCTTCTCGGTTCCAATATCCACGAACGCTGCCTGGATGCCCGGCAGTACCGCCTCGACCTTCCCGATGTAGATATCGCCGACCATGCGCCGGGCTTCCGGCCGATCGACGAGCAACTCAACGAGCTGGTCGTCCTCCAGTATGGCGACCCGCGTCTCGCGCGGGTTCGCGTTGATCAAAATTTCGCGCTTCATCTGACTCCACAGGAAAACGAAACACCGCCCTTGGCGCTCGGCCCGGGCGGGCGCGGCCACTCGGCCGCGGTGATGTGACCAGCACGCTGGCGATGCCCTCGCGCCCGCTCAATCCAGCAACTCCTTGAGCAGGTGCCGGGCGATGACCAACCGCTGGATCTCTGATGTCCCTTCCCCGATCTCGCAGATCTTGGCGTCACGCATCATGCGCTCGACCGGGTAGTCCTTCGTATAGCCATAGCCGCCGTGTAATTGGACTGCTGTGATGGTGGCGCGCATCGCGAGCTCGCTGCAGTACAGCTTGGCCATTGCCGCCGCCTTGGTGAACGGCCTGCCTTGCTGCGCCAACCACGTCGCGTGGTACATGAGATGCTTGCCGGCTTCGATCTCCGTCGCCATGTCCGATAACTGGAACTGCACGCCCTGGAACCCGGCGATCGCCTGTCCGAACTGCTTGCGCACGCTGGTGTAGCGCAACGCCTGTTCGAACGCTCCCTCGGCGAGTCCCAGCGACAGCGCCGCCATCCCGATGCGGCCGCTGTCCAGCGTTCGCATGAAATTGGCAAACCCCGCACCCTCAGGACCCAGCAGGTTCTCGGCCGGTACCTCGACGTCCTCCAGAATCAGCTCGCGCGTATCCGAAGCCCGCCACCCAAGCTTGTCCTCCTTCTTGCCCGCGCGGAAGCCCGGCATCGCCGCCAACGTGTCATCGTGGCCGATTCCGACGGCCCGCGCCCGCGCGATGTCGACCGTCTCCTTGGTCAGGATGAAGGAGCTGATACCCCGGCTCCCGATCCCAGGCGTCGTCACCGCGGTGACGACAAAGACTTCGCCGACGCCGCCATGAGTGATGAAGATCTTGGACCCGTTGAGCACATACGACACGCCCCGCCGGACGGCCATCGTCTTCGTCCCCCCGGCGTCGCTCCCCGCACTGGGCTCCGTCAGCCCGAACCCGGCCAGCGCCCGCCCGGCCGCGAGGATCGGCACGTACCGCCGGCGCTGCGCGTCGGTGCCGAAGTTGACGATCGGCGAGGTGCCAAGCGTCGTGTGCGCGGAGATCGTGATCGCATGCGAGGCGTCCACCTTCGCCAACTCGTGGATCACGATCACGTAGCTCAGGAGGTCGAGTCCTGCTCCGCCCAGCGACTCCGGCCACGGAACGCCCAGGAGTCCCAACTCCGCCATTCGCTTCACGGTCTCCCACGGGAACTCGCCCGCCGCATCCAGCGTGCGGGCTACCGGCGCGATCTCTTCCCGCGCGAACGCGCGCACCATGTCGCGCACCGCGATGTGCTGATCAGTGAAATACAGCCCGTCATCCATGCAATCGTCTCGTCGTCAGGTGCCGTGTCACACGCTGTGCGTCCGCACGGCCTCCAGGAATTGCTCGCCATACCGGTCGAGCCGGGCCGGCCCCACTCCCCGGACGTCAGCCAGCGCCGCCAGCGACCGCGGGCGGCGGGCGGCGATCTCCGCCAGCGTCCTATCCGGAAAGACGACGTAGGCAGGCACTCCGTCCCGCCGCGCCAACTCGCTCCGGAGAGACCGCAAGGTCGCAAACAGCGGACCGTCCCGTGGTGAAATCTCATCGGCGGACGAGCGTGGCGCCTGCCCGGCCGTAGCGCGACGCCCCGCGCCCGCCGCCCGGCTCGGCCGTGCCTGACGCTTGCCCCGGGACCCTGGCGCCCCTGCCACCGCTTGCCGGTGGTTCCCGAGGCAGTTGTCACACCCCTCGCATTCCGCACCGGCGGCGGGGTCCCCGAAATACCGGAGGATGAAGCCCCGCCGGCACGCCGTGCTGTAGGCGTAGCGCTGCATGATGTCCAGCTTCGCGCGATCGGCACGCCGTCGCCGGGCCTCGCTCTCGGGGTCCGCCGCCCGCATGTCCGCGCGCCCGTCCCATCGCGCATCGCCGGCCGGTGGCCGGGGGTTGTCGATCAGGAACTCGTGGGTGAACCGGTCCTGGAACGCGTGCAGGAGGACGCAGTTCGCACGGCGCCCATTCCGGCCGGCGCGGCCCGCCTCCTGATAGTAGGCCTCCAGCGATCCCGGCATCGTGTGGTGAACGACGAGCCGCACGTTGGCCTTGTCGATCCCCATCCCGAATGCGTTGGTGGCCACGATCGCCCGTACGCGCTCGTGCATGAAGTCGTCCTGTGCCGCCCGGCGCTCGTCGTCCTCCTGGCCCCCGTGGTAGCCGCGTACCCGCACGCCCGCCGCACTGACGGCCGCCGCGATCCGGTCGACTGCCTTGCGGGTGGTCGCATACACGACGGCCTGCCCAGGATGGCTTCGCAGCAGGTCGATCAGGGTCGCGTCCTTTTCCGCGTCGTTGCGAGTGCGGATCACGTGGTAGTGCAGATTCCGGCGGTCGAATCCCGTGACCACGGTCTCCGGATCGCGGAGACCGAGCTGCTCGGCGATGTCCTGCCGCACCGCCGGCGTGGCCGTCGCGGTCAGCGCCACCGTGGGCGGGTCCCCCAGCGCAGCGCGTATCGCGCGAACCCTGCGGTAGCTCGGCCGGAAATCATGTCCCCACTCGCTGATGCAGTGCGCTTCGTCCACGGCCAGCAGCGATACCCCGGCCGCACGCAGGCGATCGGCTGCGGAGCCACCGTCGAACCGCTCGGGCGCCACGTACAGCAGGCGAAGCTCGCCGCGTCCCGCGCGCGCGAAACGATCCGCGACATCCGCATAACTCAGCGTGCTGTTGATGAAGGCGGCCGGGAGCCCCCGGGCCTCCAGCGCATCCACCTGGTCCTTCATCAGCGAGATGAGCGGCGACACCACGACCGTCAGACCGGGAAGCAGGAGCGCCGGAACCTGAAAGCAGAGGGACTTACCGCCGCCGGTCGGCAGCACGACGAGCGTATCCCGTCCAGCCATCACCGACGACATTGCTCGCTGTTGCCCCGGCCGGAACTCCGAATAACCGAACGCATCCTTGAGTGTCGTGCGCAACGCGCCCGGGCCGTCGGGCCGTGTCGCGCTCGCCACGGAGCGTCTGGTGGGATCCGGCGGCAAGGCATCTCCGAGCGGCGATGTGATCATCGTCTCAGGGTGCCAGACAGGGCCCGGGGTCTCATCATCGATCAGCGACAGGTGTTGCCGGATGCGGCGGCGATTGGGCAAGCCGATCACCGGGGCCGATCACACGGCACGGGCGAAATGCCCGCGGGTGAATGCGCCGCCGACGATCCCTCGTATCGCGGCGAGGTCGGGCGCGGCGCCCGCGGCCAGTGACCGTAACGCCTCCGCGTAGCCGCCCACCAGCTCCGCGATCGGGTCGCCCGGCGTGTTGAACACGAGGTGATACGCGCGGAGCCCAGCACTCCACAGGTGCTGGATGAACTCTGACCCTTCGATGGGACGCGAATGGAGCAGCCGGTTCCGGCAGGCGCTGTCCGTCGCGACCGCAAAGCGGTACCCGGCCGGATCCATCAACTCGACGTCCGGATGCTTCTGGACGCACAAATCGCGGCATGTCGTGGGTTCGCGACCGAAGGCAGCCGACAGCACACAGTGCTCGATGGTCATTCCCTCGGGCCGTCCGTACACCAGTGCCGCGAACCCCCGCCCCGACCACGGTCCCGTCACGGCGGCGATCTCGCCGACTGTGAGTTCGACGGACACCAGGATCCGCTCGACACCCATCGCGAACAATGCCGCAGCCGTATGCTGGTTGAAGCAGTTGACAGCGTAGTCGGTGGCGACGCGCCGCCGGCTCGCGGCTAACTCGCGTGCCAGTCCGAGATGTCCGGTAAGGACCGGTACATCGAGCTGCAGCCACTTCTCGAGATCGCGGCGGTCCGCCGGACGCACAATGGTCGGCGTGCGGAGCCAGAGCGTGGCGCCGTCCCCGGCCAGCTCGCTGGCGAGCGCTCGTACGCGCGATACCGGCGGCGCGGGATGACGCAGGAACGGATCGAGGATGATATCGGTGGCCCCGGCCGACGCCGCGGTTCGCACGTCGTCCGTCTGGTAAACACTCACGGCCAGCATGAACGGCGGATCCGGCGCAGAGTCCGTCGCTGGCACACTGGCTGGGAGGCTCACGACAGACGCGATTCGCTCCGCGCGCTGGATCCGGGCCGCGGCTCGCGACCAGTCGCACCGGGTAGCGAGCGCCGCCACCGCGCGCTGGCGCAGATGATTGAGCTCACTCACCGGCAGGAACAGACCGTCGGCCAGCCCGCTCCGGTCGACGCCGGCCAGCACGAACGGCGTATCACCCAGCCTGCCGAGCTGCGCCCTGCACTGTGTGTCATCGATCGAGCGACGGGTGGCCGCTTCGAGTACGGCGTTCGTGCTGAACGACACGGACTCCGCCTCCGGCCCCACTCCGGCGGTGAACTCGCCCGTCAGTGGACCGCCGGCCTGTCCCGAGACGCGCACGTGGAGCGGGATCCGCGGCGACTCGAGCGTCTCGACAGAGGCGTAGCTCGCCTGGCTTGCGGCCAGTAGCTCGGCGTCGGCGTTGCGGACGACCGTCGCCCCGAGCCGGGCGCGCTCACGAACGGCGAGCGTCTGGCGAAACACGGATCCCGCTCGCTTGGTCGCGCGGACCGCGATCACGGTGCCGCCGGTCCGGGGTTCCCCTGGCAGATCGAACGCCAGCCCGTCGCCGGCGTGGATCTCGCGGGACACCTCCACCACGATCTCATCGCCGCTCGTCCCGACCACCGTGCCAAGGGCGATGCCCCGGTTGTCCGGGCGATCGCGCGTGACGAAGTCTCGCCCGCCCCGCCCATGCAGGAGACTCGAGGTGAATCCGCGGCTGTAGATCTGGACCAGTGGTTCGACGGCTTCCGGACTGACGGGCTGCGCATCGCCGGCCGCCAGGGTGTCGAGCCATTGCCGGTATCCATGCGTCACCGTCGCGACGTACTCCGGCCGTTTCTTCCGCCCCTCGACCTTGAGGCAGCGAATCCCCGCGGCGGCGAGTGCACCGAGTTCATCGTACGCGGCGAGATCCTTGGCCGAGATCAGATAGCCGGTATCGAGCGTGGCGCCGGTGGCTGCGTCCGTCAGCGTGTAGTCCTTGCGGCACGCCTGGGCACACGCGCCGCGGTTGGCGCTCCGCTCCGAGATCATGCCGGACATCAGGCACTGGCCGGAATACGAGATGCAGAGCGCGCCGTGGACGAATGCCTCGAGACCGAGGTTCGGGACCGCGTCACGAATGGCGCGCAGATCATCGAGGGAGTTCTCCCGGGCCAGAACGACGCGGGACACACCGAGATCGCGCACGGCGGCCGCACCGGCGGGGTCGTGCACCGTGATCTGCGTCGATCCGTGGATCTCGAGACCCGGATAGATCACGCGAATCAGGCGAATCAGCCCCAGGTCCTGGACGATCACCGCGTCGATGCCGCGGTCGATCGCGTCGCCGAGCAGCATGAGGGCGTTGGTGAGTTCTCCCGGCTTGGTCAGGACGTTGAGCGTGTAGTAGATCCGCGTGCCGTGCGCGTGGGCGAGGCGGCAGGCATCGCCGAGCTCGTCGAGGGTCAACTGGGCGCCATCGTCGCGGGCATTGAAGCCGCCGGCGCCCAGGTAGACGGCATCGGCGCCATTCGCCACCGCCGCGCGCACCGCCTCGAGCGTACCGGCTGGCGCGAGCAGCTCCGGGACGCTGATGCGACGCTCGGCCGCGCGCGACCGCTGCGCCCGCGACGCGCGGCCGTCCGCCCCGCGGCCCGGTTGTGGTGGCGAGGAAGCGATCGTCACGCTAAGAACTTAATGCTGGCGCTGGCCGCGTGGCCCAACAAAACGCAGCAGAAAGGCGAGTCCGAGGCACACGATGCCCGTCCACCGCCAGATCACCTGATCCGTCCGCACACCATACCCGAACAGCGCGAGTCCCGTCACGGCCAGGGTCACCTTTGTGGCCGTGAGTTGCGTCATCGCGCGACGGGAGCGCGGGGGCCGGGCGCCGGCGGCAGTTTCAGCCGGTTGGCGAGATCGTCCGGGACGTCGATCACCATGCGGAGGAGCGCCGTCGACACGACCTTGCCCTGTGCGTCGGTCTTGAGCGACAGCGTGCCGCCGCCGTCCAGCGCGCCGTGCAGCAGGAAATTGAGTGCGCCCAGGTTCGGCAGCTCGAACCGCACGACATCGCCGGAGATCAATCCGGAGAAGTGGTCCGCGACGCGGTCACGGGTCACGTACGTGTCCAGCACCTGGTACCACTCCGGACGCAGTGCCAGGACGCCGACGTTGGCGGTGTCGCCTTTGTCGCCGGACCGCGCGTGCGCGATGTCCAGGAGGCGGACACGCATCAGCCGCGGCGCCTCATTGGAAGGTCACCGACGGCTGCACGACCCGCTTGTCGATGAGGGCTGGCCAGTAGGCCACGACCTCCTCGACCTTCGGCCGGCCGCCGGCGAAGCCAGTGACGCTCGGCGGCCCGTTGAGCACGAGCGGCGCGATCTCGCGCGTGAATCGCTCGATATCTCCGCGGTTGCTGCCGCGCACTCCGACCCGGAGTTGCACTTCCGGAAGATCCTCCGACGGCGGCCCGGCAAGCGCGCCGTGCGTGGCACCCGCTCCGACGAACTCGGTCAGGATGCGATCGAACCGAAGTCCCAGGTGATCGAGCCGCTCGCGCAGCACGCGGTCCGCAAGTTGCGCCTTGTCGAACGCATCCGGCCACGCATACACCAGCGTACCGACGGCCTTGAACCCGGCGCGGTAAGCCACCGACACCTTGAGACTCGGAGTCGCCGGCCGGCCCTCGATCCCATAGACCCGTACACGGTCGGTTCCCTCCGCCGCGAGGCGGATCGTCGTGAAATCCGCGATCACGTCGGGAGTGATATAGGCATGGGGATCCCCCATCTCATACACCAGTTGCTCGGCCACCGATTGCGTCGAGACGCGTCCCCCGGTGCCCGGGTGTTTGGTGACGACGAATGTGCCATCGGCGGACGCTTCGATGATCGGGTAGCCCACTTCTCCGAGGTCAGGGATCTCGCGCCAGTCGTAGAGACAGTTGCCGCCGGAGCACTGCGCACCGCATTCGATGATGTGGCCCGCGACGATGCCTGCAGCCAGCCGGTTGTAGTCGTCGGCCGCCCAACCGAACTCGTGGCGCAACGGCGCCATCGTGAGGGCCGTGTCGGTGGATCGCCCGGTGATCACGATGTTGGCGCCACCGGCCAGTGCCTCGACGATCGGGCCGGATCCGAGGTAGGCATTGGCCGAGAGGACCCGATCGCGCACCGTCGAGAGCGGTGCGCCCGTCTCCATGTTGGCCAGCGGGTGCCCCGCGGCGATCAGCGCGTCGAGACGCGGCAGCAGATCGTCGCCCAGCACCACACCGATCCGCAGCTTGGCGCCGGCATCGCGGCCGCCCGGCAGTGCCCGCACCGCAGCCGCACACGCTTGCGGGTTCACGCCGCCAGCGTTGGCGACGACCCGCACGCCGCGCCCAGTGACGGCCGGCAGCACGCTCTCGACCGCTCCCAGAAAATCGCGCGCGTAGCCTAGCGACGGGTCACGCTCCTTCTGTTTTTGCAGAATGGACATCGTGACTTCGGCGAGATAGTCGAGCATCAGGTAGTCGACCGGGCCGCCGGTCACCTGCCGCCGTGGCGCCTCCAGCCAGTCCCCCCAGAATCCCTGACCGCTCGCGACGCGGACGACCCGGGGTGCGCTCATGCGCCGCGCCCCGGCATACCGGGTATCCCATCGCACGGGAGCACGAACGCGCCGACGTGAGGACCGGGGTTTTGCGCTGCGGTCCGGAGCGCCATGGCCAGGACTGCGCGGGTCTCTTCGGGATAGATCACGGCGTCCACCAATCCTCTCGCGGCGGCGTAGCGGGCGTCGAGTTGCGATTCGTATTCCGCGCGCATGGCATCGACCGCCGTGGCGACGGCATCGGGCACCGGTAGATTGGCGGTCCGTGCCGCCGCCAGAGCCGGTCCGTGCACGGCCTGTATGGCGGCTTCGCCCTCCATCACCCCCATGCGCCCGGTCGGCCATGTGAAAATGAAATCGGGATCGAATCCCTGGCCCGCCATGGCGTAGTATCCCGCTCCCGAGGCGTGGTTGATGGTCAGCACGAGTTTCGGCACGCGAGCCGTCGCCATCGCCTCGACCCACCGCGCGCCAGCGCGGATGATGCCGGCCTCCTCGGCGTCCGGTCCCACCATGAAGCCCGAGACGTCCTGCACGAACAGGAGCGGGATGCCCTGCCGGTCACAGCGGTCGATGAAGAACGCCACCTTCTCGGCGCTCTCCGGATAGATGATGCCCCCGAACCGCGGACGCGAGCCGTCCGGGCCTTTGATCAGGCCGCGCTGGTTGGCGATGAGGCCGACCGTCAGACCCTCGATCGTCGCGTCGCCACAGATGATCTCGCGCGCGCGATTGGCCTGGAACTCATCGATCACGCCTCCGTCGACCACGGCACGCAGCACGGCGTGCATGTCATACGACATGCGATGATCGGCCGGCAGGACACCATACAGCTCATCGCGGGACAGGTCGGATGACGCGGCCACGGCGACGGGCGAGGAGGGCGCCCGCGCCGCCGGTGGCGGGAGCCGGCCAATCAGCGCGCGCAGCTTCTCGAGGCAGGCGGCGTCATCATCGACCGCGTAGTGGGCGACCCCGCTTCGCTCGGTGTGTGTGGTGGCGCCGCCGAGCACTTCCGAGTCGACCGTCTGTCCGGTCGCCCCTTTGACGAGATTCGCGCCGCCCAGTCCCATGAACGACGTGTTCTTCACCATGACGATCACATCCGACAGCGCGGGCAGGTATGCCCCGCCGGCGATGCACTGCCCCATCACCGCGGCGATCTGCGGCACCCGGAGATACCGCCGCATGATGGAGTTGTAGTAGAAGATCCGGGCGGCCCCGTACTGTCCCGGGAAGACGCCGCCCTGATACGGCAGATTCACACCAGCGGAGTCCACGAGGTACACGATGGGGACGTGGCAGCGCATCGCGATTTCCTGCGCGCGCAGAATCTTGCGGATCGTCTCTGGCCACCACGATCCGGCCTTCACCGTCGCATCATTGGCCACGACCACGACCTCGCGGCCGTGCACGATGCCGACGCCCGTGATCACACCCGCGGCGGGCGCCTGGCCCTCGTATTGATCGTACGCCACGAGCAGGCCGATCTCGAGGAATCGCGACCCCGGATCGCACAGGCCGGCGACCCGCTCGCGCGCCACGAGCTTTCCCTGCGCGTGCTGGCGTTCGATGCGCTCGGGGCCGCCGCCTAGCCGCAGGCGGTCTTCCAGCGTGCGCAGCTCGCCGGCCAGCCGCGTGAGCCGCGGCGTGTGATCGGGCACCGCGGGACTCGTCCCGCTCGCAAGCGGTTGATCCCCGGCAGTCCGCGCTGCGCGACGGGCCGCGGTCACGCCTCCTGCCGCTCGCGTTGCGCGAACCAATCCTGGATGTAGCGCACGAGGTCGGAGGTCGAGGTGCCCGGCCCGAATAACTTGCCGACACCCTGTCGATGGAGCGTGTTCATGTCTTCCTGCGGAATGATACCGCCGCCAGTGACCAGCACATCATCGCGTCCCTGCTCGTGCAGGAGCTGCAGCACCCGGGGGAACAGCGTCATGTGCGCACCGCTCAGGATCGAGAGGCCCACCACATCGACGTCTTCCTGGATCGCGGCGGTCGCGATCATCTCTGGCGTCTGGTGCAGGCCCGTGTAGACCACCTCCATGCCCGCGTCGCGCAGCGCGGCCGCCACGACCTTGGCGCCCCGGTCATGACCGTCCAACCCGGGCTTGGCGACGAGGACGCGAATCGGTCGTGATGCGGTCATGGCGTGGTGGAGGATGGGAGACGCCGCGAGCGGCGTCCCTCCAGTTTACTTGCCGCGCGGCGCACGGGGCAACTCGCGTTTGCGGCCGATGAGCAGCATCTCACCGGACCGGCGTGTCAGCGGGCGGCTCGTCCACCCATCGAACGCCTGCTCGACGACGATGCCCTCGGTCGCGAGCATGCCGGCCAGCGCGGTGGCGGTGTAGAGCCGGATCCGGTAGGTCCGATGGCCCGGGCCGGTGCTCCCCCGCCATTGCACCTCGACCGACAGCACGCCCGACAGCGGGTCGAAGGTCCGCTCATGCGCCACCATCGTGTGATCCATGGTATGCCACCAGTCGCGGTCGAGGAACCGTGCCATCACGCCATCCCGGCTCGCCCCGTGCCACACGAACGTGCCGCCGGGCTTGAGGACGCGGGCGAACTCGCGCAGGACCCGGCGGTCATCGCTCGGGTGCAGGAAGAATCCGAAAGACGTGAACACATTCATGACCGCGTCGAACCGCTGCGTCCACCGGACCGGCAGCGCACGCATGTCGCCCCGGCGGTAGTGCAGCCCCTCGTGAGGCCCTTGCGCCCGCGCGACGTCCAGCAGGTGCCCGGAGTAGTCGAGCGCATCGACCGCGTAACCCGCTTCGGCCAGCAGCCGCGCATGACGCCCCTGGCCGCACGGCACGTCGAGCACGCGGGCCCCGACTGGCAGCTCGAGCAGCTCGATCAGCCGGGCGACGTCGCGCCGGTCCTGCCCATCGTTGAAGAGCGGCTCGTATTCCGTGAGGTATCGCGCGTCGAAATAGCTCGCCCACCATTCGCCGGATGGCGCCACACGCGTCCGTTCACCGGGGGGCGTCATCGCCCTCTCCCGCGAGCAGGCGCCCGCTCCGCTTGAGCAGCTCGCGGGCGACGTCGAACGGCGTGGTCTCGCCGGAGTCCATGGCCGCGAGCCGTCCCTCCAGCCACGCCGTGGTCGCCGCATCGCCCCACAGCCGCGCCCGGAGCTCGAGATCGACGACCTCCGCGACGCGCGCGCGCAAGCGTGCCTGCCGCTGCTCTGCGAGGCCACCCGTGGCTACGAGATAGTCGTGATGGCTGTCGAGCGCGCCCAGCAGCTCGGGGATCCCGGTACCGTCGGCGGCCACCGCAGTGAGCACGGGAGGGACCCAGGACGATCCATGGGCGCCTTCCGCCCCGCCGCCCTCCGGCGGATCCGCGGGCTCTCCGGACAGGTCCGTGCCCGCACCTCGCGACGATGCCGTTTGCCCGCGGCGCGGACCCGAACGCACCTGCAGCATCACCTTGAGCTCCGCCCGCAGCCGGTCTGCACCAGGGCGATCCGCCTTGTTGACCACCAAGACATCGGCGATCTCCATCAGGCCGGCCTTCAGCGTCTGAATCGCATCGCCGGATTCCGGGACCAGCACCACGACGCAACTGTCGGCCGTCCGCGCGACCTCAAGCTCACTCTGCCCGACGCCGACGGTCTCGACCAGGACGCGATCGAATCCGTACGCGTCGAGGACATCGGCGATCTCGCGGGTCGCGGCCGACAATCCGCCAAGCGCACCTCGCGTGGCGAGCGAGCGGATGTAGACGCCGGGATCCAGGGCGACAGCCTCCATCCGGATCCGGTCACCGAGCAGCGCGCCTCCCGTGAACGCCGACGTGGGATCGACGGCGACGACGCCGGCCGTCAGGCCGCGGCTTCGGTAGGCGCGGACCAGTTGCGCCACGAGTGTGCTCTTGCCCGCACCCGGCGGCCCGGTGATCCCGATCCGGCGCGCATGCCCGGTCGCGCCGTGCAGCGCCGCCAGGAGGCGCGCCGACCCGGCACCGCGGTTCTCGACAATGCTGATGACCCGCGCGAGCGCGGCCGGCTTCCGGGCCGCGAAATCCGCGAGCAGACGGTCGGACGCGGCCGGCGCCGCGCTCATCGGGACCGCGAGGTCACGCGGCGGACGAGCTGTTCCTGCCGCCGCCACATGCGGGATGAGACTCGGCCGGCGCCCCCGGGATGATCGTGCCCCGCGACGTGGAGCACGCCGTGCACGACGAGACGCACCGTCTCCTCACGCTCCGTCACGCCGTGCCGCCGCGCGTGCGCGCGGGCGATCGCCGGCGCGATGTAGATGTCGCCGATCAGCGGCGCGGCGCGGCCGCTCCGCTGGAGCGAGAACGCGATCACGTCGGTTGGGCCGTCCACTCCCAGGTGGTCCCGATTGAGCTGCGCGATCGCGCGTGCGGACACGAACGCGATCGAGATGAGGGCGGCCCGGACGCGCTCGGCGGCCAGCACCGCCGTCGCGACGGAGCGCACCCTCGCCGCCGGCATGGGCAGGCGCACCCGGCTGGCGGACACCGCAACGGCGAGCGTCACCCCGGGGCGGTCAAGCCGGCGAGCGCGGCGAGCCGCATCACGCCGGGGCCGACGACGCGAACTCGGACGTCACTCCGCCGGTGGCCGAGGGGTAGTCGATCCGATGGTGATACATGCCGATGAGGACGCGGGCGAACTGCTCCTTCACCACCTCCAACTGCTTGAGCGTGAGCGGTGCCTCGCGGAGCTGCCCCTGCTCGATGCGTTGCCGCACGATGTGATCAATGACCTCGCGAATCTTCTGCGGCGTCGCGTCGTGCAGCACGTGCGCGGACGCCTCGACACCATCGGCGAGCATGCAGATCGCCGTTTCGGCGGTCTGGGGAACCGGGCCGGGATACTCGAAGTCCGCCGGATCCACGCCATTGCCGTCGCGCTCGCGCGCTTTCTGCAGGAAATACGTGATGCGCCCGGTGCCGTGGTGCTCCGTGATGAAGGCCTGCAGCCCGACGGGCAGGCCGTGTTCCTCCGCGAGCTCGACGCCTTCGCGGACGTGATTGCGGATAATGGCGGCGCTCGTCGCCGGCTTGAGTTTGTCGTGGGGGTTCCGGCCGCGCGGCTGGTTCTCGACGAAATATTCCGGCTTCTTGATCTTGCCGACATCGTGATAGTAGGCGCCGACCCGCGCGAGCAGTCCGTTCGCACCGATCGCATCGCAGGCCGCCTCCGCGAGATTTGCGATCCGCATGGTGTGCGCGAACGTCCCCGGCGCCTCCACGCTCAGCCGGCGCAAGAGCGGGCGGTTGAGGTCGGACCATTCCAGCAGCTTGAGATAGGTGTCGATGCCCGTGAACTCCTCGAGCGGCGGGAGCAGCATCAACGCTAGCGCCACCGACACCACCGAATTGATGCCGCCGACGAGGATCGCGTACCATATGGCGTGCGCCGGCGTCCCTGCGGCGAGTCCGATGCCCAGCTCCGCCAGTGCATACGCGCCCGCCGTGACCAGAATCGAGTAGTAGGCTTGATCGCGGCGCCTGATGACCCGCACGCTGAATGCCGAGGCGGCCCCAACGATGAGCAGCAGGAACAGCGTGGACGATCCGTGATACGGCGCCTGCAACCCGACGAGCGTCGCCAGGATGACCGACGCAAAGAGGCTGACCCGGGTGTCGAACAGCACGCTGAACAGCACGGCGGCCAGGGCAATCGGGATGAGTTCCGGACGAGCCGGGTCGTTCCGCGCCACCGCGGCCGCGATCGCCAGGATGACCGCGAACGCCACCGCGATGAGGGTCACCGCGCGCGACGACCGGTACACGGCGGGCCGGTAGAACATCATCGTGAGGCCGAACACCGCGATCAGCAGGCCGTTGGAGAGCACCGCGCCGGCCACCGCCTGGCCGCCACCCGCGGATTTGCCGAAGAGCGCGGTCGCGACGACCGCCAAGCCGGCGAAGATGGCCCAGCGAATCACGTGCGCGCCCGCCGCCGCGGCGAACGTCGCCCGCGGCGTCAGCCGGTCGAGCTGCCGCCAGAGATTGAGGGCACGTGTCCCGAAGTCGGGACCCGAATCAGGCGCCGGCGTCGTATGCGTAGGCCCGAATGATGTCGCGCACGAGGCGATGCCGCACGACATCCGTCTCGTCGAAGTAATGAAACGCGATGCCATCGATGCCCGGCAGGATGCGCTCCACCTGCATCAGGCCCGATTCCTCACGGCGCGGCAGATCGATCTGAGTCTTGTCGCCCGTGATGACGATCTTGGAGTTCACGCCAAGCCGCGTCAGAAACATCTTCATCTGCAGGGTCGTGGCGTTCTGGGCTTCGTCGAGAATGACGAACGCATCGGCAAGGGTCCGGCCTCGCATGAAGGCGAGCGGCGCAATCTCGATGGTACGGGTCTCGAGCGCCCGCTGGATTCGCTCGGCCGGCATCATCGTGTCCAGCGCATCGTAGAGCGGCCGGAGGTAGGGGTCAACCTTGGCCTGCATGTCGCCCGGCAGGAAGCCGAGGTTCTCCCCGGCCTCCACCGCCGGCCGGGCGAGGATGATCCGCCGCACTCGCTTCCGTGCCAGCGCTTCGACGGCCGCAGCGACGGCGAGGTACGTCTTGCCGGTGCCCGCAGGCCCGATGCCCACGACGATGTCGTGCTCGGCGATCTTCTGCAGGTATTCCGCCTGGCCCGGCGTCTTGGGCGTGATGACCGTGCGCACCCCCGGCAGGGCAATTCGCTGGCCCTCGGCGACGGTCGCGGCACCGGGACCGTCAGCGCCGGCGTCATCGTGGAGCCGGAGCACGTCGTCCGGAGTCACCGGCTCCCGCTGCCGGGCCAACTCGATCATGCGCTGCGCGACGGAGACCGCTCGATCGACCGAGGCTGCCGCCCCCGTGATCGACAACTGGTCGCCCCGCAGCGCGAGGCGGGCGCCCGAGAGCCGCGCCAGCTCGACGAGATTGGCATCGTTGACGCCGGCCAGGGTCAGAAGATCCGCCCCTTCGGTGGACACCCGGTGGGTGACCGCCGTCTCAGTCATGCGCGGTCCCTGCGACGCGGATGTGCAGGTCATCCAAATCCTCGGCCGGCACCGTGGACGGCGCCCCCTCGAAGAGGGCACGCGCGGCCGTCGTCTTGGGAAACGCGATCACGTCACGCAGGGATGACGCGCCCGCGAGCAGCATCGCGATCCGGTCGAAGCCGAATGCGATCCCGCCGTGCGGCGGTGCGCCGGAACGTAGTCCCTCGAGCAGGAACCCGAAGCGGAGCCGCGCCGCCGCCTCATCGATACCGAGCAGCCGGAACACACGCTCCTGCACCGCCGGGTCGTGGATACGGATGCTCCCGCCGCCCAGCTCCATGCCGTTGAGCACGACGTCGTACGCCACCGCCCGCACGCGGGCCGGGTCACTCTCCAGATGCCGGAGATCGTCGGGGTGCGGTGACGTGAACGGATGGTGCGTCGCATTCAGCCGGCCTGTCTCCGCATCCTGTTCGAACAGCGGGAAATCGAGCACCCAGAGAAACTCGCGCGCGCCCTCGCGAACCAGGGCAAGCCGGCGTGCCGCCTCGTGCCGCACGCGATCGAGCGCCGGGCTCGATACCCGGTCTGGGCCGGCCACGAAGAGGGCGAGATCGCCATCGGCGAGCGCCAGCCGCGCCACAGCCTCCGCCCCGAGAAACTTGGCAGCCGGGCCTTCGACCGAGTCCGCGGTTCGCCTGAGGCGGATCAGCCCGCCCGCCCCCGCGCTCTTGGCGATCTCCTCCAGCTCGTCGGCCTGCTTGCGGGAGAATCCCGCGGCGCCCGGCAGCCGGAGGCCGCGCACGCGGCCGCCGCTGCCGAGCGCGGAGCGCGCGATGCCGAACTCCGTCTCCCGGAATGCATCGCTGGCGTCGAACAGCTCGAGGCCGAAGCGCAGATCCGGCCGGTCGGTTCCGTAGCGTTCCATCGCGTCGGCGTAGGACATGCGCCGGAAGTGGGCTGGCGCGGCGGCGCCGCTCTCGGCGAACAGCTCGCCGATGAGCCCTTCGGCCACCGACATGATGTCCTCGCGCCCGACGAAGGCCGCCTCGATGTCGATTTGCGTGAACTCGGGCTGGCGGTCGGCACGGAGATCCTCGTCGCGGAAGCAGCGCGCGATCTGGAAGTACCGGTCATAGCCCGCGATCATGAGCAGTTGCTTGTACAGTTGCGGCGACTGCGGCAGCGCATAGAACTCCCCGGCGTGCATCCGGCTCGGGACGATGTAATCGCGCGCACCTTCCGGCGTGGGCTTGGTGAGGATCGGCGTCTCGATCTCGAGAAAGCCCCGGTCGCTCAGGTGCCGGCGCGTCGTCTGCATGAGCCGGTGCCGCATTTCGAGGTTGGCGTGCAGCTCGGGACGGCGGAGGTCGAGATAGCGATGGCGGAGCCGGAGCTCTTCGGCCGGCAGCTGCTCGCCCTTGCCTCGCGCGACGGGAATTGCCGGGGTGACCGACGGCCCGCTCAACTGCAGCCCGGTCGCGCGGACTTCGACATCACCGGTCGCCAGATCGGCGTTCCGAGATTCCGGCGGACGCGCGGCGATCTCGCCCTCGACGAGCACCACGCTTTCGACGCCCACCGCTCCGGCGCGGCGCAACACCTCGGGCGGCGTCCATCGGGGGTCGAACGACACCTGCACGATGCCCGCGCGATCGCGCAGATCGACGAAGACGATGCCGCCGAGATCGCGCGTCCGGTGCACCCATCCGCCCAACCGAACCTTCGTGCCGGCATCACTCGCCCGAACCGAGCCGCACAGACGCGACCGCAGTGACGTCGCCATCACGGAACCGTCCGTCGCTCCGTGGGTCACGCCCGCACCAACCGATTACTGTTCATTGAGTTGTCGCGGAATCTAACCCAACCGGATCCCACCCGGTAGGCGCGCCGCCTGCGAAGCGGCGAGATATCGTAGCGCGTATTTTGTTGTCTCATAAGGCGTTACGTCACCAACCTCTCGTACTCTGTGAAGCAGGATCGCGAGAATCTCCTCGATCTGCGTCCCGCCGATGTCGTCGCGCGGTTGCGAACGTTCGCGGCCGAACATGACGTCGCGGCGTATCGCGGCAATCAAGTGGCGCGGCGGTTGTGGACCACGCCGGTGCGGAGTTTCGCGGAGATCGCGGAGCTCCCCGCGGCGTTTCGCGAGCATCTCGATACGGCGTTCGTGCTGCCGCGCCTCGAGCTGGTGACGCGGCAGGAGTCGGCTGACGGCACGCAGAAGTTTCTGTTCCGCTTGCCCGACGGAGAATCCATCGAGACAGTCACCATCCCCGACGGCAACCGGCTCACGGCGTGCATCTCGTCGCAGGCCGGATGCGCGCTTCAATGCGCGTTCTGCGCGACGGGAGCGATGGGATTCGCTCGGAACCTCGCCCCGTGGGAGATCGCTGGGCAGGTGCGCGAGCTCATGCTGCTCGATCCCCCGCTCCGCCCGACGAACGTCGTGTTCATGGGAATGGGCGAGCCGCTGATGAACTGGCGAAACGTCGACGTGGCGCTGACGCTGCTCAACGACCCCGCCGCGATCGGGATCGGCGCGCGACACATCACGGTATCGACCGTGGGCGTGTTGCCGGGTATCGAGGCGCTGGCCGCCCGGCCCGAGCAATTCCGGCTCGCGATCTCCGTCCATGCGCCGCTCGACGAGCTGCGGCAGAAGCTGATGCCTGTCAATACGAAGTATCCTCTGGCCAGCGTGATTGCGGCGGCGCGGGGGTTCGTGCGGCGGGTGACGTTCGAGTACGTCCTCCTCGGTGGCGTCAACGACGCCCAGGATCACGCGGCGCGGCTGGCGGCGCTCGCCATCGCGTGCGGCGCGTTCGTCAATCTCATTCCCCTGCACCCGGGCGGGAGCCGGGGGTTCAGCCAAAGCACGCCGGGCGCGACCGCGGCTTTCGCCCGGACGCTGCGCGCGCGGGGCGTCGAGGTGGCGGTCCGCAAGAGCCGCGGCCTCGACATCAGCGCGGCGTGTGGACAGCTACGGGTAGAACGGCTGGGGCGGCGGCCGCCAACCCGCGCCCACGAGGACGCTGACGTCCACGTAGCGTGACGAATCGGGGTGCGATTCCACTCGCGCCCCACCGAGTCCCTGTGCGACCAGTTCCGCGTAGGCCGGGTGGCCGGACCGGTCGATCACCAGCGTCGTGTCCCGCGTGGCGGGCGAGGTGCCGAACGCCACGACGTCGAAGCCGCGGTCACGCAGGTAGAGCGTGGCCCGCCGGCCCAGCCCGCGCATGCGTGTCGCGTTCAGCACTTCGACCTTGATCCTGACACCGGCCGGCGCGTGCACGTCGGTCCCCTGAAAACGAGGGCCCGTGGCGACTGGCGCCGGAGCGTGCCGGCGGCGCGCGCCGACGATACCCGCCAGCACACCTCCCATCACGAGGAGCGCCACCACCACCGCGATCAGACGACGAGACCGCCGCCCCGTGCCACCGACGGGCATACCGAGCTGGTCGCCGTTCATCGCACCGAGTTCCAGAGTGCGGCCGTGCGAGGAGCCAGTGCCTTGCCTCCCTCGACCGCCCAGCAGACTCGCATCTGTACCACGTCGCGGAACGCGCGATCGAAATCGAGCGGCACGCGCGCGGCCAGCGCCGCGCGCACGTCGCGCGCAAACGCCCGTCCTGGTTCCAGGAAATCCGCCATGTAGAGCGCCCGGCCGGTCGCGCCCCATTCCGCTGACCCTACCGTGTGCCAGCGGATCGCGTCGAGCACATCGGCCCGTCGTTCGCCGTCGGCCGCGAGGCGCGCCGCCGCCGCGGGGCCGTGCAGAAACGCGGGGTCCGGCGGCATGTCGCCAGCCCATGCAGCACTGGGGTCATCGCTCAGAATCGCCCGCAGGGTCTCCTCAGGGGCGTCACGCAACGCATCGTGCCACGTGGCCGCGTCGTGCCACGCCTGGCGTTCCGCCGCCGGGAGCGAGAGGTGCGCCGCCCACGCACCGATCAGCGCGACCACCCGGGCGATGTGTGCGCGCCGCGCGGTCGTGACGACCGCCCATGACGGCAACGAGATCGGCGGCAGGGCGCTGCCCGGCGCTGGCACGGGATCGCCAGCCGCAGCCCCACCAGCGGCAGACCCGGTCGAGGACCGCGCCGCTGGGTGCGTCAACGCGGCACCTCCGCCTGGGCGAACACCGCGTTGTCGATGAGCCGCGTCCGTCCAACTCGCGCCGCCACCATGGCCACGGCGCCCGGAACGACGTCGGTTATCGGCTCCAATCGCTCCGCATCGGCGATCGCCAGATAGTCCGCCGTCACGTCCGGCTCCTGTGCCAGCAGCTCGTGCCCAAGCGCAATGAGGGTGCCGGCATCGGTTGTCTGGCCCTCGGTCCACGCTCGCACCATGGCGTCGAGCGCACGCGGTATGGCAAGCGCGCGCGCACGCTCGGACTCCGACAGGTACGCGTTCCGGCTGGACAGCGCGAGTCCGTCCGCGGAACGGACGGTGGGCACCGCCACGATGTCCACCGGGATGTTGAGATCGCGGACCATTGCCCGGATGAGTGTGAGCTGCTGGAGATCCTTGCGGCCGAACGCCGCGAGATCGGGTTGCACGATGTGGAACAGCTTGGCCACGACAGTCAGAACACCCGCGAAGTGTCCCGGGCGGACCGCCCCTTCCCACCGGGCATCGAGCGCCACGTCACCGGGCCGCGGGGCCACCGGTATCACGGCAACAGCCGGAGGCAACGGGTACATCTCGGCAGCCGATGGCGCGAACACGATGTCTACGTCATGGGCGGCAGCCAGCGCCGAATCACCCTCGAGCGTTCGCGGATAGGAGGCGAGGTCTTCGCTCGGGCCGAACTGCAGCGGATTGACGAAGATGCTCATGACCACGCACCCGGCGCGCGGCCGCACCGCATCCACGAGGGCAAGATGCCCGTCGTGCAGGGCCCCCATGGTGGGCACGAATCCGATGACATCGCCCCGCGCACGCGCCGCGCGCAGCACGGACCGGAGTTGGGGGATAGCCGTGACGATCCGCACCGTGCCGTCCTACGTCAGAAACTGTGGCCGGCGTCCGGATACGTGCCGGTACGCACGTCGCCGCCGAAGGCCCGCACTGCCCCGCGTACCTCGTCCGCCATCGCCGCGTAGCGCTTGAGGAACTTTGGCGAGAAGGTGTCGTTGAGGCCCAGCAGATCGTGCAGCACGAGCACCTGTCCGGAGCAATGCGGGCCCGCTCCGATCCCGATCGTCGGGATGGCAACGGCAGCAGTGATCGTTTCCGCGACCGCGGCCGGCACGAGCTCGAGAACGATGGCGAACGCGCCGGCATCCTCGAGCCGCCGGGCATCGTCGAGCAGCCGCGCAGCGGCGGTCGCGCCGCGTCCCTGGACGCGCGGGCCGCCCAGCGCGTGCTCGGACTGCGGTGTGAAGCCGAGGTGGCCCATGACGGGAACGCCGAGATCGACGACTGCACGGATGGTCCGCGCGATCGCCGTAGAGCCGCCTTCGAGTTTGACGGCTTGGGCGCCCGTCTCCTGCACCACGCGCCCGCAATTGAGCAATGCCCGATCGTCGCTGACCTGGTAGGTGAGGAACGGCATGTCCACGATCACGAGCGCATCGGGCGCCCCGCGACGGACGGCGGCGCCGTGATAGATCATGTGATCGAGCGTGACCGGCAGTGTCGTCGCATGCCCGGCGATCACGTTGCCGAGCGAGTCGCCCACCAGCAGCGCGTCCGCGCCTCCCTCGTGCACGAGCCGGGCAAAGGTCGCGTCGTACGCCGTCACGACGACCAGCCGCTCGCCGCGCGCGGCCTTATCGCGGAACTCGGCGACGGTGGGCCGCCGCCGCGCCGCCACCGCCGCGGTAGGCCCGGGGGCCGATTTTCGCGCCGCCATCATGCGCGGCCCGTGGCCGTTGGTCCGATGCGGGCCGTGGCCTGTGCGATTTCCCGCTGCCAGAAATCCCGCCGGGCCAGCTCTGGATGGGGCACGACGAGGCGCGGCTCGTCGATCCGGCGCGCGCCGTAGCAGACGATGTCGAGGTCGAGTGTGCGCGCACCCCATCGCTCGCTTCGGACGCGGCCCCGGCTGCGTTCGATCTCATGGAGGTGATCCAGCAGCGCCAACGGCTCGATGGTTGTGTGCATCGCCACTACCTGATTGAGGTACGGCCCCTGCCCCGGCGGTCCGATCGGCGCCGTTTCCTCGACGTCCGATTCACCAATGATGCTGGTCCCCGGCAATGCACCGAGGGCACGGCGGGCCGCCGCGAGGTGCGCGCCGCGGTCACCCAGATTGGACCCCAGCGCGATATATACCGCGTCGCCGGCACATGGGGCGGACCACTCAGGCATCATGCCGTCGCTCCAGGACGACCTCGGCATACGCGAGGGGCCCCGGGAGTGTCACGTGCGGCTTGCGCACGGCCACCCGGACACCGGCGACGCTCGCCACAGCGAGAGCGGCAGTGGCGACGCGCTCGGCCACCTGCTCGAGATACGGCGTGTGCCCGGTCCCGACGGCGTGTTGCACCAGATCGTAGAGCGTCCGGTAGTCGATCACGGACCCCTGCCGCGCTCCGCCGGCCCGCCACACCGTCAGGTCGACTTCGATCGGCTGCGGCAGCGTCGCCTCGTGCGCGAGAACACCGATCCGGGCATGAAACCGCATGCCCCGCAGCGTAACCGCATCGCGGGTTGGCACCCGCGGGAACGTAAAGGCGCCGCCAGGCTTGTTCAACATCGCCGGGCCAGCCCGCGCGCAATCGCGCGGCGCGGCCCCGGGGGCGTCACCGTGTGGTGGTGATCCGCCGGGTCAGGTCGCCAAGGTAGCTGGCCACGCTCTGCAGCTCGTGCGTGGCGCTCTCGAGACCCGCGAGGGCAAACGCCTGCTCCTTGGCCGACGCGGTGACCGCCTCGGCGCCCGACCGGTTGCGGTCGGAGATGCCGGCGATCCGGCCGACGCGATCCTGGAGGCGGGCACATTCCTGCTCCTGATCGCGTGACACCGTGGCGATGCGGCGGGCGTGCGTGGCACTCTCCGCGGTGGCCTCGAGGATGACGTCGAGCGCGCGCAGCGCCGCGGCGGACAGCCCTTCGGCGTCTCCGACGATTGCCCGCCCGCGTTCCATCTGCTCCGAGATGCGTCGCGTCTCTTCCTCGAAACCGAGGATGATGTCGGCCGCCCGGGCGGAGGCCCGTGAGCTCTGCTCGGCCAGCTTGCGCACCTCATCGGCGACGACGGCGAAACCCCGGCCCTCGGCACCCGCGCGCGCCGCTTCGATCGCTGCGTTGAGTGCGAGGAGGTCCGTCTGCTCGGCCACTTCCTTGATCACGGCGATGAACTCCGTGACCTCCGCGGCCGTGCGGGTGAGCTGGTCGACCTGGGTCGAGCTCTCGCCCACGAACCCCTTGGCGCTCACCAGCCGGTCGATCGCGGCGGCGATCGTGCCGCGATGCTCGGTCGCTACGTCAGTCGCCCGCCGGCTGGCGGCGGCCGCCGCACTGCCGTCACGCACGACGCTCGTCGTGGCTTCATGCAGGACGCGGGTGACCTCCAGGCTCCGGGCCAACTGGTCCGTCTCCTCGACGATCCCGCGCGAGATCTCGGCGACCGTGCGGGCCACACTCTCGCCGCCGCCGCGGAGCGTGCGCGCCGACCGTCCCAGTGTCTCGACCTGGCCGCCCATTCGTGCGACGGCATCGAGCAGTGGCCGCCGCAGCTCGTAGATATGCAGCGTCGTCGCGAGCTGATTGGCCACCCGCTGGACGAGCGCGAGCTGCTTCACCCCGTAGGTTGCCCGCTTGTGATGCTCGACCTCGAAGAGCCCGACATTGCGGTCGCCGAAGCGGAGCGGCACCACGACCGCGCTGCGAGCCTCGGGACGGGGAGAATCGATGCGGCGGTCGCGGAGCGCGTCGATCACGACGACCGGACGTCCAGACTCCAGAGCCAGTTTGCGTAGCAGCGCGTGATTCTCCCCCAGGGTCTTGGCATCGGGGGGCTTCGTCCCTTCGGGCGCGCGGCGGCCGTCTTCGGTCACGTCGCTCGAGCGGTACACGAGGTGCAGGTCTTCGTGCTGTAGCTGCCAGATCCGGAAATCCGTCCAGTCCACGAGGCGGTGGGCCAGCCGCTCGATCAGGACGCAGGCCTCGACCAGCGAGACGTCCGCGGTGACGACGTCTTCCATCGCATGGATGATGTTCTGCTCCTCGGCGGCGATCGACTCCTCGAGGATGCGCTTGAGCACATAGCCGGCCGCGAACACGATGAGCAGGATGGGCCACGCGCCCCAGCCGTAGGTCGCGATCGCGATCGTCGCAGCACACGCCGCCGCCGTCGCGGCGCCGGAGGTGACGAGCTCGTAGCGCAGGATCAGCGCACGTTCGTCGGGCATGAGCTTGTCGCGGACGAGGAGGCTGAAGTAGAGCAGCGCGCGACTCAGCGTGAAGTACGCGACGACGAAGACTGCGACGGCAAACGCCGCGTCCGCGCCCAATTCCGTCGTCCCGCTGAAATGCATGGCGCCCGCGAACAGCCCGTAGGCCGCGGCCAACGCCAGCGTCTCGCGGCCCGAGTTGATCCAGGCGAACTCCGTCGTCTTGCGCAGGACGAAGACATCCGCGATGAAGACGCCGAGATACAGCGCGGCGAACGTCACCGGCGCACCACACACGAGGGCGCCCGTAAGGGCGACCGCGCCGACCAGGTTGAGCGCGGAGTACTTCGTGAGCGGGATCTGCGCCGAGCGGAGCACGACCGTCGCGAGCCCAAGCACGAGCAGCGATGCGGGCTCGGTCACCCACCGGTGATCGGCAGTGAGGGCGGCGATCAGCACCGCCGAACCCACTACGCCGAGCGCCCGCGTATAGCGGTGGAGGAAGTCGCTCACCGGCGAGGCGCTCTGGCGCGGGCGAGATCAGAGCGTCGCATCGAGTCCGTGGCGAATGCCGCTCGTAAAGGCGATGGCGTCGTCCACGCTGCGCCCGGCCGCCTCGACGAGTGCACTCCCGACGACCACGCCGTCGGCCACGCGGGCGACCGAGGCGGCATGCTCCGGCCGTGCGATGCCGAAGCCCACGCAGATGGGAAGTGTCGTCGCCGCCCGCAGGCGCGCGACCGTGTCCGGGAGTTCAGGGGGCAGCTCGGCGCGCGCCCCCGTCACACCCAGACGGCTGATCAGGTACACGAAGCCGCTGCCATGGTGCGCGATCTCCGCCATCCGGTCGCTTGGCGTCGTCGGGGCGACGAGGCGGATGAATGCGAGGCGGCTGTCGCCCAGCCACGCTTCGCGCGGCGGGTCGGCGCCGACGGGAAGATCCGTCACGAGCACCCCGCTTGCCCCTGCGGCGGCGGCACGTTTGAGCGCGTCCGGTCCGGCGGCGAGCAGCGGATTGAGGTAGCTGAAAATGATGACGGGAACCGTCACGCCGGCCTTCGCGATGAGCGCCAGCGCGCGATCGAACGTCATCCCCTGCGCGAGGGCCTGTTGCGAGCTGGCCTGGATCACCGGGCCGTCGGCGAGCGGATCGGAGAACGGAATGCCGACCTCGATGATGTCGGCCCCCGCGGCGGCGACGCCGCGCAGGAGCTCGATGCTGCGGTCCTCATCGGGGTGGCCGGCCGTCAGGTAGCAGACGAGCGCGCGGCGGTTCCGGGCGCGGAGGTCCGCGAAGCGCCGGGTAATCGGGTTTGGCGTCATACGATCATCATACGAAATAATCCGCGACGCGGATGCCGTACCGCGCCGCATCAGCCGTCTTGATGATCGTCCGGGCGTAGATACCGCCCTCGAGCTGCGCCGCCAGATCCGCCAGCTCTCCGGGGAACAGCACGTTGCCCTGCGGGTCCGAGACAATGCGCACGATCGGGCGGGAGATGAGGTCCGGGTTGGGATTCGTCGAGTGGACGATCCCCAGTTCGAACGTGTCCAGCACGACGACCGTGCCCACCGGATACAGGCCGAGGAGGTTCATGAACGCCTTGACGACGACCGGATCCATGCCCCGCTTGGGATTGTCTCGCATCTCCTGGATCACCGCCGCGGGAGACAACGGCTCGCCCTGGTAGGCCCGGTGCGTCGTCGCCGCGTCGAATCCGTCCGCGACCGCGACGATCTTGCTGAAGATCCCCATGTCGCGCGGGCGCACGGGCCGCGGATACCCGCTCATGTCGTGCTTCATGTGATGTTCGTATGCCACGACCATCGAGCGGTACGGCAGGTCGGTCGCCCCCCGCATCTGGAAGAGCGATAGCACACCGAGCCACGGGTGATTGGAGATCGCGCGCCAGTCCGCTTCGGACAACTCGTCGGCCTTGTTGAGCACGTGCAGCGGGACGCGCGCCTTGCCGATGTCGTGGAACAGCGCCGCCAGTCCGAGGTCATAGAGCTGGAGCTTGCTGAGTCCGAGGCGCCGCCCCAGCGCGACCGCGAAGATGCAGACATTCACGCTGTGCGTGAACGTGTACTCGTCGTAGTCGCGCAGAGTGGTCAGTCCGAACAGCGAGGTCTCCTCGTTGAGGATCTGGTCGACGATGGCCTGCACGACGCGCTTGATCTTCTTGATGTTGGGCGCGCGACCCATGCGGACGGAATGGATCACTTCCTTGGAGACCGACACCGACTGGGCGTACGTCCGCTTGGCCGCCTCCTTGGTCTGCTCCCCGAGTCCATCCGCGGCGCCACCGAGCGTCGGGGGCGCCAGCTCGAACGCCGAAACGTTGGCCATGGTGAGCTTGGCCGTGATCTGCTGGAAGCGCTGTTCCGGATTGCCATCGCCGGGCGCCTGGACCAGCGAGAGGAACACCAGCCAGTCGCGGGGGCCCACCGTCTCCGCGACGCGGAGCGATCCGATCCCGGCCGCCCGGAAGAGCGAGAGGAGCTGGCTGAAGCTGGCGTAGTTGTCGAGATCGAGGCGCAGCCGCGTCGCGTTGATGAAGATGAACTCGCCGCCGGTCCGGAACTCGAGATCGCGCTCCTGTAGCAGGAGGGCTTGCGTCACGCTCGTGAGATCCTCGAGCGCCTTGACCACCGCGGCGTTCTCGATCGGGTACAGCTTGATCGCGCGGAGCGCCCCGTAGAACGATAGAATGAACGCACGGCCGCGGCGCCTGACGGCTGCATCCGAACCCGTGTCGTTGCGGTGCGGGTTGGTGCCCTCCCCATGCCGGCGCGGACCGGTCACGCCTTCCCGCGCGAACTCCCGGACCGAGGGTCCGGACGACCGCCGGGCGGCAGCACCGGCCGGCGTGGATGGCTCGGGGCGCGGGTCACTGGTGCGCAACGCGCCTGGAGTGGCGGCAGTCGTGCCAGGCGCATTCGTGCGGGTTGGAGGAGCGCTCACGGATTGCCGCCGCGCAGTGCCTTGTTCACCGCGTTGCGCACGACCACGTCCTTCTCATCGGCCGCTCGGCGGAGACTCGCGGCCGCCTTGTCCGTGCCGATGCGGCCGAGCGCCATGGCGGCGCAGGCCCGCGCTTCGGCATCTTCGCGGCGGCGCAGGAATCCGCGCGCGTTGAGAATGCCATCGAGGAGCGGGACGCCGGCATCGCCGCACATCGATCCGTACGCCTCGAACATCGCCATTTTTTCCGTCAGGTCGGCGTCGCGCACCGCTTTGCCCTTGACTACGGCCTCCACGCGCGGAAGCGCCGGCCGGTACGCGCGTATCGCGAGGGCGCGCGCCGCTGCGACGCGGACGTCGCGATCGGCGTCGCCGATCGCGCGCTCGAAGCCCTGCAGGGCGCCCGCGGAGCCGATCTCCGCCAATGCCTGAACGACAGCGAGACGGATCGCGGCGTCGGGGTCGGTGAGCCGCCGTACCAGCGGCGTCACGGCCGCCGTGCTGCGCAGCGCTCCCGCGCGCCGGATCGCTTCGGAGGCCACGGCCGTATCGGTGCTGCCGATCAGCCGCACGAGCTCCGCGGTGTTGGCCGCGGTCAGGCGAGTGGCGGCCGACTGCAGGAGCGTCCGCACCTGCGGGTCCTGAAGCCGCGGAAGCCAGGCGAACAGGGTCTCGAGCGCACGCGGGCGCAGCTGGTCGAAGAGGGCGCTGAGGTCTTCCTCCGGCGGGAGTGCCCGTGCCTGGTCGAGCGAATCCAGGAGTTGCGAGAGCGCATCTGCCTGGCTGAGGCGGTCGGGCACGGCGGCCAGCCGGTCCCGCTGCTCGGCCGCGAGCCCTTTGGTCCGGCCGGCCGCGATCTGTGATTCCTGCAGCAGATACGAGACGGCTCGCAGCTCGCCGGCTGACAAAAAGTGGAGGATCAGGGTGTCGAAGATCCCCACGATCTCGTCGCGCACCGCCGCGTCAGCCTGCACTTCGAAGATGTCGAGCAGGATCGCGAGCACATTCTGCCGCAGATCGCTCGCGTACTCCTTTTCGACCTGGCCGCGGAGGTAGGCGACCTCGGTATCGTCGAGGAAATACAGCGTCGTGTCGAAGTTCTCGAGATTGACCAGTCCCGGGCGTGATTCGAGCAGGGTCTCTTCCGGCCGGACCGGATCATTCGCCTTCGGCGGCTCGATCGCCCGGGCCTCGAACTTCGGCGTGAGCTCGCCCGCCCCCAACGCGCCATCGTCCGCCAGCTCGACGTACTTGTAGCGGAGGTGCAGGAGGTCGTGCTCCCAGAGCATGACGAGGAGATCGTCCTCGTCCGGCGAGTTGCGGCGGACGCGCTGGACGATGTCGAGGAAGGTGATCAGATCGTCCTGCTCGAACCCCTTCTGGAACTGCAGCTCGCGAACCCCGTCCTTGTAGAACACCCAGGGCAGGCTGTCGGACGTCTTGCTGGCTTCGCGCAGCACGACGGCGCCTTCCCAGACGAAGTCGGACTCGGTCACGACGAGCGTGAAATCCTCCGTCTGTTCCCACACGGGCGTGAACGCCCCACGCAAGGTGTCGAGTGCGCGGAGGTAGGTGGGGTTGTTGTGCATGTACAGCTGATGGGCACGCACCCCTTTGACGAGGACCTTCAGCAACTCCTCGATCGGCCCCGTGGGGAACGGCGTCTCGACGGCCGGCGTCTCGGCCGACTGCCGGGTGCCGGCGCCGCTGACCCGAGATGGCGGAGGTGCGACGCCGGCGGTCACGCGCCCGCGACGCCGAGGGCGCTGACCTGCGCCACGTCCTTGTCTCCGCGTCCGCTGATGCAGATGAGCACCGGCTCATCGGCGGCCCACCGGCCGGCCTGGTTATCCACCCACGCGATCGCGTGTGCCGTCTCCAGCGCGGGCACGATCCCCTCGCACCGGCTCAGCAACTGGAATCCGGCCAGCGCCTCGGCATCGGACACCGCCACGTAGGTGGCTCGGCCCGAGTCCTTGAGATTCGAGTGTTCGGGTCCGACGCCCGGGTAGTCGAGTCCCGCCGAGATGGAGTGCGCGGGGTGCACCTGCCCTGCGGCATCCTGCAGGAGGTAGCTGTAGGCGCCGTGCAGAACGCCGGGCGTGCCCCGAGCCAGCGATGCCGAATGGCGGCCGCTGTCGAGTCCTTCACCTGCCGCCTCGACACCGACCAGCTCCACGTCCGGATCATCCACGAATCCCGTGAAGATGCCCATGGCATTCGATCCGCCGCCGACACACGCCACAACGGTGCGAGGCAGGCGTCCGGCCCGCTCCAGCATCTGTGCGCGTGCCTCACGACCAATGACCGATTGAAATTCCTTCACCATGCGTGGATAGGGAGCCGGACCGACGACCGACCCGATGATGTAGTGGCTGGAATTGACCGTCGTGACCCAGTCGCGGATGGCTTCCGTGGTGGCGTCCTTGAGCGTCCGCGTGCCGCTCAGGACTGGCACCACCTTGGCCCCCATCAACCGCATGCGAAACACGTTCAACTCCTGGCGGCGCATGTCCTCCTCGCCCATGTAGACGACGCATTCCAGCCCGAATCGGGCACAAATCGTCGCCGTCGCCACGCCGTGCTGGCCGGCCCCGGTTTCGGCGATGATCCGGCGCTTCCCCATCCGGCGCGCCAGGAGGGCTTGGCCTATGGTGTTGTTGATCTTGTGGGCCCCGGTGTGGTTGAGGTCCTCCCGCTTGAGATAGACAGGGGCGGCCACCCGCGTGGAGAAATGAGGCGCGGTGCTGAGGGGGGACGGCCGCCCGACGTAGTTGCGGAGCAGATCGTCGAATTCGGCCGTGAACGCGGGATCCCGGAGAGCGGCGTCCAAGGCCTCATCCAGTTCGTCGAGCGCCGGAATCAGCGTCTCGGGGACATACCGTCCGCCGAAGATGCCGAAGCGGTCGCGGTGAGCCAGGGTGGTCATGGGATTGGGGAGGGCGTGGGGGGCGCGACGGTCGCGTCCGCGGTCCGCACCGCTTGGGCGAAGGCACGCATGCGGTCATGATCCTTGATGCCCGGCGCGCGCTCCACGCCGGACGAGACATCCACGACATCCGGGTGCAGCACGGAGATCGCCTGGCCGACGTTGTCCGGGGTGAGGCCGCCCGCGAGCACGAGGCGGGACCGTGGCCCCACGACGGCACGAAGCTCCCGGAGACCGGCCGCCATCGCGCGCCACGGCAGCGCGGTGCCGGTGCCACCGAGCTTCCCCGGCACGTGCGCGTCCAGCAGGAGGGCATCGGCGGCCGCCCATAGTGCCGCGGCGCCGGCTGGCAGACGCCCGTCCTCGCAGCGCACGACCGCCCAGACTTCCCGCGATGGATGCATGGCGCGCAGCGCGGCGCGGAGCGCGGCGATGTCCGGCCCTGTCGCGTTTCCATGCACCTGAGCGATGTCCACGGGAACGGCCGCGGCCACATCCCTGATGCCCGTCACGCCGGCGCCACCCGCGTTCTCCGCCGCGGCCGGCGCAGATATTCCAGCGAACACGCCGGCGCGCCGCGGTGATGTCCCATCGAGGGAGGCGAAGAGCGCGGCGGCCTCTGTCGCGGTCCGGTGGCGGGGGCCGCCCGCGAACACACACCCGACGTACTCCGCCCCCAGCTCCGCCGCCGCGGCCACATCCTCGACGCGTGTCATGCCACAGAACTTGATCGCCGTCACCGCCTCTGCTCCCCTCGCGCGCGGCGCGTCACGCCGGACAGCGTGTGGACCGCTGCCGCCCCGTCGGATGCGACCGACAGAGTTGATCCGACGAGGATGGCATCGGCACCCGTCGCCGCGGCTGCCTCCGCGTCGCGCCGGCTGGTCACGCCGCTCTCGGCGACGGCGATGAGGCCAGCGGGGATCCGCGGGATGATTCTGGCGACGGTCCCCGGATCGACCTCGAGGGTCTCGAGATTCCGGTTGTTCACGCCGATCACCAGGGCTCCGGCGTCGAGCGCCCGATCGAGTTCCCGCTCGTCGCGCACCTCCACCAGCAGTTCGAGCCCGGCCGCGCGCGACGAGGCGACGAGGGCGTTGAGCTGGCGCGGGGCGAGCGCGCGAACGATGAGGAGTGCCGCCGCCGCGCCGCACGCTCTGGCCTCGTACAACTGCAGCGGATCGACAATGAAGTCCTTCCGCAGGACCGGCACTGCGACGGCTCCCGACACCTCGCGCAAATCATCGAGACTGCCGCCGAAACGATCCGGCTCCGTGAGAACCGACAGCGCGCTCGCCCCGCCGGCGACGTAGCTGGCCGCTCGATCCGGAGCGTTGAGCTCTGGCGCGAGCTGTCCCCTGGACGGCGACCGGCGCTTGATCTCCGCGATCACGGCCACCGTGCGGCCGGCCAAGGCCATCGCAAAGCCCGGAGGTGTCGCGACGGCCGCCGCCCTTCGCTCGATGGCGCCGCGCTGCGGATGCAGCGCCTCGGCCCGGAGGACCGCGGCGGCGACGAGCGTTCCCAACGTGCCCGAGGGAGGAGACCACGCGCTGGAGACTTGCACTTCGGGGCTTGTTCGGCTAACGTGGGCTTCGGAGATTGTTCGGGCAACCAGCCGCCGAGCTAACGCAGTACCGAGGTCAGCCATGGCGCTCACAAAACGGCAGCGCGAGATCCTCAGTTTTCTGGGCACGTACTCGGAGTCCTACGGGTACGCGCCGAGCTTCGAGGAGATCGCTGCGCAGTTCAACTATAACTCGCTCGCAACGGTCCACGAGCACCTCAGCAATCTCGAACGCAAAGGCTACATCCGCCGCAGCTACAACGAGAGCCGGGCGATCGAGATCCTCCCGTCCGATGCGTACCCGCGGGCCGTCGAGCTACCCCTGCTCGGACTGGTCGCCGCCGGTATGCCGATCGAGGCGGTCGAATCCAACGAGACGATCGCCGTACCGGAGGGGTATGTCCGGCGCGGCGGCGGGCACTATGTGCTGCGCGTGCGCGGGAACTCCATGATCGACGAGCAAATCCGCGACGGGGACTTCGTCGTCGTGCATGAGCGCAAATCGGCAGACAATGGTGAAATGGTCATCGCGCTGCTCAATGGCGCCGGGGCGACGGTCAAGAAACTCTATCGCGAGCGCGATGGCCGGATCCGGCTCCAGCCCGCCAATGACGCGGTCGCGCCGATCTACGTGCACGAACGGGACGTTGCGATCCAGGGCATCGTCGTCGGAGTCCTGCGGCGCTACTAGGTGGCCGCCGCGGTGGCCGCCGCGCACGCCGCGTATGCGGCGCGCATGCGGTCGAGCGCCACCAGTCCGAGACCCCGGTCCAGTGCATTGATGGCCGCCGACACCGCCGACTGAAACGTCGGCGCCCGCCCTGACACGTAGATCGCGGCCGCGGCGTTGAGTGCGACCGCGCTCCGCGCCCCGGCGGGTCCCCGTCCCGACAAAATCGTCGTGGCGATGACCGCGTTGGCCGCCGGATCGCCGCACTCGAGGTGGCTGGCGACGCCGCCGTCGAGCCCGAACTCGCGGGGCTCGATGGTCCAGTAGCGCTCGCCATCCGGCCGCACCTCCACGACCTGGCTCGGTCCCAGCGGAGAGATCTCATCGAGGCCGGGCGTCCCGTGGACGACGAGTGCGTGCGTCGTGTCGAGCGATCTGAGGGCGGCCCCCACCAGCGCGAGCCGCTGCGGATCGGACACCCCGATGACCTGGCGGCGGACGCCAGCCGGATTGGCCAGCGGACCGACGAGGTTCATGATGGTCGGCGCGCCGAGCTCGCGGCGGACCGGCGAGACGTAGCGCATCGCGGGATGCATCGCCGGGGCGAACATGAATACGATGCCGGCTTCCGCGAGAACCCTGGTGAGCACCGGGACGGGTGCGTCGAGCGGGATCCCGAGCGCCTCGAGCAGGTCGGCGCTCCCGCACCGGGAGGTGTAGGAGCGATTCCCGTGCTTCGCGACTCGCACGCCCGCTCCCGCGGCGACGAACGCCGCGACGGTGGAGATGTTGAAGGTCGTCATCTCTCCACCACCCGTCCCGCAGGTATCGACGAGGTCCCCTGGGTGGTCCGCCGGGAGGCGCACCATCGCGCGGCGCAGCGCGCGCACCGCTCCAGTCAGTTCGGGCGATGTCTCTCCACGCGCGCGCATCCCCATCAGCAGCGCCCCGATCTGCGCCGGGGTCGCGGCGCCGGCCATCACCGCATCGAACGCCTCGGCCGCCGCACCCTCGGCCAGCGACTCCCCTTCGGCGATCGTGCGCAGCGCGCCGGCAAGCCCGCCGGCGAGCGCGGCGTCCGGCGCCGGCCGTGTCACGCGACGTGCAACATGCGCATCAGGCGGTCGGCCAGCCGCGCATGCAGGACCACCAGCGCGATCACGAGCGCCAGCAGCCGCACCCGTTCGACATCCTCTTCGACGAACACCCCGCGCTGCGCCCGGTTGGTGAGGTTCACGACGCCGACCAGCTCATTGTGGTAGATCAGGGGGAAGCTGATGAACGATCCCGTGGTAAAATACTGGTCCTGCAGCAGCGGATGCGACGGCGCCTCGGCCACGTCCTGAACCAGCAGCGGCTCCCGCGTCGCCGCGACCCGCCCTGAGACGCCTTCCCCGATCGCGATCCGGGACCCCTCGACGATATGCGGTGCCAGCCCACGGGCGGCCGCCAGATACAGGTAGCCGGGCTCCGGCGCCCGCAACATAAGGGAGCAGCGCTGCGCCTGCATATCGTCACCGACCAGCGCGAGCAGCCCGTCCACGAGTCTTCGCGGATCGGTGGCATTGTTGTCGAGGGTGAGCACCTTGTCGATCAGGTAGAGCGTCCGCGTCTTCTGGCGAAGCATCTCGCTGCGCCGGTGCAGCTCCACGTGCGACTGCTGCAACTGGCCGACCGCGGCCGTCACCTGCTGCTCGACGGCGTCGGCCCGCCGCATCGCCCGGCGTGCATCCTCGCTGGCGCGGGCCGCCTCGCGCTCGAGCGCGACGATCTGCGCGGGGTCGGGGGATCCCGGCGTCGCGCGGCCGGCGCGGCCCGCCTCCCCTCGCGCCTGTACGAGTTGCCGTTCGAGTCCGGCCAGCTTCTTGACGTATTCGCCGTGGACGCGTTGTGTCACGTCCTCGAGGGTGCGGACGGCTTCGTCGCGCGCGTCACGCTCGGCGAATCGGACGAACCCGAGTTCGAACAGCGCGATGGCGGGCGCGAATCGCTCCGCCGCGCGCGTCCCGAAGATCTTCTTCGGCTCGTAGAGCGCGACGATGGCGGCGAGGTGGCCGTCGAAGAGCACGCCGCGCAGCGCGAGTTGGCCATCGGCCATCGGTGCCAGTCCGAACAGCCGCGCGTATTCCGCAGATTGCTCGGCGAGGTCCACGAATTGGCCGCCGTTCGACACGGCCTGGCGGATCGGGCCCGGCAAATGGTCGAACGTCGTCTCGACGGGCGTGCAGTTCACGCGGCCCCCGGCGGGCGTGAGCCGGTCGACGAGCATCTCGCGACGTCCGTCGTAGCGCAGTAACGCCATGCACGCGGAGCGGTCGACTTCGGCGAGACCCTCGCCCAGCGCCACGAGCCCCGCGTCCAGATCCGGGGCCGCGGCGAGGGCGTGAGCGAGAGAACCGAGTGTCCGTGGTGGCATGCCGGGATGTGCGGCGCGCGTGGTGCGCCGAGTCGGGGATCATTCGATGGTGTACGGCTCCGCGCGCGTCCGTCATTGTATAGACGATGATGCTCCGGGTGCGTGACGCTTCGCCCATCGCGGGGCTGGCAGGGCCCGCGTGGAGGCCACGCTGTACGTCGAGCAATGCCAATCAGTTCGGTCTACGCCGGCGCGAGTGAGAAATTCTTGACACCCCCCTGGCCCCCGGTAAGTTCACCGTGATGTCGGAACGCACGGTCCAGCTCGTCCTGCACTACGATGGGGGCCATTTTGCGGGATGGCAGCGCCAGCCGAATGTCCGGACCGTCCAAGGGGTCATCGAGGAGACGCTGAGCCGCCTGTGTAACACGGAGACCCGCGCGACAGGCGCCGGCCGCACGGACGCCGGGGTGCACGCCCGCGGGCAGGCGGTGGGCGCGACGGTTCCAGCCGGGTGGACGGCGGACAAGCTGCGCCGGGCGCTGAACGCGCTGCTACCTGATGACGTCTGGGTCGTCGCGGCGCATGAGATGGATCCGTCGTTCCATGCCCGGTACAGCGCGCTCTCACGCCGGTACACTTATCGCGTGGGAACCGACGACGAAGCGCGGTCGCCGTTCCGGGCACGGTGGGAATGGGCCATTCAGCGTCCCCTGGACCGCGAAGCATTGGATCTCTCCGCGGATGCCATTCTCGGAGACCACTGCTTTCGCGCGTATGCGGTCCGCGGGACAGCGCCGGAGACTGACGATCACCGGTGTATCGTGCACAGCGCGCATTGGGGAGAGCGGCCGGGCGGCCTGACCTTCGAAATCGAGGCCAACCGATTCCTGCACCATATGGTGCGTTTCGTCGTCGGGGCGATGGTCGCCGCGGCCTCGGGGGCCCGCGGGCGCTCGGCGGTCATGGAACTGCTCGAGGCGCAGGACAACGCCGGGACGCCGGCGCCCGCGCCGGCCCACGGACTGTGCCTGGAGCATGTAGAATACCCCCGCGGGCTGTACCGGGAGATGACGTGATCCGGCTCCAGCATCGGCACAAGCATCGACACCAGCACCAACACTCGCTCGACCAGCTCCAGCACCAGCACAGGCGGAACCGATGAAGATTTTCGTCTCGACGGCGTCGGTGGCGGACGTGCAATGGGCGATCGACGGTGGACTCGCCGAGGGCGTGCTCACCACTCCCGGATCGCTGCGCGACGTCGCCGGAGACGGCGAGGAGCGCGCGCTCCTGGCCGACATATGCCGGGCTACCACGGGTCCGGTCTGCGCGACGGTCGGTGCGGTCACCGCGGCCGACATCTACCGCGACGCACGGGAGCTGGCCAGGATCTCGGACCAGATTCTGGTCCAGATTCCACTGCTGGAAGAGGCGGTCGGCGCGATGCGCCGGCTCCGGGCGGACGGCGTGCGGGTGGTGGCCACGCTCGTCTTCACAGCGGCGCAGGCGGTTCTTGCGGCAAAAGCCGGCGCCTTCATGGTGAGCGTGGCGCTCGACCAACTCGACGCGTTCGGGCAGGACGGCGCCGACGTCGTGCGTTCCGTGTCCGCGCTCTTCGCGGCGCATGGCATGGATTGCGATGTCCTCGCGGCGCTCCCCCAACATGCGGTGCAGTTCGCCCGATGCGCGGAGGCCGGCGCCGATGTGTTGGCGGTGGCACCTGAGGTGTTGAAGGCCCTGCTGCTCCACCCGTTGACCGACCGCGGTCTGGATCATTTCCTGCGCGACCTGAGTGTGCACCATCGGCCGCGCGCCACGGTCTAACCAGGATGCCGATCGACGAACGCACGCGTGCCGGCCCGGCGCGCCGGGCGCCGGTTCCCCGAAGCGCAATGTGCCGTAGCTACCCACTCGTCGCGGCTGCCGTGGTCGCTCTCGCTTCGCTGACCCTGACGATCGCCTGCGGACCGGGTGGGGCGATCTCGGCCGATGCGGACGCGCAGACGGTGGCCGCACACACCGCCCCGGCCCGAGGGGACACGGCCGCATCGACACCGCTGTCCGGCCGTGCAGCGCTGGCCGCCCGGCGGACGCCGATCACGGAAGCAGTCGCCCGCGTCTCGCCGGCGGTCGTCACCGTGCAGACGGAAGCCACCGCGCCCGTCACCAACCCCTTCGATGCGTTCTTCGGGGGCCGGCCGGATCGCACGACGCAGGGATTGGGGTCGGGCTTCATCATCCGTGCGGACGGAGTCATCGTCACCAACGCGCACGTGGTGGCCGGTGCCACCGCGGTGAAAGTGGCCCTGCGCGACGGCACGACTTACCCGGCCAAGATCGTCGGGGTCGATGAGACGAACGATCTCGCGGTCCTTCGGATCGACGCACAGCGCCTGCCTGTGGCGCCCCTTGGGGTGTCCGACGATCTCATCATCGGCGAATGGGCCATCGCCATCGGCAACCCCTATGGATTCTTCCTCGGCAACACGGAGCCGAGCGTCACGGCTGGCGTGATCAGTGGCACCGGGCGCAATCTCGTTGGCCAGGCCGAGGGCGGCGGAGTGTACGTGGACATGATCCAGACCGACGCTTCGATCAATCCGGGCAACTCGGGCGGCCCTCTGGTCAATGCCCTCGGCGAAGTCATCGGGGTGAACAGCTCGATCTACACGCCGACCGGAGGCTCGGTCGGTCTGGGGTTCGCGATTCCCATCAATCGGGTGAAGCGCGTCGCGGAGGATCTCCTCGCGCATGGCGCCGTGCGGCGTCCGTGGATCGGCGTGCAATTGCGGCTCCCCGATGCGGCGAGCTCACGAACGATGCTGACGGGCGGCGTGACCGTGCGTTCGGTGGCGCCGGGCTCGCCGGCGGCGCGCGCCGGTATCGAGCCTGGCGATGTGATCGTGCGCTCGCGAGGCCGGGATCTGCGCAACCCGTACGACTGGGAGGCGGAGCTGCTCGATCTCCGCGTCGGGGACACCGTGCGGCTCACCATCCGGCGCCATGGACAGGACATCACCACCAACGTCACCGTCGCCGACCTTCCCGAGGTCAATGCGCCAAAGGTCGAAGTCCTCAAGGAGCTGCAACTGGTGACACTCACGCCGGCCATTCGGTCCGAGCGCAACATCCGCAGCAACCACGGAGCGGTGATCTACAGCGTGACGCCCCGCGTTTCCGACGAACTCGGCATCCGGGCAGGGGATGTGATCGTGCAGGTCAACCACACCCCGGTGGAATCCGCGGATCGAGCCGCCGAGGCGCTAAATTACTATGGCGGGCGCGGACCCATCCGCATGTATTTCGAGCACAACGGCCAGGTCTACACGACGGACTTCAGCATACAATGAGCGCGCCTCCGAGCGGCGCGGCACCGGCGGAGCGTCACGAGCGCTACACCTCTCCGCTGGCCGAACGCTACGCGTCACCGGAGATGACGGCCCTGTGGTCGCCGCAGACGCGGCACGGGTTGTGGCGGCGCATCTGGCTCGCGCTCGCGGAAGCGGAGCGTGCTCTTGGCGCCGACATCCCGCAGGCGGCCGTCGATGACATGCGGGCCCATCTCGACGACATCGATTTCCACGCCGTGGCAGGCTACGAGCGGCGGTTCCGCCATGACGTCATGGCGCACGTGCACGCGTTCGCGGATGCCGCGCCCGCCGCGCGGCGGGTGATTCATCTGGGCGCGACGAGCGCCGACATCACCGACAACGCCGATCTGATCCAGCTCCGTTCGGGACTGGCGATCCTGCGTCGCCAGATCATGCACGTGCTGCGCCCGCTGGCGGCGTTTGCGCGGCAGTGGCGCGCCGAGCCGGCGCTCGGCTACACGCACTTGCAACCGGCGCAGCTCACGACGGTGGGAAAGCGCGCGACGCTGTGGATCCAGGACCTGATCCTCGATCTCGCGGACCTGGATCACTGCGTGGCGACACTGCCCTTTCGCGGGATCAAGGGAACGACCGGCACGCAAGGCAGCTACCTCGAGCTGTTTCACGGCGACCACGACAAGGTGCGCGACCTCGATCGGCGGGTGACGCACGCGTTCGGATTCGGCAGCGCGCTGGCGGTGACGGGGCAGACATACTCCCGGAAGCTCGACGCTCGCGTCCTCGCGGTCGTGGCCGGGATCACGGCCAGCGCGGCCAAATTCAGCGGGGACATCCGGATGCTGCAGGCATTCGGCGAGATCGAGGAGCCGTTCGAGACCGAGCAGGTCGGGTCGTCCGCCATGGCGTACAAACGAAATCCCATGCGCTCCGAACGAATCGCCGGACTCGCGCGATTCGCGCAGTCTCTCGAAGCCAACGCCAACCAGACCCACAGCGTGCAGTATTTCGAGCGGACGCTCGATGACAGCGCGAACCGGCGCCTCGTGCTCCCAGAAAGCTTCCTCGCGGCCGACGCGATTCTCGTTCTCATGGCCAACATCGCCGCCGGGCTGGAGGTGCATCCCGCCCGGATTCGCCAGCGGGTCGAGGACGAGCTGCCGTTCATGGCGACCGAGGAGTTGATCGTGCGTGCGGTCCGGGCCGGTGGCGATCGGCAGGCCGCGCACGAAACGATCCGGCGGCACAGCATGGCGGCAGCGCGTGCGGTGAAGGACGGTGCGCGCCACAACGACTTGCTGGAGCGGCTCGCCGCGGACCCCGCGTTCCCCGCGACAGCCGGCGACCTTCGGCAGGCCGTCGACGCCAGCCGGTACATCGGACGGGCCGCGGACCAGGTGGACGATTTTCTCGCGTCGGTGGTCGCGCCGGTGCTTGCGCGGGACGACGCCGAGCCGGGACACGCGACAGTCTCAGGCGTGCGGGTATGACGCCGCTCACTGCCGGCCCGGTGCGCACGACCGGACTGCCGTTGCCACGCCTCCGCGAAGGCAAGGTACGCGACGTGTACGAAGTCGATGCCGGCCGGCTGCTTCTCGTCGCGACCGATCGCGTGAGCGCCTTCGACGTGGTGATGCGCGAGGCCGTGCCGCACAAGGGTGCGGTGCTCACGCAGTTGACGGCATGGTGGTTGGGACATCTTGGCATCCGCATCGCGCACCACCTGATCACGGCCGATCCGGACTCCATTGTCAGGGCGGTCCCCGCGCTCGCGCCCCATCGGGCCCTTCTCACTGGTCGCGCGATGCTCGTGCGCCGCACCGAGGTCTATCCGGTCGAATGTGTCATCCGGGGCTACATATCCGGGTCGGCGTGGAAGGAATATCTGGCGGGGCTGCCGGTCGGCGGCGAGCGGCTCGCGGCGGGATTGCGCGAGAGCGACCGGCTGGAGCCGGCCCGCTTCACGCCCGCGACCAAGGCCGAGCACGGGCACGATGAGAACATCGACACCGCCCGCATGGCCGCCATCGTCGGCGCATCCGTGGCCGCGGAGCTGGAGGAGAAGACTCGCCTCGTGTACGAGCACGGGCGCGCGCTGGCCGCCGAACGCGGCATCCTGATCGCCGACACGAAACTGGAGTTTGGGCACGCCGGAGGCCGGGTGCTGCTGATCGATGAGGTGCTGACGCCCGACAGCTCGCGGTTCTGGCCGGCGGCCGGCTACATGCCAGGACGCACCCAACAGAGTTTCGACAAGCAGCCCCTCCGCGACTATCTCGACGCCGAACGGCGGGCCGGCCGGTGGAACGGCGACGCGCCCGCGCCGCCGCTGCCGCCCGAGGTCGTGGCCGCGACGAGCGCGCGGTATCTCGACGCATTCCGGCGGCTGACCGGCGCCCCGCTCACGGCGGCAGCTGGCGGTCCGGGCCCCGCGTGAGCTTCGCGCGCGAAGGATACGTCTTCATCGCGATCGCGGCCGTCCTCGCCGCGGCGGCATTGGCGACAGCGCTGGCCAGGCGGTCGTGGCCCATATGGCTCCTGGCCTTTGTGCTCACGCTGCTCACGCTGTGGGTCGCCTATTTCTTCCGCGACCCCGAGCGCCTGGGCGACCGGGGCGACGGCCTCGTCATTGCCCCGGCCGACGGCCGCGTCGTCATGATCACCGACGTCACGGAACCGGTGTTCTTCCGGGGGCCCGCGCGCCGCGTGTCGATTTTCATGAACGTCTTCGACGTGCACGTCAACCGGTACCCGGTGAGCGGCACCGTCCGGTACGTTCACTATAATCCGGGTAAGTTTCTGAACGCGGCCGCCGAGAAATCCAGTCTCGAGAACGAACAGCGGTCCGTGGGCATCGTCATGACCCGCGACCGCCGGGTCCTGGTGCGGCAGATTGCGGGACTCATCGCGCGGCGGATCGTCACCTACAGCCGGGAAGGTGACACGGCGGTACAGGGAGAGCGCATGGGCATCATCCGATTCGGGTCACGTGTGGACGTGTTCCTTCCGATGAGCGCGACGGTCCGCGTCGCGGTGGGACAGCGGTCGACGGCGGGCGTGACCGTCCTGGGCGCGTGGGCGCCCTGATCGACCCCGTGGCGCGCCGATGGTAAACCCGGTCAAGCGCGTAGTGGCGCGGCGGCTCCGCCGGTCCGACGTGCGCCGGGCCGCGCCGGCGCTACCGAACGGTTTCACGCTCGGCAATCTGTTTTTCGGCATCTTCGCGATCGTCTCGGCGTCGCACGCCGACTTCGCGAAAGCGGTTCTTTTCATCGTTCTGGGCGGTGTGTGCGACGCGTTCGATGGCCGGATCGCGCGGGCGACGGGCACCGGCACCCGCTTCGGCGTGGAGCTCGACTCGCTGGTCGATGCGATCTCGTTCGGGCTGGCCCCCGCAATGATCATCTACTACTCCGTGCTCGATCGCGAAGGCGGCGCCTGGTGGCTGCTCGTGTTCCTGTTCACGGCCTGCGCGGTGATCCGCCTTGCGCGCTTCAACGTGATGCAGGGCGGCACTCCCAAACGGCATTTCCAGGGGCTTCCGAGCCCCGCAGCGGGCGGAACTCTGGCGACCTACTACTGGTTCAGCCAGACGTCGTTCTACAACCAGACGCGAATCGCGGATCTGCCCTGGCCCGACATGGTCAAGGTGTTGATGGGCGGTCTCGCGATTCTGATGATCACAAACGTGCCGTATCCGGCCTTTCCCAAGGTCGGCGTTCGCACCTGGAGCGGACTCGCCGGCCTCGTCGTCGTGGTCGGCTCGATAGTCGGTATATTTATCTATGGCCGAGAGTTTTTCTTCCCTGCGGGAATGGCATACGTCCTCTACGGCCTCACGAGGGCCGTGGCCCTCGGCCTCGTGGACCGGATTCCGACGGGTGCCGCACTCGACGACGACCGCGCCGACGACGATGGACCGTCGACGCGACGAGGGCGCGATGTGGTGGTCGGCCGGCGCCGTCGCCACGCCGGACGCTGGGTGCGGCTCGTCCCATCACCGGAGGCCGACAACCGGCCGGCTGACAATCCGGGCGATGGCGAGGGGATTCGCGACGGCTGACGCGGTGTTGCGAGAGGCCGCTGGGCACGCCCGGCCGGAACCACCTGGCGATCGCAGGGTCCGGCAGACCGGGAAGGGAAAGAACTCATGAGCCGATTCCGTGTGTCCGTGCACATCGTTCCGCGCACCGGTATCCTCGACCCACAGGGCCATGCGGTGGCCGATGCGCTGCATTCGCTCGGCTTCGCGCAGGTGCGCGACGTGCGCGTCGGCCGGCACGTCGTGGTGGACGCGGATGCCGAGACCCCAGAAGCCGCGGGCCACGCGGTCCGCGCGATGTGCGAGCGCCTCCTGGCTAATCCGGTGATCGAGGACTTCGAGATCGCATCCATTGGCCGCCCCTGACCCATCGCCATTCCCGAGCTCACCGCCATGCGCTTCGGCATCGTCACCTTCCCCGGGTCCAACAGCGACATCGACGCCTATCAGACCGTCGTGGACGGCATTGGTGAAGAGGCGGTCATGTTGTGGCACAAGGGACATGACCTGGGCGGCGCGGACGTCCTGATCCTGCCCGGCGGTTTCGCGTACGGCGACTATCTCCGGGCGGGCGCTATCGCGCGCTTCAGCCCCATCATGCGCGAGGTTCGGGCGTTCGCCGATGGCGGCGGGCGGGTGCTGGCGATCTGCAACGGATTTCAGATCGCGTGCGAGGCCGGCCTGCTCCCGGGGGCGCTCGTCCGCAATGCGGGTCTCAAGTTCCTCGGCCGATCGGTTCGGGTGCGAGTCGAATCCACCGGGACCGCTTTCACCAACGCGTACGCGCCGGGACAGGTGCTCCGGCTGCCGATCGCGCACGGGGAGGGCCGGTTCGTCGCCGATCAGCAGGTGATCGAAGAACTCGAGGGCGAAGGCAGGGTAGTGATGCGGTACGTCGACGCGGCCGGAGACCCGGCACCCGAGGGCAATCCCAACGGGTCAATGCACAACATCGCGGGGATCATCAATGCCGCCGGCAACGTCTTCGGCCTGATGCCGCATCCCGAGCGGGCCGCTGATGCACTCCTCGGAGCGCCCGACGGGTTGCCGATGTTCGAGTCCCTGGTCGCTCGCGTGGCGGCCTGACATGGAGGCGCCCTTGTCCAGTCCCGTGAACGTCAGACAGTGCCTTGGCGCGATCGCGGCCGCTCTCCTGCTGGCGATCCCGCACATAGCGGGTGCGCAGGCCAAGCCGGTGACGATCGATCCCGGCATGACAAAGGATCAGGTGGTCGAGCGCTTGGGCGATCCCAGCGAGGAGAGCCACTCGGGCTCGTTCACGTATCTGATGTACGACAACGAGTGCGGACAGAAGTGCGGAATGGATGATCTCGTAGTGCTGGAACGCGGCGTCGTCACGGATGCCGTCTTCCGCTCCGGCACGCGGACGTACACGGGTCACAGCTCGTCGCCGCTTCCGCTGGAACCATCCCCACCGTCGCACTTCGCGCCCGCACCGATCCGCGCCAGCACGCCCGACGACAGCGCACACCGCGGGGGTATCGTGCTGATGGGCCCCCGGCCGCCGGCTCGCCCGCCGTCATACGTCCGTGTCGTCCCCAACCACGCCGACTCGATACGCCTGATGCCCAGCGGAGCGAAGCACGATTCGGTACCCTCAGCGCCAGCGCCGCACGAGTGAGCACACTGACCCCCCGCACACCGCAGCCACGGCCCGGCGATCCGGCGATCTCCGCGGCGCTCATCGCCGAGCATGGCCTGACGGCTGCCGAGTATGCGCGGGTGGTCGCCATGCTCGGCCGCGATCCCACGTTCACGGAGCTGGGGATCGTCAGTGCCCTGTGGAGTGAACACTGCTCATACAAGCATTCGCGGCCGCTGCTCAAGACGCTGCCCACGTCCGCGCCGTATGTGCTCCAGGGTCCGGGTGAAAATGCGGGCGTCATCGCCGTCGGCGACGGGATGGCGGTCGCGTTCAAGATCGAATCGCACAACCACCCGTCCGCGGTGGAGCCGTACCAGGGTGCCGCGACCGGCGTGGGTGGAATCCTCCGGGATGTGTTCACGATGGGTGCCCGTCCCATTGCGATGCTCAACTCGCTGCGATTCGGTTCGCTCTCCACGCCACGCGTCCGATACCTCTTCGCCGGAGTGGTTCGCGGGATCGGTGACTACGGCAATTGCGTCGGTGTCCCGACGGTCGCCGGCGAGGTGGTCTTCGACCCGGCGTACGAAGGCAATCCGCTCGTCAACGCGATGTGCGTGGGCATCCTCAGGGAAGACGAGCTGATTCGCGCGGTCGCCCAAGGCGTCGGCAATCCGATCATCGCCGTCGGTGCGCGTACCGGCCGCGACGGCATTCACGGGGCCTCGTTCGCCTCGGAGGATCTGTCGACGGCCACCGACGCGAAGCGGCCGCGCGTACAGGTCGGCGACCCCTTCACCGAGAAGCTGCTGCTCGAAGCGAGTCTCGAGCTGATTCGGAGCGGCCACATCGTCGCGATCCAGGACATGGGTGCCGCAGGATTGACGTCGTCGTCCGCGGAGATGGCCGCGCGCGGCGACGTGGGCGTCACGATCGATGTATCCAAAGTGCCGGCGCGTGAGCCCGGCATGACGCCGTACGAGATCCTCCTCAGCGAATCGCAGGAGCGCATGCTGGTGGTCGCGCGCCGGGGCCGCGAGGATGCGGTGCGGGCCATCCTGGCGAAATGGGACCTCGCCGCCGCCGTTATCGGCGAAGTGATCGCGGAACCGGTGTACCGGGTGACGGAAGGCGATCGTGTCGTCGCGGAGTTCCCCGGATCGCAACTCGTGACCGATTGCCCGTTCTACACGCCGGACGCCGCGGAGGACCCGGCCGTGCGGGCCGCACGGCTGACGGATGTGCACGCCGTCGCGCCCCGGCCGGAAGAGCGCGACCCGGCGTGGACCCTGGAGACCCTGCTGGCGTCACCCACGATCGCGAGCAAGGCCTGGGTAACCGGGCAGTACGACTCCTCAGTGCGCTCCAACACCGTGGTGTGGCCGGGAGTGGGGGATGCGGCCGTTGTGCGAATCCGCGGAACGTCGCGCGCGCTTGGGCTCAAGACGGACGGCAACGGCCGCTACACGTACCTCGATCCGCGGGTGGGTGGCCGGATCGCGGTGGCCGAGGCGGCGCGCAATGTCGCATGCGTGGGCGCGCGCCCAATGGCGATCACCAATTGCCTCAACTTCGGCAACCCGACGCGGCCCGCCGTCTACTATCAGTTGCGAGAAGCGATCGGCGGGATGGGAGAAGCGTGCCGCGTGCTGGGCACCCCCGTCACCGGTGGCAACGTCTCGCTGTACAACGAGAGTCCCGCTGGCGCGATCTATCCGACGCCCGTCGTCGGCATGGTCGGTCTCATCGATGCGTTCAACCACGTGACCCGATCGGGGTTTCGCGACGATGCCGAGGCGGCGATCGTGCTGCTCGGCGAGCCAACCGATGAGTTGGGGGGCAGCGAGTACCTGGCCTGGATTCACGGCGTCGTGGCCGGCGCACCACCGCATTGTGATCTGGCTGCTGAGCGTGCGCTGACGGACGCGCTGCTCGCGGCCATCCGCGCGGGCGCGGTCCGGTCGGCGCACGACGTGAGCGACGGGGGCCTGGCGGTCGCGGTCGCGGAATGCTGTATCGGCAACGCCGAGCGTCTGGTCGGTGCAGATCTGGATCTATCGGGCTGGAGCAGCTTGCCGCTGCGGGCTCTGCTCTTCGGCGAGGGTCAGGGGCGGATCGTCGTCTCGACCACCGACGCACCGGTCGTGCTGGCGATGGCCGGCGAGCGCGGTGTGCCCGCCAGACAGATCGGCACCGTACGGCCGGCCGCCGGGGAGCTGCGGATCGCGATCGGCGGCACGCGGATCGCAGTCTCGCTGGCGCGGCTGGCGGCGGCGTATCATGGCGCCATTCCGGCGGCGATGGGACCGGCGGCCGTCGTACAAGCGGCTGAAGAGCCAACGGCCGCTGGATCTCTCGTGTAGGCGCACGACATCTCCCTTCGACTCATCTAACGCACATGTGCGGCATCGTCGGCGTCCGCGGACATCCCCAAGCCGCGGAACTCACGCGTTTGGGACTCTATTCGCTGCAGCATCGCGGGCAGGAATCGGCAGGCATCGTCGTTGTAGACGATGAGGGCCAGGCTCGCAGCGTCCGGGCGCTGGGACTCGTCTCGGACGGACTCGACCACGATGAAGTGGGGGCGCTGGATGGCGCGGTGGCGATCGGCCACACGCGCTACAGCACGACCGGGTCTACCACCATCGAGAACGCCCAGCCGGCACTCGCCCGGTTTCGCGGCGGCCACATCGCGCTCGCGCACAACGGCAACATCACCAACGCGACCGAACTTCGGATCGAGCTGGAGGACCGGGGTTCGATTTTCAGTTCCACGATGGATTCCGAGGTGCTCGTCCACCGGCTCGCCATGTCGGCGTCGGAGCCGCCATCGGCCAAGCTCGCCGATGCACTGCGTGGCGTCGAGGGTGCGTACTGCGTACTCGTCGTGATCGGGGACACCATGCTGGCGGTGCGTGATCCGCGGGGCTGGCGGCCGCTCGTGCTCGGCACGCTCGACGGCAGCACCGTGATCGCTTCGGAGACCTGCGCACTGGACATCATGGGCGCGCACTATGACCGGGAGGTTGCACCGGGCGAGATCGTGTCGATTGGTCCCAACGGCGTGCACTCCACCTTTCCCCTACCCCACCAGCCGCTCCACCGCTGTGTGTTCGAGCACGTGTACTTCTCGAGACCCGACAGCATCGTGTTCGGCGGATCGGTCGAGGCGGCCCGCCGGGCACTCGGCCGGCGGCTCGCGCGCGAATGTCCCGCACCGGGAGCGGAGCTCGTATTCAGCGTGCCGGATTCGTCCAACTCTGCGGCGCTTGGCTACGCCGATGAATCCGGTGTCCCGTTCGAGTTTGCCCTCATCCGCAATCACTACATCGGCCGCACGTTCATCCAGCCGACGCAAGCCGGCCGCGACGCCAAGGTAAAGGTCAAGTACAACGCGGTCCGTGATCTGCTCGACGGCAAGAAAGTGGTGATGGTGGATGACTCGATCGTGCGCGGCACGACGACCCGGGGGCTCGTCACGATGGTCCGCGCGGCCGGCGCGCGGGAGGTGCACATGCGTGTGAGCTCGGCCCCCATCACGGGCCCATGCTACTACGGCATCGACACGCCCAACCGCGAAGAGCTGATCGCCGCGAATCTGACCGTCGATGAGATCGCGGCCAATCTTGGTGTGGATTCGCTCGGATACCTCTCGCTCGACGGCATGCTGGAGTCCGTGCCAGGCGGACCGCACGGCTTCTGCGACGCGTGCTTCTCGGGCGACTACCCGACGCCGCCACCGACCGACCCGGACAAGCTCCGATTCGGATGCGGGTGTTGAGCGACAGCCGTACGACCACCGCACCGAACGCCGAGTTGAGCCAGCCGCCTGGCCCGGCCGGGGCATCGCGGGAGCCCGCCGCGCGCCTGGTCTACTTCTTCGGGAACGGACACGCCGACGGGACCCGCGCGATGCGCGACGTGCTGGGCGGCAAGGGCGCCAACCTGGCCGAGATGACCAATCTCGGAGTGCCGGTGCCGCCAGGATTCACGATCGCGTGCCGGGCCGGCGTGGATTTTCTCGCGACCGGGGGCGCACCAGCCGGGTTGCGTGCCGATGTCGAACGCTCGCTTGCCCGGCTGGAACAGGCGACGGGCAAGCGATTCGGTGATCCGCGGGATCCCCTGCTCGTGTCGGTGAGGTCCGGGGCACCGGTTTCGATGCCCGGCATGATGGAGACCATTCTCAATCTCGGGCTCAACGACACGACGGTCCTCGGACTGGCGCGGGCGAGCGGCACCGCGCGCTTCGCCTACGACTCGTACCGGCGATTCCTGCAGATGTACGGCGACGTCGTCCTGAGCGTGCCGCTACAGCGGTTCGAATCGCTGCTCGCCACCAAACGATTGATGGCGGGCGCCGGGAGCGACGCGGACCTCGACGAAACGTCGCTGCGCAATCTGGTGGAGGAATACAAGGCGGTAGTTCGCCGCGCGACGGGCAGCGAGTTCCCGTCCGATCCAGTGGTCCAGCTCTGGGGGGCGATCGAGGCCGTCTGGCGGTCGTGGACCCTCAAGAAAGCCATCGATTACCGGCGGTTGAATGGGATCCCGGACACCCTGGGCACCGCCGTGAGCGTGGTGGCCATGGTCTTCGGCAACCTCGGTGACGATTCCGGAACCGGTGTCGCGTTCACGCGGAACCCGTCGAACGGCGAGCGGCGATTCTACGGCGAGTTTCTCGTCAACGCCCAGGGGGAGGACGTCGTGGCGGGGCTGCGGACTCCGCTGCCGATCGAACAGATGGCGGAGCTGCTGCCGGCGGCCCACGCGGCACTGCAGGTCACCCAGGAGCGGCTCGAGCGGCATTTCCGCGACATGCAGGATCTGGAGTTCACCGTGGAGCGCGGGCAGTTGTTCCTGCTACAGACACGAGCCGGCAAGCGCACCGCGGCGGCGGCCGTGCGGATCGCCTGCGATATGGTGGACGAGGGGTTGATCGAGCCACGTGATGCCGTCATGCGCATGCCGGCCGACCAGGTCGACCAGCTCCTGCATCCCGTGATCGACGGCGCTGTTCGAGCGACGCCGCTCTGCCGCGGGCTTCCCGCGAGTCCCGGAGCGGCGAGCGGCGTGGCCGTGTTCGATCCCGACGTCGCGGAACGGCGCGCCAGCGCCGGCGAAGCGGTCGTGCTGGTGCGCGAGGAGACGACGCCCGAGGATTTTCACGGTATCGTCGCCGCCCGGGCGATCGTGACCGCACGTGGCGGGATGACGAGTCACGCGGCGGTCGTGGCCCGCGGCATGGGCAAGTGCGCCGTCGTGGGGTGCCAGGACCTGCACGTGGACGCCGAGCACCGGCGATTCAGCGTGGATGGTACGACCGTCCGGGAGGGCGACTGGATGACGGTGGACGGCGCGACGGGTGCCATTTACAGCGGCGCGCTCCCCACGGTCCCGAGCGACGTGATGCGGGTGGTGACCGGCGCACTGCGTCCATCCGACGCGCCGCTCTACGAGTCGTTCGCGCGCGTGCTCGGCTGGGCGGACGACTTTCGCCGGCTCCAGGTGCGCGCCAACGCCGACACGCCGCGCGATGCGCGGATCGCGCGAGCGTTCGGCGCGGAAGGCATCGGGCTGTGCCGCACCGAGCACATGTTCTTCGAGGGCGACCGGATCGCCGCCATGCGCGAGATGATCGTGGCCCGCGACGAGGGCGGCCGGCGCCGTGCGCTCGCCAAGCTGCTGCCGATGCAGCGTGCGGACTTCGAGGGAATCTTCGAGGCCATGGCCGGGTACCCGGTGACGATCCGGCTGCTCGACCCGCCGCTCCATGAATTCCTCCCCCATGGCGGAGAGGAGAGCAAGCATCTGGCCCAGACGCTCAACGTCTCCCGGGAAGAACTGGCACGCATCGTGGATGGGCTGCGCGAGGTCAATCCGATGCTCGGCCACCGGGGATGCCGTCTCGGCGTGACCTACCCGGAAATCACCGAGATGCAGGCGCGGGCCATCTTCGAAGCCGCGGTTCGCTCCGAGCGGCGCGGTCTCGATGTACGGCCGGAGATCATGATTCCGCTGGTGGCGACCGATCGCGAGTTCGCGAACCAGCGTGCGGTGATCTCGCGGGTCAGCGAACAGGTCATGGGCGCGATGGGCGAGACCGTCCCATACCTTGTCGGCACGATGATCGAGCTGCCTCGCGCGGCACTCACCGCCGATCAGATCGCCGTGGACGCGGAGTTCTTCTCGTTCGGGACGAATGACCTGACGCAGACCGTCTTCGGGTTGAGCCGCGACGACGCCGGGCGATTCCTGCCGGCCTACCTCGAGCTCGGGATCCTCGCGGATGACCCGTTCCAGGTGCTGGACGAGCGCGGTGTCGGGACGCTCATTCAATCCGCCGTCGCGGCAGGACGCCGTGTGCGGCCCGGCCTCAAGGTAGGCATTTGCGGCGAGCATGGCGGCGAGCCGCGGTCCGTGGCCTTCTGCCACCGGATCGGACTGGATTACGTCTCATGCTCGCCGTTCCGCGTGCCCGTCGCACGCCTGGCTGCCGCGCAAGCGGCGCTGGAGCACCCGAGTCCGTCGCCGGCCGGGTAGCACGACGAACCGATCCCGCGGCTACCGAAAGGCGCCCAGCGATGGGCTGCCGGGTCAGTGGCTCGCGGACTCCGGCTGCACGGTGCCGAGTGCCGTGCCACTGGTGCCCGATCGTATCCGGGCGCTGTCGGCCGGTGACGATCCCGCCGCCGGCGCGAACCGATAGAGCAACTCCTTCGACCCGCGGACCATCCCGAACTCTTCGCGCGCGATGCGTTCCTGCACCGCGGGATCCGTCTCGATGTCGTGCGCCAGCCGGGTGAGCGAATCGACCTGATGCCGCAGCGTATCGATCCGGGCATGAAGGGCAATGCGCCGGCTGCGCTGGCGCAACAGGTCAAAGGTGCCGTACTCGCCGCCTTGCACGGCGAACACGGCGACCGCGATGGCGATCGTGAAGACGACCAGCCGCTTAATGCCGGGGCCCAATGCCGTAGACCGCCCCGCCGGGATACTCCGCCGCGTCGCCCAGTTGCTCCTCGATCCGCAGGAGCTGGTTGTACTTGGCGACACGGTCGGTCCGGCTGGCCGACCCGGTCTTGATCTGGCCCACGCCGCTCGCGACCGCGAGGTCGGCGATGAATGTGTCCTCGGTTTCGCCGGAGCGGTGCGAGATGACCGACAGATACCCCGCGCTCCGGGCCAGCTCGATGGCTTCCATCGTCTCGGTGAGCGTGCCGATCTGATTGAGCTTGATCAGAATCGCGTTGGCGGCCTGGCTGTCGATGCCACGCGCTAGCCGCTCGGTGTTGGTCACGAACAGGTCGTCGCCGACCAGTTGCACTCGCTCACCCAGGGTCCGCGTCAGGAGTGTCCATCCATCCCAATCGTCCTCGGCGAGACCATCTTCGATAGAGACGATCGGATATTCATCGAGCCAGCGCGTGTAGAGTTCCACCATGCCAGCGGCGTCGCGCGAGGCCCCGCCGCTCTTCGTGAACGTGTAGGTCCCGTGGGAGTACATCCCGCTCGCCGCGGCATCGATGGCCAGCGCGACATCACGCCCCGGCTGGTATTTCGCGGCTTCGATCGCTTCGAGGATCACGCGGATCGCCTCCTCGTCGTTCGGCAGATCCGGCGCGAAGCCGCCTTCGTCGCCGACATTCGTGGAGAGCTTCCGCTTGGCCAGCACTTTCTTGAGCGAGTGGAACACTTCCGCGCCCATGCGGAGCGCCTCGGCGAACGTATCGGCGCCGATCGGCACGATCATGAACTCCTGGAAGTCCACGGTGTTCGCCGCGTGGGTGCCCCCGTTCAGGATGTTCATGAGCGGCACCGGCAGCGTGCGCGCCATCGGGCCCCCCAGGTACCGGTACAGCGGCAGGCCGACGGCGACCGAGGCCCCCCGGGCGACCGCCATGGAGACGGCCAGGATCGCATTGGCGCCGAGCTTGGACTTGGCGGCGGTTCCATCCAACTCGATCATCGCGTGATCGATCGAGACCTGGTCGGTGGCGTCCATCCCGCTGATCGCCGGCCCGATCGCCTCGATGATGTTTCGGACCGCGGTCAGGACGCCCTTGCCCCCGTACCGGGCTGGGTCGCCATCACGCAGTTCGAGCGCTTCGTGTTCGCCAGTCGACGCACCGCTGGGAACCGCCGCGCGCGCCGCGACACCCCTGTCGAGCGTAACCTCCGCTTCGACCGTGGGATTGCCCCGGCTGTCGAGGATCTCACGTGCGGTGACATCGGTGATGAGGGGCATGACGGAATTCGGGCCAATAGGTGACTGGCGGAGGCGGATCGCCGCCTCGCACCAGGGAACGCCGGAATCTACACGCGGAGGTCAGGCGCCGTAGAGCCCGACGGCGTCACTTGCGGCGTGGATTCGGGCGCTGCGCGCGGCGCGGCCGGCTCGACGCCGTACTCCCGCTGCAGCACCTCCGCCATCCGCGCGTGGACGGTCGCGGAGAGCGCATCCCGGTCATCGTACGTGAGGCCTGCCGTCGGTACGGGATCGAGCAGATGCAGATCGACGATGCCCGGCCGGATGCGCCACGCGCCCTTGGGCATGATGGCCATCGTACCGTACACCACGACGGGAATGACCGGGACCTGCGCCGCGATCGCGAGCACGAATGGCCCTTTCTTGAACGGGCGCAGCGGGTACGCGCGCCCACGAGTCCCCTCGGGGAACACGATGATGGGCCGGCCGGCACGCACCTCCTTGGCTGCCGCCTCGTAGCTGGCGAACGCGGATTTGCGGTTGTCGCGTTCGATCGGGACCGTGCCCACCGCTCGCGCGCCGGCGCCGAAGACCGGTATCCGCAGCAATTCGGCCTTGGCGACGAACGCATAGCGCGGCAACGTCGCCGCGAGGACGAAGACGTCGTACCAGCTCACGTGGTTCGAGGCGAAGATGCGGGGCTCGCGGCCCGTGCCCATCCGCTCCGCGCCGTGCACCCGGACCGTCACGCCGCCCGCCCAGAGCAGCGCGCGGGTCCACGCCCTCGGTATCCACCAATAGATCCCGCCCGGCCGCTCCGGGACACCCAGCGCGGCAGCGATACTGACAACCGCGGCGAACGGCGGTGTCAGAACGACGGCAACGATGGCAACCAGCAACGCACGCATGGCGGACCGGATCAGCGGGGTTCGATATCGCGCCCCTCGGGCGCGAGCGGCGGCGAGGCCGAAAAGTGATTGTACCCCGGGATCGGGGCAACACGGACGCCGCTCGCGCGCGCCTCGACGCCTGCGCCCCCCGCGACCACCTCGCCCACGTGCGCGAGGGGCACGCCGAACTCGCGCTCGAATGCCGCGACATCGAAGTGTTTGCCCGCCGTCACCGCGAGTTCGTACTCCTCCCCGCCGGAGGCCGCCTCGATTACCGTCGTGCCCGGCCACCGCGGGACCCGATCGAGGTCGATGGACAGCGAGACGGCGCTCGCCGCCGCCAGGTGGCGCAGATCGGCCACGAGTCCATCCGACACATCGATCGCCGACGTCGCGCCGTGGGCCGCGAGCCACCGGCCTTCGCGGAGACGCGGCACCGGGTGCGCGAATCGTTCTCGTGTGGCGGCATCGGGTTCCGCGCCACCGGTCCACGCCCGCACCGCCGCTGCCGGACCGCCCAATCGCCCCGACACATAGACGTGATCCCCGGGCCGGGCTCCCGCGCGGCTCAACGGGTGCTCCGACGCGCCCGCGACCGCCAGCGTCAGCGTGAGATCGCGGCCCGCCGTCGTGTCACCTCCCACGACAACCGTCCCGGCATCGCGCGCCGCTGCGCCCACGCCGGCGGCGACGGCGGGCAGGTCACCCAGCCACGCTGGCGGAGCGGAGACCGCGAGCAGGATCGCGATCGGCGTCGCCCCCGCGGCCGCGAGATCGCTCAGCGCCGCGGCCGTCGCACGGTAGCCGATCTCCCGGGGTGCGATCCATGAGCGCCGGAAGTGCACGTTCTCGACGCTGGTATCGACGCTGAGAAGCAGCTTCGCGTCCGCGGGCACTTCGAGCACCGCACAATCGCCTCCGGCGCCACGCGCACCATCGGCCAACTGCGAAAACAACTCGCGGATGAGATCGAACTCCGCCCCGGGCCCGAGCTCGAGATGGCCAATCCGCGCCGCGTGCCGCAGGATAGACGCGCGACCGTCCTCGCCGCTCACCCGGTGGGGCCCACGGACGGCAACGACGCCAGCACCGGGTACCTGTCCTCATCGGGGGCGCGGTGCCATGCCGCGGGGAGCGCGCGCACGACGTCGTCGAGCGTGATCCCCCGGACACGGCCCGCCCCCGCCAACTCGGCGGCGCGGCCGTGGACCCACGCGCCGCAAGCGGCGCTCGTGGCCGAATCGCCGGTCTGCGCCAGCAGCGTCGCGACGATCCCCGCGAGCAGGTCGCCGCTACCGCCAGTCGCGAGTACGGGCGTTCCGGTCGCGCTGACCAGGCGCCGCTGGTCCGGCGCGCTGATGATCGTCGGCACGCCCTTGAGGAGCACCGACGCGCCAAGTTGCGCCGCGAGCGCCAATCCCGCGTCGAAGCGGCGCGCGAGAACGTCCGGGATCGCCGCATCCACCAGACGGCCGAATTCACCCGGGTGCGGCGTGATGACCGCCGGGCGTCCGGCGAGCAGTGCCGCCAGATCGCCGGCACGTCCCGCGAATGCGTTGAGACCGTCGGCATCGATTACCACGGGAAGCCGGCTGCAGCGCAGCACGCGCTCCGCCAGCGATCGTGCATCGGCGCCGGTGCCGAGCCCGGGACCGAGCAGGATCGCGTGCGCCCACGCGTCGATGTCTTTGCCGGCAGCCGCGTCGTCCGTGGGCCATGCCTGGGCAAGCGCCTCCGGGGCGGCCGTCTGGACGACGGACACATTCCGGGTCGCGACGAAGAGACGCACTAGACCGATGCCGCTCGCGAGCGCGCCGCGCGCGGCCAGCAGCGCCGCACCTGCCATGCCGTCGCCGCCGGCGACGACTGCCAGCCGGCGCCGGTCTCCCTTGTTCGCATCGGCCGCAACGCCGGGTACGTGTTCCCGTACGAACAGCGCGTCGACGAGCGCGGGTGCGTGTTCAGCCGCCGCGGCATGACGACCAAGGCCGATGTCGAGGATCGCGATCGCACCGGCGTGATCGCGCGCGATCGCGAGACCCCGTTTCAGTGTCCCGAATGTGAGTGTCAGGTCGGCGTGAACGGCGCCCGTGGCAGTTCCCATCGTCGCATCGACGCCGCTCGGAACGTCGAGCGAGACGACGATCGCCCCGCGGCGCCGCGCATCCGCGATGCGCGCAATGGCAGCCGCGACGGCGCCGTGCGGTGTGCCCGTCGCTCCGGTACCCAGCAGGCCGTCAACGACGAGCGCGTCATCCGCGGGCGGGTGGTCCGATGACGCGATCACCGATTCGGCCGCCGCTCGCTCCGCGATGGCGTCCGGCGTCCGGGTCTCGCCCACGGCGGTCACGCGGACCCGGACACCGCTCGCGGCGAGAGCGGCCGCGACGACCCAGGCGTCTCCGCCGTTGTTGCCCGGCCCGGCGTAGATCGCGACGCCACGCAACAGCAGGGCGCTGAAACGCCGCGCGATCTCGCCGGCTGCGGCCGTGCCGGCCACCCGCATGAGCGCGCGTGACGGGATACCCGCGGCGATCGCAGACTGGTCGCAGGCGGCGCTTTCGGCCGCGCTGGCTACGCGCACGCGCTGCGGCGCCGGCAAAGCGTTACTTCACTTCCGACAGGCTGGAAGTTGCGCGGACCCGCTCATGCCTGTTGGATGACGTTCCAGGGATAGTTGTCTTCGAACGCCTCATCGAAATCATACACGCCGAGGAAGTCGGTGCGCGAGTCCGTCGGCTGGCTGATGAGGAGGTTGAGATCGACCAGCGTGAACACGACGTCCCCGATGTCGGCCGTGGACCGGATGCCCCAGTGCTCGAGCACCTGGCGCGCCAGCACCCCGAAGCGGTCGAGTGCCAGGTCCCGGCACGATCCCGCAAGTTCGCGGCCACCGATGTGGCGACGTTCGGACAGGCGCGACTGGCAGTACTCGAGCGCGGACAACACGAACAAATACGCATGCTCGTGAAACCGCCGCTCGCGCAGCCGGATCTGCTCCATGATCCCGTCCCGAAACGCCAACTCCGCCACCGCTTACCTCGCGTCGAAGAATCTGTCCGCCGGCGATCCGCTACCGGCTCGCGGGCGCCATACCCCCCGCTCCGCGTGCTCTCGACGAACGGCGCTGGAGCACGGCAACGGCCGAAACTGCCGTGCGAGAGTTGCGGCCGCACGGACGTATTCGCGGCAGAAAATACGCAACGCCGCGCTGTGCGCCAGATCGGAGCCGGCTCCCATTCCGGCCAGCTACCGCGCAGCCTCTTCTGCTACCGGATAGAGTGGGAACGCCGCCACGAGCTCGCGGACATTCTCGCGGACCGCCGCCGCCACGGTGGCGTCGGCGGCGTGGCTGAGCACCCGGTCGATCAACTCGGCGACCCGGCGCATCTCGGGCTCCTTGAATCCGCGGGTGGTCACTGCGGGCGTCCCGATCCGGATGCCACTCGTGACGAACGGCGACTGGGTTTCCTTCGGCACCGTGTTCTTGTTCACGGTGATCCCTGCGAGATCGAGTGCCTTTTCGGCCACCTTGCCGGTCAGACCCTTATTCCTGAGATCGACGAGCATGAGATGCGTGTCGGTGCCGCCGGAGACGATGTGATATCCGCGCCGGACGAGCTCGGCCGCCAGGAACTGGGCGTTGCTCACGACCTGCCTGCTGTAATCCGTGAACCCCGGAAGCAGCGCCTCGCGAAACGCGACGGCTTTGGCGGCGATCACATTTTCGAGCGGACCGCCCTGGGTCCCCGGAAATACGGCCTTGTCGATCGCCTTCGCGTGCGCGGCCCGGCAGAGGATGAGTCCACCGCGCGGACCGCGCAGGGTCTTGTGCGTCGTGGTGGTCACCACATCCGCATGCGGAATCGGCGACGGATGAAGCCCGGTCGCGACCAGCCCCGCAATGTGCGCCATATCGACGACGAAGAACGCCCCGACCTCGCGGGCGGCTTCCGCAAACGCCGCGAAATCAATCGTGCGGCCGTATGCGCTCGCGCCGGCAATGATGAGCGCGGGCCGGTGCTCGCGCGCGGCCGCACGCATGGCATCGTAGTCGATCAAGCCCTGGTCGGTCACGCCGTAGTGCACCGCCCGGTAGAGGAGCCCCGAGAAATTCACCGGCGAGCCGTGTGTCAGGTGCCCGCCCTGCGAGAGATCGAGGCCGAGGATGGTGGCGCCGGGCTTGATCAGGGCGAGATACGCCGCGGCGTTCGCCTGAGCGCCGGAATGAGGCTGTACGTTGGCGTGGTCGGCGCCGAACAACTGCTTCGCCCGGTCGATCGCGATCTGTTCGACCTGGTCGATGACCTCGCACCCGCCGTAATAGCGCTTGCCCGGCAGTCCTTCGGCGTACTTGTTGGTCAGGGGCGATCCCATCGCCTCCATCACCGCGGGCGACACGAAATTCTCACTCGCGATGAGCTCCAGGCCGTCCGACTGGCGGGCGATCTCCTGTTCGATGAGACGCGCGATATCGGGGTCGGCGTCGTTGAGCGCCGCTCCCGGTGGGCACCGGTCCCACTCCGACCATTTCAGCATCTCTCCCCCCGTGAGAGCACCCGCGCCGCGCGGCCTTCCGCAATGTTGGCGCGGAATGCGGTTCGCGCTACCTGAACTTGGCCAGCGGCGGCCCGGACCTACGATGCGTACAACTCGCGTGCGATGACCAGGCGCTGGATCTCCGAGGTCCCCTCGTAGATCTCCGTGACTTTGGCGTCGCGAAAGAACCGCTCGACGGGATAGTCCTTGACGTAGCCGTAGCCGCCGAAGACCTGGATGGCCTGAGTGGTCACCCACATGGCCATCTCGCTCGCGGTGAGCTTCGCGATGGAACTGAGTTGCTGGATCGGATCGCCTCGATCCTTTGCCGTCGCGGCGGCATACAACACGGCCCGCGCCTGGGTGACTCGCGCCGCCATGTCGGCCAGCTTGAACTGCATCGCCTCGAATTCGCGAATCGGCCTGCCGAATTGCCGCCGCTCGGCGGCGTAGCGCACTGCGTGCTCGAGCGCGGCCCGGCCGATACCGACGGCTTGCGCGGCGATCCCGAGCCGGCCGTGCTCCAGTGACTGCAATGCGTAGATGAACCCCTGCCCCGGCTCGCCGAGCATCTGGTCGGCGGGCACCCGGAGGTTGTCGAACACGAGTTGAACCGTCGGCGAGGCGCGGAGACCCATCTTGTCCTCCTTCTTGCCGACCGAGAACCCGGGCTGGCCAGGCGTCACGATGAACGCCGAAATGCCTCTCGCACCCCGGCGGGTCTCCGGCGTGTCCGTGCGGGCCATGGCCAGAATGACGCCGGCGTTGTTGCCGTGAGTGACCCACGACTTCGTGCCGTTGAGCACGTACGCGTCACCGTCGCGTGTGGCCTGCGTGCGCAGGGCCGATGCGTCCGAGCCGGCTTCGGCCTCCGACAAAGCGAAGGCGCCAAGCAACTCGCCCCGGGCCATGGGACGGAGGAAGCGCTCGCGCTGCGACGCGGTGCCATGGGCCAGCAGCATCCGGGACGGCAGCGAGTTGTGGACGCTCAGCATGACCGCGGTCGACGCATCGACCGCCGCGATCTCCTCGAGCACGAGCAGGTAGCTCACGGCATCCAGCGCCATCCCATCGTCCGACTCCGGGACGAGCATGCCGAGGAACCCGAGCGCCCCGAGCCGTGAAATGAGCGACCGCTCGAAGTGTGCCTCGCGATCCCACGCCGCCGCATGGGGCGCGAGCTCGGTCTGCGCGAAGTCTCGCGCCAGGCGCTGGATCTCGCGCTGCTCGTCGGACAGAGTCAGGAACTCGCGCAGCGGCGCCATCAGTCGTATGGGTAGAATCCGCGGCGGCTCTTCCGCCCGAGCCAGCCCGCTGCGACGTATTTGCGGAGGAGCGGGCACGCGCGGTACTTCGGATCGCCAAGTCCGCTCTGCAGGACGTCGAGGATCGCGACGCAGGTGTCGAGTCCGATCAGATCGGCGAGAGCCAGCGGCCCAAGCGGGTGGTTCATGCCCAGCCTCATGACCGTATCGATGGCCTCCGGAGTCGCCACGCCCTCCATGACGCAGTAGGCCGCCTCGTTGATCATGGGCATGAGGATCCGGTTCGCCACGAACCCCGGATAGTCGTTGACTTCGACCGGCGTCTTGCCGATCTGCTTCGCGATCGCGGTCACCGTCGCCGTCGTGGCGTCGGATGTCGCGAGTCCCCGGATCACCTCGACGAGCGCCATCATCGGGACCGGATTCATGAAGTGCATGCCGATCACCCGCTGTGGGCGGCGGGTCCGTCCGGCGATCGTGGTAATCGAAATCGAACTGGTGTTGGTCGCGAGAATGGCGTGCGGTCCGACGACTTCGTCCAATGCCGCGAAGAGGCGGAACTTGAGCGCGGGATCTTCGGACGCCGCTTCGATCACCAGCGCGGCGTCGCTAGCGGCCGAGACGCCGGTCGCATCCGTGATCCGCGCGAGGGCCGGCTCTTTGGCACCGGCCTCGATTGCGCCCTTCTTGATCTGCCGGTCCAGATTACCGGCGATCGTCGACCGCGCCTTGGCGAGCGCATCGGTCGAGACGTCGATGAGCGTCACCGGAAAACCACTGAGCGCAAACGTGTGGGCGATTCCGTTGCCCATCTGGCCAGCGCCCACCACCGCCACGCGATCTGCCATACATGAAGCTCCTTGCTGCGGCGAGGCCGCGGGTTGATACCGAGGGGCGGCGGGCGCCTGGTCAGGGCACGCGCTCGACGCTGAGGGCGACGGCATCGCCGCCGCCGAGGCACAACGTCGCGAGTCCCGTGCGGGCGTTCCGGTCGCGCATCGCATACAGCAGCGTCGTCAGCACGCGCGCACCGCTCGCGCCGAGGGGGTGGCCGAGCGCGATCGCACCGCCGTGCACGTTCACACGATCCCAGTCCCACTCGAGTTCCTCACCATCGGCCAGTGCTTGCGACGCAAACGCCTCGTTGGCTTCGATGAGATCGTAGTCACCGATCTTCCGTCCTTCCTTGCGCATCAGGTGACGCACGGCCGTCACCGGCGCGAAGAACAGGTCCTGCGGCGCCCCGGCCCCCGTCGCGTACGCGGTAATGCGCGCCAGTATCGGCAGCCCCTTTGTCCGGGCATACGCCTCCGACGCCACGACGAGCGCCGCGGCACCGTCGTTCAGCGTCGACGCGTTACCGGCTGTGACCGTGAGGTCGGTGGGCCGAATGTCCTTGGGAGCGTCGCCGGGGAACGCCGGTTTGAGCTTGGCGAGACTCTCGAGCGACGCATCGCGCCGCGGGCCCTCGTCCGCACTGATCACCGTCGGGCCCTTCCGCCCGGGCACTTCGACGGGCACGATCTCGGCCGCGAATTTCCCCGCATCCATCGCGGCGACGGCCTTCCGGTGCGACTGGAGCGCGAACGTGTCCTGCGCGTTGCGCGTGACGTGCGCCTTGCGCGCGGTGTATTCGGCGTGCCCCCCCATGTGGACGTCGCAGAACGGGCACCACAGCCCATCACGGATCACGCCATCGACCAGGCTCTGGTCGCCGAGCTTGTAGCCGTTGCGCGCCCCATAGAGATAGTAGGGCGCATTCGACATCGACTCCATGCCGCCCGCGAGCACCAGGTGTGCGTCACCCGCGCGAATCGATTGCGCAGCCAGCATCACGGCCTTGAGACCCGACCCGCACACCTTGTTCACCGTGACAGCGGACACGGTGGCCGGTACGCTTCCCTTGATCGCCGCCTGCCGGGCGGGCGCCTGCCCCACCCCGCCCTGCACGACGTTGCCCATGATGACTTCCTGCAGGTCGCCGGCATCGACGCCCGCGCGTTCGACGGCGCCACGAATGGCGGCCGCCCCGAGGTCCGGGGCCGAGAGCGGCGCCAGACCGCCCAGGAACCGGCCGATGGGAGTGCGCGCCGCCGAGACGATGACGGGGGTGCGCTCGAGAGACGATGAATCAGACACGGGTCCAGCTCCTGTAGACAAGTACGACGGAATGATGTGCAGGCCTGACGCAGTGGCCTTGTCTTGTATAGTGGTGATACGCAGTGGTGTTACACGGTGGTGTTACACGGTGGTGTTACACGGTGGTGTTACGCGGTGGCGTTACATGGTGGTCGCCGTTGCGAGCGGCGCCACACCGCCCGCTTCGAGGCGCAGCGACCTCGTCTCGATCTCGTGCCGTACCGCATGCGCGAACACGCCGGCGGCGACGGGCACGGGATGCTGCTTCTCCCCTGCGCCGCGGACGGTGACGGCCACCGTCCCTTCGGCCGCCTCGCGCTTTCCGATCACCGCGATATACGGGACCTTCATCAACACCGCTTCTCGAATCCGGTAATTCAGGGTGCCGGACCGGCGATCGACGCTCGCGCGCACGCCCGCCGCCGTGAGACGCTCGGACAGCGCCGACGCAGCGTCCATGACGTCATCGATCACGGGGACGACCCGAACCTGCTCCGGCGAAAGCCACAGCGGAAACGCCCCGGCGTAGTGCTCGATCAACCCGCCGACGAAGCGCTCCATCGACCCGACGAGCACGCGGTGCAGCATGATGGGCCGGTGCGCGGCGTTGTCCGCGCCGGTGTAGGTCAACTGAAAACGCTCGGGGAGATTGAAGTCGAGCTGCACGGTCGGGCCCTGCCACTTGCGTCCGATCGCATCCACCAGCTTGAAATCGAGCTTGGGCCCGTAAAATGCCCCGCCACCCGCATCGATCACGTACGCCTGGCGCCGCGCCTTGAGCACGCTCGCGAGCATCTCCTCGGCCTCCGCCCAGACCTCGGGGGTGCCCAGGGCTTTGTCCGGCCGGGTCGAGAGCTCGATGGTGTACTCGTAGCCGAACACGGACAGCATCTCGTGCACCAGGTCGAGGAGCCGCTCGATCTCCCGCGGCCCCTGCTCCGGTGTGCAGAAGACATGGGCGTCGTCCTGCGTGAATCCACGGACCCGCAGCATCCCGTGCAGCACGCCGCTGCGCTCGTACCGGTACACGGTGCCGAACTCCGCATAGCGGATCGGCAGGTCCCGATAGGACCGCGGGTGCGCCTGATAGATGGCGATGTGGCCCGGGCAGTTCATTGGCTTGGGCCGATACGACGCGCCTTCGACATCCATCGCCCCGAACATGTTCTCGCGGAAATTCTCGAGGTGCCCGGAGATTTCGAACATCTTGTCGCTGAAGATGTGCGGCGTATACACCAGATCGTACCCGTGCCGCAGGATCAGCTCCCGCTCGTACTGCTCGATCTCCGAGCGGATGATCGCGCCGCGCGGATGCCACAGAATCAGTCCCGGGCCAACGCGCGGGTCCGTCGAGAAGAGATCCAGTTGCGCGCCGAGTGTGCGGTGGTCGCGCCGCTTCGCCTCCTCGATGCGATGGAGATAGGCGTCGAGGTCGTCCTTCTTCCACCACGCCGTGGCGTAGATGCGCTGCAGCATCGGGCGGTGCTCATCACCACGCCAATACGCGCCGGCCGTGTGCAGCAGCTTGAAGTGCTTGAGATACGAGGTGTCCGGGACGTGCGGCCCGCGGCACAAGTCGGTGAAGGGCCCGTCCGTGTACGTTGATATGACCTCGTGCGGTCCGAGATCCGCGATCCGTTCGAGCTTGAGCGGGTCGTCGGCGAAACGATGCACGGCCTCCTCGCGAGACACTTCCTCCCGCACGAACGGAAACCGCTCGGCCACCACGCGCTCCATCTCACGCTCGAACGCTGCCAGGTCCTCCGGCGTGAACGGTGTGCTGACGCCGAAGTCGTAGTAAAAACCATCGTCGATCGACGGGCCGAACCCGATCTGCGCGTCCGGCCGCAGCCGGCGGACCGCTGTGGCGAGGATGTGCGCCCCGGAGTGGCGGAGCACGCCGAGCGACCGGGGATCGGACGCCGTCAGGACCCGGAACGCGCCACTCTCGCGGAGCGGTGTCTGGAGATCCTGAATCGCCCCATCGACCTCCACCGCGATGGCGTCGCGCAGGAGCCGGGGGCCGATCGAGGCCACCACGTCGCGTGCGGGTGTACCCGGCGGCACCTCCCGGACGCTGCCGTCGGGGAGCGTCAGCCGTAGCACGGGATCAGTGGCTCCGTTCGAACAGCGCGAGGACACCCCGCTCGTACCGGAAATACAGGAACAGGCCGGCCACGAGCACAGCCGCAATGACCACCCAAACCGACGTGCGGGACAGCCCGCTGTGCTGCGCCCCCGAGGCCTGGCTCCCCTTGCCAGACATCGGTGATCCCGCGGCACGCGGCGGCGTGGCGCCACTCTTGCCGGTATATTGGTCTTGCTCCATGTCAGAGCAAAGCTAACCGCGGACCCTTTGCACTCGCTACGGATCGTAGCTGGGAGTGACCATGGCGCGCTGGCGCGTGCGGCACCACGAGCCGGAATCGATGGGTGCCGGAAAGATCGCCCTCCTGGCCGCCGGCGTGTTCGCCGGCCTGGCAGCGGGCGCCTACGTGGCCCACCGGCTGGGCGGAATGTCGGGCATCTCGGCCCGTGTCCGGAAGCGCTGGCCGACGCGCGCCGAGCGCGAGGCCGCGGACGCCGGCGACGACGATGAACGCGAAGAGGCCGGCGACGGCCCGCATGCCACCCACGATGTCGCGCACGCCTACGCGGCCGACCACGCCGCGACGTACGACAGCGATGACGACCCCGGCTACGACGCGGAGTTCGACGAGGACGAGGACGCCAGCGAGGACGATGACGACGCAGAGTTCGGTGACGACGACGATGTGGATGATGACGATCTGGCCGCCGCGGATAGCGACGCCGGCGAAGACGACGACGGCGAAGCCGACGACGGCGAAGACGAGTTCGCGAGCGCCGACCCGGAACTCGAGGATCGGGTCCTCGAAGCATTCGTCAACGACCCGGTGCTCACCGAGTGCCCCGTGGATATCGGCGCGATTCGCCAGGGAACGATCGAGCTTACCGGCAGCGTGCAGACCCAGGAGGAGTACGAGCACGCCACGACGCTGGCACGCGGCGTCCCCGGCGTGGAAACCGTCGTCAATCGCCTGGACGTGCTGGAGGACGAGACGGTCGAAGACGATGCCGCGGCCCATTACTCGGCCGACGATCCCCGCTACGCGGAATCCGGATGGGAGGGCGACATCGTTGGCACCGGACGCCGCCGGCAGGGTACGTCCGAGGATGTGGACCGGCACCAGGATCCAAAGGTCCCGCTGGAAGACCGCGCGACCAGCGAAGACGCCGCCATACGCGACGCCGCGGGCGACATCGATGACATCGCCGAGCGCCGCCGGCGCCGTGGGCGGACCGGCTCGCGATCCCGCGCGGCTGGCGCAGAGGCGGAGCCGCATCAGGAGCCGCGTCAGGAGCCGCCCGCGACCTGACCCTCGCGGGACTCCAGCGGCTCCGGCGCCGTCCGATCGGGCGCCGGTGTTGTGTACATTTGTTCGATGACCGCCAGCCCGCCGTCGCCCCACACCACCCCGGCCGGGTCTCCACAGGGGCTTCCCGCGCAGTACGATGCCGCGGCGACGGAACGTGAGGTCGCGCGGCGATGGCAGGACGCCAACGCCTTCGCCGCACAGGATTCACGGTCGCGCCGGGCCGGCGGCACCCACGATCCGTTCGTGATTTTCATGCCGCCGCCAAACGTGACGGCGGTGTTGCACACCGGGCACGGCCTGACGTATACCGTGCAGGACGTCCTGATCCGGTGGCGGCGGATGGCGGGCGATGACACCCTCTACCAACCCGGCACCGATCACGCCGGCATCGCGACGCAGAACGTCGTGGAGAAACTGCTGGCGGCCGAAGGCACCACCCGGCGGGCAATCGGGCGAGACGCCTTCGTCGCACGCACCGCGGCGTTCGTCAAGGAGACGGGCGGCCTCATCATCGAGCAGCTCCGCGCGATCGGCGTGTCGGCCGATTGGTCGCGGACCGCCTACACGCTCTCCCCTGCACTCTCGCGCTCCGTCCGCGAAGCGTTCGTGCGGCTGTACGACGAGGGGCTGATCTACCGCGGCCACCGCGTGATTCATTGGTGCCCGCGGTGTCTGACCGCGCTCAGTGACGAAGAGGCCGAGCACACCGACGAGACAGGCGCGCTCTATCACGTGCGGTATCCGGTGGCGGGCGATCCGGCCCGCGGCATCGTCGTGGCGACCACACGCCCCGAAACGATGCTCGGCGACGTCGCGATTGCGGTGCATCCGGAGGATTCGCGATACCGCGACCTGATCGGCCGGCGCGCGGTGCTGCCGGTCGTGGGCATCGAGATTCCGATCCTCGGCGACTCCGCCGTGGACCCGGCATTCGGCACCGGCGCCGTGAAGATCACGCCGGCCCATGATGCCAATGACTTCGAGATCGGGCAGCGGCACGATCTGCCGATGCCGGTGATCATGAATCCGGCGGCGGAGATCGAGGAAGGAGCGGGGGCCGCCGGGCGAATCCCTCCCGGCCTCGGAGGACTCGACCGGTTCGACGCCCGAAGCCGCATCGTGGAGATGCTGGGATCGGCCGGCGCTCTCGTCCGCGTCGAGGACCACCGGCATGCGGTGCGGCATTGCTACCGCTGCGACTCGGTCATCGAGCCCCGCCTCTCCAACCAGTGGTTCGTGCGGATGGCCCCGCTGGCCGCGCCGGCGCTCGACGCCGTGCGCTCGGGCGCCGTCCGCATTCTGCCCGAACGATGGGTGGCCGTGTACATCAACTGGCTGGAGAACATCCGCGACTGGAACATCTCGCGCCAGTTGTGGTGGGGACACCGGATTCCAGTCTGGTACTGCGATGCGTGCGGATGGCAGGCCGCGCTGCGCGAGGATCCGTCGGCATGCCCGGCCTGTGCGGGCTCGCTCCGCCAGGACGAGGACGTGCTCGATACGTGGTTCTCGTCGTGGCTCTGGCCGCTGTCGACCCTCGGGTGGCCCGACGACACGCCAGCCCGGCGCGCGTTCTATCCGGGCGACGTTCTCGTGACCGGCGCCGACATTCTGTTCTTCTGGGTCGCGCGGATGATCATGGCGGGGATGCACTTCGATGGCCGTCCGCCGTTCCACACGGTGTTGCTCCACGGCATCGTGCGCGACACGCAGCATCGCAAGATGTCCAAATCGCTTGGCAACGGCATCGACCCGCTGGACGTGGTCGCGCTGTATGGCGCGGACGCGCTGCGCTACACGCAGATCGCCGGAATGGGACTCGGCACCGACGTGATTCTCGACCCCGGGAACCTGGAACGGTCGTTCGCCCCGGGACGGAATTTCGTCACGAAGCTGTGGAACATCGGGCGGTTCCTGCTCACCAACGTCGGTGACGAGCCCGTGACGGCCGGCATTGCCGACCTGGCCAGCGCGCGATCACTGACGCGGGCGGACCTCTGGATCCTCGCGCGGCTCGACGCCGCCATCGAGGCCTGCGATGCCGCGCTGGGCCCCGCCCGCCCGGACGCGACCGGCGTGTGGACTGGCACGGACCGGAAGACCGGCCTCCACCTCAGTGAATTCGTCGAGGCGGCACGCGGGTTCGTGTGGAGCGACCTCGCCGACTGGTATCTCGAGCACTGCAAGGGACGGCTATCGCCCGAGTGGGACGCGCGCGATCGTGCGGTCGCCCGCAGTGTCCTGCTTCACGTGTTCGACGCGGGGCTGCGGCTGCTGCATCCGGTCGTGCCGTTCGTGACCGAAGGGCTCTGGCAGCGGTTGCCATCCACGGATCCGGACACCGTTCTCGCACGGGCGGCATGGCCCGCGGCTCGCGACCTGCCGACTGCTCTCATCGGGCGACGGTCGGGCGCGGCGCGCCTGGCCGCGTATGCCGCGGCGGCCGAGTACGATCTCGTGCGCGATGCAGCGTCCGCCGTGCGGCAGATTCGTGCCGACTACGCGATCCCGCCAGGGACGGTCATCGACGTGATGATCGAGGCGGCGGCCGGCAGCCGGGAGGTGTTCGTGGAGGAGGCGGAAGGTCTGGGACGGCTCACCCGAAGTCTCGTCCGCGTCGCCGCGTCCCACGGCCCGGCACCGTCAGCGGCGCGATCCGGCCGCGGCGCGGCGGCGACCGCCATACTCAGCGATGGTACGACGGTGGTCGTGCCCCTTGCCGGACTGATCGATGTCGGCAAGGAATGCGCGCGCCTCCGCGGTGAGCTGACTCGGCTCGACACGCAATTGGCGGCCCTTCGCGACCGCCTCGCCAACACCGCATTCCTGGGCCGCGCGCCGGAGGAAGTCGTCCAGGCCGAACGGGCCAAGGAGCAGGAGTGGGCGACTCGCGCCGGGCTCCTGCGCTCGCGGCTCGACGGACTGTGTGCGGAGTGACGCCATCACACCCCGGTGTCCCGCCATCGAAGCGCCACGTCGCAGTGGTGTGCTGGGCAGTCGCAGCAGGCGCGGCAATCGCCGCGGCGTGCGCCGGCACCATTCCGCCGCCGGGTGGCCCGACCCGCAAGGAGGCGGCGATCATCCTGTCGTTCTCACCCGAGACGAGCGCCGTCAACGTCCATCCGCACGCGGCGGTCATCCAGTTCGACGAGGTGGTGTCCGAGCGCGGGGGCGGATCCGGCTCGAACAATCTCAGCAGCCTGTTCCTGATTTCGCCACGCACCGGGGATCCGGATGTGGGGTGGCATCGTTCGCGAATTTCCATTCGGCCGAAGCACGGGTTCCGGCCCAATACGGTCTACACGATCACGATGCTGCCGGGACTGGCTGACCTGCACAACAATGTCCGGAAGAATGGCGCGGTGCTGACATTCTCCACTGGCCCCACGATTCCGGCGACCGTCGTACGCGGCCGCGTGTTCGACTGGATGACGGGGCAAGTCGCCCCACGAGCGTTCGTGCAGGCCATCGTCCGGAAGGACACATCGATCGTGTACGTGACCGTCGCCGATTCGAACGGCGCCTTCGTCCTCCGCCATCTGCCGCCCGACTCGTACCTCGTTCGCGGATTCGTGGACGCGAATAACAATCACATGCTCGATCGCATCGAGATATGGGACAGTACGGCGGTCAATCTCGTCGACAGCGCGCAGGTCGAGTTTCTGGCCTTCCTGCACGATACCCTTGGCCCGCGCATCTCCGAGATCGCCGTGACCGACAGCGTGACGATCCGCGTCACCTTCGACCGCGGGATCGACACCTCACTGGTGATCAGCCCGAGCCTGTTCGCCATCAAGGCCAAGGACTCGTCGCTCGTGCCGATCACGACGGCCCGTTCGGGCCCGGACTTCGATTCGGCGGTTGGGGCGGCCATACGACTGCGCACCGACTCGGCGCTGCGCGCCGACTCGATCCGGCGCGTCGACTCGGGCCTTGCGTCGCGCGATACCGCGGCTGCTCGCGAGCGCCGTGTGCGCCTCGCCGAACGGCGCGATTCCGTGGCTCGGTCGCGACTCCCGAAACCGAGCCGGCGCAGTCCCGTGAAGGAGGTCGTGATCCAGGTCGGGACGCCGCTCGAGACCGGCAAGTTCTACCGGCTGGAAGTGACCGGCGTTCGCGGACTCCTGGGCAAGGCGCACACGGGCGACCGGGTCTTCAGCGGCCCGAAACCGGCGCCGTCGGACACCGCGCACCGGTCACGAGCCGATTCCGCGCGGCAGGCAAAACTCCGGCGGCAAGGCAAGGCGCCACCGGGGGCGCCGCCGCCAGCTCCGGCGCCAGCGCCGGCCACACCGGCCACGCCGCCGCCCGCAGCTCCGCCATCCGGATCGCAATCCCCGTGACCGACCCACGACGCGACCTGCCGTCTGTCAACGCGTTGCTCGAGAGCGCCAGCCTGATGCCGCTCCTGCAGCGCGCCCCGCGTGCGGTCGTCGTGGAGGCGATCCGCGTGGCGATCGATGACGCGCGCCGCGAGCCAGGCGGCGCGCCGGCCGGCGACGACGCGTGGGCGCGCCGCGTCGAAACCGTCATGAACACGCATCTGCAGCCCTCCCTGCGGGCCGTCTTCAATGCCACGGGTGTGATCCTCCACACGAACCTGGGCCGCGCGCCTCTGGCCGAGGCGGCGGTGCGCGCGATTCAGGACACCGCGGCGGGATACTCCAACCTCGAATACGACATCGATCGCGGGGAACGCGGCTCACGATACGTCCATGCCGTCGCCCTGCTGCGCGAGTTGACCGGCGCGGCGGATGCAATCGTCGTGAACAACTGCGCCGCGGGGTTGGTACTCGCTCTCAACACCCTCGCGCGCGGACGCGAGGTGCTCGTGTCGCGTGGAGAGCTGATCGAGATCGGTGGCAGTTTCCGGGTCCCCGAGATCATGGCCAAGAGCGGCGCCAGGCTCGTGGAAGTCGGATCGACCAATCGTACCCACACGAGCGACTACGCCGCCGCGATGAGCGACCGGGTGGCTGCGATCGTCAAGGTGCACCGCAGCAACTTCGCCGTAGCGGGGTTCGTCGCCGAGGCCTCGGTCGGGGAGCTGGCGTCACTGGCGCGAGATCGCCAGGTGCCGGTCCTGCACGACCTCGGCAGCGGGCTCCTCGTCTCGCTCGAACGCTACGGGCTACCCGGAGAACCAACGGCCCGTGATTCGATCGCCGCGGGAGCCTCGCTCGTGTTCATGAGCGGTGACAAGCTGCTTGGCGGTCCGCAGGCCGGAATTGTCGCAGGCGACCCGGCGCTCATCGCCCGGCTCCGCAGCAATCCGCTCGCGCGCGCCTTGCGCGTGGACAAGCTCACGCTGGCCGCGCTGCAGGCAACCCTTGCGCTTTATCGGGACCCGGAGACCGTGGTTCGATCGGTCCCGGTACTCGCCATGCTGACGGCGCCGGTGGTGGCGGTCCGGGCCCGGGCCGATGCGGTCGCCGCGCGGCTACGAGGGCACGGTATCGAGGTCGCCGTGGTGGACAGCACGGCAAGCGTCGGCGGAGGAGCGTTTCCGGCGGCGCGCATTGCGTCGGTGGCGCTCTCGATTACCGGCGACGCAGTTGGCGTCGAGGCGCGGCTGCGCATGGGCCAACCACCGATCGTGGGGCGGATCGCCGACGGCGCGGTGCTGCTCGACCTGCGGAGCGTGGCGGCCGCGCAGGATGCGGCGTTCGGCGACGCGCTGGCGCGCGCCCTGTCCTGATCAGCGGGATGCGAGCAGACCGGCCGGCGGTGTTGCTCGATCGCGACGGCACGATCGTCCGCGACGAGCGGTATCTGGCGGACCCCGCCCGGGTCGTACCGATGCCAGGCGCCGCCAGCGCGGTCGCGCGCCTTCGGGAGGCCGGGTACGCGATCGTGGTCATCACGAATCAATCCGGGATTGCGCGAGGACTTTTCACCGCCGAGCAATACGACGCGGTGCGTGAACGCACGGATTCCGTGTTCGCGGCGGCCGGCGCCACGCTCGATGCGACGTACATGTGCCCGCACCATCCGGCGTTCACCGGACCGTGCGAGTGCCGGAAGCCCGGGCTCGAGCTGTACACGCGGGCGGCGAGAGATCTGGGCCTCGACCTCCACAAGTCGGTGCTGATCGGCGATCGATGGAGCGACATCGCGGCGGCGCCCGCACTCGGAGCGCGCGGCATCCTGATTCCGGGCCCGGACACCCCGCCCGCAGAAACCAGCCGCGCTACCCGCGAGGGCATCGTGGCGCCGACGCTCGAAGCGGCCGCCAGCTTGATTCTGGCGTCGTAACCTGCAGTGTGCGCGCGTCATCCGTCGTGCATCCCGGATCGATCGGGGACGCTCTCGCGCCGGCGCTCTTACCGCACCGTCGCGCTGACGATAAACTGACGCCGTGATGCAACGTATCGCCGTTCTGGCTTCGGGAGCCGGGTCGAACCTTCAGGCTATCCTCGCCTATCTGGCGGCCGCCGGACCGGCGACGGCCGGGGCTGTGTCGCTCGTCGCGTCGGACAGGCGACAGGCCGGCGCACTGGCGATCGGCGCCCGCGCCGGGATTCCGTCCGCCACGATCACCGACGCGAACGACGCGAGGTCGATTCTGGCCCTGCTGGCAGAGCACCAGATCGGCCTCGTGGCATTGGCAGGCTATCTCAAACACATACCCGAGGCAGTGACGGCGCGATACCGGGGGCATATTGTCAACGTGCACCCCGCCCTCCTGCCGGCGTTTGGCGGCCCGGGCATGTACGGCACGCGCGTGCATCGGGCGGTGCTCGACGCGGGAGTGAGGATCACCGGCGTCACGGTGCATTTCGTCGATGAGGCGTACGACCACGGACCGATCATCGCGCAGTGGCCCGTGCCGGTGCTGGCCGGCGACACACCGTCCGTGCTGGCCGCGAGGGTCCTCAGAGCCGAGCACCGCCTGTATCCATGTGCGGTCGCGGCGGTCGCCAGCGGCCGCATCTCACTCGATGCAGCCGGCACGGTTAGAGGGGAGGCCGGGGCACCGGTCGCATCCCCGGTGTTTCGACTTCAGACCGAGGAATCCGAACTGTGATGTCAGACGTCCGGGCACGCGTGTCGATCGTGGTGATCGTGGTGATCGGGGTCGCGGCTGGCGCCGCGCCCGTCGCAGGCTACGCTCAGCCGGCACCAGTGCAGGCGGCGGCGAGCACGGAGGCGGTCGCCCAATGGATCGCGCTGCCGGTGCCCCCAGGCGCCGAGCGTACCGCGACCGACATCATCTCGGCGTCGATGCCGGGTTGGACGCGAGACCACCTGGGCAATCTCATCATGCACCGTGGATCAGGGTCGCCGCGGCGGGTGGTCGCGTGTGGTCTCGATGAGGCGGCCTACGTCGTCAGCGAAATCACGGCGGACGGATATGTCCGGCTCCAGTCCAGCGGGCGGGCCCGGCGGTCGGCGCTGTGGGACCAGTTCCACGAAGGACAACGGATCCGGATCATCACCCGAACTGGTGCCCGCCCGGCCGTGGTCGCCGTGCGCAGCGTGCACCTGTGGCGCGCTCGTCCTCCGTCCGAGCCGATTGTCCGCGTCGACGATCTGTGGGTGGATGTGGGGGCCCGGTCGCGCGCCGAGGTTGCGCAGCTCGGGATCGCGCTGCTGGATCCCGTGCTCCGCGAGTGGCCGTCATGGCGCTTCGCGGACGCCGTCGCCGGTCCGGCAGCCGGCGACCGGGCCGGATGCGCAGCAGTGGCCGCAGCCGCGTCGCTCACGCCGGGACAAGGAGAGACGGTCTGGGTGATCAGCGTCCAGCACGCGTTCGGGTACGCGGGGCTGGAGGCGGCGCTCACTGCTCTCGGCCACACCGATTCGCTTTTTCTCGTTGATGCCGCGCTCGCACGCGATACCGTGGCGGCCACCACCGAGGCGGTGACGCGCCGTGCCGTGACCGGCCCGTTTGCGCGGGCTCTCGCCGGCCGCGCCGAAGCCGTTGTCTCGATCGGCATTCGAACGGCGCATCCGGGGACGTTGGCCGAGACCGTGCACGACAGCGACATCATCGCCCTCGCGGATGAAGTGGCCCGGGCGTCCGGCGCCGCCCAGGCGGCACAAGTCCCCGTGCTCGCGCTGCATGGAGTGGCTGGCGCGCCGCCGCCTGCCATTGGGACCGACTCCCTGGCGGGCGTGGCGAGGCTCATGGCGGCCCTCTCCGACGCCTACGGCGTCTCGGGTCACGAGGGGCCGGTGCGCGCTGTCGTGAGTGCCGCCATACCGGCGGCCTGGCGTAGCCAGCCCACACGAGTCGACTCGGCCGGCGACCTGATCGTGGCCGCCGGTCCGGACCGCGATACCGTCGTTGTCGTCGCGCACATGGACGAGATCGGGTACCAGATCACCCACATCGCACACGATGGTGCCGTGACTCTCTCGCAGCTCGGCGGATTCTATTCGTCGCTGTGGGAGGGCCAGCCGGCGCTGGTCCACCTCAGTGATGAAGCGCGCCCGATCGCGGAGAGCGCGACGTGTCCGCTGGCGGCGGCCGCTGAGTCCGAGCGTTCGGTCGTTCCAGCGGGGACCCTCCCGGGCATTTTCATCCCGCGGACCCACGCGACATCGAAGGAGCCGGATACTCTCAGCGCCTGGTTTGGCGCGGACTCTGCGGGACTGGCTGCCTGTGGTGTCACGACGGGCATGCGGATCTCGGCCTACAAAGTGGCCTCGCGGCTGGCGGGGGTGCGGTTCACGGCGCGGGCGATCGACGATCGCGCCGGATGCACCGCGCTGTTGATGGCGCTCCGGCAGATCGATCCAGCGCGCCTCAGCCACAAGGTCATCTTCGTCTGGTCGGTGCGGGAGGAAGTAGGCCTGGAAGGCGCCGCAGCCGCGGCAGCGGAGTTCGGGCCGGCCGTCCGGCGGGTCCACGCCATCGACACGTTCGTGTCATCCGACTCGCCGCTCGAGAGCCCGCGATTTGCGCTGGCGCCGCTGGGCGACGGCGCTGCCCTTCGATCGCTCGACAACTCGAGCGTAACGCCGCCGGATGAAGTGGCGCGCGCACTCCGCCTGGCGCACGCCGCGCACATCCCCGTGCAGTTCGGCACCACGAACGGCGGGAACGACGGATCGGTGTTCGTACCGTGGGGAGCCGTCGACGTCGCGGCCGGGTGGCCGCTCCGCTACAGCCACTCGCCCGCCGAAGTCGTGGATTTGCGCGACATCGATGCACTCGGCCGCATCGTCGCCACTCTCGCCGTGGCGGACCAACGGCCCTGACGATGTACTCGCCGGCGGCTGCATCGGTCGCCAGCTCATTTTCCCTGGAGAGTTGCTGAGCCTCATGCCGATCGCGCTTCTGTCCGTCTCCGACAAGACTGGCCTGGTCGAATTCGCGACCGGTCTCGTCCGGTTGCAGTGGCAACTGGTCTCGACCGGCGGCACCGCCGCGGCATTGCGCACGGGAGGATTGCCGGTTCGCGACATTGCCGATCTCACGGGGATGCCGGAGATGCTCGACGGACGCGTCAAGACGCTGCATCCCGCCGTCCACGGCGGCATACTGGCCCGGCGTGATCTGCCGGAACACCAGCGCCAGATCCGGGAGGCAGGGATCCAGGACATCGGCCTCGTCGTCGTCAACCTCTATCCGTTCCGTGAGACGGCCGCACGCGCGGACGCCACTCCGGATGACGTCATCGAGCAGATCGATATCGGAGGCCCTGCGCTGCTCCGGTCAGCGGCGAAGAACTTCGCCGGCGTGACGGCGGTGGTCGACCCGGCCGACTATGGCCGCGTGCTCCAGGGACTGGAGACGGGCGACGATGATCTCGATCTGCGGCGCCTGCTGGCCGGCAAGGTCTTCGCGCACACGGCATCATACGACGCGGCGATCGCGGCGTGGTTCGCGGCGCGGCGCGATGACATGTTCCCGGACCGGATCACGCTGCCATTCGAGCGGGCGCACGTGCTGCGCTACGGCGAGAACCCGGACCAGCGTGCGGCGTTCTACGTCGAGCGCCCCGGCGCCGGCCTCGACGCGTTGGATCAGCGAGGCGGCAAGGAGCTGTCATTCAACAACGTCCTGGATCTGGAAGGCGCACTCGTGGCCGCTGATCCGTTTCGGGCGGCGGGCGAGACCTGCTGCGCGATCATCAAGCACACGACGCCGTGCGGGTTGGCGACCGGGGCGAGTGCCGTCGACGCGTACCGGAAGGCGCTGGCATGCGATCCGATGTCGGCGTTCGGATCGGTGATCGCATTCACGGTCCAGGTGGACGATGCGGCGGCCGATGCCATCTCCAGCCTGTTCGTGGAATGCATCGTGGCACCCTCGTTCACCGAGAGTGCTCTCGAGATCCTCGGCCGCAAGAAGAACCTTCGCATTCTGGTGGGGTCGGCGGAGTGGACAGCGGGCGCGCTCGACTTCAAGCGCGTCCGGGGCGGGCTGCTGATCCAGGACCGGCCCCCAGCCGAGGCCGGGCGGCCGTCGTGGCGCGTGGTGAGCCAGCGGCAGCCGACCGCGGACGAGTGGTCCGACCTGGGGTTCGCATGGCGGGCCGTGGCGGCCGTGAAGTCCAACGCGATCGTGATCGCCAAGGCGGGCGCGACGATCGGTATCGGCGCGGGCCAGATGTCGCGGGTCGATGCCGCGTTTCTGGCCGTGCACAAGGCGGGCCAGGCAGGCCTGGACACTCATGGCGCTGTCATGGGCTCAGACGCGTATTTCCCCTTCAGGGATGGCGTGGATCATGCCGCCGACGCCGGCGTCACCGCCATCATCCAGCCGGGCGGCTCCGTCAAGGACTCCGAAGTCATCGCCGCGGCGGATGAACGAGGGATGGCGATGGTCCTGACGGGCCGCCGAACGTTCAGGCATTAGGCCCTGTCCGTTGCGGCATCGCCCGCCCAACTTTCTCCCCCATGGCCAAACCCAAAGTCAACGAACGCGAAAACCAGCCCTCCTATCGTGCGGCCGCGGTGGCGGCCGGGCTGGTTTTCATCCTGTACGTGATCACCCTCGCGCCGTCCACCGCAATGTGGGACACGAGCGAGTACATCTCCGCGGCGTACGTGCTGGGTATTCCCCATCCGCCCGGCAATCCGCTGTTCGTCCTGCTGGGACACGTCGTGTCGCTGCTGCCCATCGCGCCGAGCGTCGCTCAGCGGATCAACCTGATGGCGGCGTTCTGCAGCGCGGCGTCGGCCGGGATGTGGTTCCTGATCACCGAGCGCGTGCTGGAGGGGTGGCTTCCGGCGGTGTGGCAGCGGATGGTCGGCGCCTCGCTCGCCGTGCTCGTGGGCTCGACGGCGTTCACCGTCTGGAACCAGTCCGTCGTGAACGAGAAGGTCTACACCGTGTCACTGTTGTTTTTCGCGGTCGTCGCGTGGCTCACGGTCCTCTGGTGCGACGACACTGATGGCCCCAAAGCCGATCGCCTGCTCATCCTGATCGCGTACCTGATCGGGCTGGGATACGCGAACCATCCAGCCGGGTTCCTGGTGGCACCGGCCGTCGGCGTGGCGGTGCTGGCGCGCCGGTGGCGGACGATCCTGCGCTGGCGGCTCGTTCTCGCCTGTGTGGGCGCCCTCGGGCTGGGCCTCACGCCGTTCATCTATGAGCCGCTTCGTGCGGCGCACTTCCCCGCGATCAACGAAGGGGAGCCCACGGCGTGCCAGACGACGTTCCACGTGTCGTGCACTCTCGACAAGCTGACGTACAGCCGGCTGATGGACAACATCAACCGCGTGCAGTACGGGAAGCCCGATGTGACAGACCGGCAGGCTCCGTTCGGCGCCCAGATCGGGATGTACTGGCTGTATTTCAGATGGCAGTGGCTGCGCGATCCGCAAGGCGTACACCCGACGCTGCAGAACGTGCTGGCAGCCGTCTTCTTCATCCTCGGGCTCTTCGGCGGGTACGCCCACTGGCGATACGACCGACGAAGTTTCTGGTTCTTCGGCCCGCTGATCTTCACGGTCACGCTGGGACTCATCTACTACCTGAACTTCAAGTACGGCTACTCGGAATCGACGGAGCTGCAGGACGTCGCGCGCGAAGTCCGCGACCGTGACTACTTCTACCTGTGGAGCTTCTCGGCGTGGAGCGTGTGGGTCGCGCTCGGGATGGTGTACCTTTGGGAAGCGATGGCGGCAATTCTTGGCACCGAGAGCACCGGCAACGTCCGGGACCTCGGGGAGCACCCCACGAAGTCGGGCTGGGCCTTCACCTCGCCGATTCTCGCGCTGGCGTTCGTGCCGCTGTTCGTGAACTGGACGTCGGCGTCACGCGCGCACCAGACCGACACCCGCGACTTCGCCAAGGATCTTCTCGACTCGGTCGAGCCGTACGGGGTGCTGGTGACGGTCGGCGACAACGACACCTTCCCGCTCTGGTACGCGCAGGAAGTCGAGGCGATCAGAAAGGACGTCGTGGTCGCCAATACGTCGCTCCTCAATACCGACTGGTACACGCGGCAGATGCTGCGGCGTCCGGCGTACGACTACGACTCGCTGGCGGGTCCAGCCGTGTACCGGGGGCATGCGTGGAAGAAGCCCACCGCTCCCGTGATGCAGATGACGCTCGCGGAAGCGGATGCCGTGCCGCTCACGTACGAACTGGCCGGCCCTCAGGTCATACGGAAGCCCGGCACCGATCTCGTGGCGACGGTCGACCCGAAGAACCTCGCGCACGGCGTGCTGGAACGCGCCGACGTGTTCGTGCTGCACCTCATTCTCGACAACAACGGCCGGTCGGTGTATCTGAGCAGCACGTCCGGCAACTACGGCCAACAGCTCGGCGTCGGCCAGTATCTGCTCACGCAGGGGTTGGCACGCAAAGTTCTCACGTCGGTGCCGGTCGCCACCAAGGATACGATCGACCTCGCCGGCGAGGGGTGGGTGGATCTCAAGCGGTCGATGGCGCTGTGGGATTCCTTCGAAGCGCCCGGCGCCTTCATTCGCCGCGGGCAATGGGTGGACAAAGCGTCAGTGAACATCCCCGCTCTCTACGTGATGAGCGGCTATTTTCTGGCCGAAGCGCTAGGCCAGGCCGGAGACAAGCCGCAGGCGGATTCGGTGCTGCGGAAGGCCAGTGAGGTGGCGCAGGCGTCGTCGCTCGGCGATCTGTTCCGCCCTCAGCTCCCCCAGATGCAAGCGCTGCCGCCGTCAGAATCGGGTGACGCGCCGCGGGTCGCGGTGCCGCTACCGGGGCCCGCGCAGCCCACCGCCCCACCCACGGCCAAGCCCGCCACCCCTCCGCGACCCCCCACCCGATAGGGGACCATGCCGGAAGAGATCGAAGTCGACACCGATAAGCTGCGCGAGCAGATCGACGAGGAGATCGACAAGGAAGGCGGGAGGTTCATCCGGATGATCGCGCTGACGACGGCGATCCTGGCCGCGCTCGCCGCGATCGCATCGCTTCGGGCTGGCGCGACGGTGAACGAAGCGCTGGCGCTCAAGACGGAGGCGACGCAGATCCAGGCGCGGGCATCAGATCAGTGGGCATACTATCAGGCCAAGGGGATCAAGGGCGCAGTTGCCGCGGCGACGGTTTCCGTCTGGCGCGCCGCCGGCAAGACTCCGCCGCCCGAGACGGAGGCGCTGGTGGAGCGATACGCCACCGAGCAGAAGGCGATCGCGGATTCCGCGCGAGCCAAGGAGGCCGAGCGCGATGCGCGGACCGAAGAGGCGGAGCACCTGATGCACCAGCACCACGGCTATGCGTACGCGGTCGCGTTTTTTCAGATCGCGATCGCGCTCGGCGCGGTCGCGGCGCTCACCCGGTCCCGGCCCGTATACGCGCTCTCGCTCCTGAGCGGTGCGGGCGGCCTTGTCATGTTCGTGCTGCGACTGCTGGGCTGAGCAACCCTCGCCGGTGGCCCTCGCCGGCGGCTCGTGGCGGCACCACGGGTCAGCGGAGACCGATCCGATTCACCAGATCCGCATACCGGGGATCGCCACGGAGCGGTTCGTACCCGGGATCGCGGTGGAGGTACAGCAGACCTGCCGAGCGGGCCTGATAGGCGCGTTCGAGCGAGGCGAACGCCTGATCGAGATGGCCGGCGGCCGCGTAACCCATCGCGATAATCTCGGCGCGCAGGTATTGCCGGCGCGACTCGTCTTCGAGACGCGCGAGAATCGCATCCGCCTCATCCTTCTGGCCGAGGGCGGCGAGTGCGCGGACGATCATCGCGTCCCATGACCGCGGCGCGCGTTCGAGGGACTGGGCGCGCCGATACCACGAGAGCGCCCCCTCGGCGTCGCCCTTGGCCAGCAGCGCCGCCGCAATGTAGTGCTGCGCGCGATGGCAGATCTCGTCCATGTCCATCGTACGTTCGCCTTGCGCGATGGCGGCGTCGTAGTCACCGTCGTACAGAAGGAACCGGGCCAGCCATTCGCTGTAGTGCACGGACAGCGGATCGAGGACGAGCGCCTGGCGCATCGTGTCGACCGCATCTCCGAGGCGCCCCACGCAGGGCAGCATCGTGCCTCGTACGTAATGGGCCTCCGCGTAGTTCGGGCTCAGCTCCGCCGCCCGTGCCAGCTCTGCCTCCGCATCGGCGAACTTCCACTCATGCCAGCCCAACACCTTGCCGAGCGACGTCATCGCTTCGGCGAGGTTCGGATCACGCTGCAGCGCACGCTCGGCCGCTCCCTTGGCCCGCGGATAGGCGTCATCGGGCGCCACCCAGTCGTCGGCCAGGTTGCACCACGCATCGGCGATGCCCGCGTATCCCCTCGCGAGCGCCGGGTCGAGCAGCAGCGCCTGTTGAAACAGGTCGAGCGAGCGGCGGAGGGCCGGCTCGGAGAGCTTGGCGAAAAAGAACCGGCCTTTGAGGTACAGCGTGTACGCCTCGAGATTCTTCGTGGGCGCCACGACCTGCCCCTGATCGCCGCCGAGCCGCAGCTTCAGGGCATCGACGATCGCATGCGAGATCTCATCCTGAACGGCAAAAACGTCTTCGAGTTGCCGGTCGTAGGTCTCGTTCCACAGATGATAGCCGCTCGCGACATCGATGAGCTGTGCCGTGAGCCGGATCCGGTTCCCCACCTTCCGCACACTCCCGTCGAGCACCGTGGTGACGCCCAGCTTCTCGCCGATCTGCCGCACATCCACGTCTTTTCCCTTGAAGGCGAACGAACTGGTACGGGACGCGACGTGGATCCCGGGCAGTTTGCCCAGGGCGTTGATGATCTCCTCGGTCATGCCGTCGGAGAAATATTCGTTCTCCGGGTCGGCACTCATGTTCTTGAACGGCAGAACGCCGATCGCTGCCGGCCCGACGCTGGCTGCGTCCTTGGCGGTCCGATGCGCGCCAGTGGTGCTGGCGCGGCTGATCGCGCGCAGCGCCTCGGCGAACTCGGCGGCCGTCGTATACCGGTCCACCGGAGTCCGGGCGAGGGCACGCGACACGGCGGCATCGAGCGCCTCCGGCACATCGCGTGTCGTGCGCACCTTGGGTATCGGAGATACGAACCGCTTGGCGATGATCGCCTGGGGCGTAACGCCGGTGAACGGCGGCTCGCCGGTGAGCATCTCGAATAGCACGCATCCCAACGAATACAGATCGCTGCGCCCGTCGGTCCCCGCCTCCCCCGCGGACTGTTCGGGACTCATGTAAGCGGGCGTGCCGACGGCAAACCCGGTCTGTGTGATCGACCGGTCACCCTGGGAAACCGCCTTGCCGATCCCGAAGTCGGCGACCATCGCGGCGCCTTCATGGAGCAGGATGTTCTCGGGTTTGATGTCGCGGTGGACGACGTTGTGCCGGTGCGCATAGTCCAGCGCCGAGGCGACCTCGCTTGTCAGGCGAAGCGCCTCAGCGAGCGAAAGCTGGCGCTCCCGGTCGAGCCGCTCCCGCAGCGAGCGCCCTTCCATGCTCGGCATCACGTAGAAGAGCAGGCCGTTCGCGTCGCCGGAGTCGAAGACGGGCAGGATATGCGGGTGCGTCAGCCCGGCGGCCATCTTGATCTCGCGCAGGAACCGCTCGGCGCCGATCTCGGCGGCCACCTCCGGACGCAGGGCCTTGAGCGCAACCTGGCGATCATGCCGCAGGTCGTGCGCGAGAAAGACGATCGCCATGCCGCCCTGGCCTAGCTCGCGCTCCAGCCGGTACCGGCCCGCGAGGGCAGGCGCGAGGCGGTCGTGCAGTGGATCCATGAGAGCCAAGATGCGGCCAGGGGATCGGAGGCGCGAGTGCGTGGCGCTACCGCCACACGGTTGACAGCCGGGATGCTGCCTCGCATCTGCCCGTCAAGCGCTGGCGGATCGGATGATGCGTGCTCCCTTATCGGACCCGGCGAACTACACCGGCGTCCCGCAGTGCTCACGATGGCGGCCGCACTCGCCGCCTACCTGGCCGCCCGTCGCGCACTCGCGGCCGATCCGGCGACGGCCCTCAGCCCGAGCGCGCCACCACTCGGCGGGCGCCCCTACGAGTTGATCTGAACCCTCCGACTGAGTATCAGCTCGCGGCTGCGGTCATCCCTTCGCACCTGGCGGCCGGTAGGTGACGGACTTCTTCGCGGCCGCGTCCAACTCGTCCGGCGTGATCAACACGGTCGAGCGGAACGACGATACGACCCCGGCGCCACCCACCGCCATGGCCACCGACGCCGCGGTCGCATTGTCGGGGTATTCGGCGATGATGACGACATCGGTGTCGCCATACGCGAAGTAAAAGGCGTGCAATTTACCACCGGCCGCCTCGACCATCTGCTTGACCGCGGCCTTCCGCTTCGACCCGCCGTCCTGGATAACGCCCTTGATGCCGGCCGGCGAGTACGTCACGTGCGTCATGACAATGGGCATCGCTCTCCCTGGTGCGAGTGGGCGGAAAATGTACGGTCGGCGAGTGATCCAAGTAAGCACCCACCAACGACGCTGCCGAGGTCATTGGTGGTCGTCGAGCCATGGCATCAGAGCGTGTATCGCGAGATGGATACCGCACAGGAACCAAAGCCGGAGGGGCAATGATAGCTCTCCGGTGAAGCTGGCCACGGTGGTGCCGGCCATCTACGTTGTTTGGGTGATGCTCTTGTGCCGAGCGTGCTATAAGTTCCCCTATAGTCAGTGAAGCCGTCTGAGCCGTGTAAGTCGTTGTGGAGGGCTGGCAGAATGGCTATTGCACCGGTCTTGAAAACCGGCGGGCCGAGAGGCCCTTGTAGGTTCGAATCCTACGCCCTCCGTTGACGCGGCCACCTGCCGCCTACCGCGAGCCGGTGGCGTGTGTCCGCGTCGGCGTACCGCACCCGCGCTTTCGCGGGGCGCCCGGGCTCCGTCGTCATTCGGTCCGGCGCCATACAGCCAGGATGCTCTTGCCGGCGCGGTAGCCGAAGACGGGGTCCAGCGCTTTCGACGCGGGCACGATGTACGTGTCCCAAAACGCTATCTGGCGCTTAGTCGGCAGGCGCTGCCTCAGTACGAGTTTGTTGGCGCCCGACGCCAGCAATCCCACCGAGTCGAGGTACCACATTCTCTCGAGACGCGCCGACGGCGGCGAGCACGCGGCCAGACTGGACCGGTCGTAGCGCCGATAGTGTCCGAGCGCCGCATCGAATGGGTTGAACAACGCCTGGTGTGCGGGAGCGAGAACGATCAGGGTGCCGCCAGCCCGCAACAGCGCGGCCGCTCGCCGCAGTTCCCCCTTGTCATCCTCGATATGCTCGAGCACATCGGCGTAGAGCACCGCATCGAATGACTCGAGGGCGAGGTCAGCGACCGTCCCGGCGCTCACCGTGATGTTCGGCTGTCCGCTCGCGGCCTGCCGCAACTGGGCGGCTAGCGCCTCATCAGGTTCGAGACAGTGCAACGAGCGCACAGCCGGATTGTTCAGGTAGCCGATGTTCGCCCCGAGCCCGGCGCCCACTTCCAGCACGTCGCCCGCCAGATAGGGCCGCACGAGAGTGGCCCAATAGCGCTTCCAGTTCCGCGCCTCGAGGAAGATGTCGAGCTCTCGCCCGACATACTCGAACGTGGCACCGGTCACGACGACGTTTGCCCTTGCACCTGCCCTTGCACGTGCCCCGGTGCCTCGGTCGCACCGGACGGACCACCCGGCATCCGCTCGACCGCGCCAACGAATACCCGGTAGTCGCGGATCGGAACGAAGGTCATGTTCTGCCGCGTGTTGATCATCAGGAAGACGAGACTGAACGACATCGAGACAAACTGGAGCATCAGGAGCAGTCCCAACCCTCCCGCGACCGTCGCCCAGCCGGGTATCGCCAGGTGCGTGCCGAGCCGAATGCCGACGACGGCCGCGAGCGCCAGCGCCAGCACGATCATGCAGGCGATGCTCGCCATGAGAATGCGCGTCGCCACCACGTCGTAGAACGTGCTGATCCCGGACAGGCCGTGCACGACCAACGCCACGAGATCCATGTGCGAGGTGCCACCCAGCCGCCGCCCCCGGTCGACAGACACCCGTACAAACGGAAGCTTCGACTTGTGAATCGCGCCGGCGTAGTGGTTCCACAACTCCGACATGGTCACCAGACGCGTGACGGCCGATCGCGGGACGATGCTGAAGTTGCCCTCACGGACCGCGACCCCGGTGAGGATCCGGTGGAGCAGCCGATAGCCCCAATACCCGGCGCGAAAGCCCGCGCCGGCGAAGCGCCGCTGGCGGGCGGCGAAGATGATCGACCCGGATGTGTCGCGGAAGCCACCGATCAGCCGGACCACATCTTCCGCCCGATCCTCGCCGTCGGCATCCATCACCAGCACCGCATCGCACTCGATCTCGCTCTGGATCAGGCACAGGCCCATTGCGATGGCCCGCTGGTGCCCCATGTTGCGCCGCAGTTGCAGTACATCGATCCGGGTGATGTGCGCGGGCGCGAACGGCGCCCACCCCTCGAGCGGCTCGGGACTGCCGTCGTCCACCAGGAGGATGCGGATCGCGACGCCGTCGAGGTCCGCAGCCCGCTCATCGATCTGCCGGCAGAGCCGTGACGCGGCATCCCAATCCCGGAACACCGGCATCGTGATGACGACGCGCAACTCCTCGTTCGGGTGCCCAATCACCATGCGGTCTCCGGCCATGCTACTCAACACTGATCGTCAGTTGGCGAATCTTGATGAGCGCCGGCGTATAGGCACCGCCCCGGACGACCGGTGGCGCCGGGATGAATTGGAGAACTTGCGGGGCGCGGTCCTCCCGGAACCGGAGCGTATCCGTCGTGACGTCCGGCCCCAGCGACAACACACGCGACTGATCGCCGAACGTGATCGTGACGGGGGTCCGGCGGAGGGAATCCGGCGCCGATGCCTCGACGACCATCGTGACGTTTCCCATAAAGGGACGGCTGAAATACATGGATGCTCTCGACGGTCCCCCCGGCGGGCGGGCGACGAGCCGGCCGCCTGTGTCCGGGCGTTGAAAGCCAGCCATGGAGTCCACGACGCCGGCGGGATCGCCCTTCCGCAAATCGACATGCAACACCGTGGAGGGCGGCACCGGCTCCTGCTGCATCAGCAGCCGCGTGAGCGGTGCGACGGCTGTCGTCGGACCGGGACGCGCCACGCAGACGTTGGCCTCCTCGATCGTGCCGCACACGACCCGCCCATGCGCCCACCATTCGATGGCCTCCCGATACGTTGCGCTTGGAATGTATATCGTCGCCGGATCCAGCAAACCGCGCGCGAGACTGTCGAGCATCGGAAAGCACAACGGCCCGAGGTCGTCGATGCGCGCCGGGTTGGCGCTGTTGAACGACATGCGCTGCGTCGCGGCCAGCACTCCAAAGCGAATCTCGTAGTCGTAGGGGCGATCGTAACGCCGGCACGCGGTGCGGTTCGCTATGATCGGCGGCACCAGCCGCAGTGACCGGAATGAATGGCCGATCCCGTCCCACGCATGCGACTCCAGACGGGGCCACTGCCACGTATAGTCCCGCTGCACCGTGGCCCGGAGAGTGCGCATGTCGGCCACCTGCAGGCCAAGGCCCGCCGCCAGCAGGGCGTAGGCGACCGCAGGACGAGTGAATCGCGTAATCGCCGCCACGGTCAGCGCCATCACGAGGTAGTACGCCGGCCACGCGAAGCGTCCCGACCCGCGGAACCACGACGTGAACCGTGGCAGATGAGCATAGAACGGCACCGTGAGCACCTCGTGTCCCGCGAACCGGACCGGCGTCGCCAGCGCGTACGCGAACATCAGGGCCGCCGCCAGGATCCCGGGCCACAACGGCGGCCAACCGGCCCGCGTCCGCGCGCGGCGCGGGGCATGTTGGCTGGCCGCGCCGCCACGGCGCGACCTGATGGCCGCCACGACAGCGACCGCGATGGCAATGGGGATGAGCGCGATCAGCCCGAGTCCCAGATAGAAGAAGTTCTCGTATCCGCGCTGGATCGCCTGGATGGGTTTGAGATAGGGCGAGAAACCGGCGGGGTTGACGAACGCCAGCAGGTCGGCGGAAAACTGCCCGAACCCCGGCTCGCCGTGGCTGGTGAGCACGAAGAATCCGAAGACCCAGAAGACCCCGAGGACCGTGGCGAGGCCAACGACGGCGTGCCAGACGGCGGTCCACCATGTGATCACCCGGTCTACACACACAGCGCGCACGTACGCGGCGCCGCAGGCGACGCCGACCATGAGGCCGAGGTAGGCGTACGTCGGGATGGTCACCGCCAGCAGGAGCAACCATGGAACCAGAAAGCGCCACGACGCGCCGGCCGGGGGCCGGCGGAGGTAGAGCCACCACGCCGCAAGCAGCTCCCAATGCGCGGCCAAGCCCACGTGCTCGAACCGGTGCAGCATGGCCGGACTCGCCGCGAAGAACGCGGCCCCGACGAGACTCAGACCGCGGTTGGCACGGAGCGCCCGCAGCACGAGGTAGCCAAAGACGCCCTGCAACATGTAGCCAGCCAGGAGAAACAGCCCGCTGTACTGCCACGGGGTCTGGACCCATCCGAAGAACAGCTTCGCCGGCACCGCGGCGATGGGCAGGGCGTCGGAGTACCCGACGGTGATCACGAGCGGCGCGATCATCGTGTGCAGAATCCCGAACGGCAACGTCCAGGGCTCGTTGCGCTCGAACAACCAGCCCGAAAGCATCGCCGCGCGGTCAGCCTTCATCAGCCAGTGGATGTTCGTCGGGTCGGCCACCACGAGCGGCACCTGATAGATGAACACCACGAGCCCGATCAAGGCGGGCAGGACGAGGCGCTTGGCCGTCTCGCCGGAGTCGCCAGCCAGGATGCGCTCGATCACCGCGGTCTTGGCCTCGGCGTAGTGTTGCATCGACCTCCATGGACGTGACGCCAGCTCGCGCTTGGTCGCGGCGTAGGCATCCCGGTCCCGCGCGCTGCGCCGTAAGCGATCCCGGAAATCGAGCATCCGTCCAATCTCCGCGGAGTCCGCCGGATAGATGTGGACGTGCACATCGGCATCAGGTGTCCGAAGCATGCGGTGCTCGTGGAAGGCAGGTTCGCGCACGCGCAGCAGGTACCCGGCGCGCTCGAGGTCCGGGAGGTAGGTATCCTCGCGGCTCGCGTCCTCCACGGCGACCAGGATGTCGATGATCGCCTTCGCGACCAGGCCCGGCACTGCGGTCGAACCGATGTGCTCCACGCGGAGGGCACGCGTGCCAAGCGCCGCGCGAATCGTCGCCGCCTCACGCTCGTACCGCGGCGCCCAGTTCGGGTCGTGCGGGGCGAGAACGATCCGGCCGGCCTCCATGCCGCCAATCAACACTTCACCAAGGTATGCCTCGAGTTCGTCAGCCACCCTTACTGCCTCCTCAGGCATGCCCTGCACGGTTCCGAGCGGGCCGCCGTGGCGGCGGCGACCAGTGAGAACGTGATCCGCATCACGATGCGGCCGAACGCCGACAAATGTGCGTCAAATCACTGCAGGCGATTTGTCCCGAAGGCATTTTGACATCACGAAATCGCACGATCTATTACACCGCACGCCGGCCCGCCACTCACCCGCAGCTACGACCGCGTCACGGACGCAAGCAGATCATGACCACGTTTTCCATCGTCTACACCATCGGTACCTGCCGAACCGAAGTCCACCTCGGCTCCTGTGGACGCATTCGCTCAGGTCGTGGCCTGCTGCGGTACGACGTCCCTGCCACGTCTCCCCACGGCGCGATCGCGCGATACGTCGTCGACCAGCACCTCATCGTCGATGGGATGCCCGAGCCGGTGATGTGCGCGTGCACCAGGGACGCGAGCGCCCCGGTTTCGGTCGCCAGCCCGCGAGAACTCGAGGTCGAGGTCTATCCAACGTTCGGAGCCGACCTCGGAGTCTGAGACCAACGTCCAACCGAAGGCCATATAAAGGCTCCCTCCGTCCCCGGCGCAGTGTTCGGGGTGAGAGATCACGGCCCAAGCCACGAGGGCCCGGACGGGGCCCCACCCGCCGATCCTTCGGATTCGAACTTAACCCAGCGCGAAGTCCCGTGTGTTTGCGCGCCGCGAACGAAAGATTACGTTGCGCGTAAGACTACCGAGGCCGGGTCGTGTCGGACATCGAGGTACGCAGGTCCCCCGAAACTTCCCTGGGCGAGCGGATTCTGATCGCCCGGTTCGAGGCGTCCGCCCTTCGGAGTGAGAAGCTGTCGCAGGAGCGCCTCGGCGTCCTCGTCTCCCGGGAGTTGTCGAAAGGCGCTCCGGTGACGGCCGCCACCGTGTCGAGGTGGGAGTCCGGCGATACGGTCCCGTCGGTGACGACCATCGCCGCCATCGCGCGCGTCTGTGGAGTGGATCCCGGGTGGCTGGGATTCGGCGCGGAGTCTGCGGCGCCCAGTCCGAGGCGTGGGAAGCCTCTACTCGCCGGCCAGAGTGTCGCAGCCGAGGAACCGCGCCGCGAGGAACCGCGCCGCGAGGAACCGGCGCAGGATCCGCAGTCGTGGCTCAGGCGCCAGCAGCGCATCTATCAGACCCGCCTGGCGAAGCTCAATGCGGAGCTCAAGGATGCCTATCGCGCCTCCCCGAGTGTCGCGCGCGCGAGCAAGATCCGTCATCTCACCGCCGAGCTGCGCCACCTCGATCAGTGGCTCGATCGCGCCAAGGGGGCTGCCGACGCGTCGGCGCGCCTGGCGCGCGACGGCGTCCCGGCGCGTTCGCCGCGCGAGCTGATGCTCGAAAGCACGGGGGAGGCCACCGAGTAGTTCGGCAGCCTCCCCCGCCCTGCAACTGCACCGTCTCGCCTCGCCGCAGCCGGGGATGACTTGCCTCCCCGGCCACAGCCCGACGATGTCCTAGGAACTGCTGATCACGGCGACGCGACTGGCGGAATGAACGGCGTCACCGAGGAGACACGCAGATCGACGTACGATTCGTCCCCGCGGTCGCGAGCCCGAACGGCGATCACGTTGGGTGTGTTGCCCGTGTGGAACTTGGTCACGGGGAACGTAATCACATAGCTGTCCTGCGTTGCGCAGCCTTCGTGAATCAGGAACTGGCTTCCGTCATAGAAGGCGTTGGTGCCTGCAGTGACGGTCCCCGAATCCGTGACATCCTGCCCGTTCAGGAAGATCTGGATGTCGTTGTCGATGGCGACGCCGATCTGGACGTTGGGTGTCCAATCGGTTGGAATGAAGAACGTCGCCTGCAACAGGAAGATCGAGGATGGATCGTTATTGAGGTTGCCCGTGCTGGCCGGCACCGGGAAGAACGTCGGCCAGACGAGGTGGAGGTTGGGGAGATTGGAGAGCGCACACCCGAATGCGTTCCCGTCGGCGGCGGTGCCGCTCCCGAATGGTGCCGTGCCGAATGGCGAGTTGCTCACCACCCATCCGGGCGAGCCGGCCGGCACGAACGCCGGGTTGGTGCCGTACCCCGCAATATCACCCGTCATGGGCAACGGGGTCCCGATGAAGGCTGGCGCGTGGTACGCCCACATGCCGTTCTGGTAAGGGATGATGTCGTCCACGTCCACGAGCCCGAACGGACTCGCCGAGTGCGCCGTACCGCTGATGCTGGTTTTGGTCCCGCTGGCGAAGGCGTCGGTGACGAAGAGTCCCTCGGCGGCCGACGCAAGCGATTCCACCGCGCCACGCACATCACCGCGGCGGGCCAGCTCGAACAGGCTGGCGCCAGATGCCGGGCGCATGCCGATCTGCGTATCGCACTCGAGACCGAGGTTGCCCGCTGGCTTGGGCAGGATCTGCGCGGTCGTGACGCCGTTCATGGTGTTGGTGACGTTGTGCGCCAGGAACAGCTGCGACACCGGAACGTTGATGTTCGTGGTCGTCGCGCAGACTTCGTACGTGAACGGATTGGGCGTCTGCGTCGAGTCCACCGACGGAGTGAAGGTGTACTGGTAATTCGGCGGGAACTGCGCCAGCGGTGTGCACAGGACGCCGCTATAGGGCGCACACGGCGGTCCCGTGATCGGGGTGATCGTCACCAGCGTCGCGGTCTTGAGATTCCCCTGCGGGATCTGCACCCCGGCGTTCTGATCGCCGGTGGCGACCGTCGTCGTCGGCGCGTTCGCCTGCACGACCTGCGCGGCGCCCGTCGAGCCGGCGCCCAGCGAGGCAGTGGTCAGTGATTGCGGGAGTCCAGCACTGCAGAGAAACGCGTTGAGGACGGTGACCGTGAGCTGCGCCGTCGCCGCACTCTGGCCGCCGATCAGATCACCCGCCTGAAAGAGCTTGAGCGTCGTGTCGACAAGCTGCAAGGCGATCTGCTGGCCAAGAGCCGTATCAGGCTTGACGCCCTTGATGGGCCCCACCGCAACCAGCTCGGCTGCATACAGCAGCGCGGCTTTGCCGGCCAGATACATCGGCTTCGTGTTGGGATACAGGGCATTGATGTCCTTGACCACGGTGGTTGCCGACAAACACCCGTTGCCCGCGCTCCGATCCGACATCTGCGCATTGAGGTCGCGCTGGGCGGCGCTCGGCGACAATGGACTCTGGCTGGAATCCGAGCACGCGGCGATCGCGATGGCGACCATCGTAATCGCTGCCGCACCGAGGATTCCACCGAGTTTCCTTGCTGGTTGCATGTGTCTTACTCCCCCTGTCCATCGTTGATGGTTTGCGGGCCATGCCACTGCGCAGCGCGCCCCGCGCTCGCCAGTCGTGCATCCCCCGTTTCCGTCCCGGACGTCTCCCAACGCGATCTCTCGCATCATCGCAATCGTTATCGGGCTCGCCCTCCCGACAGGCCGCTTTGGACGAGGGCCTTGAAATGCGGGTCGTCGCGTAGCCCGCGGAAGCGCCAGTCGTGGTTGTCGCTCAGCGACGAGTCGGCGCTCGGATTCGCGCTGATCCAGACCTTCAGGTCCTGTACGGCCGCTCCGTTGTCCCCGACGAGGGTCCAGGCATATGCCTTGTCGAGCGAGATATCGCGGGTCGCATCGATGGCAGCGGGCACCGACAGCCGCTGCAGCACGTGCCGCGCACTGTCCTTGAGCCCCGCCCGGGCCAGCGGCGCCGCCACCAGCGCCTGCGCCAGCGCCTGCCGGAAGGGGCGCCCCGCCTCGGGGGGCATGTTTCCGAGGCTGTCCGCGAGGCGCCAGGCGCGGGTCACGTCGCTACTGACCACCGGCGTGCCCATGAGCCGGAGCCGGCATTCCGCGAAGCGCGGATTTGCCGGGAACCGTTCGACGCCGACATCGCACCAGTGCATGGCCTCCGGCATCTGCTCCAGGTCATAGGATGTGCCGAACAGCCGCCACAGCACGACATCGGCGTTACTCAGGTACGCGTCCTCCTCGTAGGCCCGGCGGGCCGCCAGCTTGGCGCCCGTCTCGTCGCCCTGGTTGGCGTACAGATGTCCGAGCATGGCCCACGCCGACGCGTCGGCAGGATCGATGCGCGTTGCCGCCTCGAGATCCGCCTGGGCCGCCCGCAGGGTGTCACCATCCTGCCTGGTGTCGGGCAGCAGGTCGAGGAGATGCCTCCAGTAGCGGAGTGTCCCGCGCATCTCCAGCGCGTAGGCGTCCTGCGGCGAACGCTGGAGCGCCCGCGCGGCGTGCACCGTGCCGCTGTCGATGAACGCCGACGCGCGCACGGGCGCATCGATGAAGAAGCGCACGGTCCGGTAGGCGATCTGTGCCTCCCGCACGTCGGGCTCGGCCCAGTTCTCGTCGAGCGCGGCCGCCTGTTCGAGCAACGAATCGGCGCCCCGGAAAGCGGCCAGCATGCCCGCGGTGTCGTTCGCGGCCATGAGACGCTCACCGGCTTGATGGCGCTGCTCGCCGCGTTGCACGAGCACCCACGCATCGGGATTCTGCGTGCCGTCGCGCGTCGCGCGGAGCCGTACTTCTTCTCCCAGCCGGCGCCGAATCATGCGCGCCACGTTCGCAACCAGCGAGTCCTGCAGGACGAGAACCTTGGCGACCGGCTGGTCGAAGGCTCCTCGGTCGAAATCCGCGCCGCTGGCGGCATCGACGAGCCGGACATCGACGTGCACCTTGCCACCCGACTGTTCGACGCTCCCGCGCACGAGCGTGCCGGCCTTGAGGGCCCGGCCGATGCTGTCCGTGCTCACGTTCGTGCCCTTGTACGGCTGGACACCTCCGCGCGAGATCACTTCGAGATTCTGCACCTCCGAGAGTTGCCCGATCAATCCCTCGGTGAGACCGTCGGCGACGTAGCCCAGCGAGTGACCCGGTGACAGGTCGTCGAAGTACAGCACGGCGAGCGTCCGGGCGTCGGGGCCCGTCGCTGGCCTCACGTTGCTGTGGTGCAGGTAGCGCCATCCGGCGGCTCCCGCCGCCGCGATCAGGACTGCGGCGACGAGCGAGCCCCCGATGACCCGGCGCGTGCGGGGGCGCTGCGCCGCTGGAGCAGCAATGACGCCAGTCGGCACCTGCGTGGTCGCCGTCCACCGAGACTGCGTCAGTTCGCGCTCCGGATGGCGCAGCGCCTCGGCGAATTCGTGCGCGGTCTGGAAGCGGTCCGCGGGCACTTTGGCCAGCGCCCGCATCACGACCGCCTCGAGCTGCGGCGAGACGGTCGGCCGGACTATGGTCAGCGACGGCACCTGCCCCATCGCGTGGCGCGCGATGACCGCGTGCGCCGAGCCGCCACCGAACGGCGGCTGGCCGGCCAGCATCTCGTACAGGACGCACCCCAGGCTGTAGACGTCGGACCGCCGGTCGAGATTGCGGTCCGCCATGCCCTGTTCGGGGCTCATGTAGTGCGGCGTGCCCAGCGTGATGCCCGTCTGCGTCAGCTTCTCCTCGCCCGCGGCCGCCGCCGCACGGGCGATCCCGAAGTCCACGACCAGTGCGTGCCCGTCATCGATCAGGATGTTCTCGGGCTTGATGTCGCGGTGCACGACGCCCTGCTCGTGGGCATACTCGAGCGCGTCGGCTGCTTCGGCCGCGAACAGCACGGCGTCGTCGATGCTGAGGGGACCCGCACGGTCGAGCCGCGCCCGCAGCGACTCGCCGGCGATGAACGGCATGACGTAATACAACTGGCCGTCGTACTCGCCGGAGTCGTAGAGCGGAAGGATCCGCGGATGGCTGAACTTGGACGCGACGGCGATCTCGCGCAGGAACCGTTGCGAACCCAGCGCCATGCCGACGTCCGGGAGGAGCACCTTGACCGCCACATCGCGGGCGTCGCGCTGGTCACGCGCGAGATAGACCGTGGCCATTCCGCCGCGGCCGATCTCTCGGGTGATGAGGTAGCGGCCGTTGAGCAAGACGTTCAACAGTTGCCCGACCGCGTCAGCCACGAATGCCTCCTCCAGCCTTACGACGTACTTGGTGAACGGTGCTGAATCTGCCGGTGGCGCGGCCCAAAGGCCACTCCGAAATGGGACCGGTTATCACTTTTGCGTGACGGACGGCGGGACCCCGGTGCGGGGATCACGAACGACTCGCACGTTTCATGACTGCGGCTACCACGTCTTCCTGACGACGGCAAGGTGCTTGTCATTGAAGGCTATCGTATTCAGCACCGTAGACCCGCCACCCCAGACCGCCGTATAGGCCGAGAGGGGTCGCGGCTTCTCGATCCGATTGAGACGCAGCCGCGTCGCCAGCATCTTGTTGGTCGCCGGGTCCCAATAGGTCACGAGGAATGTCCCCCCCGGGGCGATGGCCTGCCAGACATTCGCCATGGCGCGCGAAAATGCCGCATCGTCGGTGATGTGCTGCGTCACATCGACCATCAGCGCCAGATCGTACGCGGCCGGTGACAGCGAGATCTCTCCGGCATCGCCCTGCACGAACTCGAACTCCGGATAGCGCTGGCGCAGGGTCGTCACGGAAACGGGCGTGATGTCGTTGCCGGTGTAGTGCCGGACACCCCGGCCCTTGAGGTACTCGGTCCAGTATCCCACGCCGCACCCGATTTCGAGAACGCGGGTGGCCGGTCCGGCGGCAATGCCGAAGCGATCGAGCTGGCCGGCAATCAGGTCCCGCTTCGCTTCGTACATCCGGCGGTTGTCATCCTCACTCAGCCGGTAATGGCCAACGCCGCGCAGATCGAACGACTCCGATAGCACGTCGTTCCAGAACTCCCGCGGGCGATAGCGGAACAGCATCTGGGCGTAGATTTTGAGCCGGCTCATGAGTACATAAAGTACCACTACGCGTCTCATCCGCCCACACAGAAACGAGTAAATTCGGGCCCGGGGGCGCTCCCCCCTCCCCGGGTCCGCGATGCCAGGTCGCTGGCCGCGACCTTAGCCGCAACCCCTAACCCGCTGATCGGACCGCGGACCGGCCGCCTCCCACCCGAGGATCCGCCATGCAGACCTGCACCCACCTCGATCAGATCCGGCCTGTGACGCCGCACACGCGCGGCTGCGAGGAATGCCTCAAGACCGGCGACACCTGGGTCCATCTGCGACTCTGCCTGGAGTGCGGCAAGGTTGGCTGCTGCGACTCCTCCAAGAACCGCCACGCGACCAAGCACTTCCACCAGAGCGGCCATCCGATCATGCGGTCCATCGAGCCCGGAGAACGCTGGGGCTGGTGCTATGTCGACGCAGTGGAGGTGGATCTTCCCTGAAGGCGGCGATTCTCCTGGCCGCCGGCCGCGCGCCGGAATCCCATCGGTCAAATCGCCTGTTGCGCGAACGCCACGGCGTCTGCGGGAGCACGCAATCGCCAGCGCCGGCGGGGCCCTCTGCGCGAGCCACGTCCCCCTGGCCGACGGCCCGCTCCGCGGCGAGAGGCGACGGGCAAGCCGCAGCGCGCAGAACGACGGACGGGAGAACGCCGAGTCGCAATATCCGGGTCGTGGACCCATTTTTCTTGGACGCGGGCCGGCGGTACGCGGGCTCGCCCCGGGACGGTACCGCCGGTGCGGACCCGCGAATCATCTCATCGGAGACCCGACGTGGAGCCGGAGATCGACACGCTGATCCGACGCGCCGACCAGGCCGATCCAGCAGCGGCCGATGAGCTCTTCGCCCTCCTGTACCATGAGCTCCACCGGCTCGCGGAGATCAACCTCCGTCGCGCCGGGTCCGCGTATACGCTCGGAACCACCACACTGCTGCACGAGGCGTATCTGAACATCGCCGGGCGCCCCGATGTGGCGTTCGCCGACCGGTCACGCTTCCTCGCCTACGCCTCACGCGCGATGCGCGGACTGACGATCGACTACGCGAGACGGCGCCAGGCCACGAAACGCGGGCGCGTACTGGAGATCACGCTCGCCGACGAGGTGGGTCCCACCGATGAGACCCTGCGGACCGGGGAGGAACTGGAACGACTCGGGGACGCGCTGAATCAACTGGCGGAGTTCGAACCCTCTCTCGTCGAGCTGGTGGATCTCCACTTCTTCTCGGGGTTCTCGTTCACCGAGATCGCGACGCTGCGCGGCGTCTCCGACCGCACGGTCCAGCGGGACTGGCGCAAAGCGCGGCTCCTCTTGCAGGACGCGCTCCTGGGCGACGACACGCCCGTCTCCTGACCGCTCCGGGTCAGTAGTCGCGGCGGAGCATGCCCGCGACCTTGCCGCCGTTCCGCCGCACGAACGTCTGCACGCGATCGGCCAGCGATGCCCGGCGGGCCACGATGGGCTCGTGGCGCAGGTATCGCTGTACGTCGTCCGTGAATGCGCCGATGGTCCGGTACCGGTCGCGCGGCTGCTTGCGGAGCGCCTTGTCGGCGATGGTGCCGGCGTCACCCAGATCCAGCACCGGAGCCTCTACCTCGAACAGCGCCCGGACGATGTCGCGCTGGGTGCAGAGCCCGTCGGCCGTCGGATGGCGGCCGGACAGGAGCACATAGAGGAGGGTGCCGAGGACGTAGACGTCCGTCGCAGGAGTGATCGGGCCGCCAGTCACCTGCTCGGGCGCCGCATACTCTGGCGTGAGCATGAGCATGCCGTCGGTGGTCGTCCACGACTGATCGGTGCCGGGTTCCGGCTCGAGCAGCTTCGCGATTCCGAAGTCCAGCAGCTTGACCGTCCCATCGCGCGTCACCAGAATGTTGGACGGCTTGAGGTCGCGGTGAACGATCAGATTCTCATGCGCATGGCCGACGGCGTCGAGCACTTGCACGAACAGCTCCAGCCGGCGCTCGACGCCCATCGCCTGTTCCGTCGCATACAGGTCGATGGGCTTGCCGTCGATGTACTCCATCACGAGGTAGGGTTGGCCGCCGGAGCTGACGCCCGCGTCGAGCAGCCGCGCGATTCCCGGGTGAGCCAGCCGGGCGAGAACGGACCCCTCGCGGCGGAAGCGCGCCTGTGCGGTCGGGCTCGCGAGCGTGAGATTCCGAAGCTTGACCGCGGCCTTCTCGCCGGGGATCGCGGTGCGGCGTGCCAGCCACACCGAACCCATGCCGCCCTGCCCGAGCGGGCGCTCGAGGGTGTAGGCACCGAGCTCGAGACCTTCGAGCCCGATCTCGGGCCGCACCGCGTGACCCGCCGTCAGAAATCCCGTGCGGTCCGCCGCGACCTCGCGGGCCAGAAGGCGCTTCAGTTCAGCGGCATCATCCGGTGACCGCTGGCCCAGCTCGCGAAGCCAGCGCTCGCGTTCCTCCGCCGGCAGATCGAGTGCTTGATCGAGCAGTGGCTCGAGCTCGCGCCAGCGATCGCGGTCCATGACCACCACGGTCGACGCTCCGATTGATGAGCGTGCAGCTTATCACCGCCGCGGTGCCGATGCCAGCGCCGAGGCACGAGCAACGCACCAGGGCAACCGCACGTGCCGGCGGACACCGTCATTCCTGTGGGAACCGCCGGGCCGCGTGGTAAGATTCTGACGGCGGTCGCCCTCGGGGCTGGGCCGGACACAACACTGTACGGAGGTTCGATGCCGAGTAGCGAACGGAACTGGCGTGGACGAAGGTCGTGGACCGTACTCGTGGGATGCGCCGCGCTCGTCGCCGCCTGCAAACCCTCGGACCGGGCGCCGGACGCCGCGGCATCGGCGAATGTGCCGCCCGAAGGCACATGCCCCTCCGGCAACGGGGGCATCACGCTGCCGCCGGGATTCTGCGCGACGGTGTACGCCGACAGCGTCGGCCATGCGCGTGACATCGTCGTCGCGCCGAATGGCGACGTCTTCGTGAACACGTGGAGCGGCCGTTATTACGACACGCAATCGCCGCCCGGCGCATTCCTCATCGGACTACGCGACACACAGCACGCTGGCCGAGCCGACTCCATCGTTCGCTTCGGGCAGTCCTCGGCCACTGGCGGGACGGGCGGGACAGGCATCGCGCTGCACGGCGGGTACCTGTACGCGGAGGCGGGCAGCCAGATCGTGCGCTACCACCTGCCGGCGGGCCAGCTTCGCCCCGACACGGTGCCCGAGGCGATCGTGACGAATCTGCCGCTGACGGGCGACCACCCGATGCATCCCTTCGTGATCGATTCATCGGGCAGCATCTACATGGACGTCGGCTCCGCCTCGAACTCGTGCCAGATCAAGAACCGCACGCTACAGTCACCCGGCGCGAAACCCTGTGTCGAGTTGAACACGCGAGCCGGCATTTGGAAATTCGACGCCAACAAGGCGGGCCAGCGCTTCTCCGCGGCGCAGCGGTTCGTGACGGGCCTGCGCAACGCCGTCGGCATCGCGATCGAACCGTCGACCGGACAGATCTTCGCGACGCAGCACGGCCGAGACCAGCTCGGTGAGAACTGGCCGAAGCTGTACACGCTGGCGCAGAGCGCGGAGCTGCCCGCTGAAGAACTCGTGCATCTCACCGCGGGTGCGGACTTCGGATGGCCGGAGTGTTATTTCGACGAAGACCAGAAGAAACTCGTGCTCGCACCGGAGTACGGCGGCGACGGCGGTCACGCGGTCGGGGTGTGCGAGCACAAGATCGCGCCGGTGCTCGCGTTCCCCGGGCACTGGGCGCCCGACGGACTCGTCTTCTATTCCGGCAATGCGTTCCCGAGCCGGTACCAGGGAGGCGCGTTCATCGCGTTCCACGGATCCTGGAACCGGTCGGTGGGGCCGCAGGAAGGGTACGATGTGGTGTTCGTTCCGTTCTCCGCGGGACAGCCTTCGGGTCCGTACGAAGTGTTCGCCAACGGTTTCGCGGGCGCGGTCGTGCAGCCTGACAAGGCGGCGCATCGCCCGGTGGGGCTGGCGGTCGCGCCGGACGGCGCGCTTTACATCGCGGATGATCAGGCCGGTCGCGTCTGGCGGGTGACGTACCAGGGCGCCGCGCGGGGGGGCCAGCCGGCGGCCACGCCGTAGCGGCTCCGATCAGGCAGACGTAGCGCGCGGCTGCTGGACCATCCCGCGGCCGGGCGCTACTGTCTGTGGCGCGCTCGCAGCGCTGCATCGCACGACGTACCTTCGTCGTGCCTGTCTCCTCGCTGGCTCGCGCTGGTGTCCTTCACCCTCGCCTGTCATGTCCCCGTACATGTTCTCGCGGGCGATCGCCCGATTCACGCTGCCACTCGTTGCGATGCCTGTCCTTCTCGCCGCGCAGACGGCCGGTCCCCCACAGTATCCCGCCGCTCGCACCGTGGATCAGGTGGATGACTGCCACGGGCTTCGCGTGGCCGATCCGTACCGGTGGATGGAGGACCTCGACTCGCCCGAGGTGAAAGCGTGGGCCGCAGCCGAAAACCGTGTGACCATGGAGTATCTGTCGCGCCTGCCGAACCGCGACGCCATCAAGGCGCGGCTCACGACACTGTACAACTATCCGCGCGTCACCGTGCCGTACTGGGAAGGCGGCCATTGGTTCTACCGGCGCAATTCCGGGTTGCAGCGCCAGGCGGTCTGGTACACGCGCGTGACCCTGGATGGACCCGAGCGGGTGCTCCTCGATCCGAACGTATTGTCTCCGGACGGCTCGGTCGCGCTCTCGCAGTTCTCGCCGTCGCCCGACGGGACGCATTACGTCTACGGGCTGAGCGAAGGCGGATCGGATTGGGAGACGTTCTACGTCCGCGACTTCGCGACGGGCCGGAATACGGCCGATACGGTGCGGTGGGTCAAGTTCTCGGGGGCCTCGTGGACCAAAGATGGCAGGGGCTTCTTCTATTCGCGGTTTCCGGAACCGCCCAAAGGGAAAGAGATCCAGACCGCGCTGGTCAATCAGACGATGTACTACCACCGGCTGGGCACCCCGCAGGGGGCGGATGTCACGATCTACGCCCGGCCCGAGCACCCGGCGTGGCTCGTGGGCGGTGGCGTCGATGAAACGGGCCGGTACCTCTTCGTTCAGACCGCCAAGGGCACCGACAAGAACGAGGTGTACCTCGCGGATCTCGGTGATCCGCGCAAGCCCAACATCCAGGCCCCGATCGTCCCTGTCGTCACGGGCCATGACGCCAACTACTTCCCGCTCGGCGTCGTCAAAGGCCAGCTCTATCTCCAGACGGACCGGGATGCGCCGAACCGGAAGATCGTGGCGACGCCCATCGCCACACCGGATCCTGCCCACTGGCACGATGTGGTTCCCATGGGGAAGACCGCCATCCAGAACTCGGCGCTTGTCGCCGGGCGGCTCGCGGTCGTGACGCTGGAGGATGTTGCCGGAGTGATCCGGACCTACTCGGTGGACGGCAGGGATGCCCGCGACGTCGCGCTTCCGGGACTCGGCACCGTGAACGGCGTCTTCGGCCGCTTCGGCCGGCCGGAAATGTTCTACGACTATCAGTCGATGCTCGTCCCGCTGGAGGTCGTGCGCTACGACCCCGCGTCCGGTGTGAGCCAGCCGTTCGAGGCGCCCCATCTGACGTTCGACCCATCGCAGTTCGAGATGGACCGCGTGTTCTACAATTCGAAGGACGGCACGCGCGTGCCGATGTTCATCGCGCACCGCAGCGGCATGGTGCGCGACGGATCGAATCCGACGATGATGTACGCGTACGGCGGTTTCGACATCCCGATCGGTCCGGATTTCTCCCCCGCGCTCATCGCGTGGCTCGAGATGGGCGGCGTCTACGCGCAGCCGAGCATCCGCGGCGGCAGCGAGTACGGTGAGGCGTGGCACCATGCGGCCATGTTCGAGAAAAAGCAGAACGTGTTCGACGACTTCATCGCGGCGGGCGAGTACCTGATTCGCGAGAAGATCACGTCACCGGAGAAGCTCGCGATCAACGGCGGGTCGAATGGCGGTTTGCTGGTGGGGGCCGTGATGACCCAGCGCCCGGAGCTGTTCGCGGTCGCGCTGCCGCAGGTCGGCGTCATGGACATGATGCGCTATCACAAGTTCAGTGGTGGCGGTCTGTGGGCGGCCGAGTACGGGAACTCCGACGACTCCGTCGCGGCGCGGTACCTGCGCGCGTATTCGCCGCTGCAGAACATCAAGCCGGGCATTTGTTATCCGGCGACACTCGTGACGACGTCGGATCACGACGACCGTGTGGTGCCGAGTCATTCGTTCAAGTTCGCGGCGACCTTGCAGACAGCGCAGTCGGCGGTGGCGAACTGCACGCGGCCGGTGTTGCTCCGGGTGGAGATCGCGGGCAGTCACGGCTACCGTCCGACGGATCGGCAGATCGCCGAGCGCGCCGATCTCTGGGCGTTCGCGGCCGCTGGCCTCGGGATGGGGGCGGCGCCGGTTCCGTAGTCGCGACCGCTCTTGCCGCGCGGTCATATCCTCGTCTTGCGGGAGAGGGGAAAAGACATGAGAAAGAGTGCGAGGGCTCAGTTCGCCATCAAGAGTTGGGACGAGAAGCCGTATAGCGAAGGTACGGATCTCCCAAAACTCACACGGGCCAGCGTCACCAAGACCTTCAGTGGCGACATCGAAGGGGAAGGACACGTCGAGTACCTGATGATGTACAGGAGCGACGGCTCGGCGACATTCGTCGGCCTCGAGCGGATCGTTGGACGCGTGGGGGGCAAGGCCGGCACGTTCGTCCTCCAGCGCACGGGCGTCTTCGAGGGCGGCCAGGCCAAGGAGTCCTATTCCGTGGTGGCGGGCTCCGGCACCGGGGAGCTGCACGGCTTGCGGGGCGATGGCACGTCAGCGCTCGGACACGGCAGTGACTATCCGTTCTTACTGAACTACGAGTTGGACTAGGCGAATCGTCACTCGAGATCAATTCGAGCGGTTCGCGGTACGGCGCCGATACCCTAGGCGAGCGGGTCGCGCCGACGAAAAGCGACCCCGCACCTGGAGCCGGTGCGGGGTCGCCGTCGTGGTACCCTTCGGTCAGTCTGGCACGGTGCGGTCACACCGCACGCGCCCGTCCTGAGTCTTACCTGCTCGGCGTGTCGCCGTGGTCGTCGTGCTTCTGATCCGACGGCGGCAAGGTCTGCGCGTGCGAGGCCTTCCCCTGCGCATACCGTTTATCGAGATCCTGGCTCTCGGCAGACTGCCGCTGTTTCGCCTGATCCGACGATTCGCCAGCGCGCGGGTTAGCGATCTCCTGCTGGTGGCGCGCGTCCATCTGGGTCCTTTCGCCCTGATACGAGCGGTCGAGCGGCCCGGAATCCCACTGGACGGCGACGACGGCGTCGTTGCCCTCGGGCTGGTGTCGTCCACCCATCGAGCCGCACGCGGTGAGCGCGGCGACGGTCGTCACGAGAGTCAGTGCCTGCATCGAGCGGTGGATGCGCATGGGCCCTCCCGGGCCAAGAGTATGCCGGCACGCGCTCCGCGGTGAATCCGAGATGAGTGCACGCCATTTCTATCTGCGTCATAATATATTGTGCACAACTAAATAAGTCAATGTCTTATTGTGTGATATCACATAAGACGCTATATTATTGTGCATTGGCCCACATGGGGCCGCCCGCGACCGGCTCGTAATGGAGGGAGACGACGTGACGAAGCTGACAGGACCGAGCGGCAGCGGCTCGGTTGCGCTGAGCGACCTGGTGTGTTTCGATCTCTACTCCGCCGCCCGGGCGATCATCCGGGCCTATCGCCCGATTCTGTCCGGGTTGGGGCTCACCTACCCGCAGTACCTGGTCATGGTGATGCTCTGGCAGCACGCCCCACGTACCGTGAAGGACTTGGGCGACAACCTGGATCTCGACTCCGGCACCCTGTCGCCGTTATTGAAACGCCTCGAGGTATCCGGCCTGGTGACCCGCCGGCGCCGGGCCGACGACGAGCGCACCGTCGAGATCACGCCGACCTCCAAGGGACGGTCCCTTGAGCGCGACGCGAAGCGCGTTCCGTTGGAAATGGCCACCGTCATGGGGATTTCGGAGACCGAGGAGCGCAAACTGCGGGCGCTCCTGCGCAAGCTGAGCGCCTCGCTCGCGACGCAAGTGGATGACGTGGCGACCCGAGTGGCGTAGGCGGCAGGGTGGTGCCAGCCTACGCCTCCCACGGGTTGATCACTGTCACGCCACAGTCCGCGAAGTCGGCGGAGTTCCGCGTTGCGACTGCGGCATCGCGCGACCGGGCGATAGCGGCGATCTGCGCGTCGGCTTCGGCGATTGGCCGGCCAGCACGACGCCGAGCCGCGGCGATGTGGGCGTATTCGCGTGCCGCCGCGCTGTCAAAGGGCAATACCCGTCCGGCCAACTCTTCCGAAAAAATCGCCTGCGCAACGGATTCGAGTGAGCGACGGCGCGCGCCGTTCGGCAACAACGCAATGCCATAGAACAGTTCCGCCTCCGTGATCGTGGTCGTGAAGAGCACCGCCATAGCCTGGGCGCGCATCCAGGCGATCACTTTGGGGGACGGTTTCGGCCGCCACGTCTCGGACAGAACGTTCGTGTCCAACACGATCATGCGAAGTCCGGCGGTGCACGTTTCGGTCCTCGCGGGGGCAGCGAGAGTTCGACGCCCCCCACCGACTCGATGCGCTTGCGGATCGCGTCGGCCAGATTCCCGCTCGACGGCCGTTCGTGAGCGAGCGCCGTACGCAAGATGTCCCGCGCCTCATCCTCCATCGAATGATTCCGGTGGGCCGCGCGCAGGCGCAGCTTGCGCTTGAGGGATTCGTCGAGATTCCGAATGGTGATGCTGGCCATTGGCTCCTCCTGCAATCAATGCCATCATATTAATCATTGCTGCGACTGATGGCAAGACGGGCGCCGTTGCGATCGAGTCAGCCTGGCAGGAGCGCCAAGTCGCGTCGCGACGCGCATGTAGGGCGCCCGTACAGACGGTCACAGTGGTGCCACACACGTGGCGAGCCACACCGTGACCGCTGGCTCCCGTAACGCGCGTGCAGGCGTAGTGCATCGCATCCGATCCTGCCCGCGGGAGGCAACACCGTCGGACTCCATGGCACGAGAGCAGATCGCGAAGCGCGACGCCGGGACGGACGCGCAGCCCGAGTCAGAGTCCCCTCTGTTCTCAGGGAGAGGAGGGACTAGCTTTGGGCACGGGTTGGCGGAAGGCCAGCCCATGTGGGCGAAGGATCTGTATCCACTTGGAGCGGTGGCCGAGAGGCTGAAGGCGGCGGTTTGCTAAACCGTTATAGGGTCTTAAAGCCCTATCGAGGGTTCGAATCCCTCCCGCTCCGTCGTCGTACGCGGGTCCGTCGCCCAGGCGGGCCCGCTGTCGTTTGAACTCAATCCAGGCATGACCGAGATGTCCGTCGCAGCCGCCGCCGCGCCGTCAGCCGCACCCCGAACCGCCCCTTCACCAGCGCCCGATAGGTACGCGCCCGCCGGACGCCCGCGCCTCCGCTTCGCGCCGTCGCCCACGGGATACCTGCACGTCGGCGGCGCGCGCACCGCGCTCTTCAACTGGCTCTACGCGCGGCATTTCGGCGGTGATTTCCTCCTCCGCGTCGAAGACACCGACAAGGCCCGCAGCAACGAGGCGTCGACCCGCGCCATCTTCGAGGGGCTCGAGTGGCTCGGGCTCACCTGGGACGAGCCGGTCGTCTATCAGGGCGCCAACGTCGCCCGGCACGCCGATGACGGCGCACGGATGCTGGCCGCCGGCGCGGTGTACCGCTGCTTCTGTACCGCCGAAGAGCTGGACGAGCGCCGCGCCGCCGCCCACGCACGCCACGAGACGTTCACCTACGACCGGCGGTGCGACCGGCTCGCACCCGCGGAGATCGCCCGGCTCGTCGCCGCGGGCACGCCCTACGCTCTGCGATTCCGCGTCCCCGAAGGCACCACGGGATGGAACGATCTCGTGCACGGCGAGATCGCGTTCCCCAACAAGGACATCGACGACTTCGTCGTCCTGCGCTCCGACGGCACGCCCGTGTACAACATGGCGGTGGTCTCCGATGACATCGCGATGCGCATCACACTCGTGATGCGCGGCGACGACCACATCTCCAACACACCCAAGCAGATCCTGCTCTATCACGCACTCGGCGCCCCGCTCCCCGAGTTTGCACACCTGCCCATGATCCACGGCACCGACGGCAAGAAACTCAGCAAGCGCCACGGTGCGACCGCCGTCGCCGACTACCAGAACCAGGGCATCCTCCCCACGGCCATGCTCAACTTCCTCGCGCTCCTCGGCTGGTCCCCCGGCGGCGATCGCGAGATCATGACGGTGCCGGAGATGGTGAAACTGTTCTCGCCCGATGGACTGCTGCGCAAAGCGGCGATCTTCGATCTGCAGAAACTGGAGTGGATGAACGGCCAGCACCTGTCGCTCATCGCCCTCGATGACCTCCTGCCGCGCGTGGTGCCAGCACTGGTCGCCGCGGGCCTCGCGACGACGGAGTCGCTCGCTGCGCGGCCGGATTGGTTCCGGGCACTGATCGACCTCCTCCGGGTACGGGCCCGCACGGTCCTCGACATCGTGCGCCAGGCGGAGCCCTACCTCCGCGACGTGATCGGGTACGATCCCGAGGCGGTCGCCAAGCAGTGGAAGGATCGGGAAGGAGCCGCCAGCCTGCTCGCGCTCACGCGAACGAAGTTGGCCGGCGTCACGGAGTGGACGACTGCCGCGCTGGAGCCCGCCCTCCGGGAGTTGGCGGAATCGCGGGGCCTCACCGCCGGCAAGATCTTCCAGCCGTTACGCGTCGCCCTCACCGGGCTGACCGTCAGCCCGGGGATTTTCGACGTCCTCGTCATGTTGGGCCGCGATCGCTCGCTGGCTCGCATCGATGCGGCGCTCGCCTATCTGCGGTGATCCGCCCGTCGGTCCACTCTTATTGACCGCATGGTTGTCCGGGCTCAGATTGGGGTGGCTGTGACCCCCCCTGAGCCCGGTTCGGCGACGTGCTCGCGGGTACGTTGTGAGCGGGCCATCCGGTGTTCGGCCCGCGCCGCGCGATCCGATGCACCGAGGATGTATGGCTGAGCCCCTGAGTCCGATCGAGCGACGCGTCTACCACTATCTCCTCGACTTCCTCGCGGAGAATACGTACCAGCCGAGCATTCGCGAGATCGGGAAGCGCTTTCGCATCAAGTCCACGAAGACGGTGTCGGACATTCTGCAAGCGCTGGCCGAGAAGGGCTACATCGAGCGCGACCCGTCACGTTCGCGCGGCGTCCGGCTCCTGGGATTCGCGGCGGCGCCGCTGACGCAGCCGGTGCCGGTGTACAGCAAGATCGCCGCGACCGAGCCCGTGCTCCTCCCCGAGCACCGCCAGTCGTTCCTGACGATGGACCGCCGGTTCGTGCCGAGCGACGACGTCTACGCGCTCCGCATCAAGGACGACAGCATGGCGGGACGCGGCATCTTCGATGGGGATTTCGTCCTGGTCAACCCGTCGGCGCGCGCGCGCGATGGCGAGATCGTCGCCGCGCGCCTCGGCGAAGACGCGACGGTCAAGACGCTCACGCACCGCGGCGCCGCGATCGTGCTCGAACCGGCCAACGCCACCGACCGCGAGATCGTCGTCGGCCCGCACGACAATTTCGCGGTGCTAGGGGTGATCTGCGGCGTGTTCCGCTCGTACTTCGACGCCGAGACGGAGCAGCGCGAGCCAGCGGAGCCCGACGCCGCGGCCTGAGCCGCGCCCTTCACCGCCCCGCTCGTTCCGCTGGGCGCGGTCCACGCCGGACCGATCGTGGCGCCCCTGTATCGCAATGTTGATCGGCGGCCTCTACCGTGCTCGGATGGTCAGTATATTGGCGTGCGGCCGGTCCTCCGATCCGGGAAAACCGGCGTGCTGGCGCATCACGGCGGCCGCCAGGCCACCACAACCTTTTCCGTCCTCTCCGAGGTGACACCGATGGCGTCCACGGCCCATCCCGACGCACAGGAAGGCACCGCATCCGGCGTGCTGGCCCGAATGAGCGCGCGCGGCCATGAGCAGGTGGTCTTCGCGTCCGATCCCGCCAGCGGATACCGGGCAATCGTGGCAATCCACAGCACGCGGATCGGTCCCGCCCTCGGTGGCACCCGCATGTGGGCCTATGCCACGGAGGAGGCCGCGCTCACCGACGCGCTCCGGCTGTCCGAAGGGATGACGTACAAAGCCGCCGCCGCCGGCGTCCCGTTCGGCGGAGGCAAATCCGTCGTGATCGCGGATCCGAAAACAGCCGACCGGCCCGCGGTGTTTCGCGCCCATGGGCGCGCGGTCGAAGGACTCGGCGGCCGCTACATCACGTCGGTCGACATCGGGACGAGCCCGGATGACATGCGGTACGTTCGCGAGGAGACCACCCACGTGGGCGGACTGCCCACCACCGTCGGCGACCCGTCACCGGCCACCGCCCGCGGGGTCCAGCGCGCGATCGAAGCGTCGCTCCACCACGTGCGCGGATCGGCCGATCTCGCCGGCCGCACGATCGCCATCCAGGGGCTCGGGCACGTGGGCTACCACCTCGCCCGGATGCTGCACGACGCGGGCGCGCGCCTCATCGCGAGCGATACCAATGACGAGCGGGCAGCACGCGTCGCCAAGGAGTTCGGGGCGCAGATCGTCGCGCCCGAATCGATCCATACGGCCAAGGCCGACGTGTTCGCCCCCTGCGCCTTCGGCGCCGGGCTGTCCCCGGCCACGATTCCCGCGCTCCGGTGTGAGGTGGTCGCCGGCGCGGCGAACAATCAACTCCTGAGCGATGCCGACGGCGCACTCCTGGAGAAGCGCAGCATCGCGTACGCGCCGGACTTCATCGCGAACGCCGGCGGATTGATCTACCTCTGCCAGGAAGTTGCGGGATGGACGGCGGAGCGGGTGGCGCGCACGCTGGAGGGGATCTTCGACACGACGGTGGCGGTGTTCGACGCGGCGTCCAAGCGCGGCATCCCGTCGAGTGAGGCGGCCGTGCAGATCACGCGCGAGCGGCTGAACGCCGCGCCGCGGCTCGCTACCGGAAGGCCGCGATAGCGAGGCCCACCGCCGCGGTCACTGGACCGGCGGCGGCGTGTCGGAGTCTTTCGGCTTGTCGGCCGGCGGCGGCGGGGGCGAGGATTTCTTCGCCGCCTCTTCGTGCTCTTTCTCCAGACGCTGGCGCACGTGGCGCACGGCGTCGCGGAACTCGTCTTCGTTGAGCGTTCGCTGCGCCTGGTACATGATGTCGTCGTGGCGCATGTTCAGTGTCCGCTCGTTCTCACCCATGATCGGATTGGCCGTCACGTTGAGCGGCAGGAACGCGAGCACTGCGGTCGGAATCTTGAACGATCCGAGCTGGATGAACTTGGAATCGATTCCGTACTTCTTCCCGTTGTGCTCGAACGTCCAGTCACCGGGTTGACGGCGGCCCGCACCAAGCGCCAGCGTGTCGTTGTGCGCGCGGACCCGCGCCGCGAGCGCGCTGTCCGCCGCTTCCTCGATCGTTTTCGGCGCCGAGACGATCCCGGCGGGAGGCACCCAGACGCGGCCGTCGTGATATTCCGGACGCGCGCCCTCGGCCGGTCCGCCCACGCCGACTACTGGCCCCGAGCCGACACCCGAATCGGTGGGGGCGGGCGCGGCAGCAGGCGGCGCGACGGGTTGCGCGGGAGCCGGCGGGGCCACCGGTAGCGCGGCCGGCGTCGACGGGGGCGCCACGAGGGGCGCGATCGGCTTCCGGGGCGCCGGGCGGTTGTCGCCGCCGCTCTTGAGCGGCGCGACCGTGACGCTGGGCGCCGGCGTCTCGACGTACCGGAGATGCTCGGCCGGCGTCGCGGCAGTCCGGAACGGGTGCATGAAGTCGGAGAACGGGAGCGGCAGCAGGAGCACCCGCACGAGCGCCGCCACGAACAGCACGTGCGCGACGAGCGACACCGCCAAGGCGCCTCGCGATTCGCGCCTCTTCACCATCCTGCCAATCACCGGCATCGCCACCGCCTACCCGACCGGATTGGCGAACGCGGCCAGCACGCGGCCCGCCCGAGCTGCGGCTTCACGCAGACGCTCCGGCGGCACGATGAACGACACACGGAAATATCCCTCTCCGCCGGCGCCGAGCGCCGAGCCCGGCATCACGATGACGCCTTCCTCCTCCATCAACCGGTCGGCAAAAGTGGCGCTCGCGATCGACTCGGGCAGCTCGACCCAGAGATACATCGCCGCCTTCGGCACGGGGCACGTGAAACCCGCTTCCCGGAACGCTGCCACCGCCGCGTCACGCCGCTCGCGGAAAACGGCCACGTTCCGCGGCACGAACTCCCGCCAACTCTCGATCGCCGCCACACCCGCCGCCTGTACCGCCATGAACGGTCCCGTATCGACGAATGACTTCACCCGCGACAGCGCGCCCGCGATCTCCTGGCGCGCCACCGCCCAGCCGCACCGCCATCCGGTCATGTTGTACGTCTTCGACAGCGAATGGAACTCGATCGCGACGTCGCGCGCACCGTCGATCTCGAAGATGCTGGGCGGGACGTACCCGTCGTACGCCAGCTCCGAGTACGCGTTGTCGTAGACGAGCAAAATGCCGAGATCCCGGCACCGCCGGACGACCTCTTCCAGATACGCACGCGGCGCCACGGCCGCTGTAGGGTTGTTCGGATAATTGAGGTACAGCAGCTTGGCTCGGCGCAACACATCGGCCGGCACCTCGTCCAGATCGACGAGAAAGTCGTTGCGCGCGCGCAGCGGATATTTGTACGCCTCGCCGCTGCTGAGCGCGGTGCCGCCGATATACGCCGGGTAACCCGGATCGGGCATGATCGTGACATCGCCGGGCTCGACGTAGGCCAGCGCCAGATGCGAGATGCCTTCTTTCGATCCGATCAGCGGCACGACTTCGCGAAGCGGGTCGAATTGCACGCCGAACCGCATGCGCATCCACCCGGCGACGGCCTCACGATAGGCCATCAGCCCCAGGCCGAATCCATACCGGTTGAGAGCGGGCGTCTCGGCGCCTTTGGTGAGTGCCGTGATCGCTGCCGGCGGCGGCGCGAGATCCGCGTCGCCCGCACCGAGGTCGATAACGTCGGCCCCACGGGCCAGCAAATCCCGCTTTCTCTGCGGAATGCCCGCGAGCATGTAGGGGGGCAGAGCCGACAGGCGGGCCGCAATCGGGGGCATACCCAACTTACTCTCCTGCGACGACAGGGTTCCCGACCCGGCTGACCGTGCGTGTATCCGGGCCCTGGATCTCGACTTCCACGGTGTCGCCGGATGTGAGCCGGCCGACCCCGGCGGGTGTCCCGGTCGCGATCAAATCCCCCGGTTCAAGGGTCATTATCGATGAAATGAAGGCGATGAGCTTGGGAATCGCAAACACCATGAGGCCCGCCTGCGCCCGCTGGCGCTCAACCCCGTTGACCCGGGTGATGACGGTGAGTACACCCCAGTCCTCGGTGCGCGCATACTCGGCGCCAACCGGCGCGAATGTGTCGAACCCCTTGGCTCTGGTCCACTGGCTGTCGCGGCGCTGAAGATCCCTGGCCGTGACATCGTTGAAGGCGGCGATGCCTCGCACCAGGCCCTCTGCTTCGCGCTCGGTCACATGACTCGCGCGAGCCCCCATCACGACTGCGATCTCGCCCTCGTATTCGACCTGACCGGAGAGTGCCGGGAGGCGGATCGGCTCGCCATCCGCGATGACACTCGAGGGAGGCTTGAGGAAGATCAGCGGCTCCGCCGGCACATCGTTGCCCATCTCGGCGGCATGCGCTCGGTAGTTCCGGCCAATGCAGACGATCTTCGAGGGACGAGCAGTCATGGATTCATTCCTTCGGAGTGGTAGAACGCGGTGATCTTGGCGCGCATGAGCGGCCAGCGGCCGATCGCGCGACGCGCCGGAGGCAGGGCGTCGAGCAGCCCGCGCCCGTACGCGCGCGAGACGATCCGCGGGTCGGCGACCACGACGACGCCGCGATCGGTCGCCGACCGGATGAGCCGGCCGAAGCCCTGATTGAGCCGCAGCGATGCCTGCGGCAGCATGTAGTCCGAGAACGGCTCGCCGCCACGGGCCGCGATCGCTTCGCACTGCGCGGCGGTCACCGGTTCCGTCGGCACGCGAAATGGCAACCGCGCGATGATGAGAGCCCGCAGCGCGGAGCCCGGAACATCGACGCCTTCCCAGAACGAGTTCGTCCCCAGCAGAACCGCGTGTCCGGACTCCCTGAACCGGCGCAGCAGCGCATCGCGGCGGTCCTCACCGTGCACCAGCAGCTCCAGCGGCCCACCCCCGATCGCCGCCAGGGGCACCGCGCGGAGAGCGGCCGCCGCCTCGCGCACATCGCGGTGACTCGTGAAGAGAGCGAAGACGCCGCCCTCCGCCGCGCGCGCGACATCGCGGACGATCCGCACCACACCCGCCGCGTGACGCTCGCCGTCAGTGTTGGGAGGCGGAAGGTCCGTCGGCACGACGAGGAGCGCCTGTCGCGCGTAGTCGAACGGCGATGGGAAGATCCCCGTGCGCGTGGCGAACTCCGGCGCGTCGACGCCCAGACGAGAGGCCAGAAACTCGAAGCGGCCTTCCGCGGCGAGCGTGGCGCTCGTTACGATCGTCGTGTCCACCCGCGCGAACAGGTCCTCGCGCAGCAGCGGGGCCAGGTCCAGCGGCACCACGCACACCGCGACGTTCTGGGCCGCCGGACTCTCGGGCGCGGCCTGCGGGCGGTCCCGATCGCGTGGCGAACGCCGCACTTCGATCCACCGTACGTTTGGCGGGCCGTCACCAGCAGGATCGAGCGCCAACCTGAGCGTTGCCGCCCCCGCGGCCAGCCGCCGGGATACGCCGCGGAGCTCTGCCAGGATTCGCGCGACATTCTCGTCCTCCACGGCGTCTCCCTCGTGGCGCCGCTCGATCAGGTCCAGCGCCGCGTCGACTGCATCGACGTCCCGCAGCAGATCGTCCAGCGCGACCGCGAGACCGCCGGCCCATGCCGGGTGATCGGCGAATTCCGCGGTGAGCCGGAGCTGCCGGTCGCTCGATGACACGAGAATCGTGGCGAGCATGTCGAATACCAGCTCTCCGCGCTCGCGGGCAGCCGCGACGGCCGGCGTCACGGTGGTGCGGAGCAATTCCAGCGTCGCGGCGCCAAGCAGGCCATCGGCCGATCCGAGCGCCTGGGCGAGCCGCGCGAGCAACCCCTTTCCTCCGCGCCGGTCCAGGCGTGCGAACAGCCGCTGCCAGCCGCGGCGTGTGACTGTGCTCCCGAGGTGCGCGGCCGCCGCCTCTTCGAGGTGATGCCCTTCGTCCACCACGAGCCGCGAATATGGGGGCAGTACGGCCACGTCGTGCCAGTTCTGCTGGACGCGCCGCACCGCGAGATCGGACATCAGCAGATGGTGGTTGACGACGACGATCGCGGCCTGCGCGGCGGCGCGGCGCGCCCGGAACACAAAACACACATCGTAGTGCGGGCACTGCTGTCGCTGGCAGAGATCCGGCTCCGCGGCCACTTCATCCCAGACCTCTGGCCGCGGTTGCGGCGCACCGGCGTCGCCCAGCGAGCCGTCGCCCGTGTCGCGGGCCCACGCGGCGACCGTCGCCAGGTCGCGCTCCTCCGCAGCATCGAAGAGCGTCCCGCCCGCCGAGCGGGCCTGTTCCAGGCGCGCCAGACAGAGATAGTTGCGCCATCCTTTGAGGAGCGCGAAGCGGACCGGCTGGTCGGTCAGCGCGGCAGCCAGCAGCGGGAGATCCTTGCCGACTAGCTGCTCCTGGAGATTGATGGTGTTGGTCGAGACGACAGTCCGGTCGCCGTGGGCTGCCGCCCATCGCAGCGCCGGGACCAGGTAGGCCAGCGACTTGCCGACGCCGGTGCCCGCTTCGAACAACCCGACGCCGCCCGTCCGGTACAACTCCGCGACCGCCGCCGCCATGTCGCGCTGGCTCGCGCGGTCCTCGTACGGCATTTCGGCGGCACCGGACAGCACCGCAGCCACGGGACCGGACGGACCCAGGTCGTCGGCGACCGACGCGGGCGTCGCGCGCGATGCGTCGAGCTGTCCTCTCGCACCGGATTCGTCCTCGTCATCCGCCAAGCCGACCCGCAGGGGAGCCGGCCGGCGATCGTTCGCCGGGTCCTCGCCGGGCGGGAAGGCGATCACGTCTTGGCGATCACGTCTTGAGTGGCTTCTTCTTCGCGGCCGGGAAAAGCACGTTGTTCAGGATCAGCCGGTAGCCCGGCGAGTTCGGGTGCAACCCCAGGTCCGTCGACGGGTTGCCCACCGCGTGTTGCGGATCTTCGGGGTCGTGTCCGCCGAAGAACGTCCATGAGCCCTTGCCGTAGTCGCCATGGATGTATTTCACCCAGGGCGCTCCTTCCTCGAACGCCAGTACGACATCGGTGGGCTTGAGCGTCGCCTTGGTGAAACTCGTCGTGACGCCATAGAAGTCCGGGATCGCCGTCCGATGGTCCTGCACGAGCATCGTCGCCACGGGATCGAACTTGGCGGAGAACGCGAAGAGTGTGAAGACCCCGAGGGGCTGCTTGCGTGACGGCACGTTGACCTGATGGCCGTCGATGTCGCTCATCGAATTGATGCTGGGTGACGTCTCGAGCTTCGCGCCACGGAACGCCAGCGTGCGCGACCAGTCCAGCTTCGCATCGGCCCCAGGGTCCATGGGCGTGCCGTCGGAGAAAACACCGGCGATGTCGACGTCCCGGGCTGCGATCGCGAGATCGAGCGTCTCCGTCGCCCCGCACATGGCGAAGAGTAGTCCGCCCCGCTCGACGAACGCGCGGATGCCTTCGGCCACCGCCTTCTTGAGCGCCGGCACGTTCGTGAGACCGTGCCGCTGGGCCGTGGCCATGTCGCGCTGGACCTCCTCGATGAACCACGGTGCGCCGCGGTAGCTCAGGTACAGTTTGTTGAACTGCCCCGTGAAGTCTTCGTGGTGGAGGTGCACCCAGTCGTACTTGGCGAGATCGCCCGCCAGGACTTCGTCGTCCCAGACCTGCGTGAACGGAATCCCCGCGTATCGCAGGGCAAGCGTCACCGCGTCGTCCCACGGCGGCGACGTCGGCGGCTTGTAGATCGCGACGGTCGGCGCCTTTTCCAGCGGCACGGAATCCATATTCGCGCCGGCGATTTCGGCCCGGATCGCCGCGACGGCGCCGTCATCGAGCGCCGTGGTCGTGATCCCATCGAGCGCGGCTCGCCGGGCGAGGTCCGGCAGGCCCGGGAGCAGGAACGATCCGCCCCGATAGTTGAGGAGCCACTCGCCCCGGAGGCCGTCGCGCAACGCGTTGTACGTCAGACCGTAGGCCTTGAGGTGATTCTGCTGGTTGTCGTCCATGGGGACGAGCAGATGATCCGGATCCGCCCACACGATCCGGCGGCGGCCTCCGAGCCCGGCGGCGGCAAGTGCACCCGCCGCGCCGACAACGAATTCCCGCCGCGTGACCAGACTGGTGCTCTGCGAGCCTGTCACGCTGTTGCTTTCACCGCATCCAGCTCCTGGCGAGCGAGCGGAACGAGCGCGCTCTCCGGATACGTCAGGATGAGGTGCTCCCAGCGCGCCACGGCACCCGCCGGATCGGCCGTCCGCTTGAGTGCCCGGCCCCACTCGAGATCTGCCTCCGGCGCCTCGGGTGCATCGGCGTACTGCTCGATGACTTTTCGCCAGAGCGGGATCGCGAGTTCGTCGTGGTGTTGCTCGGCATGGAGACGCGCCGCCGTGGCGAGGAGGAGCGGTGCGGCGTCCCGTACGACCGAGCTGGCCGCAACGAAACGGTCGGCCGCCATCGCCGTATCCCCGCGCGCGAGCAGGACGAAGGCTTCGCCAACCGATGGAGCGCTGTCCGTCCGCGTACGCGCCAGCAGCGCCAACGCGGTGAGCGCGTCGCCCGAGAGTCCGGAGGTCCGGCGGAGTGCGCCACGCGCGTTCTTGAGATCTCCGGCGTAGAGCGCGAGCCACCCCGTGATGGTGCTGTCATTCATCAGCCCGAAGCGTGTCGCTGCCGACCGGGCTCCCGCGATGTCGCCCACGCGCGCGTAGCCCCACGTGATGTCGCGAGCGAGGGGCGTCCGCAACTCCTCTCCCCCGCGGCCGGCGTAGCGCCTGAGGTACTGTTCGGCCTCGCTCATTCGCCCGAGGCGCACCAGCGCCCGCACGTGCACGGGCACGAGCGCCACCGCCAGCGCGGCGGTGTCGGCGGGAGGCGCGGCCGCCATCACGCGATCGAGCAGCGTCAGCGCCATTGCCGCATCGCCGGATGCCAGCGCCGCCTCCGCGGCCCGGGCTGCCAGATCCCCTGACGGGCGGACGGCGAGGGCCGCGAGATACGCGTCGCGCGCAACGGCCGGCGAGCCGGCCGCGGATGCGGCATCGGCAAAATCGGTCCACACATCGGCGACCGAGTCGGAGGCCGGCAGCGCACGAATCGCATCCCATCCGAGGCTCGGTGAACCCCACGAGATCTCGAGCTGCGCGAGTGCCCGGCGGCCCCCGATGCTCGCCGGCGGTGCAAGCAATAGGCGGCGGACCACGCCGCGGCTGTCGTTCGACACCGCGCGCAGCGTATAGGCAGCCGCACCGGCGAGGTTGGGTGTCTGGTCGAGCACGTGCCGCCAGGCACGTGCCGACGCCTCCCAGGCGCCCGACTCGGCCGCGACGTACGCCGAATCCAGCACATCGCTCTGCGCTCGGGGCGCGCCGGTCGTCTGGGCCAGGAGGCCGGCACTCATTACAGGCACGAGGCACACGGAAATCACGGCCCGCGGCACGACATGCCGCCCCACGTTACGGAGACTGCGCATTGATTCGTTTGAAATACTCGAGCACCAGTTGCCGCTCGTCTGCCGAGAGGCCCCGAAGCTCCGACCACGAGGGGGCCTGGAAACGTGTCGCTGCCTGCCCTTGCACGGGACCGGAGGGCGGCGTGTACTGCTCACGCCCGGTCGCCGCCTGCGCGACCCGCTTGCCGGTGCTATCCCGCTCGTCCTGCTCGAGCGTGTGGCCGGCATCGAGGAGCCGGTGATACAGCCGCTGCTGGCGAATCAGCGTCTGCTGATCGAGTCCCGAGCGCGCGAGCGCATCCGCGATCTGATGCGCCTCGCTCGCGAGACCGTCCGCACGGCCGGTTTGATCGTCATCGCCAAGCCGGTCGAGAGACTCCGCGAGTTTGCGCTGCGCTTCGGCCAACGCTTGTGCGCTCTGGCTGCCTGGCGACCCCTGAGAGTTCGCCGACGGATTGAGCGCCAGTCCCTGGGCCTGGGCGTTGAGCGACCCCTGAGCCTTCGCGAGCTGCTGCATCTCCTGCAGCATCTCGCTGAGTCCCGAGGCCGAGGAGGCCGACGACGCCCGTTCACGGTCGCGCACCAAGGCGGCGGCCGCCTGATTCAGGGCGTCGGCCGCTCCGCGCATGGAACTGGCGGTTTGCTGGGACCCCGCGGAGCCGGGCTGTGTCTGCTCGGCATCGCGTGTCGCGGCCTGGACCTGGCTCCGGGCCTGCGCCACGGCGCGCTGCGAGTTGCCGGAGACGAGCGCGCTCTGCTGGCCTGCCCGCTGGAGACGTTCGCTGGCGCGTTGCGTGCCCTGCTCCACCGCACTCTGTTCCGCCTGCAGCGCGGACTTGTCGTCGCCCTGCTGCGCGCGCTGGGCGAGGTCGTTCTCCTGGCGCCCAAGCTGCAGGGTCTCCTGTATCGTGCGATCGAGCTCGGAGGTCAGCGCCGACTTCCATTCATTGATCTGCGCCTGGCGAGCGTCGCTCAAGCCTTGTGCCGCCTGATCCATCTGCGAGGACGCCTTGCTCGCATCGCGTCCAGCCATGGCCTGCGCGGACGTATCCACGTGGTCGCGCGCGGCACCCACGCGCTGCGCGCCGGTCTGCGCCTTGTCGGCGGAGAGCCGCTTGGCCAGATCGTCGATGTCCCGCGAGAGTGAGCGCGACCGCTCGGCGAGTTGATCCGGCGACTGCTGCGCCGCACCCTGCTGAGACTGTGCGGACTGCTGGCCCTCGTGTTGTGACGACTGCGGCGACGGTTGCTGAGACGCTGATTGTGAGGCCTGCTGGGAGGCCTGCTGGGACGCCTGCTGTGACGCCTGCTGTGACGCCTGCTGGGAAGCGGCGGACTGCGACTCGGATGACTGGGCGTTCATCGCCTGCTGCTGCGACGGATCGCGCGTCTGCCCGCGCGGTCCTGAGCCCGCGCTGTCCGGCCGCCCGGATGTCGCGCGCGCCTGGGCGCTGTCGGGGATGCCCTTGGCCGCCATCTCCCGCTGGGCGGCGGGCGGCGTTCCCCGCGGTGACGGCGGAGATCCGTTCGCCCGGGCACGTTCCTGTTTCGCGATATCGCGAGCTTCGTCGCGCAGCGTCTGCATCGAGCCTTCGAGCGCCGCGCGCTTGAGCACATCGAGACTGCGGTCCAACTGGTCGCGCAGGCGCTGTTGTTGCTGCGCGAGATCCGCGAGCGACTGGCGGGTGTCGCCGCCCCGGAGCGAGTCTGCGCTCTGATCGAGCTTGCTGAGCTGATCCCGCATCTCCGGCGTCAACGCGTCGCGAAGCAACTGCTGGGCTTCATGCAGCCGTGACGCGAGCCCGCTATCCAGGGCGCCTGCTTGCTTGAGCTGGCGCTCCATCTGCTGCGCCTGCCGCTGCAGTTGGTCGACGCGTGCTGCCAGTTCGCGCTGCTCTTTCGCCAGGGCCTTGGCCCGCTCGGCAGCCTCGTATGACAGGGACGACCGGCTCGATGATCCGCTGGAAGCACCGGACGCCGACCCGGTCCTCGCACCGCGGGCCCGGGCCGCTTCCTCGGTCCGGCGCTGAAGATCGCGTTCCGCCGTAATGGTCGCCGTCGCGTTGGCGACTGCGGAATCGGCCGTCTCACGCGCCAGCAGGCGCTGGTCGGACAGCGACGGTATGTGGAGCACGAGCACCCGGCTCTCGGTGGACTGATGCCACGGCGATCCGTCAGTGGCTCGCGCCACGATGCGCAACGCGTCGCCCGGCTGGAGCGCGCGCGACGCGAGATCGAGAACCGAGACACCGGTCCATTGCGGGGCGACGGTATCGGTGACGACTTGAAAGACATCGGGCAGCACCGCCCCGGTCGCCGTGGTGCGCCAGGTGCGCAGCACGACTGACGCGAGCGCGTGATCATCCGACGCGCTGATCGAGAGCGGGATCCGGTCGCCGGGGGTGACGATGCTGTCGCGAGCCGGGCTCAGGATTTCGACGTGCGGCGCCGAGTCCGGAATCACGTCCACCTGGAGCGGATCGGGAAGATCCGCGATCGGGGCCGTCGCCGACGCGGCGAGCCACGACCATTCGCCCGGAGTCTCGGCTACGAGGTGCCCGCTGAACTGCCGTCCGTCCGGCTGGAGCCGCGTGGTGTCGGTGCCTCGCACCAGCGCCACCGCGCCGAGCGTCGTGGAGGCGCGTCCGGCGATATCGATGCGGGTGCCGCGTGGAACCCGTGCCACTTCGCCCGCCGGAAGCGCTTCTTCGCTCCGGTGCAGGTAGGCCGGGTAGACGGCTCGCAACGCCACACCGCCGACGAACGGGCGGTCGCTCGCGCGGATGATCGCGGTATCGCTGACGGACCGCCCGTCCGTCGCGACGATCGCCACTTCGGCTGCCACGGGTGCGGTGGCCAGCCGCACGGCGCCACCGGCCGCCGGATACCATCCCCCGCTCCATCCGGAGCCCGTGGCACGCATGTAGACGGCGATGCGCTGCCGGCCCGGCGCAGCGATGCGAATGCGCGCTTCGCGACCGCGCGGCACATCGGCCGGCGCCTCGATGCGCAGCGCGGGCAGTAGCGTGCCGTGCCACGCGCGCACGGGGTGCACCACGGCGCTCCATCCATCGGGCGCCGCGATCGCGGCCGCCCCGAGTGTGGCCGCGGCCATCACCGCGACGCCCGAAGCAGCGGCAGCCCGGCGGACGGCACCACGCCGAAGCGTGGGCACGAGCGAGGCGCGTTTGGACTGGCCTGCCGCCAGGCGGGCCGCGATGACGCGCGCGCCCCGGCGGCCCAACGCGCCGGCGTCACCTACTTCGAGCGCACCCCGCAACGAACCCGACCGCAGCCGGCGCTCATGCTCGATCGCAGTGGCAATGCGCGCGGTCGCGGTGTCGCGGCGCAACTGGCGGAGCGTCATCCAGGCGAGGCCCGCGAGCGCCGCGGCCGCCACGCCCCAGGCGAGAAATGGTAGCAGGGCTGGGAGCGCCATCCACCGGCCGCCGCCGAGCGCGAGCGCTCCAAGCGCCAGCACGACCGCGACGGCGGCGGCGGCGATCGCGCCGCCCCGAATCGCTACCACGCGACCCATGCGAGATCGCTCGCGGGCCACCAATTCGATGACCGTCACTAGGACAAGGATAACCTCGGTGCGAGGCGCGACCGGATCCCCATCTGGATCCGGATCCGGCGTCCGACGCTACGCGCTCGGGCGGCTGGTGACCGCGTACACGAACAGGTTGACGCCCATCCGGAGCGCCTGCTCATGCAGGGCGGGCGGATCGTCGTAGGTCCCGACATCCTCCCAGCCGTTTCCCAGATCTGAGGAAAACGTGTAGTACACGGCGAGCCGGTTGCCAAGGAAAATGCCGAACCCGCGCGCGGGTTTGCCGTCGTGCTCGTGGATCTTGGGCACGCCCTTTGGGAAGTCATACACGAGATGGTAGATCGGATGCGACAGCGGGACGTCGACCAGCGGCCGGTCGGGGTAGACGCGCGCGATCTCGCGGCGGAAGCTCTCATCGAGTCCGTAGTTGTCGTCCACGTGCAGGAATCCGCCGCGGGCCAGGTACTCGCGCAACCGGATAATTTCGGCGTCACTGAAGTGGATGTTGCCGTGTCCGGTGACGTGGAGGAACGGGTAGTCCCACAAGCGGTCATCCATCAGTGTCGTCCGCGCTTCGGTTCGCTCGACCTTGAGGGTCGTCCGCTCCGCGATCGCGGCCAGCAGGTTGGGAAGGCTGGATGGGTTGGCGTACCAGTCACCGCCGCCATCGTACTGCAGCCGCGCGATCGTCATGCGCGTCGCGGCGGCCGCGGCTTCGGATTCGACACCGTGCCGGGCGGCGAGCGTTGCAGGCAACGCGTGCCGCGCCGGCACACTTGGCCCCGCGTCCGGCCGCAACCATCCCGCGACGGCGACCACAGCCGCCGCGAGCGACGTGAGCCTCACCATCTCCAGTCTCCGTTCCGCGTCCTCATCACGGGTCCTCACTTTCTGGACTGATCTCGTGCGCAAGCCGGTACGCGACGTTCCGGGCGACGCCGTCCTGGGCGACGAGCGCGGCGACGATTTGGCGACGGGTCATACCGGCGTCGCGTAACACCCGCGCCCGATCGCGGGCAGCGGCGGGATCCGCCGCCGCGGGCGTACCCTCGCCGATGACGATCACGACTTCTCCCCGGACGGGAGACTCTGCGTAATACGCGGCGAGTTCGTCCACTGTTCCGCGGCGAAACTCTTCGAATCGTTTGGTGAGCTCGCGGGCCACCGCGGCGGACCGGCCGCCGAGTCCGGCGCCGGCGAGATCCGCGAGCGTTGCCGCGAGCCGGACCGGTGCCTCATACAGCACCGACACATGGCCAAGCGCGGCGATCTCCGCGAGCGCGGCCTGACGGGCGGTCCCGCGCCGCGGCAGGAACCCGAAAAAGGTGAACCGGTCGATCGGCAGGCCGGCACCGGCGAGTGCGGCCAGCAGGGCCGAGGCACCGGGGACCGGTACGACCGGGATCCCGGCATCGATCGCCGCGCGCACCAGGCGCGCCCCTGGATCCGACAGCAGCGGCGTCCCGGCGTCCGTGATGAGCGCGAGGTCCTGCCCTTCCGCGAGCCGCGCAACCAGCCGCGGCGCGGAGCGCGCTTCGTTGTGCTCGTGGAGCGCGGCGGTGGGGGTCCGGATCTCGTACCGGGAGAACAGGGTGCGGGCGTGCCGCGTGTCCTCTGCCAGAACCAGCGGCACCGCCCGCAAGATTTCGATAGCCCGAACGGTCAGGTCACCGAGATTTCCGATCGGAGTGCTGACGACGTAGAGCGTGCCGGCACTCACCGTTCACTTAGGCCGCGTGTTTCTCGAACTTCTGCTCGAGTTGTGCCCGCGGCACGGCACCGATCACCTGATCGATCAGCTTCCCATCCTTGAAGAACAGGATGGTCGGGATCGACCGGACGTTGAACCGCATCGCGGTCTGCTGGTTGGAATCGACATCGAGCTTGGCCACCTTCGCCTTCCCCTCGTATTTGACCGCGAGCTGGTCGAGCACCGGTGCGATCATCCGGCAGGGGCCGCACCAGGTGGCCCAGAAATCGACGACCGCCAGGCCTGGATGCTTTTCGATCTCTGTCTCGAAGTCGGTGTCCGACACCGGCACTGCGTGCGACATTATCATCTACCTCCGTGCAGGCGCGACTCGCGCGCCGCTGTTACCCCGTTTGATTCGGCCGCGCGATCCCTCGCAGGACCGCGGCGGACTGCACTCAATCGACGACTCTATGACCCCGCCCACCACTTCGGCCAGCCCGTCGCCCCGCGTTTCGCACATCGGGATCGCGGTCCAGTCGCTCGATGGGGCTCTGCCATTCTACCGCGACGTCCTCGGCCTCCCCGTTGTTCCCATCGATGACGCCGATGGGGCCCGGATAGCCGCGGTCGCAGCGGGTGACGCACTCATCGAACTCCTCGAGCCCGCCATGCCGGGCAGCCCGATCGACAAGTTCATCGCGCGGCGCGGCCCGGGCATACACCATGTCTGCTTCGCAACGCCCGATCTGGATGCCGCGCTCGAACGGTGCCGGGCAGCCGGTATCCGGCTCATCGACGAGGTGCCACGCGTGGGGGCCGAGGGAAAGCGGATTGCATTCGTGCACCCCAGCTCCACCGGCGGCGCGCTCGTCGAACTGACAGAGATGTAATCCGTGGAGGCGCGATGGAGTTCCGCCGCGGCTACGGCGCGCTGCGGAGCTGCTGGCCGGCTTCCGCCGTGCAGGAATGCACGCCCTTGAGATCGATTTCCTTGACGTACCAGCGCGACGACCCGTCGGACTGCGTCGTGAACGCTGTCGACCGCGTCACCGGCCCGCGGAACAACACGAAGTGGACCAGATGATCGCCTCCGAGCCCCGGCGACTCATCGGCGAAATGGGCCGAGTCGTTGGCCAGGCACTGCGTCATGATGACTTCGCGCTTCTCGAGTTGTTCCCGCTGGATGTTGTCGCGTGCGGGTCCCGACTTGGTCCCCCAGACCATCGACATGGCCTGGAGATCCTGTGCCCGGACTGCCGCCAGGAATCGCTCGACGGCGGCACGCGGAGTCGGAGCGCCCGGCTCGGCGTTCGCACCCGCCGCGCCGTTCCCGGAGGAGGCGGACTTGCAGGCCGCCGCAGCGGCCAGCGCCATGATGGCGCCCACTATTCTTCTGTACGGCACGCTGAGTCCACTCCTGAGGATGTGACTGCGCGAAGGTAGCAGAGAGAGAATATGCCAGCAACCCGATCCCCCGGCGGCACGGGTGCGGCGACTCCGCACCAGCGGCTGTACATCAACGTCGATCATGTGGCCACGATCCGCCAGGCGCGCAAGACTGACGAGCCGGACCCCGTCGCGGCAGCGGTGGTGTGCGAGGCGGCCGGCGCGGACGGCATCACCGCGCATCTCCGGGAAGACCGCCGTCATATGCAGGACGCCGACATCGAGCGGCTCGTGGGCGTAGTGCGGACGGTCTTCAACCTCGAGATGGCCGCGACGGGCGAGATGACCGGGATCGCCGAGCGGCTCCGTCCCTTCCAGGTCACACTCGTGCCGGAGCGGCGCGAGGAGGTGACTACGGAGGGAGGACTCGATGTGGTGGCCGCCGCCAGCCGGCTCGAGCCCGTCGTGCGGCGTCTCGGCGCAGCGGGCATTCGCGTCAGCGTGTTCATCGATCCGGATATCGCGGCGGTCGAGGCGTCTCACCAGCTCGGTGTCCAGGCGATCGAATTGCATACCGGACGCTACGCGCATGCCGCGGCTGCCGGATCTATCGGCGGCGCCTCCGGCGCCAGCGCGGAGGCCCGATTGCTGGCCGATGCGGCGCGGCTCGGACACCGTCTCGGTCTCGGGGTCCACGCGGGGCACGGACTGACGATCCGCAACGTCGCCCCCGTGGCGGCGATCCCGGAAATCGAAGAGCTTAATATCGGCCACTCGATCGTCAGCCGGGCGGTCTTCGTGGGACTGGCGGCCGCGGTTCAGGAGATGCGGGTGGCGATGGACACCGCCCGTTCGTCACATTATGTCGAGACCGAACACAGACGCATCTAGCGCGGTGGCGCGCGGCGCTCGTCCGGGCCGGCCCGTGGCGCGCGACCGGCGACCAGCGGGGCACGAATGGCGATGTCGAACGATCCCCTGAACTTCTTCGTCCTCGAGGCCGGCGAGTGCCTCGAACACCTGGACGCCGTGCTGGCAGGCGCCGGGCCGAACGGCCCTGACGCCGCGGAGTTCGTGCGGTATGCGCGCACCCTTCGGGGTGCGGCGATCATGCACAAGCTGACGGGCATGGCCGACCTGGCGCATGCGGCCGAACGGGCCGGGCGGGCTCTCCGGGACGGCACGGCGAAGTGGACCCCCGCCCTGGCGGCCGGGCTCGTCGCGGCCGTCGACGACCTCAAGATTCTGCTCCACAACCTGCGGATTTGGGGACCCAACGAGGAGGCACGGGCCACTCGGCGGCTTGCCGACCTCGCGCGGCTGGTGCCCGGGGCAGCGGCCAGCGAGGCCCGGTACGTTGACGCAGGCGCCGAATCGTTTCTGGCCGGCGAGATGGCCGAGACGGCCGTGGCCCTGGAGTCGCTGGCCCGGCCCGGTGCCGGCTCGCGCGAGCCCGCGCTGCAGGCGGCACTCGGGCGGGTCCGCACACTCCGGGGTTTCGCCGCGATTCACGACGTGCCGCCGGTTCCAGAGGCGCTCGACGCCGCCGAGCGGATCGCGCGGACCCTCGCGCTGACGCGGAGCATGCCGGCGCCGGCCCAGACGGCGTTGTTCGCGACCGTGGCGGCCCTCCTGCGCCGCGTGGGGAACGACCTGCGTGCCGGGACCCGCCCGCCCGCTGGAACGCCAGAGGAGCGCCGGTTCCGCGATGCCGCCGACACGCTGGCAGCGACAGCCAGCGACGCGGATCGCATCGTCCCCATCGATCAGTTGTTCTACGAGGATGGCAGCGCCAGCGTGATCACGCCCGCGACCCGCCCGCCGACGACCCGCGCGGAACGGTTCCGCCTCGAGGTGGTGAGCCTGGCCGAGCATCTGCGGGCGCTCGTCCGGGAAGCCCAGGCTGGCGAGCCCGGCCCGATCCCGGACCGTATCACCGCCGAGTTGCGCCGTGCTCTCCGCGACGTGCACCGCGCAGCGGACAGTTACGGCGAGCGGGACATCGCGAGTGTCCTCACGACGTTCACGGACGAGATCCCCGTCTTCGATTTCCTCGCGCTGCACGCACTCGACGAGTTGGGTGCGTTGCTCGCGGACCCGGCGGCGCCGGCCCGCGACCTTGCGGGCCGCATGGCGGAGTTGGCCCGCGGCCGCACGCTGGATTCCGGGATCGCGCAGGGCCTTGGCACTTCGTCGGCGGCGGGGCGTGCGCCAGGCGCGCCACGCCCGACACCGCGCGGCGTGCAGCAGGTCGCGGGTCCGACGCCCCCGCCTGCCCCGCGCGCGCGGCCATCGCAGCCCGGAATGGCCCCTGGTGCCCCACCAGTCGCACCACCGGTTGCACCAGCAGTCGCGCGGCCAAGCACGGCGATACCCAGCGCACCTGCCGCGGCCGCTCCGGCGTCCGCGCCGTGGGGTCCGGGCAGTAATCGCCCGGCGCCGCGCCGCCTGTCCGGCGAGCGAGCGCGGACCCCGACTGGACGGGCGCTGCAGGCTCTCCTGGCCGATGGCATAGCGGGGATCTCGCCGATCGCGGATATGACGCTCATTGATGATGCCTACGTGCCGGGGCCGGTTGCCCCGCCATCGGCACCCGCATTTGGCGCCGCGCCGCGTCCACAGCCGGCGATGGCGCCTCCCGCTCCCGCACCTGTGGTCCCGGGTGCATCGCCGGTTCCAATCGAAGCATTGCTCTATCGCGGAGAGTCCGCCCTCGCACGCGCGCGGGCGCTGAGCGACGTGCTGCGCGGCAGTCCCGTGCCCACACCGGATGCGCTGGCGGAGTTGTACGACCTGCTCGATCTGTCCGCGTCCGCGTAACCCCGTTGAGACCAATGTGCCGCTAGAGCGCCGATGAAGATCGATTGGCGCGGTGCGTTGGGCATCGTGCTGAGCATCGCCCTGCTGTATTGGGCGTTCTCCGGGATAGCCTTTGGGGAAGTGTGGAGCACGCTGCGGGGATCGAACCTCCTGCTGTGGGCCGCGTCATCGGCGACGGCAACCGCGGTGTTCCCGTTGCGAGCGAGGCGTTGGAAGCCGATCCTCGACCCCATCGCGCCCGATCTTCCCTTCGGCGTGCTGTGGCGCCCCACCGCCATCGGATTCATGATCACGAACGTGGTGCCCGCGCGTGCCGGAGAGCTGGCGCGTGCGTACGCGCTCACGCGGGAGACGCCGAAGGTGTCCTTCGCGGCGGCGATCGCTTCCATCGCGGTCGACCGGCTCTTCGACGGGCTGGTGGTGCTCAGCCTCATTCTCGTCGCGATGCTGTCGCCCGCGTTTCCCGCCGGCGTGCATCTGGGTGGCCAGTCAGCAACCCGATGGGCCACGGTGGGAGTGCTCGTCATGCTCGCGCTGATGGGCGCGCTCTACACCATCGTGTTCTTTCCCTCCTGGCTGATCCGGGCGTACGAGCTGCTCGCCCGGCGGGTGGCCCCGCGGCTCGAAGCACGGGGCCGAGTGGCGCTCGAAGCGTTCGCCGCAGGACTCAGTGTGCTCCGCAGCCCCCGGCGGTTCGTGGCGATCCTCGGGTGGGCCATCGCCTTCTGGCTGACCAACGCACTCTCGTTCTGGTTTGGATTCAAAGCGGTCGGGATCAGCGCGCCGTTCACGGCCGCCCTCTTCCTCCAGGGCATCATTGCCCTTGGCGTCGCCGTCCCATCGTCGCCTGGATTCTTCGGCGTGTTCGAGACGTTCGGCATCCTGGGGCTGAGCGTGTACGGTGTCGGCCGGACCGAGGCCGTGAGTTGGGCGATCGGGCAGCATGTGCTGTCGTTCATCCCGATCACCTTGATCGGGGCATGGTATTTCGTCCGCCTCGGACTGCATCTGCAGGACATCAAGCGCGCGGAGTCCGCGGACGAGGAGGCCGCCGGGACGGAGGCCGCCGGGACGGAGGCCGCCGGCACGGATGCTGCCGGCCCGCCGCCGCGCAAGGAGACGACGCGGGCGTGATTAGCCGGGCTGCATCGCTCCAGGCCCAGGCCAAAGTCAATCTCTTTTTGCACGTCGGCGATCGCGAGCCATCCGGCTACCATCGGATCGAGACGCTGTTCTGCCGGCTCGACCTCGCCGACAAGGTCATCGTGCGGGTCCCCGGCCCGGGCAAGGGATCCGCGCGCGCGCTCGACAGCACGGGTGATGATACCGGGCCGCCGGACGAGAATCTCGCGTATCGTGCCGCCGTGCTGTACACGGAACGGCGGGGCTGGCCCTCCGGATTCGCCATCGAGATCACGAAGCGCATCCCCGTCGGCGGCGGTCTGGGCGGCGGCAGCGCCGACGCCGGCGCCGTGCTCCGTGTCCTTCGCGCCCTCGACCCTGAGCCGCCACCCGCCGCGACGCTGCTCCTCTGGGCCGCGCAGCTTGGCGCCGATGTCCCGTTCATGACGATGGAATCGCCGCTCGCGCTTGGGTCGGGGCACGGGGAAATCCTGGTGCCGCTCCCGGCTTTGCCGCCTCGCGGCGTAGCGCTCTACCTCCCCGGCCATCGGATCTCTACTCGTGATGCGTACGGGTGGCTGGACGAGGCGCGGGCGGCACCACATCCATTGCCTCCGCACGATGCGCCCGCGGCGTCCGGTCGTCGCGCGGTCGATCCCGCCGGCTTGAACGACTGGGACCGCGTGGCGCCACTCATGACGAACGATTTCGAGAGCGTGGTGGGCCAGCGCTACGCCGACATCGCGGCCATGGTGTCGCGCCTGCGCGCCGCGCCGAACGTGATTGCGGCCGTGATGAGCGGCTCAGGATCGACGGTCTACGGCGTGATGAGCGCGCTGGCGGCGCCGCACGGGCCGATCCTGGCACCTGCCAGCGGCAGGATGATGATGACGTCGACCGCGCAACACGTTGTCGGCGTGCGCCCAATCGGCTAGCTTAGGCGCGCCGGAGCCCGGCGACGACACCCGGTGATGACACCCGGTGATGACACCCGGCACCGCGCGGCATGCGGAGTGGCGCGCACTGCCCCTTCGTCCAATGGCAGGACACGAGACTTTGGATCTTGGAATGGTGGTTCGAATCCACCAGGGGCAATCGCCAGCCATCAGGAGACGCGCTCGCGCAGCCGGCGGCCGGTAATGGTCTTCACGGGCCACGACAGAGAGTCACGCGATCTGCCCTTCGTGATTCACCCCTCGTGATGCACTGGTACCGGGAAGAAGGATCCCCGCCGCTCGGGCCGCTCCGCGCGGACGGGCGCATGGTGCCGCCACGCGGGTCGGCGAAGGCCGACGATCCGCAGTAAATTGGCGAGGCTGAGGAGCCGCATCTGCTTCCTGCGACGGCGAGACCAGAACACCCGGGGCAACGACCTATGGAATCGATCGCCATACCGAAGCAGGGGTTCAAGTTGTTGGCGGGAACCGCCAACCGGCCCCTCGCCGAGGAGATCGCGAAATGGCTGGGCGTCGAGTTGTGCAAGCTGACGACCTCTCGTTTCGCGGACGGCGAGATTTTTGTCCGGATCGATGAGAACATTCGCGGCTCGGACCTGTTCATCGTACAGCCGACGAACGCTCCCGCCGACAACATCATCGAGTTGCTGCTCCTGATCGACGCGGCCCGGCGGGCATCGGCGGCGCGGATCACCTGCGTGCTGCCGTACTACGGCTACTCCCGGCAGGACCGCAAGGATCAGCCGCGCGTCGCGATCGGCGCGAAGCTGGTCGCCAATCTGATCGAGGTCGCGGGCGCCGATCGGGTGCTCGGCATCGATTTCCACCAGCACCAGTTGCAGGGATTCTTCGATGTCCCGGTCGATCACCTCTACGCGGCGCCGGTGTTCGTGTCGCACTACCGGAAGAAGCAGCTCAAGGACCTCGTGATCATCGCCCCCGATGTCGGCGCGGCCAAGATGGCGCGCGGGTTCGCGAAGCGGCTCGATGGATCCTTCGCGATCATCGACAAGCGGCGGCCGCGCGCCAATGTCGCGGAAGTCGTCAACGTGGTCGGCGAGGTCGCCGGACGCGATTGTCTGATCGTGGATGACATGATCGACACCGCCGGGACCGTGACCGAGGCGGCCGGCGCGCTGAAACGGCTGGGCGCCCAGCAGATCTTCGTCTGCGCCACCCACGCGCTGCTGTCGGGGCCCGCGGCGGAGCGTCTCGCCAATGCTCCGATTGCGGAGGTCACGGTCACCGACACCATCTCGATTCTCCCCGAGCATCGGTTCCCGCACCTGCGCGTGCTCTCGGTCGGCGAGCTGCTGTCCAAGGCGATCCGCTACACGCACAGCGAGCAGTCGGTCAGCTCGCTGTTCGAATAGCGCCGGGCGAGCACGCGGAGGGCCCGGCCGTCAGCGCCCGGGCCGTCCTTGGGGTACAGCCCGGCTACTCGACGAGCGCCTGATCCGCTATATTGAAGGGCTGTAGCGAGATTCCCGGCGCCGCCGCGCACGCTCGCGCTCCGGTGTCCCGATCCGAACATTGAGTCTTCACCATGCCATCAGCACAACTCGCCGCGACGACGCGGTCCACGACCGGTAAGGGCGCCGCCCGTACCATGCGCCGTTCAGGCCGCGTTCCTGGCATCGTCTACGGCCATGCGCGGGCGCCACAGTCCCTGGCGCTGGACAAGCACGAACTGGACCGGCTCCTGGAACACATCTCGGCCGAGAACACCGTGGTGGAGCTGGTCGTGGACGGGAAGTCGTCCCGGACGCTGATCCGCGAGATCCAGCGCCACCCGTTCCGCCGGCAGATCCTGCATGTGGATTTCCAGGAGCTCGTCGCGGGCGAGAAGGTGACAGTTCGTATCCCGATCGTGCTCGTGGGGACGGCGGCGGGCGTCCGGGTCGATGGCGGCGTGCTCGATCAGACGCTGCGCGACCTCGAGATCGAGGTGGATCCAGCCAACATCCCGAACCACATCGATGTGGACATCAACGACGTGCTGATCGGGCAGTCGATCCACGTCCGGGACCTCGTCCTGCCGCCCGGCGTCGAGTCGCTCACCGACATGGACACGACGGTGTGCGTCTGCGCCGCACCACGCGCGGTGATCGAGACGGTCGTGGAGCCGGTGGCGGAAGCAGGCGCCGAGCCGGCGGCCGAGCCCGAGGTGATCCGCAAGGCCAAGACGGACGAGGAGACCGAGGAGGAGAGCAAGTAGGCGCCGCGGCCCGCGGACGGCAGCGTATGCCCCCGCGGGCCCGTGCAGCGCTCGTCCGGACGTGTCGTGAAAGTCATCCTTGGACTCGGCAATCCCGGACGGGAATACGCGCTGACCCGGCACAATGTCGGGTGGTGGGTCCTGGACCATTTGGCCAGTGAATGGGATTTCAGCGCGTGGAAGCACGACGGTGATGCGCTCGTGGCTTCCGGTCTCGTCGGACCCGTCAAGACGCGCCTCGTCAAGCCGCAGACCTACATGAACCTGAGCGGCGCGGCCCTCAGGCCCTACCTCCGGCGCCCATCGTGGGAGCCCGCGTCGGACTTGCTGGTCGTGGTCGACGATGTGGCGCTGCCCCTCGGCCGCTTCCGCATCCGCCCCTCCGGGAGCAGCGGCGGACACAATGGGCTCAAGAGCATCGAAGGCGTGCTACAGTCGCGCGACTATCCGCGTCTGCGGATCGGGATCGAGCCGGCCGATGAGCGGCGCCGGAGCGGGTCACTCTCGGATTTCGTGCTCGGCACGTTCGGCGTGGAGGAACGGGCGTGCATCCTGGAGCGCCTGCCGATCCTGACCGATGCGATTGCGCTGGCTGTGCGGGAAGGGATCGGCGCCGCCATGAACGCCTTCAACGCGCGCGACGAGCCGTGCTGACACTCGGGATCGTCGGACTGCCCAACGTCGGCAAGTCCACGCTGTTCAACGCGCTCACGGCGGCGCACGCGGATGCCGCCAACTATCCGTTCTGCACGGTCGAGCCGAACGTCGGCATGGTGGAGGTGCCGGATGCGCGGCTGGCCCGGTTGGCGGCGATCGTGTCGCCCAAACGCGTCGTGCCGGCTGTCGTGCAGTTCGTCGACATCGCGGGTCTCGTCCGGGGCGCGGCGGAGGGCGAGGGGCTGGGCAACAAATTCCTGGCCAACATCCGCGAGACCGACGCGATCGTGCACGTCATCCGGTGCTTCGAGGATCCGGACGTCACGCACGTCATGGGTGCCGTCGATCCGGTTCGCGATCGTGAGGTGATCGACCTGGAGCTGGCACTGTCCGACCTGGCGACCGTCGACAAGCGCCTCGATCGCGTGCGCCGGACCGCCCGAACGAACGACAAGGATGCGCTGGCTGAACTTCCAGCGCTGGAGGCCGCCCACGCGGCGCTCTCCGCCGGCCGCGCCATCCGCTCCGCGTCGTTCAGCGCAGCCTATCGTGCCGCGCTCGCACCGCTCTCCTTGCTAACGGCCAAGCCGGTGGTGTACGCCGCCAACGTCACCGAAGCCGAGCTGGCGGGTGCCGAGGGGCCGCATCTGCGCGCTCTGCGCGCCGCGCTCGCCGAGTCGGGCGAGGTTGCGGAGATCGTGCCCTTCTCAGCCAAAATCGAAGCGGAGCTCGCAGAGTTGCCACCCGCCGATCGCGCCGACTTTCTCGCGTCACTTGGACTTGAATCAGCGGGACTCGACCGGCTGATCCGGGCCGGCTACCACCTCCTCGGCCTCCAGACGTACTTCACCGCGGGCGAGCAGGAGGTGCGGGCGTGGACCGTGCACCGCGGAGACACCGCGCCGGTCGCGGCCGGCGTGATCCACACGGATTTCGAGCGCGGGTTCATCCGGGCGGAGACCGTCAGCCTGCCGGATTTCGTGGCCAACGGCGGCTGGAAGGGCTCGCGTGAACGCGGGGTGGTGCGGTCGGAAGGCAAGGAGTACGTGGTGCACGATGGCGACGTCATGCTGTTCCGATTCAATGTGTGACGCGTCGCAAGCCGGCGGCGGGTGACCGGGGACGCTGCGGGCGCGTTGCCGGGGGGATCGGGGGCCGTTAGCTTCACAGCGGGACAACTGACACAAACCCTCCTTCGCGGACGGCAACTCGCGGGGGCGGCTCAGACCACAGGGGAGGATTGCCAATGCCACGTCCGTATGAGGTGGTGTACATCTTCGACTCGACGCTCGAGGATGCCGCCATCGCCGACAAGCTGACCCGCTTCCATGCCTTGCTGGGTGGCGGGGGCGCCGCGCCCGCCGACCTGAAGGTCGATCTCTGGGGCCGCCGCCAGCTCGCCTACACGATCGGCCCTCGCGACACCGGCTATTACGTCGTCGCGCGCTTCTCGGTCGAACCCCCGGTCCTCCCGGAGTTCGAGCGCGCGCTCAAGCTCGATGACGGCGTCGTCCGGTATCTGATCGCGCTGCACGAGCACGAGGTCGGGGCACCGCCGATGTCCGAGGAGGATCTCGTGGCGACTCGCCGGCGGGACGACGATGACGACGATGAGGAATAGCTGATGCGCCGCCCACAGAAGTCGTGCCCGTTCTGCGAAATGCGCGTCCGGTTCATCGACTACAAGGATGACCGCACGCTGGGCCGATTCATCACCGATCACGGCAAGATCCTGCCCAGCCGTCTGAGCGGCACCTGCGCGCGTCACCAGCGCCAGCTCGCCAACGCGATCAAGCGGGCTCGCTATCTCGCGCTGATTCCTTACGTCAAGGGACACACCGCCTAGCAGCGCCGGCAGGAACGCATCGATGGCGGCCGACGCCGCGCGGCCTGGCCGCTGGGGACTGCTGCTGATGGCGCTGGCAGCGTTTCTCCTCGTGCCCGCGACACCGCTGGTCCAGTCGGTCGCGCCCCTGCGCGACACGTCGTGGATGGTGGTGGTCACGCTCGCGATCTGCATGGTGGTCGGCTGGGGCGGCGGCGGGCGCGGGTGGCTGGCGGTGCTCTGGGTCCTCCTCGCCGCGGCGGTGCTGGCGAGCACACCTATTGTCCATCCGGCGTACGCGAGTCTCGAGCGGGGATGGGCGGTGCTCCTCGCGGGCGCGTTCGGGCTCGTCTGCGAGACGAGTCCCTCCGCGACACCGTTTTTCACGCGCGCGCTGACGGCACTCGCCATGTCGGTGTCGATCGCGGGGATGCTGGCCGCCGTCACGCCGGGCGGACTCCGGACCAGCGCCGGTGCCGCTCGCTCCGACGCCGAAGGACGGCCCAACGCAGCGCTGGTGTGGATGCGCGAGAGCGAGCTGTCGCCGGAATGGCAGCGGTGGCGCGCGAAGGGTGCCGGCACATCGCTGGATGACGCAGTACAGACCGCCGACAGTGTTGTGGCCTCGCTGCCGGTCGATGCAGTGCCTTATTTCCCCGCCCTCCTCGGGCTCGAATCGCTGGCCGCGCTCGCGCTGTGCTGGGGCTTGTACCACCGGATCAGCCGCACGCGTCTCGGCGAGCAACTCGCTGCCTTACGCGATTTCAGCTTCAGCGACCACCTGGTATGGGGACTCATCGCGGGGATCATACTGGCCATTCTTCCGGTCCCCGCGGCGTGGCGCGGCACAGGTATGAACCTGTTGCTGTTCTTTGGCACACTCTACGTGGTCCGCGGATTGGGTGTACTGGCCTGGTATCTCGAAGCGGCCGGCGCCGGCGCGCTCATGATCACGGCGCTGGCCATCGCGGCCGCGATATTGTCGGCCCCGGCCGTACTGGGGCTGGGGCTGGTCGGGCTGGGCGATACGTGGATGGATTGGCGCCATCGCCCCGGGGGCGCGACGCCCGGCCCAACAACGTAAATTGACTGTGAGACGGGAACCGCATCGGTCCCGGCCAGCCGCGGGATGCCAGCGTCGGCCCGCGAACACGTCCATGTGGAGCAGAGCATAATGGAAGTCATTCTCCGTGCGGCAGTCGATAACCTCGGACATCCGGGGGACATCGTGACCGTGGCGCCGGGTTACGGGCGCAACTACCTCGTCCCGCGTGGTCTTGCCTATGCGGCGACACCGGGCAACAAGAAGCGGATCCAGCAGGAGCGGCAGCGCCTCGAGGCGGCCGAAGCCGCGCGACGCACCACCGCGGAAGGACTCGCCGGCCGGCTCGAACAGGTGTCGCTGACGTTCTCGGCGCGGGTCGGCGATGAGGGCAAGCTGTTCGGATCGGTCACTTCGACCGACATCGCCCACCAGCTCGCGGAACAGGGCTTCACGATCGAGAAACGGCAGGTGGATCTGCACGAGCCCATCCGCACGCTGGGCGTCTACCGCGTCCCGATCCGCCTTCACGCCGACGTCAAACCCGAAATCAAGGTCTGGGTCATCAAGGCCTAGTGGCGAGTCAGTCCGGCAACGCCGGATTCGACCCGTCGCCTGACCTGGACCGGAGCCGCATGCCCCAACGTTCCCCGACAACCGATGTCGTGGCGGCTGTCCAGCGCGCCGCCGCGCTCTGTGTAGATCGAAAGGCGAATGACGTTCTGCTGTTGAATCTGAAACCGCTGACGGACATGACCGACTACTTCGTCATCGCCAGTGGCACCTCCGACACCCATGTCCGTGGGTTGGCGGAGCACGTCGTAGCAGAGCTGAAGAAGGACGGTGTTGCCGTGTACCACGTCGAGGGCCTCGCGCAGGGGCGCTGGGTGCTGCTCGACTATGTCGATTTCGTGGTCCACATCTTCCACCCGGCGCTGCGTGCGTTCTATCAGCTCGAACGACTGTGGGGCGATGCCGAGGTCATGCCGGTTGACGCCGCGGTGGTTGGATAGCACGACACCGCCGGCACGATGCCGGGCGACGACCGGTTGCGGGCACCCGGGCGCCCGCGACATGGGCAGTGTGCGCGATGGGGCGCGCCGAACGATGATCGCGAAGCGGATCCGGCGCTCCAGCCCCCATGGGGAAATGCACCGGACATGGCGCTCCACGCCGGTGGGGCGACATGATAGATTGCCGTGGTGCGAACACCTCTGAGAGCGGCGGTGGTGCTTGCGCTCGTGGCGTGCGGCGGCAGCGACGAGCGCGCGCCCGCGCCCGCCCCGCACTCGGTGCCGCCGGCCAGGCCGGCCGCACCCGCGGGACCCGAAGCGATCGTCTTGCGCGTTCCGCGGAACGGCGGAGTCGCACGTGTGTTCGACATGCAGCGCCTCGATTCAGCGGTCTGGACCTCGGACGTCAAAGCCCCTGCAATCGCCCGGTTCCTCGCGTTCGACGAAGACGCGGGAACAGCGGTCGTGGTCGATACGCGCGGGGCACCACGCCGGATCGAGTTCCGCACCGGCAACGTCACGCCGCCGCCCACGGTCAAGCTCACTGCTCTGCGCTCGGCCGATGGCGCAGCAGTGTACGGCGTCTCGGCCGCGGGGCTCGTCACGCGGCTGACGCCGACGGATGCGGCACCGTGGACGCTCCGTATGCCGGAGGCGGCCCGCGACGTGGCACCGCAGCCCGACGGCAGTCTGCTCGTCGTCGCGGAGGGCCCGACGGCGACGAAACTCTGGCGCGTGCATCCGCCAGCCGCCACTCTGCTCGACAGCGCCGTGCTGCCCCGTGCGGAGCATCTGGTGCATGCGACCGTCGGCGATCGCGCGTACTTCGCGTCCGACTCCGATCTGCAGACGGTGCGCACGCGCGATCTCCAGCTCGTCCGCTTGCGTCATTTTTCACGGCGGGTCCGGGCTGTTGCGCCAACGCCGAGTGGAGACCGTGTGTTCGTCGCGCTGGACTCGGCGGCCACGCTGCGCGTCGTCGACCGGTACAACGACAACGACGACGCGTCCGTGACCCTGCCAGGGCCAGCCGCCGATCTGCGGATGGACCCGCTCGGCCGCGTACTGCTGGTGCGTCCGGTGCACGGAGCGGATACGGCGTGGGTGGTCGCTGTCGGGACGGGCCGCGTGATCGGGCCGGTGCGGACCGTGTGGACTGCCGACTTGCCGTTCGTGACCGCCGATGGCTCGCTCGTGGTCTCGATGGGCGCGGACGCCCAGTTGCTCGACATCCAGTCGCTGCATCTCCAACGGGCGGTGCCCGGCGGGGGCCGCGACTACTGGATCCCGCTCCGATGGAATGGCTTCCGGCCTCGCGCCCCGGGCCTGGACCAGCCAGTGACCTTCCCTGGTGCCGCTCCGGCCGACAGCGGGGACTCGATTCTGGCGGCGATCCGCCGCAGCCAGGCCGATAGCGCGGCTCATGCCCCGGTCACCGCGGCGACGCCTCCGGTCGCCCGCCCGGTCGTCGACAGCGCCCAGGGTCGCATCGCGACCGCCGCCCCCACGGGTTACACGGTCCAATTCGCCGCGCTTCTCGACCGGGATTCCGCACAGGCCCGGGCGGCACGTATTACCGTCGACGGCCATTCAGCGCATGTTGTGGCGGCGCCGCGTGGCGCCGCGACGGTGTACCTCGTCGTGCTCGGCCCCTTCAACAGCCGGGCAGACGCGGAGGCCGCGGGTCACGCATCCAAGCAGGCCAACCCGTGGATCTACGCCGGAGCACCGTGACGTGACCGCCGCGATCGGACTGACGGCTGTGGCCGTAGTGGGGAGCGAGCCCATCTCGACGGGAGCCGCGGCGCTCGATCTTGCGCGCGCCGAAGCACGGCACCGGCGCGTCATGATCGTCGACCTGATCGGCGATGCGCCGCCGCTGCGCGCCGTCGTCGCGACCGACGATCCACACGGGGTCTCTGACGCATTCGCGTACGGCGTGTCGTTCGGCGTGATCACGCGCCATACGACCGTCCATCCGAACGTCAGCATCATCCCATCCGGCACCGAGCCGATCCCCTTCGCTACGGCACTGCCGAGCGCCCGCTGGACGCAACTGATCGACCACGTGCGCGCGCGTGGCGAGTTGATCGTGTTCGCCATCCTGAGCAGCACACCGGCGATGGGGTCGCTGACAGATCGCGTCGATTGTGTCATCGCGGCGCCGTCACGACTGCACGAGGTCTTGGAGGCGGTGCTGGCGGCAGCCACGACGCCGGCCGATGCGATGGCCGAGAATGTCGCGCCGCCCGCCGCGGGGCCGAAACCCGCGCGACGCCCCGTGCTGCCCGCCACGACACGGTCACGCTTTGACTTCTCGAACCGGTCGCTCATCGGCGGGGTGACGGCTATCGCAGCGATCGTGATCGTCGCGTTCGGGTGGGGAGTGATGCACCGGCAGGGGACGGACGAACGCGCCCGGCGCGCGAACATCGCGGCTGGACGCAACCCGGACCGGGCTGATACCGAAACATCGAGTGCCCAGCTCGCCGCCGGCGCGGCGGACAGTACGGCCGCGGCCCAAGGCTCACCAGAGGTGAGCGCCGCCGCTGCGGCCGCCGCTGCCGACTCGGCGCCGGGAATGGCGCCGTTCGATTCCGCCAATGGGGCAACCTACGCGGTGCGGGTCGCGACGTATCCGACATTCGTCGAAGCGCTGCGGGCGCTCCGCAGGCTCAAACCCGCACGTCCGGCGGCGACGATCACTCCCATCGTGCGCCCCAATGAGCCGGCCGGCATCAAAGGGGGCGGAACGCCGGTGTTCGCGCTCATGGTGGGCGCCTCGCACACCATGGCGCCGCTCGACACGGTCGTGGCCCACTGGCCGTTCCAATCGGGATTCGCACCGAGCATCGTGGTGCACGCGCCCTTCGGGCTGCTGCTCGCGGGTGGGTTGCCGACGGACTCGGCACGGCGCCTGGCGGCATCGTTGGTCAAGCGCGGCGTGCCAGCCTACGTACTCGTCACGCCGGCCGGCGGCGGCAAAGTGTATGCCGGCGCATTCGACTCGGCCGATCAAGCCGCACCACTCGCCACGTCGCTGCGCAACATCGGATTCGCGCCGATCGTCGCATATCGCACTGGCCACGCCCCGTAGCGTGCCCTCACACCCCAGACTATGCGACTGACGAAACTCGAGCTGCACGGATTCAAGAGCTTCGCCGACGCGACGACGCTGGTCTTCGAGCCAGGCGTCACGGCCATCGTCGGCCCGAACGGCTGCGGCAAGTCGAATGTCTCCGACGCCGTGCGATGGGTGCTGGGCGAGCAACGGGCGCGCGCGTTGCGCGGCGCGAAGATGGACGAGGTGATCTTTCAGGGATCGTCGGCGCGCCGGCCGGTGAGTCTGGCGGAAGTCTCGCTCCACTTCGAGAACGACGACGGTGCATTGCCGGTCGCGTATCGCGAGGTCGTCGTCTCACGGCGCCTGAGCCGGTCTGGCGAGAGCGACTATCTGCTCAACCGTTCGCCCTGCCGGCTGCGCGACATTCACGACCTCCTGCGCGGCACCGGACTCGGCGCCGATGCGGGAGTGGTCATCGAAAGCCAGATGATCGACGCCCTGCTGTCCGATCGGCCGGATGACCGGCGCGAGCTGTTCGAGGAAGCGGCCGGCGTCGGCCTCTACCGCGATCGCCGCCGGACGACGGAGCGCCGCCTCGAGGAGACGTCGTTCGACCTGGCTCGGCTGGATGACCTCCTGAGCGAGGTGCAGACGCAGGTGCGCTCGCTCGCCCGCCAGCGGCGGCGTGCCGAGCGCCACGTGGAATTGAGCGCGCGGCGTTTCGTGGTCGAGTTGACGCTCGCGGCCCGGGAGGTCGACACGGCACGTGAAGAGTTGACGGGGCTGGACGCTGCGATCGCCGATCTGGGCACTCGCATCCCCGTGAGCCAGGAGGCGGCCACGCAGGCCGAGCGCCGGCGGGAAGCGGCGCATCGCGAGCGGGCCACGGCCGAGACCCGCCGCAACGATCTGGCGCGACTGGTTGCGACGCAGCATCAGGACATGGCGGCGCTGCGCGGAGAGATCGCCGTCGCCGAAGAGCGCATGCGCAACTCCCGCGTACGCCGGCAGCGTGCCGAGGACGAGCGGCGCGAGGGCGAGACGCTGGGCGTCCGCGTGTCAGCGGAGCGCGACGTCGCAGCGGACGACCAGCGGCAGGCCGAAACCGCGCTCCTCGATGCCACGTCGGAATTGGAGATGAGCGTGGCACGCGAAGACGAAACGCGCGTCGCAGTCGTGACCGCGCGCGAAGCCGCAGAGCGCTCCGACGCCGGCGTCCGGGAACACCGCGACGCGGCGGCCCACCTGGAGCTCGAGTGGCAATCCGCCGAGCGAGAGCATGCGGAAGTGGCGGAACGCATCCGGAGTCTCGCCGCGGAGCGGACCGTGCTGGCGGACCGCGAAGCGGGCGCACGCCGGACGGCGGCCGCTGCTGCTGCCGATGCCCTCGTGGCCGACACCGAAGCGGCTCAGCGGCGGTCACAAGCCGAGGAGCTGCAGCGCGAAGCAACCCGGGCGCGCGAAGCCGAGGTCGAGGCGCACCGTGCCGCGGCGCAGGCCGAGGCGGCGTTCACGACGCTCGAGGCGAATCTGGTGGCGCTCGAGCACCTCGAGCGTGAGCGCGTCGGCCTGGCGCCCGCGGCTGCGCGGCTGCTGGCCGGACGGGCCGAGTTCGGCGAGGGCGCCGTGCTCGGACCGCTGAGCGATTACCTCACCGCGGGCGCGGCCGACGCGGCCGTGGTCGAGCGGTTCCTGGGAGCGACGGTGCACGCGGTGGTGGTACGGGACCGCGGAGTCGCCGACGCTGTCCGCCGCTGGCATGCGAAAAACGATCCTGGACCACTGTGCCTGCTGCCGCTCGACGCCACGGCATCGCTGGAAATGCCGGCGCGTGACGATGACGGCCCGTCGCTGGCGAGCCGCGTAGCGTCCGCCGACACGGTCCGGCGCTGGGCGCGGGCGCTGCTCGGACGCGTTCGCGATCTCGGAGCCGGCGCGGCATTCGAGGACGCGTGGGGCGCCATCTGGCTGCCCGGCGTGACGCCTGGCGGTGGTCCGTTGCAGCGGCGCGCGGAGCTCACGGCGCTGCGCGCCAACCACACCGTCGCAGCGGCGGCTCGGGATGCCGCAGTCGCAGCGGCCGCGGCGGCCGGTGTGGCATTGGCGGGTATCGAGTCGCAGGCGGCGGGCGCTGCCGAGGACGCAACACGCGCCGAACAGGCCGGCCGGCGTGCAAATGAGCATCTCGCCGAGTGCCGGCGGGAAGTTGACCGAATTCTCCGGGACACTCGCCAGGCCGAGGAGCTGCAGGATCGCTTGGCCGCTCGTGCGTCGGGATTGGCGACCCGGGTGTCGGCGCTGACTGCCGACCGCACGCAGACGGAGGGCCAGCAGGCGGATCACCAGCGCTCGGCCGAGGCGGCGCGACTCGCACAGGCCGCGGCGGAGCGACAGCACGAAGCAATGCGCGACGCGCGGGCTGCAGCGCAGGTGGCGGTTGCGCGGGCGGAAGGGCGCGCCCAGGTGGCGGCCGATCGCGCACGCCGGCTCGGCGAGGAATACGCGTCAGCATCGGAGCGGCTCCAATCGCTGCGCTCGGAGCTGGCATCCCTCTCGAACGCCGACGGCGATCTCACTGGCAAACTGGCAACCTGGCGCGCGCAGGTCGCGGCCCGGCAGGCCACCATCACGGACGCCGATACACGGCTGGCTGCAGCGGAGAGCGCGGTCGCGGCGGCGGACACCGAACTGATGGGCGCCGAGCAGGCGCTGGATACCGCGCATCGCGACGGGGCCGCCCTGGCGGAGGAGCTGCACGGCGCGCAACTCCGCCGTACGGAGGTCGCGGCCCGCAACCAGGCGCTGCGTGAGAGGGCGGAGAGCGAGTGGCGGCGGCCGTGGGATGCGCTGATCGCCGAGCTCGTCCCGCTGGGTGCTGATGATGAGGTGCTGCGGGCCGAAGCCGCTGAGCTGCGCGAGCAGTTCGCCGCACTTGGTCCGGTCAACGCGCTGGCCGTCGAGGAGCACGATGAAGAAGTGAAGCGGCTGGAGTTCCTGAGCACCCAGCGCGCCGACCTGGCCGCCGGGCGGGCGTCATTGCAACAGGCGATTCGCGAGATCGATGAGACGGCTCGCGAGCTGTTTCTGGCGACCTTCGCTCACGTGCGGGAGAACTTCCGGCGGATCTTCATGACGCTGTTCGGGGGTGGCGACTGTGACCTCCGGCTGGAGAATCCGGATGCGCCCCTGGAATGCGACATCGAGATTCACGCGTCCCCGCGAGGCAAGCGCACCCAGCGGATTCATCTGCTGTCCAGCGGTGAGCGCGCACTCGTGGCCCTGTCGCTACTGTTCGGTATCTTCCTGACCAAACCCAGCCCGTTCTGCCTGCTCGATGAGGTCGACGCACCGCTGGACGATCAGAACATCGGCCGGTTCGTGCGCATGCTCAACGAGTTCAAGTCCAAGACCCAATTCATCGTCATCACCCACAACCCCCGGACGACCACCGAGGCGGCCGATGCCGTCTATGGTGTAACCATGCAGGAACCGGGTGTCTCGTCGGTGGTCAGCGTCCGGCTGCGTGATGCGGCGGCCGGGCTCTCGGCCCCCGAGGAACAACTGGAGACGCCGCCCGAGCCGGCGCTCCAGGAGGCCTAGTGCTCGTCGTCATGCGTCACGGGGCGACGCCCGCGGAGATCGACCGCGTCGTCCGCACGATCGAGGAGATGGGCTACGACGCGCGTCCGATGCCCGGCGCGCAGCGCACCGCCGTTGGACTGGTCGGTAACGATGGCCGCGTCGACGCCTCGCGCATCGAGGCCCTCCCCGGCGTCGCGCAGGTCATCCACGTCACGCAGCCGTACAAGCAGGTCTCTCGCGAGTGGAGACCCGAGAATACGGTCGTCACGATCGCCCCCGGCGTGACCGTGGGCGGTGCGGACGTCGCCATCATCGCCGGACCCTGCTCGGTCGAGAGCGAGGAGCAGATCGTCGCGGCCGCCCGTGCGGTGCGGGCGGCCGGCGCGACCGCACTGCGCGGCGGCGCATTCAAGCCGCGTAGCTCGCCGTATTCGTTTCAGGGGTTGGGACGGCGCGGTCTGGAGTTGCTCGCGATCGCCCGCCGCGAGACCGGCCTGCCGATCGTCACCGAGGCGATGGACGAGCACGGCGCGTATCTGGTGGCGGAGATCGCCGATTGCATCCAGATCGGTGCACGCAACATGCAGAACTACTCGCTCCTGCGCGTCGTCGGACGAATCGGCAAGCCGGTTCTCCTCAAGCGTGGCATGGCGGCGACGGTCAACGATCTGCTCATGAGCGCCGAGTACGTGCTCGCCGAGGGCAACGACCAGGTCATTCTGTGCGAGCGCGGGGTCCGGAGCTTCGATCCGGCAGTCCGCAACATGTTCGACCTGACCGCTATCCCGATCGTTCACAATCTGTCGCATCTCCCGATCATCGCGGACCCGAGCCACGGCACCGGGCTTCGCGACAAGGTGACGCCAATGGCGCGGGCCGCGGTAGCCGCGGGCGCCGACGGCATTCTCGTCGAGGTCCATCCCGCGCCGGACCGGGCGCTGTCGGACGGAGCGCAATCGCTCGACCCGGGCCAGTTCGCCGAGCTGGTGAGCGAGCTGCGGCCGATCGCCGCCGCGATTGGTCGCGGGGTGGTGCACCCGCCACGGATCGTGGGAACTCCCGTCGTGGCCGTCGGGTAGGCCTCGAGATGCCACCTGCTGGAACACGACCGCCCTGGGCGACCCGGGCGGTGGCGGGCGTCGCGCTGGCGATGGTATCCCTCGCGGTCCCTCTGCGAGCACAGCACGATGCGAACGCCACCCTGAATCGGGCGGTCGACGTCTATTCGCGGGTATCGACGGCCGGGGCTCGTTCGAGCAGAGCCTCACCAATCCGCTGACCGGGACGACCGTCACGGCGCGAGGAGAGTTCGTCCAGCAGCGCCCATCCCATCTCGCGATTCGCTTCACGGAT
>Ga0070733_10000032_pt1 | contig 171674 bp, 151 predicted proteins | sample Coa_R1_9_FD_66450 | JGI IMG/M metagenome (GOLD analysis project Ga0070733, IMG submission 66450) | Surface soil microbial communities from Centralia Pennsylvania, which are recovering from an underground coalmine fire - Coalmine... | ecosystem: Environmental > Terrestrial > Soil >...
GTATGGGAATATTTGAATTGCGCAATGGAAAGATCGCTGCTTGGCGCGATTATTGGGATCTCAAGCAGTTAGAAGCTCAACTCCAAAGCAGCCCGGCACCAGCGAGCGGATGACGGGCAACCTTCCGTAATCTGGTAAGGGAAGGGTTGCCGACAATCAGTCCGGAATCTTGTGGGTGAATCTCTTGGGCTGTTTTGGAGCTCTAAATACATGTTGTCCGATTACGCGACTACACGCCCATTTGGAATGAATTTTGGAAGCTGCTGATCAATAGATACGGGTTTCCACTTTGGGCGGCCGGGCATCAACTGTAAAGATGCGGACGACGGAACGGTCGCGGCAGGCTTTATCGTTGAAGTCGCTAGATACGCGCAACGGTATCGTTGCGCTGAAATTCTTGCTCTCGATGTGCAGCCAGTACAAGCCGCTTTGAAAACCGCGTAACTCAAACCTGCCGAATTTGTTCGATTTTGTGCGTCCCGGCTGTGTTTTTCTCTGACAGCAGTTCTTGTCTGAAACGGCTCCTCTGTAGAGCACTACCTCGGCATCCTTCAGAACGTTTTGAGTCAAGCGTGCTTCTCTTTTGCCGTTGGCTGTTCTTATCGTCTTCTTCTGGGGCGTGTCTAACAGCTTATGAGATTCCTTTTCGGGATTGGCAACGGAGCGTCGGTTCTGGTGCCCTGCGTCCGCAACAAGGCGTGTTCAAACAAATGGGAGAAACTGAATTCGCACGCGCTGTCGCCGAATGGGCCGATGGAGATTCCGTGGCAGCGCATGTTGCTTATGGCAACGATGTCTTTTGCACGGAAGACCAAGGCAAAACGTTCGGCCGTGCCTCGAACCCCGGATCGCGCACCGACGTGCTGTGCAAGGGCGTTCTCGGAATCGAGACCACCCCGCACGGGTTCGTAGTGACTTGCCGCCGTATCGAGATCGCGCCCAAGACCGAGAAGCAGCCGCCCGCCAAAAAAGAGTGATCCTGCCGCACGCTGTTCCACTCGCGTGGACATTGAACCCTTCCCCGCAACTGACCTTGCTCTCGCCGCGCTTGCGTGTCAGATTGTGTTCCACTCGCATGGACGTTGAACCCTTCCCTGCAACGCCCTCACGGACAAAATCGACAGAGGCTAGCGAAAAGAGCCCCCACTCTTGCTGTTCAAGAATGAGCCACCCGACAGGCGCCAATCTCCGTTCAGCTCATGGCGGTAGGCCGACCCGGCGCACTAGGTCCGCAAATCGCGGATCCCCGTGTAAGGAGCGGAAGCCAGGCGCTACTTTGATGTTCGGCATGGTGAGAAGCCGCTCTTGGTAGGCTTTTCCCAACCACTGAAACGCTGCATCTCTATCGCCGAGTTGAGCAGAAAGGACCGCAATGAGGTAATAGTTCGCTTTACCACTTCTTGCTCGCTGTTTTTCCCATTCCATCCTTCTTCGTCGATAGCCGTTGATGCCGGAGCTCATATAGGCCCGTTTGAAACCGGCAACAGCCGATGAGTCAATGCCGTCGAGAGTATCCGTTTCCAGATGCTCGGCAATGGCCTCGTCATACCTGCCCAACTGTTCATAAGCGCGGGCCAGTACCAAATGTGCCTGAGGAAAGAATGAATCTAAGGCAATTGCCTTGCGCTCCTGCCCTGCCGACTCGCCGTCGCGACCAGCCCATTGCAAAACTACACCCAAGTCACTGTTTGTGACTGCTGAAAATGGGTCCAGTTCGATAGCGTGCTTCATGGCGGCGATCGCTTCGTCAAACCTCCCCAAAGCTCCTAAGTACATTGCGTAGGCCGTGTAGGAGGAAGAAGCATTGGGGTTCAATTCTATCCCTCGTTTAAATTCCTTCTCGGCTTCCGTCCAGTTCCAGTCGTAGCGGAAGAGCACGTTTGCCATGGCGATATGGGCATCCGCCGAGCGATCATCCAATTGCAGTGCCTTGGCCGCCAGATCCCTCGCCCTCTCCATGGCTTCTCGGTTAGTAAACGGCTGACCCGTGAATCCGGCAAACGTGTAATAGTCGGCCAATCCAGCATAGGCTGGAGCGTACTGAGGATCTCTTGCGATGGCTTCTTCAAAGTAGTGGCTAGCGGCCACAGAGCCCGCCTTCGTCCAGCGATCTTGGAGATTGTAGCGACCCCTGAGATAAGCCTCGTACGCCGCGGGATTCACCGACGGGCTTTTGACCAAACGTGCTTTTACCTCAGGTGCCAGCTTGAAGTGGATTTCGGCGGCGATCGCTTGGGCCACGGCATCCTGCAGGCGGAGCACGTCCTCCATGTTGCCTTCATAAGTCTCTGCCCATAGGTGCTGGTCGGTGGCTGCCCGGATCAATTGCACGGTGATCCGCACGCGGTTTCCTGAGCGCAATACTGTGCCTTCAATAATGCCGTCCACCTTCAGCTCGCGGGCTATTTCGGGCAGCGGTGTATTTGTTCCCTTGTAGCGCATCACCGAACTGCGCGAGATCACTTTCAGCGTTTGGAGTTTAGCAAGGCTGGTAATCAGCTCGTCGGTCATACCCTCCGCAAAGTATGCTTGCTCAGGGTCGCCGCTGAGATTCTCGAGAGGCAACACCGCAACGGATTGCACTGTTCTCGCGGCCTTTGTTCCCAGGAATCGTTGTCGTACGCCTCCGATATTCAGCCCGATGACTAATGCCAGAATCGCGGCTAGCGAAACCGCGGCAATCCCGGGGATCACCGCCCAGCGCGCCATTACTACATGTTCGGTGTGGGCGGTCAAATCCTCATACGGGGCGGAAGGAATCGTTTCCACTGCGGCCATGAATCGGTAACCCCGCCGGCGAAGAGTCTCAATAAACCGCGGTTCTTCGGGTGAATCACCCAGGGCGTCGCGCAGCTTATTGATTGCGACGTTCACGCCGTGATCAAAATCCACGAACCTACTGTTTGGCCAAAGTCTATTTCGCAACTCTTCCCGCGAGACCAGCGCGCCCGGGCGTTCGATCAGCATCGCGAGGACCTGGAACGGCTGCTCCTGCAGTTTGATGCGCTCGCCCTCTTTGTAAATTTCCGCGGTGCGCAGATCCAACTCGAACTGGCCAAAGCGCAACGAGCGCGGCAAATCGTGGACGTTTGACAACGGGTATCCCTCTTGTTCCAAGGATAACCTACCTCTCAGCGGACCCGGAATGCTGCGCAGATGGCGCGCAACCCGGTGAAAGCACACAATTCCCGGGTAGACTCACAGTTGACCCACTGTTGATGCGCAGTGAATTGACCCACCAGCAATCGCAATCAAAACTTAACGCTATCACGCGAAAGGACGAGCATGTCATGAACAGGCAAGCGGTGCTAGTGAGAATCTCTGTAATTTTAGGAATTGCGAGTCTGGTATTCCTTGCTGGATGCGGACGCGGCACGACCTCGACGGTTAAGGCCAATCCCAATCCCACTCCAACGATCACCACGATCTCGCCGAACAGTGCCGTGGCCGGCGGTGCACCTTTCACGCTGACGATCAACGGGACGAATTTCGTCGCAGCTTCGATGGTCAACTTCGGGGGGACGGCGCTTACCACCACATTCGTCAGCTCCGCCCAGTTGACTGCTGCGATCCCAGCTACAGCCATCGCCTCAGCCAGCACGGCGATCGTGACTGTGACCAGCCCCGCGCCGGGCGGCGGCACCTCGAATGCGGTGAACTTCACGATCAGCGCCGCGACCACCAATCCCCTCCCCAGCGTCATTTCCCTCATCCCAAACTGCGCCCCTGTTGGGGCACAAGCCTTCAATTTGTTGGCAAGCGGCTCAAATTTCTTGGCCAGCTCGGTCGTGCAATGGAACGGGAGCGACCTGCCAACAACATTTCTTGGCGCATTCAACGGGGCCCTGTGGGTCGAGGCGCAGGTGCCAGCGAATGACATTGCCGTGAGCGGGGTAGCGGCCGTCACCGTCTTCAACCCGCCACCTGGCGGCGGTAGCTCGAACACCGCTAACCTCACGATAACCGCAACAGGGGTGGGTCCCCAGTCGATCGCCGTGGACCCAACAGGTAGCTTCGCCTATGTAGCAGACAACGGCTGCCCTGATGCCTTTGCAGGCAGTGTATCCATGTACGCAATCAACGCCACGACCGGACTCCTGACGTCCATAGGGTCACCCATCCCCGCAGATTTCGGTCCCCACTCAGTAGCTGTGGATCCTATGGGCAAGTTCGCCTATGTGGCGAATGATGGCGCCTTCGAGGTCAATTCGGGCAGCGTCTTAGCGTACAGCCTCGACTCCACGACCGGGACTTTAACACAAATAGGAGCCGCCGCGTGCGTGGATTCGGCCTCTGTGTGCCTCACGCCCTACTCGATAGTCGTGCATCCATCCGGCAAATTCGCTTATGTGGCGGATGAGGGCGGTTTTGCTCCAACCAACGTCTCGATGTTCACGATAGACACCACGACCGGGACCTTGACATCTAATGGGACGATCGCCGCAGGGGGCCGTGCCATCGCGGTGAGCGTGGATCCTTCGGGCAAGTTCCTTTATGCGGCAACGAGCAGCGACGCTCCTGGATCGGCTGGCAACATATCCATGTATACCATTAACGGCACCACGGGGGCCTTAACTTCTATAGGTACGATCCCGGCAGGAACAGATCCTACCTCCGTGGCTGAGGATCCTACGGGTAAATTCGCCTATGTGACGAATTCCACTTCGAACAATGTTTCGATGTATACCATTAACGCCACCACGGGGGCCTTGACGTCTATAGGAGTGGTAGCCGCCGGGACAGGCTGTTCTTCCGTGGCCGTGGATCCCACCGGCAAGTTCGCCTATGTGACGAATTCCGGCTCAAACGACGTCTCGATGTACACCATCAACGCCACCACAGGGGCCTTAACGTCCATAGGAACGATAGCTGCGGGGTCGTCTCCTGCCTCGATCGCCATCCGCCCGTCCGGAAACTTTGCCTATGTGGCAAATTCCGGTTCAAACAACATTTCGATGTACAGCATCGACGCTGCCACCGGGGTCTTGACGCTCATAGGGACGATAGGTTCATAGGCGGTCCTAGCTCTATGGCTTTGGACCCCTCCGACCCAAGGCCGGGCTTTTGGCCCACGGCGCTTCCTTATCGCCCCCGCAGCGGCCAGAAGCAGACGCGCTCGCGCAAGAAAGCGGAGCATAGCAGATTCGCTATTTGTTCGCCTACGTAACTATGGCGCACGCGGGCATCGCCTAGAAAGAGTTTGCCGCGCTTCATTTTCAGTGGAAATTTGCTCAACGCAAAGCAAAAAGTGCTAGAGTTCGCCGCCGATGACTCGCTGGGACGAAAACCACATAATCGGGGCGCAAGTTGCGCAGTCGCCGTACGGGACCGAAGCGCCTCGCCGATACATTCCCCGCTCTGACTGATGACGAGAAGGAACTGGCCCGCGCGGACGTGCGCGAAAATCTGCGTCCGTTATTCGTTTATTGCTCAGATGGTTTGAGCGAGCAGACGCACGGATACTTGTTTGTACTGGAACGCGGCCAGGTCAAATGCTCGCAGCGAACGTGGGCGAAGGCGCGGGACATCATCAGGCTGACGCCCGCGAGTAAGGCCCTGAAGTCTCCGCCGAAACGAACAGAGCGATGATTCGGCAATGACTCAGGTTGATTTGGTGGCGAAGTTTCCGATAATCCGACTTATCAGGACTGGACCGCGTGGTCTGTCGATAACTTCCGGTTTGGCGACAAGTCGTCTGGGACTGTGAGAATGCTTTTTGGGGCCGAGCGTTAACCGTACTTGAGATCGGTGCTCTGTCCGACCTCGATGATGTAACCGTCCGGATCGCGGATGTAGCAGCGAATCTCGCCGTACTTGGCAATTGGTTCCGTTAGGAACTCGGCCCCTCGACTTTTCCACAATTCGTAGCACGCTTGAATATCCGCAACGCGGAAATTCATAAAACTGCTGATGTGATTCGGATCGGGGACACTGAGCGTTACCGTCGGCTTATCCGGGGTCGGGCCGCCCCCGACGTTCAGAATCATCCAGATATTCGCAAGCTGAAGGTACGGAGGCGCGTTGCCGTCACCCATGGTCAGAATGCGAGCGCCGAAGACCCTTTCGTAGTAGCGAGCCGATCGCTCGACGTCGGCGACGGTGAGAAAATGCGCGATGCTGATCCCCTCTCGCGGGGGCATCTCGTAGCTCTTCTGTTCGATTTGTACACTGGTCATTGACGTCTCCAATTCCGACAAACTATGCTCGTCTGCTGATTTCGGTTCTTTCGTGTTCATGCTATGCCGGTTGAGCCTGACAAGGAAAGGCAAAACAATTGGCGTTGGCTATGAGGGTTCACGAGTTCTGAGAGTGTCACTGCCAGACCCGGCTGTAGTCCTTAAGTCCCGATTAACGCATTGCATCCCGTCCCAGAGCAAGTTTCCGGTTTCCCGACTTACCAGGACTAAGCCGGTAGCATTTCCCTCGTGGCGCTCACCCCAGATGAGTTAACGTTTCCCCGCGCCAATATAGGCGATCGCTTCAATCTCCACCTTTACCGACGGCTCGGCCAGCGCCGCAACTTGCACCAGCGTGCTTGCAGGAAAATCGCCCGCGAAGAACTCGCGGCGTGCCCGCCACACTTTTTCGCGCTGCTTGATATCGGTGACGAAGATCGTGATCTTCACTACATCCGCCATCGTGCCACCGGCCGCTTCGACCAAGTTCCGAATCTTGGCAAAGCTCAGCTTAGCCTGTTCGTACTCATCACCCACAACGACCTTGCCATCGTTGCCGCGAGCAACCATGCCCGAGATATAGGCGACACCATTCACAACCAGACAGTTCGACCATGTCCCCGGTGCTGGTTCAGCTACTTGCGGACTGGTGACGCGCGTAATGCGCGAGGCTACGTGGTCCGCGATGCGGCTACCCCCTTGATTGACGCGGGAGTGTGTCTCTGTTGGATTAGCGGGGGTCGGCAGGTAAGCAAAGCTCACGATGAAAACCAGAATCACCGTTACCCAGAGTACGATTAACTTTTTCATTTGTTGCCTCCACGAAGATGAATTAGCGTAGTAGTCGGTTGCTGAGCGGAAGGCGTACTAATCGATCGGTTCCACGGAATTAAGCGACCCACCAGCAACCCAGTTCTCTGTCTCCCCTGTGTCAGCTCAATCGCTTCCTCCCACCAAGGGGATCGGCTGTTAAACGACGTGCAAGAACTAAAAAAGTGGGTGACCCCGAAATATTGGCTATTGTGCCCGAAACCGGCAAACCGGAAGGAATCAACATAACGCGCTACTCGGAAAATTGCACGCCGTCAGAGAGCAAGTTTCCGGTTTTGCACGATTAACCAGGCACAAAGCCACCTCACTCGTAGGTATCGCCTGGGAAACCGTTGACAAGAGTCTAGAATCTCTCGAATAGGTCTGGGAAGAATTTTGGAGAACCACTGTCGCCCCGTTTCCGCCCGCTAAACAAATCCCGAATCCAACATAAGTTGCCACCCTGGGATAAGGGCAACAAATTACTGGCTAACCTTTGGCACTGGCTCCTCACGTAAATTAGCAGGTACGGGTTCAGGAGGCAGGTAGGTTAGGTCTGCTCCCGACCCTGACGGGCCTATGGTTATTCCGTCACTGTGATTCTGAGACACGCACACGTATTTGTTGTTAGTGCTGTCGTAAAACGTGAGCCTGAATTTTGAGTTCTTAACTTCCGACGCGTCACCGATCCCGGACATGAAGAACATCCATAGCCTAAGATTCTCGTGAGGCCCTAAAGGCCTTTGGTTCATTACGTAGTCGTAGCCATTCTTAGACAGGTCAAATCTCTTGATCATTGCGGGGTTCTGATTCTGCGACGGAATTATCGCACCAAACTCGTCTGCCCAATATGCGCTAGGATCAGCGTTCTTAAAGGCTATCCATTTTCCGCCCACGAAAGCAGAGGCAGAATACCGCCGAAGGTACAACGGAATGTCAGTTTGGTTTGTAATGCTGACATAGAGCATCGTGTCCAATCGCTTGAAATACACAGGGGGGTGTTTATAGAACTGGTACACTGGCCCAGGAAACAATCCTAAAACTTGGGCATACAGTTCCGCGCCTTCCTCTTTGCTAAGTGGCCTCGTTGTGTGCGTCGGCGTCCGGTTGGTAACTGGGCTTGCTTCGCCTCCCGAAGCGATGCGTATCTCCGAAGGAAACGTAATCCAGATTATAAGCCCGCTGTAGGTTAAGCTAACTAGACAAACCATAAGTGCACCGCGCCAGAAACGCCACTTATCAGGGGCATCCATGACCCATGAATTTCCTAGGGCGATAAAAAACGTCATGGCACCAGCGAGACAAAGCAACGCCAACAGCCATCCGCCCTTCAACCTACCGGCTTTGTCGAGTACAAGTAAGATAATCATTAAGACTATCCCGGCTACGCCTATTGCATCCGAGACTGATAGTTTTGCCACGTAATGCTCCTTGAACGAAGGGTACGCACTTATTTCCCTTGCGTCAAAGAAATACCTTTGGTTTGCTTTCCGTTTTCTTCCGTGGAAGCCGTCCTCACTCTACATTCTCGGCTGAACACCACGGCCCCGGCGTCGCGACAAAAAACTGCGCGGACGTTACTTTTGCGAATGCAGTTTGCGGATGTATTCCTGATCGCTGACGTGTTTTGAATCGCTGCGCGGCGTCGGCGCGTCCTGCCAAACCACCCGACGGCCCGTGACGACCGGCCCAGAAGTCGCCCCGCGCGGCGCGGGGCCTGTCTGTTGACGTTGATCGTACAGAACCAAACGGCGCAGCAATTCGCCCCGGGACCGGCACCCGAAACGCGCCTGCAATGCATTCACAAAATGCCAGTCCAGCCAAAACGAAACCACTCTTCTGTCGCGGCCAGTACCGCAATCTGGTGGAAGCGCTGGCCGGTAGTCTTTGGCCGTGTAGCGCCTCAAGATGCGCTGTACGCGGCTAGACGTTAGGCCGTTCGCCATGCTGCGCGGCAACGTAAAAGAGATCGCTGTTCTCATGATGATTTTCCATGACGAATAGACGAATAGCTCTGCTACGCATTAAAAAAAGTCTGTTTTCTGACTGTACAGGGCCTCGCAGCAGCTTTTTTAACGACCTATTCGCTATTCGGGTTGTAGTTTCAAATTCTCCCACAAAAAAATTGTGCCCAAATTGTGCCCACGATGCGGAAAAAAATGACATAATTGACGCTGTTGACAGATGAGCGCGATTGAAAACACGTAACTTGCAGAAACAAAAGAGCGTCTCGGAGTATCCGGCTTATAGCCTCGCCCGCTACTAACTTTTTTTGTTTTAGGTGCTTATAGACAGCCTACACCTGCTCTCCTCCAGTCGCGCCCGGCGTACCTGCGCCAAATCTGCACTTGCGTACAGTAGTCCCGTGGCAACCGCTAAACTACACTATTAGCAATGGCCTCAACCGCTCAGCCGCTGGCGGAGAGCTTTTTCTGCGACCGCTGTGGAGAGGAATTCGAGCCTAAACACCGCGTGTGCGCAGGTTGCGGAGCTGTGCCTACTCGCCAGTGGTTCCAACTAATGAGCCTGGTCACGCTGCTGGCGGCCGTGGCGTGCAATTCAGCGGTAGGATGGCTGGTGCTGCCGCGTCTGGCGTACGCGCACCGCGCCGGGAGGCTCTTCAGCGCGTGGTTGTGGCTAGACAACAAACTCGCTATCTACGGATGGCTTCCCATCATTGGCGGTCTGCTCGCGTGGGATTACTTCGTTTGGCGCCGCGCCAAGCTGCGCGGCACGCGGCCCAAAATCAAGCGCTGGGTGACGAAAAAGCTTCTGACGCTGGTGGTCGCCACTGCCATTACGCCAATGATTCCCTGGTGGGTGCCCGCCGGCCAAGTACCGTATCAATTCCTATCGCTCATCGGGCGCTATCGCGGGCTGCCTCCGACGCTGGCGTGGGGCGCGGTGGTTTTTGTTCTGACGCTGCTCTGTGGCCACCGCCAGACGCGCGATTCGCTGCTGGGGCACGGAAAGGCCCTCAGCCTGATCAGCCTCTGCGCTCTGATCGCGGTGCTCTCGCTTACACTAGTTGGCTGGTCGCTCACTTACTGAACAGATGGTCTTTTGCTGAGTAATTGACTGCTAGGGTGCTTCGATCAAATGTGTCTGATTCTCTGCCCGATTGTCTGATTGTCCATTCAATAGCACACGATTGTCCGCCGCCGAAGCCGCGCCTGCTTGCGTCCAAGCAAAACGCGTCGCCAGCGAGCCAGCCACTGAGGAAGCCGCCGCGATCTTCCTCAGCTTCATGCTTCGTTCTTTGTCGCCGCCGAGCGCCAGCAGCCGCAGAACCAACGGCACCGGCCCCGCGAGCAATCCGCCCAAGCGCGTCAGCCAGCCGCTTCGTCCAGATTTCAGCGGTTTCAGCGCCGGATTCCTGCGCAGCTCGAGGGAAGCGCCAACCGCCGTCTCCGCCAGCGCCGTAGCGATGCCAACGGCGTCCAACGCTGGCGCCTGATGCCCTCGCAATTCGAGTAAAGCTCCCGCCGCAGCCAGTCCGGAAGTAGCAAAATGCGCAGGCAGTATCTTCGCGTTTTGATTCCACACAGGAATCGCCGTCGCGCCCAGCAGAACCCCCGTGTACGTCAGCAAAACCGCCCCGGTGATGGTGGATATGAACTGGCTGGCGCTCTCCAAAATTTTGATGGGCATGGAACTCGAATTTCGGCGCTGCCATGCGCTGAGGAACGCCGCAGCCATTGCGCTGCTCGAAAACGCCACCAATGTCCAGGAGCCAACCGACATGGGGCTCTGAACCTTGAAAACGCGCAGCATGTTCAAAAAACGCGACGGCATTCCCAGGTCGGCGATCAGCAGAGCAGGCGAGATAGTTCCGGCAATCGCCGCCAAATACCGCCCATCCCGAATGAGCCGCTCATCAGCTCCGGTCAATTGAGCCACGCTCGCCAGTATGGCTGCAGCTCCCGCCGCTCCGCCGCAGAAAAAGTACAGCGGAACTTCCTTAGTCCATTGCGGCTTTTTGAGAATGGGCAGACCGTAGTAGCCCGTTTCCGGCGGCGCCTGCGGCATCAAAGCAGTGTCTTTAGAAAACGTTGCCAATCCAGTGCGTTGCGCTTCTCGCCGGATCTGCTGCAGCCGCGCTTCACGCAAATCACGCGCAACGGGCGACTGTTCGAGCCTATCAGGTGCTTTTCTCATCGCTCGCGCCCTCCCCAAAACGCGAGAAATGCGCCCGCTATAACCAAAGCTCCTGAGACTGCGGCAGAAGTCCATCCCTTGCGCAGGTAAATTGTGGGAACTTCAGGCTGCGGCGGCAGATTGTAGCTGCGCGGATCGCCGCGCGTGATGAATATCGCGTGAGTTCCGCCAACGCTCGAATCCACTGGGTCATACAAATGCGCGTCGGTGAAGCCCATGCCCTCCAACTCTGCCATTCGCTCTTGCGCTTTCGCTCGCAAGTCATCAAATTCGCCAAATTTAATGGATTCCGTGGGGCACGCTGTGGCGCACGCGGGTTGCAGCCCTTCCCGCTGACGGTCATAGCAGAACGTGCATTTGAACGCGCGACCGTCCTCCTCGTCGCGTTCCACCACGCCAAACGGGCACGCCACCACGCAATACGAGCAGCCGTTGCATACATCTGGCTGGATGAAAACGCCGCCGAATTCTGTGCGAACAATTGCGCCCGTCGGGCATGCCTCCAGGCATCCGGCATTTTCGCAATGCTTACAAACATCCGAGGAAAAGCCCCACGAAAACGCCTCGGGAGAATTGCCGCCAAGTCCCGGCGTGACGCCATTCTCGACAAATTTCACATGGCGCCAGGTCGCGTGCCCTAGCGCGCCGGTATTGTCATAGGAATTTCCGCTCCAAACGAAACCGTCGCCGGGGACCTGATTCCATTCCTTGCACGCCACTTCGCAGGCCTTGCAGCCAATGCACAGCGTCGAATCCGTCAGAAAGGCGGTTACGCTCATGATATTTTGCCTTCGGCCGCCTGGCGCTCACTCTTGGCAGCACGGCCCTTGGCTTCCGCTCGCAGCGGTCCGCGCTGCTTGCCGCGGAATACGTTGCACAGCAGCGCCTTTGTTTCCATGATGCGCACGTTCGGCTCTTCCGACATAGCGATCAAATCGTTGACCACGTCGCCCTTCACCAAGCCTTTATAGCCCCAATGGTACGGCAGCCCCACTTGATGAACTACTTTCCCGTCTAGATGGATAGGCCGCACGCGTTCCGTCACCAGCGCGCGCGCATGAATGAAACTTCTCGCGGTGGCCACTGTCGCCCAATCGCCATTCTCGATTTCCAGTTCGCGAGCAAGCTCCGGCGAGATCTCGCAGAAAAGTTCCGGCTGCAGCTCTGACAAATGCGCCAAGTAACGCGACATCCCGCCCGCGGTGTGATGCTCGGTGAGCCGATAGGTGGTCAGGACGAAAGGAAAGCGAGGGTCAGGAGAATTCGCATAAGGATTTTCCGCATTCTCCATTTTTTTTGCCGCGGGATTGACGCCGTACTTCGCATAAAGCTGATTTTCGACCGGTGTTTCCAACGGCTCATAATGCGTGGGCAGCGGTCCATCTTTCAGTCCGCTGGGAACCCAAATCCACCCAAATCCGTCAGGATGCATGATGAACGGCTTGTCGCCTCCAAGCGCGTCATCGCCCTTCGCGTTTTTCGGAGGCCGGTAATCGGGAGCTTTTGTCTTAGTAAAATCGGGAACATCATATCCGGTCCACTCGTTTTTTTGCCCATCCCACCAAATGAGCTTCTTGCGTTCGCTCCACGGCCGGCCATCGGGACGCGCGGAGGCGCGATTATAGAGAATGCGCCGGTCGCTCGGCCATGCGAAGCCCCAGCCGTGCCCATAACGGCCTTTCGGTTCCCGCTTGCGGGCCTTATTTTCATTCGGCTTCGGAAAAACACCCGAGTAAATCCAGCAGCCGCACGCCGTGGATCCATCCGCTTTCAAATCCTTATAACCGGAGACGAGTTTACGGTCCGCCGTGGTCCAACCGTTTATTTCCTTCAATATCTCTTCTGCGTCTGGCTCAGCGATTTCGCCTTCGACAGGGTAGTCCCATGTAAGGGCGTTCAATCCCGCGTTGCGCAGCACGGGATGAGCGCGAGCCTTTTCCTTCAATCGCCGGCCCAAATGGTAAATGAACCATGTTTCGCTGCGTGCTTCGCCGGGCGGCTGGACGGCCTGCTCGTGAAATTGCACCAGGCGTTGCGTGTTGGTGAAACAGCCGTTCTTTTCCGCATGTCCGGCAGCCGGAAAGAAAAATACCTCGGTGTCGATGTCTTCAGTATGCAGCTCGCCGCGCGAAATCTCCGGAGAATCCAGCCAGAACGAAGCCGTTTCCGTCTCCACCATATCCCGCACCACCAGCCATTTCAGTTTAGCCAGCGCTTTTCTTTCCAATCCGGAATTCGGCGCGCCGACCGCCGGGTTCTGTCCCATCACAAAGAGCCCCTCGACTCTGCCCTGATTCATCTCCATCCAATAGCCCTGGTGAGAATGATCGCCGCTCACTCGCGGCAGCCAATCAAAGCCGTAATCATTCTCCTTTGTCGCCGCCTCGCCGTAATAGGCTTTCAATAAGCTGACCGCATATTTGTCGAAATTCGACCACCAGCCCGCGCTGGTCTTATGCTTGTCCAAATAGTCGTTGAATGAATTCGCATCCGCTTCGAAAAACGGCATCGGCAGGTAACCGGGCAAAATATCGTAGAGCGTCGGAATGTCCGTCGAGCCTTGAATCGACGCGTGTCCGCGCAACGCCAAAATCCCGCCGCCGGGCCGCCCGATATTGCCAAGCAGCATCTGCAGAATTGCTGCGCTGCGAATGATCTGCACTCCGTCGGAATGTTGCGTCCAGCCGACCGCGTAACATATGGCGGCAGTTTTTTCCGGCCCTGACGCCGAGCAGAATGTCTGCGCGAGCTGCTCAAAAACTTCCCGCGAAATTCCGCATGCTTGCTCAACCATCTCCGGCGTGTAGCGCGAGAAATGCCGCTTCAACACTTGATACACGCAGCGCGGATTTTGCAGCGAGAGATCCGGCGTGTAGATATTTTCTTGCGATTTTTCGCCGCCGCGATCTTTCGCGTGCCCGCCATGTCCTGGTTCAGCATCCGATTCCGTGGGCGAATCTTTGTACGACCACGTTTCGACGTTGTATTCCTTCTTTTCCGCGTCCCAGCCCGAAAATACGCCATCCAGATCCTCGGTATCTTTGAGATCGTCCCGAAGAATCACCGAGGCGTTCGTGTAATGCAGGACGTATTCGCGAAAGTCGAGATTGTTTTCGAGAACGTAGCGAATCAGCGCGCCCAGCAGCACAATATCGCTTCCGGCGCGCAGCGGAACCCACATGTCCGCCATCGCTGAAGTGCGCGTAAACCGCGGGTCAACGTGAATGATCTTCGCGCCCTTGTTTCGCGCTTCGATCACCCATTGGAATCCCACCGGGTGATTCTCGGCCATCGACGAGCCCATAATTAGAATCGCGTCGGAATTCGCGAGGTCTTGCTGCGCCGTGGTTGCGCCGCCGCGTCCGAAGGAGGTGCCCAGACCGGGCACCGTCGAGCTATGTCATATGCGCGCCTGATTACTGACGCACACCATGCCCAGGCCAGCGGTGAACAGCTTCTTGATTAAGTAATTTTCTTCGTTGTCGAGAGTTGCGCCGCCAAGATGAGCGATGGCTGTGGTGCTCATCAGCGTGTGACCATCCTTCTTCTCGACGAACGTTCGCTCGCGAGACTGCCAGACACGCTCCGCCACCATATCCATCGCTTTTTCCAACGAGATCTCTTCCCATTTTGTCCCGCGAGGCTGGCGGTACAGCACTTTGGTCGCGCGCTGCGGATGCGTGAGGAGCTCGTAGCTCGCCGCGCCTTTCGGGCACAGATGCCCGCGCGATATGGGAGATTCGGGGTCGCCTTCGATGGAGACGAGCTTTCCGTCGCGGTGAAAAATCAGTTGTCCGCAGCCGACGCCGCAGTACGGGCAAATCGAGCGCGATTTTTGCGCGCCATGCTTCTTCGTCCGCAGCGATTGCGTTCGCGGACTCATCGCTTCGGGGCCTGTGCCGTCGCCGCCGCTGACCAACTGGCGCAAAAGAGGCCATCTTAAAAGTGCGTTTTTCATCGGACTCGCCCCTTTGCCGTGGTTAGGACCTGCGCAGCAATCCTAGCGCTTCTAATCCAACTGTCCAATGGCGCGCACCCTGTAAAACTATTGGAAAAAATGTGTACCCGGGCCAGCCACTAATTTGTTTCGGGCAATCGTGTCACGAGCCAGCGGCAATCGTCAAACGCCCAATTATCCCCTACCAGTTATTTTGGATGATATTCGGGTTATGCGGGTATTTGCGCGCCTCCGTTCAAACCGCAATATTTCCGCTGAGGCTCAGGTCCGTTCTCGAGCATCTTCTAAGCGGCCAGATTGCGCTGAACAGCCAGAACTTTTCAAAGCGACGAACTCGTCATGCGTGGCAAATTTTCCTTCGTTCTCAGCTGGATCTCCCAATGGATTCTTTGGCTGGCTTTCGCAAATAACGCGGGCCGGCGAGAGGCACTTATCGGAGCCGTCGCCTCGGCCATTGCTACGCTTGCGGTCGCCGTTTTCCTCCATCATACGCGCGATCGTTTCATTCTCCGGACTCGTTATCTCTACCAGATTGTTCACGCGCCACAGATTGTCTTTTCAGGCACTTGGATCTTGCTTCGGGCGATTGCATTGCGTTTGCGAGGACGCAACGTGCCGGGAGGCGTCGCTGCGGTTCGCTTTCGGATTGGCGGAGGCACGCCTTCGTCCCGCGGGCTCAAAGCAAAATCCATTTGACCTGCGCGACGCGCCCCTCCAATCCACCTGGTGGACGCGGATCGTGGTCGTCTTTGGGATGTTTGGCATTGCGGCGCTGGGATTGTTCCCGCGCTCTCGCGTGGCCAGCATTTCAAAAGGTCTGGCGGCCATCGTCGCCGCGCCATTGAAACTTCTTCGGCCATTGCAGAGCGGCCGCGTCGGTGATTACGTCGCGTGGTTTGCCTTCGGCATCGCCGCCTACGGAGGCATTCTGCTCTTCCTGATGCGCTGACTTAGCGGTCTTCCCGTTAGCCGGCCATCATCATCTTGCAGGTTCCTTTCTGCGCACACCGCCGAATCGCCAAGCTAACTCGTGCCGACTGCGCCGCATCGAATAGGGGAATCGGCAGGGGATTGCAACGGCAGTCGCACGGGAGGTTTCATGCGGAACACAAAATGCTGCGCCGTCTGGGTTTGCCAGCTTGCCGTGATGGTTTGCCTTTTTGCTTTTCTTGTGCCGGCGCGCGCCCAAGCGCAGGCTAAAATCGAGCTTTTCGGCGGCTTTTCCTACGTGCGTGGCGACGTCCGTTCAGTCGAACTGGTGCCTGGGCCACCGCCTGCGTTCGTCACCCAGCATCCCAATTTGCCCGGCTGGGAATTCTCCGGCGCATACAAATTCTTCCCATTCTTGAGCGGCAATCTCGATTTCGGCGAGCAGTACGGCAAATTGAATGGCGGCAACGTCCGCCTGAAGACGTATTTATTCGGCCCGCAACTCGCTTTGCCCGGCCCTGTTTCGCCGTTTGTCCACGCGGAATTCGGTTTCGCCCACCAGTCCGTAGGAACTTTCACAAACACGGCGTTTGTAAGCCCCGGCACCGACACCTCTTTTGCAACTGCCCTCGGCGGAGGTCTGGATATCGCCGCCGTTCCTTTTTTCGCCATACGCCTGATTCAAATCGATTATTTGAGGACCAGCCTCTATCATCAAACGCAAAGTGAGCCGCGCGTCTCCGCCGGCATCGTCTTCCGCTTTTAGCCGAATGTAACGGCGTCTAGGCGTGTACCGCTCCGCGCTCGATCGGCAAGCCCGCGGCGATCCAGTCCGACTTGCCTTCGGCGTAATCTCTAACGTTTTTGTAGCCCATTTCCGCCAAGTCCTTGGCGGCTTTTTCCGAAGCGTGTCATGTGGGACTGGCGCAATACACCACAATTTCCGCGTCCTTCTCCGGAGCCAAGTCCGGCGCCATCTCCCGCAGCTTATCGAGCGGCACATTGACCGCTCCCGGCAAATGTCCTTGCTCGTACGCGGCGGGCGCAAGCGTCTCCAACAGCAGAAAATCGTCTTTGCGCTCCATTTTCCGCTTCAGTTCGTCCCGGCTGATTGTTCCCGTCATAAAAATTTACCTCTGCTCCTCGGATGCGCCGCATTCCGCAAAAGTCGCAGTTCCGCGAAGAGGGAATTCAGCGTTGTGGCTGCAAAATCAATTTCTGCACGCGCCAGTTCAGCAACTCTGCCACAAAAAGCACATTTTCCGAGGGACAGGCGATCTCATGTATCCAGCCAAACTGCTTGAGCTGCTTGCCTGATTCACCCAGCATCCCCAGCACTTTTCCATCGAGCGTCAGCTTGTAAATTCTTCCCGGATACGCATCCGAGCTATAAAGCACCTGATGGGGAGGCGGCGTAATACAAATCGCCCACGGCGCTCCGGACGCCATTGTGCCTTTCAACGCCGCAGGATTCGCCGGCATATTGCCAATCGCCGGACGCGCATTCGGCGGCGCGGGCACGTCAATCGTAATCTGGCGCAGAAATTTCCCGTCGCCGTCGAACACCTGAATTCTCCGATTGCCGCGGTCCGCCACGTAAACCTCGCCGCGCGCATCCACCGCAATACTGTGCGGCGTGTTGAACTTGCCCGGCCCGGTCCCCGGCTCGCCCCAGAACATCAGCCAGTTGCCATTCTTGTCCACTTTCGCCACGCGCGAATTGATGTAGCCGTCGCTGATGTAAATGTTGCCCTGCGCGTCCCACGCCACGTCCGTCACTTGCCGGAACATTCCGTCCACCGGCGGCAACGGCGGGTGCAGATGCTTCAGCGGCCCGGTATGTTCGTCCGCCGCTTCCTGCTTCCGCCCGAAAACCATCACCACGCGTCCTTGCGGATCGAACTTGATGACCATGTCCGATCCTTTGTCGGTAGCCCAAATGTTGTCCTCGGGATCCACTTTCACCGTATGCGCGAACGACCACGCGTACAAATTATGGCCAATCTCGCGCATGTAATTTCCATGCGCATCGAATTCCAGAAGTTGCGCTGCCGCCGCGCCGTACGCTGGCCCCGTCGTGTTGCCCCGCGAAAACACGAACACGTCGCCTTTCGAATTCACCGCCACGCCGGAAACTTCGCCGAGGTACAAATTCGGCGGCAATTTAAGAAAGTTCGGCGCAGAGCGATAGGGAATTTCTGGCGGCAGAGCGTCTTGCGCATAAACAGCCGTCGCGAGAAATGCCAGCAGCACGAGACAAGCGTAGCGCTTCATAAAGTTTCCTCCACGCGAAAAACAATTGCGAAATGTCGCCCTCGAACCCGAAAGTTCAGCGGATTATTTTTTCGCCGGCATTCCTTGCAGCAGCGCCTCCGCTGCGGCGTGGCCCATTGCTTTGTATCCCGCGTCGCCGGGATGCAAATGATCGCCCGAATCGTCCGCGGGCAAGAAGCGTTTCGGCTGCGCCGGATCGCGCGTGACTTTGTCGAAGTCAATCACGCCATCGAAGGCGCCGCTGGTGCGTATCCAATGGTTCACGGCTTCGCGCTCCGCCTCGCCATCCGCCGTTTCGTAGAATGCGCCCTCGAAAGGCGTCAGCGTTGCGCCAAAAACGCGAATGCCATGCGCATGCGCGCGCTCCGCAATTTGCCGCAGCGCCGCGATGATTTCCTCAGCGCTCACGGCATCTCCCGCGTACTTTCCGCCAAGAATATGCGGCCATCCAATGTCGTTGATTCCTTCGAGAACAATCAGGTATTTCACGCCATCCTGCGACAGCACGTCCGCATCAAAACGCGCCAGCGCATTCATCCCAGCCACATCATGCAGCAGTCGGTTGCCGGAAATTCCTTCGTTCAAAACGCTCAAGGCCGCGCCATTCTTCGCAAACTCATCCGCCAGCACGTCCGGCCAGCGATGATTCGCATCGAGCGTCGAAGCAGCCCCGTCGGTGATCGAATCGCCCAGCGTGACTACTGCCGCGGTGCGCGCGCTTGCCAGCACTTCAATGCCACTGAGCCAATACCATGAATGCATCGTCCTCGCGGCAGCCATATTTGTGGTCGCCGTGAAGTTGCCCGCGCTGGAAATGTACGTTGTCTGCCGCGCCAGCGCGTGCCACGTCGCCGGGCCCGTCGCGTTTGGCACGAAAATGCTTACCGCCACAGCTGTCAGCGGCTTTATATCGAGACGCACCGGATCGCTCATCACCTCAGCGCCCGGCGGAATCACAAATGTTTTTTCGCCGCTGAACGTCAACTGCCGGTCCGTTCCCGCCACAATCTCCGCGCCCTTGCCCGCGAGCGCGATATGCGCATCGCCAATCTCTACGGGCGCCGTTCCGTACTCATTCGACAGCCGTACACGCACCTGTTTGCCGCCGATGCTGACCCGCGCAATCATGCGCACCGTCTGATTATTGAATCCCTCATCCGACTCAGGAATGCCATTCCCGCCCTCCGGCATTTGCGGTGACGCCGCCCACGTGCCCACCCAATGCTTCGCACTCGTTTGCCTCTGTGCCGCCGCGAAGCCCGGAAGAAGTGCAAATATCACAAAAAATATCGCGAATCGCCCTTGATTCTTTATTGCGCGGAAAGCCGCATCCATAATTGCCTCCAAACTTCGCGAAGTATACACGCACTCGGGAAATCCTGGCGCGGCTTTCCGCGCACAGCCTTTCGCTCTATATTCGCCATATCGTTTCAGCACATAGCTTGGCCTCTTTGCCCAACACATGTAAAATTATCAAGCTATGCCAAGCTCCTGGAAAGGCTTCCTCACTTTTGGGCTGATTTCGCTGCCGATTCGCCTCTCTCCGGCGGCGCGCACCGAGCGCATCAGCTTCAATCAGCTTCACAAAGAGTGCCACACGCGACTCAAGCAGCCGCTTTTCTGCCCAACGTGCAACCGCATGGTCGAACGCTCGGAAGTCGAGAAGGGCTACGAATACGAAAAAGGCCAATACGTTCTTTTCACCGAAGAAGAACTGAAAAATGTCGAGCCGGAGTCGGCGCGCAGCATGGAAATTCTGGAATTCGTGAAGCTTGCGGAGATCGATCCGGTTTATTTCGACGCCTCCTACTACATCGCTCCGGAAGAGGGCGGCGAAAAAGCCTATCGCCTGCTCGCTGAAGCCATGCAGCAAGCCGGCTACGCGGGCATCGCCAAAGTCAGCATGCACAATCGCGAGAACATCGTCATCATCCGCCCGCGCGAGAACGGCCTCACGCTCCACACCATGTTTTATTCCAACGAAATTCGCTCCTCCGAGTACGGCGACACGCGCAAAGCCGAAATCAAAGAGCAGGAGCGCACCCTCGCCCGCCAGTTAATCGAAAACCTCTCTGCCACTTTTGAACCGGACAAGTATCGCGACACGTATCAGGAAAGTTTGCGTTCGCTGGTTGAAGCAAAGACCGCGGGAAGGGAAGTCACCGCCGTTCAACACCATGCTGTCGCACCAGTTATCGACTTGATGGCTGCCTTGAAGAAAAGCCTCGAGCAGAAGCCTGCCGCACCGAAAAAGCAACCGGTTCGCGTCGAGTCTCGCCAGAAAGAAGCCTCCGGAGCGCAGAGCGAGTCAACCGGCCCTCGCATCGTAAAGTCCCGCCGCAAAGCCGGCTAACCTACGTTCTTGTACAAAATGAAGTTTTTATTGCCGGTCAAACCGCGAACTGCCTATTTCGCTCGAAGACGCCGCATCGCGCGCCGTCAAAACCTGCCAGGTGAACGCCGGGGCATAATCGAGGACCAATCGGGTCAAATTCATCGTTCCTGCGTGCGCCGCCAGCAGCCGCGAAAACATCATGGGATTCGCCGAGAGCGCGCTCAACAGCCGCCGCCGCAGCCATCCATGCTTACTCAGCAAAACCAGCAGGCGCGACATCATCCGCGGGAGCTGCATCATTTGCCGATGTTCGTTCGCATATGCACGCAAGTCATTCTTCCGAAGCGCTTTCGCCAGGCTGATTGCTTGCTGCATTGCCAGCGCGAGACCGTCGCCGGTAACCGCGTCCACGCTGCCCGACGCATCGCCAGTCAGGGCCACGTTTTCTCGAAAAACAGCGCGAAGCGACCGCGTCATGCACACTCCGCCCATCTCGCTGCCCACAATCTCGGCGTTCTCCACTTTTTTCGCGACTTCAGGAAACTTCGCAAGCGCTTCCGCTAGTCGCAGCCGTGGGTTTGCCGTCAGCGCAGCAATGCATATGTCCTGCGCGCCCGTCGGCGTCACATACAGCTCGCAATCCTCAGTCCAGTGAACTTCCACGTGTTCTGACCACGGCGCCACGCGATAGTGCCCGCGAAATCCGTACCTCTTCAACCCCGCGAAATCAGCGCCTAGTCCTGCCCAATTTCGCACTCGCGAATTGTGTCCATCGGCGCCAATCACCCACCGGCTGCGTATCACGCTGCCATTTATGTACACGGTGCCTGATTGCCCGCACGTCACGCGCACGCCCCAATTCATCTCGACTCCGGCGCGCCACGCCCGTTGTACTAGGAGCTTATGTAACGTGGTCCTGCGAACACCCCGGCCCCATCCGTCTGGAAAATCGGCCTGCACTGTCGTTCCATTTTCGGCAAAGCGTATCCCGCGAAACGGCACTCCGTCATTTAGCCCCAGCGTCACACCGAGCTTCCTCAGCGCCGTCACACCTGCGGGCATCAGTCCTTCCCCGCACGCTTTGTCTAGCGGTGGTTCACCAGGATCCGCTATGCCTACGCGAAAACCTTCTTGTCTCGCCGCTATCGCCGCTGCCAGCCCCGCAGGCCCGCCCCCTACGACGAAAACATCTGTGTCCAGTCTCCCCCGCTCCATCCTTCTCCCGCTTCCCGCTCACCACTTCAGCAAAATCAATTCTGAGCAGAACCCCGGCCCCATCGCCCCCAATATTCCGTAGCTTCCCGGCTCTGGACGCCGGTTCGCTATCACGTCTTCGAGCACCAGCAGCACCGACACCGACGACAAATTCCCAACCTTGGCCAGCGAATCCCACGAAGCTGCGAGTTCATCATTCTTCAAATCGAGCGCGTCCTCCACCGCTTCGAGCACTTTCGGCCCCCCCGTATGGAACACCCAGCTCGAAATATCTTCGCGCGTCAGCCCCAAATCGCCGAGGAACTGCTTCACATCTCTCCCCAGATTTTGCTTCACCACGTCTGGCACGCCCGGTGACAGCACAATCTGAAAGCCTTTCTCCGAAATCTCCCAGCCCATGGTGCGTTCCGTGTCCGGGTAAAATGTCGAGCGCGTGGCGATAATCTCCGGCCCTTGGAAGTCTCGTTCATCGCCCGTAATGATCACCGCCGCAGCGCCATCGCCAAACAGCCCCGCGGAGATCAAATTCGCCATCGACAGATCGTCGCGCTGAATCGTCAGCGAACACAGTTCCACTGCCAGCAGCACCGCCGTCTGTCCCGGAAACGCGCGAACGTAATCCGCGGCGCGCGCAATTCCCGCCGCGCCCGCCACGCACCCCAGGCCAAAAATCGGATTGCGCTTGATGTTCGGGCACAACCCCAAACGGTTTATAAGTCGCGCATCCAGCGACGGACTTGCAATTCCCGTCACCGAAACCACATAAATCGCATCCAGTTCTCGCGCCGGAAGCCCGATCGGCTTCAGCGCCGAGGTAATCGCCTCCTCGCCAATTTCCAACCCCGTCTGAATCCAGGTGTCGTTCGCTTCGCCCCAAGTAGAAAGCCCGTAGTATCCCTCCAGCGGCATCGACATGTAGCGTCCCTTAACGCTCACGTTCGCGTGCAGCTTGTCCAGCACTTCTGGTTTTTTCAGCCGGTCGCCCCAATATTGCTTCAGAGCGCCCACCAAAACTTCCTGGCTGAAGTAATTCTTGGGAAACGCGCCAGCAACGCTAGCGATTCTCATTCGTCACCAATCCTCTCGGTTTTCGAGCGCGATTCGTCATACGGCTCACGCATTCCGCATATAACGTCCATTTGCATGAGAACGCCGCCTCGCGTTTTGCTGGTTGCGGTTTTCACCGTTTGCGTTGAACTGCGCCAGCCCGCTTGAACAAAATTCGAATATCGGAGTTTCCTTTTGCGATGCCGGTTAGGCCCTTGCGTGTCGCCCCACATTCTTATCCCTCAGCGCCGCTATCGCAAGCAATAATCTTCTGGCGTATCCTGCGCCAGTTCCGCCGCCCTCGTCCTTTAAATTCGCGAAAAAGCCGCAGGAAAATGGGGAGTATAATGTCAGATCCCCAGAAAGACACGCTGAATTTACTTTGATGCGCGCTTTTGCGGCTTTGTCTTCAAGAAGTGCGCGAAGTCAGCGCGGCTCCGGGAAGCCCTGTTTACCCATGCCGTGAATGTCGGCGTTCACGCGGCTTTCGCGCTTTACGTCCCGGCGCTTGCTACAACGTTTGTCTTTTCCGTCGCGGGCGTGGCTCTTCACCCACGTCTGTACGAACTTGTTTTTCGTCGCGGTCTGCCGCTCTTTCCACGCCCTCGATAACTTCAGCTTCGTAATCCTGGCCCTCTTCGGCCAACTCCTTCACGCTTTCCGAATCCGCGTCTTCGATATCTGATAATCCTTCCAGATCGCCCGATTGCCCGGCTTCCAGCGTGCGCTCCGGCTCGCTTTCGGCCACAATTCCGGCGCGGTCGGAATTCAACCCGCGCGAGAGCCGCGCATTTCGTGCGCGCCTGTTTTTTGCTTCTCTGCGCGAACTCGCAGCCGTTCTTTTCCTCGATGTTTTCTTGGCGCTGGCCTTCTTCTTCGCCGCCATCCGCGTGCCGCCCTTTTTCTTTCTCTTTATGTTCTTTGCCACGGGAACTTTCTCCTCGACCTTCAATTGTGCGCAGCCGGTGTCGTAGCCTCAAAACTTCACTTGCTGCCAATCTCCCGTCAATGCGGATACTCCCGATTGCCAAACGTGAAAACCACCCCCGCCGACAGCCATATGTTGTTCTGATGAGCCTGCAGAAACGGCGTGCGGTAGTAGTCCACCTCAATCGCCCGCACCGACCAGCGCCGCGTAAACTTCAAATCCAGTCCGCCGCCTGTCCTGAACGAGAACCCATTCTCAGAATACTTCTGCCTTATCGACGTCAAATTCAAATCCAGCCGCGAAGCCCCCGCCAAAAATTCCGCAAATGGATTGAACATGCCAAACCTCGAACGGTGATAAAACCGCGCGCCAATGTGGTCCCCATACATTCGCGTGTTGCCCTGCGGGATCGAACCGTATTGCCAGTCTCCATCAGCATAAATCTGCAGCCAATTCGTAACGTTGAGCGCCAACGATCCATATACTCCGTTTGTGTTTGGCCATCCTTGACCCGCCCGAAAATCCGTGAACGCGTACCCTCCGCCCAGTTCCAGCGTCATTCCTCGCTTTACGCCTGGAGTCTGCGCCGCCGCAGGCGCCGCCATGCACGCCGCCGCGCATACTGCTAACAGCCACCTCAGCATATCTCAACCTTTCCAGCCCAACAGGGCCGTCGCAACAATTCCCCGCAGACGCCATTCTGCGTGAGATCAAGCTGGGTTCCTTCTAGGGTGACAACTTTCCTCCGAACTTTCAACCAACTTTCTCAATGAGAGCCTCTTCCCTCATCTTTAGATGCCCGCTGCTTCCCACGCGCTGCGAGAACACCATGCACATTCCCGCCGCGCTCAGGAACAGAGGTCAAGTGCGGACAATTCGCGGCGGGACTAGTGCAGCAGGGAACTGAACTTCACGCCGAGATAGTACGGCCAGATCACAATGGCGAACACGCCCTTCCAAAAAGTGAGCTGCAAAAATCCTATCGTGAAAAGCCACGCCGCAAACCACAACCCGCCCACAAATCCGTGCTGCTCGATCTTTATTTTTTCCATGGCGCGCAGTATACGACGATTCTCTAATTTCATCCGATAAAACGGGGTCGCGTGTCTTCCAAGCCCTCCGGTGCGCCGCATTTGAGCAACCCTTTTGCCATTCGCGCATCCAAATTTCAGCGACTCAGCAGCGTTTGCAGTCCTGCATTTCGGACCTTTTTTTGACGAACTTGTTTGACCTTGAGGCAAAACCAATGCGCCGCCGCGCGCTGATCCTGCTCACGATGGCAATGCTCCTCCTCGAGGCCGCTTCTTGCGGAGGCAGCGGCTCGCGTCCTCCAGTTACCGTCACCGTAGCGGCAAATCCCACCAGCGTTCCCGTGGACGGAACTTCTTTTTTCACCGCTACAGTTGTGAATAGTTCGGATCAGAACGTCACTTGGTCCGTGGTAGGCGGCGCGGCCAATGGCTCGATCAGCTCCGCCGGAGTTTACACGGCGCCGGCAACCGTTCCGGCGAATCCGCAAGTCACCGTCACCGCGACTCCGCAGGCCAATCCCTTAACTTCCGGCCAGGCCAGCATTACCATAACGATCAGGGTCGCCGTCTCGCCGCCAAGCGCAAGTGTTCAAACGCTTAGAACCGCGTCTTTCGCCGCCTCTGTCCAGGGCTCGTCAAATCAGTCGGTCACCTGGGAAGTGAATGGAATCGCGGGCGGCAACAATTCTGTTGGCATCATCAGCGGCAGTGGTCTCTACCAGGCCCCTGAATCGGTCCCTGCAAACGCTTCCAGCGGCCAAACCATCTCCGTGAGCATCGAAGCCATCCCGCAGGCGAATCCATCCGTCTCCGCATCGGCCGTAGTCACGGTCACATCGCCCAATCAGCTCGGCGAAAATCTCCCCGTCAAACTCGGCAGTTCCGGCGGCAACATCAACGACGAAGACGCCACCGAATGCGCCGGTGGCACGCTTGGTTCGCTCGTGGTTCGCGCCGGAACGCAATACATTCTCAGCGACAATCACATCCTTGCCCGCAGTGACGCGGCCAGCCTCGGCGAAGCCATCATTCAGCCCGGCCTGATTGACACGCCCAGTCCCTGCGTGGCCAGCTCCGGCAGCAACGTCGTCGCTCATCTCTCGCAATTCATCAATATCGAGCAGCCGAATCCACCAGCCGACGCCGCCATCGCGCAGGTCGTCACCTCGCCTGCCAGCGTGGACTCTGCGGGCACGATCATCGAACTCGGCGACTCCACGCCCAATGGCATTCCCACCGACGAAGCTCCTGCCAGCACCATTCTTCCGGTTTCGTCGCTCGTGCCCAACAGCACCGCAGTTGCTAAAAGCGGTCGCAGCACGGGCCTCACCTGTTCGACCATTGAAGCAGTAAACGTCGACGCATCAGTCCAATATCAGCGCGGGCTGGGCGGCTCCAGCTTCACCGCCCTCTATCACAACCAAATCTCCGTGAACGGTGGCACGTTCAGCGCTGCGGGAGACTCCGGCTCGCTCATCGTTTCGCAAGCTGGCGCACAGCCCGTCGCTTTGCTCTACGCCGGCTCTTCTACTAACACAATTGGCGCGCCGGTCGCCACGGTTCTCGCCAATCTTGCCGACACCAATAACAACACGCCCACTTTTGTCGGGCTGGCCACTCGCGGCCCAGTTGCCGGCTGCACTTCTGCCGGCGCGGACGCGTTGGGCGCTACCGCATTGCAAACAAATCCCACAAAACCCACTGCCGCAGAAATTGCCAAAGCCGAAAGTGTAAAAAATCAAAAAGCGCCGCAACTGCTGTCTGATCCTTCCGTGCTGGCAATCGGTGTCGGCCGCAGCCTCGACCGTCCTAATCACGCTGCCATTGTCGTCTTCGTGCAAAAAGGCGAACCGCTGGTGCGCCCCGTCCCGCCCACTGTTGGCGGCGTGCTTACCCGCGTCGTCGCGACGCCATCGCCAAACAAGACTGGCGTTCTCAATCAGCAATCCACCGCCGAACTCCTCAAAAAATCCGGCCTGCCCCAGCGCGCCAATCCCACTCCTGAAGAACTCGCCTCAGCAACGTCAGTAAAAAATAAATATTCTTCCTCGCTCGTACACCAGCCCGGAATTCTTGGCGTTGGCGTTACTTCCAGCCTCGACAATCCCAGCGACGCGGCCATCATCGTTTACGTCGAGACAGGCAAGTCGCATAATCCCATTCCTCTCGAACTTGACGGCGTTCGCGTGCGCGTAAAATACACCGACAAATTTCGCGCCTACTCGTGGGGCCGGCGCCTCTAGAAATCACCGACGCTTTCTACAGGGCTCTCTGTATTGCCAGCTAGGTGACTCGCGTACACCATTTGTGCCGAGGGTGCGCGTTTGCCGGAAGACGAAGTTCACTGTGAGAAGTTCGCTGTGATCAGTCCTGAAAGTCCTGAATAAATTATGCCCACCGCAAAAGCTTCCCGAACTTCAATGCCGCCGCGCGCCGATTCCGCTCAGCCGCAGCGCCGCGCACCCTCTACCGAGCCGGGCGACGGCCACAACAATAAGCCCTCCGTTCCGCTTGAATCCGTCATCATCACTGACGACCTCGGTAAGCGCCCTTCACGCCGCCCTCAGTTCGCCGCGGAGAATCGCGTATTGCTCGCGCTGGCGCAGGACATCGCGGATTGCCCGGAGCGCGTTTTCGACAAACTGGCGCACGGTGCTCTGGAACTTTGCCGCGCCCACTCCGCCGGCTTCACCGTGCTTGATGAGGACACCAATATCTTTCGGTGGCGCGCCGTTTCCGGACAATGGGCTGCGCATACCGGCGAAGTCGCGTCGGCAAATGTTGCTATTTGCAGTACGCTGCTTGAGCGGCCCGCTGCGCAACTCTTTCGCCGTCCGGAGCGCCACTTCACCTATCTGGCCGCGATTACCCCTCCTATTGAAGAGGGCCTGCTGGTCCCGTTTTACTCCAAAGGCAAGCTCGCCGGCGCCCTGTGGGTGTTGGCTCACGACCAGTCGCGGCGCTTCGATGCGGAGGATCTTCGCTTGGTCACTGACCTTGCCGCGTTCGCCGCAGCGGGATACCAAATTTTGCGCGCCGCAGAGGCCGATGAGAAGGCTGACGCGGTGCGTTTGCGCAAGGTCAGCACAGAACTGATTCAAGCGGGCGATACAGGCGCCCTCTACACCAAAATTCTCGACGCCGCCATTGCCGTGATGCGTTCCCAGATGGGCAGCCTGCAGATGCTTTATCCCGAGCGCGGCGAGCTGCGGCTTCTGGCTTACAAAGGCTTTCATCCCAACTCGGCGAAGTTCTGGGAATGGGTGCGGCCCGCATCCGCCAGCACTTGTGGAATGGCTTTGCAAACTCGCGGGCGGATCATTGTGCCGGACGTTGAGAATTGCGCCTTCATGGCCGGCACTGAGGACCTTCACTTCTATCGCAAGTCCGAAATTCGCGCCGTGCAATCCACGCCGCTGATTTCCCGCTCCGGCGTTTTGCTGGGCATGATCTCCACTCATTGGAAGCAGCCGCACGATCCTTCGGAGCGCGACCTGCGCTTGCTGGACATCCTCGCGCGCCAGGCGGCGGACTTCATCGAGCGAACTCGGGCCGAAGCAGCGCTGAAGCGAGCCAACGATAAGCTCGAAGAGCGAGTGCAGGCGCGCACGCGCGAATTGCAGCAGCAGGTTAGCAAGACGCAGCGCGCCGAGGACGAGCTTCGCGCGGTGACTGCGCGCCTGTTCAAAATTCAGGATGAAGAGCGGCGCTACGTCGCTCGCGAGCTGCATGCCGGCGCGAGCCAAACGCTGGCGGCGCTGTCCATGAACCTTGGCAGGATCGCGCAAAATGTGGCGCGCCCCGATACACTTTTCGAAGTGGTGCAGGAATGCAACACTTTGATCGATAATCTGACGCGCGAAATCCGCACTGTTTCGTATCTTCTTCATCCCCCGCTGCTCGAGGATCTGGGCCTCGGCTTTGCGCTGCGCATTTACGCCCAGGGATTTTCCGAGCGCAGCGGCATTCGCGTCGAGGTCGAAGAAGACGAGAGTCTCGAGCGCCTGCCCAAAGATTCCGAGATTGCCGTCTTTCGTGTGATTCAGGAGAGCCTCACGAACATCCATCGCCACTCCGGCGCGTCTTCTGCGAAAATTCGCGTCTCTCACAACGATGGCGGCCTGCAAGTGAAAATCACCGACAATGGCAAAGGCATTTCCGCGGAAAAGCAGCGCGAACTGGCGGCCTCGGCGGAATCCGGCGTGGGCATCCTCGGCATGCGTGAACGCATTCGCCAGCTTGGCGGGACGTTCGAAATTACCTCGGGCATTCCGGTCGCGGGCGATGGGGTGACCCAGAGCAATACCGCTGCGTTTTCTGGGGCGTTCTCGCTGAATAGCGCGGCGGCCTCAACCGCTGAGGAGCGGGGCAAGCGGCGCGCCGCGAATCCCGGCACCTGCGTTAGCGTGACGTTGCCGCTGGCCAACGCCGCCCCTGGCGCACGGGGGGGGGGCAGCAAGCAGGTGAGCCGTTGACGGTGGATTCAGCAAGCCGCTTCGAGTTGTGATTGTGCGATGAGCGTCAGTTAGCCTCCGATATTCCCAGTGTCCGAAAACGGACATTCGCGCTAAAAAAACGGCGAAAAAACTCGATTAGAAATGGCCTCCCTCGTTTGTTTTGTGTAAGTTGCGTCATGTTCTAATTTCCCATAGAAACTCGATTAGAATTTTTGAGGCGGCGTGAAACGCGAAGCTACGGGTCGCGGATGGTGGCGGGTGAGTTTGAGAACACTCCGCTCACAATGCGGCGAAAGTTATCGATTAGAAAAATGGAAGTGGCTGAAGAGGAGCGAGTTAGGCGAATTTCTAATTTTTTGATGCAGTGGCGAGTGGCTAGTGGCGAGTGACTAGATGGTTTGCGCTCCACAGCTGCGCAAATAGGAAGTCGAGAATCTGCCCGTCTGTTCCATTTTGGGAATTGAGTGCTGGCGATTGGCGCTGGCTTTGACTGCGGCGCGGGCGGCGAATTGGAGGTGCGTCCTGACATCGGCCAGTGGTAGCACGGAGCGGGCGCGGCGGGCAAGGGAATTGCAGCGAATGGGGAAAAACGATGAGTGAATGGGTGAGCGGGATCGTGCATGGGCGGCGCGCGATTACGCCGGAAACGGCGCTGCGGCTCGGGCGACTGTTCGGCACCACGGCGGAGTTTTGGGTGAATCTGCAGACGCGTTATGACCTGGAAATGACGCGCGGCCAGCAGGAGAAGAAGGTGGAGCGGGAAGTGCAGCCATTGCGGACTTTTGGATGAATCGAAAGCGCACGCTGGGTAATCTGCAAGGCTGGAAAAGCGAAAAGCCGCGTTTCCGCGGCCATTGTGCTTCTCTCAAATTTGCGACTGGCTTGCAGCCGGTGAAGTCTAGCGGGTCTTTACTGTCGCGCGCTCGCTCTGCATGGGAAGATGCTTCGGCTGGGAAGATGGAAGCTCATTTTCTCCGCTGCTGCAGCCAATGGGTTCAGCTGCCTCTAAGAACCCTTCGATGACGTTTTTCAGTCGAGCCAGGGCGCCCAGGGTACGAGCCTTTTCGAAATCAGACACGAACACGTCTCGGAAAAAGCCTCCTCTTGCGCCCTGTTCTAGCTCTTTTTCTACGCCCATCAGGGCGTCGATGAAGTCGTTCACCTTTTGCTGCAGAGTCTTTTTTATCTCAGTCCCGAGGCGGGTTTTTCCGTAGACCGAGTCGGCCAGTTCTTTCCGAGCCAAGTCATATATTTCAATGAGGGGCTTGCCAGGATTCTTGATGACTGTTGTCATGAACTTGGCAGTGACAAAGCGATTTGACAGGTGATTCTGTTTGATGAAAGTTGCGGTCTCAGCTTGCCTGCGGTGATCGTCAAGTCTTCCCAACTGGTGGGCGATTGTATAGTCCAGTTCCCCCTCGAAGAATTGCTCGCGAAGTTTGGGTGAGAGTCGGACGATTCTCATGCGTTCGCGTAGTTGCTCCGCCTTGACCCCCAGTTTTGGCGCGACCTTGCCCCATTCGTCGGGACGGTCCCAAACGCCCAAAGCTTTGAGGCCCGTTTCTAGTGCAGTGACTTGCTCTTGAAATGTATAGTCGCGTGTTTGCATCATCCGACTGATTTTCCGGACGAGCAAATCGTTCTCGCTTGGCCGAGGAATAATAATTGCGCTGAGGGTCTTCAGTCCCCCGGCCTTCGCGGCTCTCCACCTCCGTTCACCATCGAACAGGTCGTAAATAACTCTGCCCCGTTCATTGCCACGGGCAAACACCTGAATGGGGTCTGTCTGCCCTATCTGGGTAAGATTCTCCGCCAGCGAGTCAATATCGGCGGAATCAAATGTTTTCCTTAGGTTATCCGGGTCCGGCTGGATGTCCTCGATTGCGATTTCGCGAATGTTTTCTTTCATGATCTCTAAGGTTTCGACCTATCTAATTTTGCCGCGCCCTCACCCAACTCTTTTGGATCCTTCCCGATTATTTGCTTAAATATCTCATACATTTCGATGAGGTCGGAAAGTTCTTTATTTGCTCTGCGCTGAAGGTCAACATATGCCTTCGTTTGTTTCGCAAATATACGGAGCCGCCTGTCCTTTGGGTTCGTAAGCTGCTCGAAGTCTCCGAAGGTCATTCCACTATCCATGTTCAGTGCGGCCAGCCGCAGAGAACGAATTTCAATTGCGTTGTATCGCTCTTCAAATTCCTTCAGTAGCGCTTTGCGGTCAGGCCCTGGTGGAAGGCCCCGGGCATAACTTTCCAATGACTTTGCTTGGGCCAGCTGGACGCGCGTCGCAGAACGAGTGCGAGTTCGGAATTCCTTTGACACCGTGTGTTCGATTTGGCCCGCCGCAAAGTAGCCCAGTATTGGCGTTCGAAAGCCGTTCACTACTTTTGCGACTAAGTGCCAGCGGATCTCGCGGCCACGCCGATGCCAAATGAATCCCCACCCCTCAAAAGCTCCCTCAAACATGGCCCTGCATGCCACCCGCACCTTCTCAAATTCCTCATTTGCATGCCGCAGCACTCTTGCATCATACGCGGCGCGTTGCAGCGGGTCTGTTGGTGGTGGGCCTTCTAAAAGGCGGCCTATTTCTTCGCGGGTAAGGCCGGCCAAATTATTCTGTTCGATAATCTCTTGAACCCGAAGGCAGTACCGCTGGAACACTGGGTCGAGAATGAATGAGGGCATGGCCATATCTCCGAGAACTGGTGAGTGTATCACGTCCGAGTCCGCGAGGCGCACTATAGTTTATGCGATCATACTTACGACATGGGTACACATCGTTAAGCCACCAACCGGCTGGAGAGCCTACGCCACTTCGACTACTTCAAGTCGGGAGGCAAGGGGTCGGACCAGATGTAGTGGGCGAACCAGTTGTAATTTTCCTGGGTGACGGCGCGAAGCTCTTTGGGTTTGGTGATGGGATGGCCGAAGCCGGTGTAGAGGACGAACTTCACGGGGACGCCGCGGTCTTGCAGTCCATGATACAGCTCGAAAGAGTCCGGGACCGGGACGCGCGCGTCTTTGCTGCCTTGCTGGATGAGCGTGGGCGTGTGCGCGTGGTTGATGTAAGTGATGGGCGAAGTTTTTTTGTAAATTTCGGGATCGCTCCAGGGAGTGGCGCGCAAATACTGGCGCGTGAAGGGCGTGATGTCGGTGTTGACGTAGTAGGTCATCCAGTCGGAAATGCCGGCGCCGACGGACACGGCGCAGAACTGGTCGCTGTAAGTGGTGATGAACGCGGAAATGTAGCCGCCTTCGCTCCAGCCCATGGAGCCGACGCGTTTGGGGTCCACGTAGCCCTGCGAAATTAAGTAATTCACGCCGGAAATGACGTCAGCGTAATCTCCTACGCCTAAATTGCGGACGTTGAGCGAGCGGAATTTTGCGCCGTAGCCAGCGGAGCCGCGATAGTTGGGCTCGAGAATCAAAGCGCCGCGAGCGGCGAAAAGTTCAGTGGGATAGTAGCGGTCGGGCGAGCGCGTGGCGCGGCTGGTTCCGGTGGGCCCGCCGTGGATTTCGACGAGCAGAGGATATTTTTTCGAGGGATCGAAATTGGCGGGCTTGATGAGGATGCCTTCGACGGGCGTGCCATCGCCGGATTTCCAGTGGATGACTTCGCGAGTGGCGAGATGGAATTGCGAATATTGAGCGGAGATGTCGGTGAGTTTTTTGGGCAAAAAGAAATTTACGGGCGAAGTGTAGATTTCGAAGAAGGCGTTGTCGGCGGCGGCCGTGTAGGCGACGCGGTGGAAGTTGTGAGTGAAGCTGAAGCCGCCAGCGGCGATTTTGTCGGGCTTGGAGATGCGCGTGACGGCTTCCGTTTGCGGATTCAAGCGGAAGAGATAGGCGTAGGTGCGCTGCTGGGCTTCGAAATAAATTCCGTCGGGCGACCATTTGATGGCGCGAGCGTCTTCGTCAAAATTGGCGGTGAGGATTTTTGGCGCGCCGCCGGAAGCGGGCACAACGTCAATGACGGAATTCGCGTAGAAGAAATATGGGTTGCCGTTAGCGGTGTTGAAGGCAATTTGCGAGCTGTCAGGCGACCAGACGGGATTTTCGCTGGGCGTGGGAGCGCCGGCGAGTTTTTTGACGGATTTATCGGCGACAGTGAGGACGTAAATATTGGCGGTGCCGAGGTCGGCGAGCGCAGGATCTTTGCTGGCGGTGAAGGCGATGCGCGTGGAGTCGGGCGACCAGCGAAAATCGCCGACGGTGAAATTTTCGCCGGAGGTGAGGCGCGCGGGCTTGGGAAGTTCGGTGGCGTTGGGCGAAGGGACGTCAATGAGCCAGAGATGCGTCATGGTGTAATCGTCGCCGATGATTTTGTAGTCGCCGTATTTTTTGACGCGCGCTTTGTGGGCGTCGGATTCGGGATCAGGAGAAGTGAAGGCGATGTGGCGGCCGTCGGGAGAAAAATCGAAGGAGTCGACGCCGGTTTCGACGTTGGTGATTTGGCGGGCTTCGCCGCCGGTTGGGGAAATTAAATAGAGCTGCGCGGTATCTTTTTTGGCGTTGGGGAGCGAGGATTCGCGCGAGGAAAGAAAGGCGAGCTGTTGGCCGTCGGGCGACCAGCGCGGATCGGTGCCGGACTTTGCGCCTTCGGTGAGCGGGAAAGTTTGGCCGGTGGCGATGTTGGCGAGCCAGATTTGCTGGACGAAGGCGTTTTGGTCCCAGTCGGTGTGCGTGAGTTGGTAGGCGACGAAGCGGCCGTCGGGAGAAATTTGCGGATTGGAGACGGATTTCATGGAGAGCGCTTGCTCGATGGTAGGCGCGGAGGGCGCTGCGGAGTTGGATTGCGCGAGCGCGGCGCAGGGGAGAAGAAAAATTGCAACAACTAAGGGCGCGATTCGCAGAGCTTTTTGCATGCGGCCTCCAACTTCGGCGTAAAGGATTTGCTACCTATGCGCGGCGGCGCGAGTATACTACGCACTTTGCCGAGGAGAAATCATGAAGAGCTATTTGCTCAGGTTGTGCGCAGCGGGGATTTTCTTGTGCGGATTTTGCGCTGGAGTGAATGCGCAGGCAGGAGCGGCGCAGACGCCGGCACAAACGCCAGCTCCGCAAACGCAGGCGGGCGCGAATTTGCAGTTGGTGCCGCAGGCGCGGGAGGTGAAACAAGCTGGGGGAGAGGCGTTTCGCGTGACGCGGCGGACGAGGATTGTTGTCACGAGGAGTTTTGGGCGGGATTTTGAGGGCGCGCAGATGCTTTCGGACGAGATTGCGCGTTGGACGGGATGGAAGTTGAAAATTGAGGATGCCAGAGAGATGCCGGGCGGGTCGGACTTCATTTACATTGGCAGCGTGCCGGAGGATTCGAAGCTGCGCACCTCGCTGGTGAACAGCGGGCTGGCGATGCAGAACGGATTTGACGCGCAAGGGTACGCGATTCTGGCGGAGCGGCGGCGGATTCTGGTGGGCGGCGCGAGCGAGCAGGGCGCGTTTTACGGAGTGCAAACGCTGCGGCAGTTGCTGCGGCCTGCGAATAGCCAGAGGGCAGAAGCAGGTTCCTCGGCGACGTCCGCAAAAGCCGCGGCCGGCCTCGGAATGACAAGCTACGTTGGCGAGTTGGAATGCCCGGCGGTGGCGATTCGCGACTGGCCGGCGATGAAGTGGCGGGGCCTGAGCGTGGACATCAGCCGCGGGCCGGTGCCGACGCTCGAGTTCATGGAGAAGCAGGTGCGCGTGCTGGCAGGATACAAATTGAACATGTACGCGCTGTATATGGAAGACGTTTTCATGGTGAAAGGGAATCAGATTTTCGCGCCGCCGGACGCGCTGTCGCCGGAGGAGATCACGCAACTGGTGGACTATGCGAAAAAATATTATGTGACGATTGTGCCGGAGCTGGAGACGTTTGGGCATCTGCACAATGTGCTGCGTTACGACTTGTACAGCGATTTGGCGGAGACGCCGCATGGAGCGGTGCTGACGCCGACGCAGCCGGGAACTTACGATTTGCTGGGGAAATTGATCGCGCAAATGGTGCCGCTGTTTCCCGGGCCGTTTTTTCACATTGGCGCGGATGAAACGTTCGAGCTGGGGCAGGGACAAACGAAACAGTTGATCGCGCAGGAAGGGCTGGGGCCGGTTTATCTGGCGCATATCGCGAAACTGGACGGCATGATGAAGCCGTATCACAAGACGACCATGTTCTGGGCAGACATCGCGGAGAAATTTCCGCAATTGCTGCCAACGCTGCCGAAGGATTTGATTCCGGTGATTTGGACGTACGGCGTTAAGCCGTCGTACGACGCAGATCTCGAGCCGTTCAAGAATGCCGGATTGCAGATATTTGTTTCGCCGGGAATTGATAACTGGCGGAAGGTGTATCCGGATTTCAATGCGGGATTCATGAACATACGGAATTTAACGCGCGACGGGCAGAAATATGGCGCGATAGGGCAATTGAATACGGAATGGAAAGATATGGGCGAAGAGCTGGGAGGAATGGACTGGCCGGGATTGGTGTTTGGCGCGGCGTGCGCGTGGCAGCCGGGAGAATCTTCCGTGGAGCAATTCGAGGACAGCTACGATTGGGCGTTTTACAGGAATACGGATCATACGTTCGAAGACATTTTGAACAAATTGGCGGGGACAAACACGCTGATGGATGGCGCGAAGATGGATGCGACGCAAGTGTCGTACTTCTGGGCGTCGCCATTTTCGAAATTGGGCGCGGAGGATGCGGAGAAGGCGGCTCCGGTGGCGCATGAGTTGCGTATCGATGCGGAGCAGGCGTGGGAATCGTTGCTCGAGAATCGCGCGAAGGCGCGAATGAACGCGGACACGCTGGACGATCTGGTTTTTGCGGCGCAGCGGCTGGATACGCTGGGCATGAAACTGGAATACACGCAGGAGATGAGCGAATTGTACTGGAATGCGTACATGGATATGGCGAACGGCAGCGACGTGAGCAACGATTTGCTTGGGATTAGCTCGGTGAATGGGCGTCTGCAGGATTTGCGCGAGAAGCTGACGCAATTGCGCGCCATGTACGCGGAGCGCTGGCGCGCGGAGAATCGCGAGACGTGGCTGAGCAACGTGCTGGTGCGCTATGACACGCTGGCGGAGGAGGTGCAGGCGAAAATCAATCAGGTGGATGCGCTGCGCGATGATTTTTGGCAGGTGAGGGAATTGCCGCCGCCGGAAAACATGGGATTTTTTGTGCGCCCGCCGCGGCCCGGCCCGCAGCCGTAACAAGTGGCAATCAAAAGATGAACTCCTTGCGATTGCCGTTGTAAGCGAACTAGCAATTGTTTGCTGTCACTATCGCTTCAGTTTGGAAATAAGGAAATCGCGGAGGACGATGGCGCTATTGTGCTCGTTATCACGGGCGCTGTAGAGCAAAGTTACATCGCCGCGGCGGATGGCTTCGAGGAGCGCGACTAATCCCCCAGGCTCGACTGACCGTCGACCCGAGGGCCCCTTCTGTGCCGCGAAATTTGCGCGAAGTTCGGCGAGGTAACGGCGACGGAATTCGGGCCAGCGTTCGAGTTTGTGACCGTACCAGACACGCAACCGCTGGCTGGGCGCGACATCTTTGAGCCAGGCGTCGAGGTGGAGAGATTCTTTTTTGATGCCGCGCGGCCAAAGGCGTTCAACGAGGTAGCGCGAAGAGGAATTCGGGGATTTTTGATGCGGGCGGTCGTAGACGCGGGCGACTTCAATCATCGAAATGACTCTCAACAAAAGTATAGACGCCGCAGCGCACGCGTCGCAACAATGCTCGAGGTTGAGGAGTTCGCGTGATAATTGTGATACGAAGCTTCCGCAGCATTCGGGCCACAAAATGAAGTCCCGTACCGGGGACGTCCGTGGAATCAGCGGCTCCCAAGAGCGGTAGTTCCAGGGGCTAAAGCCCTTCGACAAGCGAAAAGCAGGTTCCTCGTCAGATGCTGGTCGCATCTTCGCTCGGAATGACAAGAAAGACTTAAAGCCGCAGATCTTCGCAACAGCGCCCCCGACAAAGGGCGCCGGGGCAAGGGAACTTCTGCGCTACAGTTAAATCAATTTGAGGTCTGCTGCTCGGCGTATGGCTTGGCGGCGGGTGAAGTTGCCGGAGCGTGAAGGCCGCGGGCGAAACCTTGCCTGATCAAACTGAATATTGTGCGACGATTTTCAAAGATTGTTTTCACCCACGCGAAGCGGCCCATCTGCGGGAAATAAATTCCGCGGAAGCATAGACGAGAGATCAAAATATTGATGCGGCAGCCCAAAGGCTTGTCATTGATGGACTGCACGGCCTTTTCGATGGCCTGCGGACTGTAGCAGTTGAGCCAGCCCTTTCGAACTTCTTCGTGCGCTTCATCGATGCTCATCTTCAGCGGCGTGTGCGCCATGGCAAAAGGTATGAACTCCTGCCAATGCTTGACGCGCGTAAGGCGTCCGGCGGCTTCCAGACGTTTGTAGAGCGGCGTGGAAGGCAGCGGCGTGAGCAGGCCAAAAATCGGGAGGCCAGGCGGCCAGGTGCGGATCTGGTTCAAAGTGCGTTCGGCGACGCCGACTGTGTCATTGTCCATGCCGAAAATAAAAGACGTGATGGCATAGACGTTGCGCTGGGCGAGGCGTTCGAGAACGGCGGCGTATTCCGACGGCTTGTTGAAGCCTTTTTTCACATCGGCGAGATTGGCGGGGTCGATCGATTCCATGCCGATGAAAATCCATTTGCCTCCGGAAGCGGCAATCAAATCCACAAGCTCTTCGTCGCGCAACAGATTGGCGCTGATTTGCGCGACCCAATGAACCTGGGCGTTTGCGGCGATGATGTCGCGCAGCAGGGATTTGGTGCGTTTGATGTTGATGGCGAAATTATCGTCGATAAAAAAGACGGCGATCTGGCCGCCTTCTTTGCGGGCGCGCGCTTTGAGCAGGAGGAGTTCGTTGACCACGCTTTCATTGGAGCGAAAGCGGATGGAGTCGCCGAAAAATCCGGTGACGGTGCAGAATTCGCATCCGTAAGGGCAGCCGCGCCCGGACTCCATGGGAATAATGCGAAAACTTCCCCAGCCATCGCCGATGCGCTTCAGGAACGGATGCAATACCTTCGGCAATAAATTGAATTGCTTAAGTTTGATAGTGTCCCAGGGAATTTTCGGATAGGGCTGAAGCGAAGGTTTGCGTTCCTGGCCAAAGGCGTCAACTGGCGCGTAAACCTCTTTGAGCGCGCCACGGGCGGCGTCTTCGACAATTTTGGGCCAAGTCTCATCGGCTTCGCCGAGCGCGACAGCGTCGGCGTGCTGCGGGCCGCCATCTTTTCCGAGAGCCTCGTCGGCCATTTCGGTGACGTGAGGACCGCCCATGACGACTTTCGCTCCGGCGGCGCGGACAGCGTCAGCCATACGATAAGCCTTGGCGATCATTCTGGTCATGGCGCCGATGCCAACGAGGCCGATGTTGTGCTCGCGGACGTAGCGCGCGATGCTTTGCTCGTTCATGGGCTGCGCGTTGCCGTCGATCAGCACCACTTCGTGGCCGGGAGGAGTTAATGCTTGTAAGAGGAACATCCAAAGGTGGGGCATAAAATTGCGAGTGACGCCGTTGTCCGGGTTGTACAGTAAGATTTTCATCGCGGTCCTTAGGGTGGAGCAAAGTGAAACGCAGACGGCGGCAATTATGCCACGGTTAATGATAATCAGAAAATAAAATCGAATTTGCCGTATGCTGGCGGGCAATTGATTCGATGCGCTGCTGCGGTAAAGGTTTGCCCTGTGCGGGACGAGCGGGCTAGCAGAAATCCGAATGACGGGGCACATCAAAAGCCCCAGATCTTCGCGAAGGGCGCCGCGACAACGAGGGACGGGGACGCGAAGTCTTGCGCTATACGGACTTTGCCGACGCGGTTTGGTGCGCGGCGCGCTTCCTGGCGTAGGCGCGAGTGGCGCGATTGGGCGGGTAGGTGACGCGTTTGCCGCGAACGCGGGCGAAAGGCGTGAGCTTGTGAAGATTGCGGCGCGCGGGGGTCATGATGTGCTCAACGGCATGGCCGCGAACGGTGAGCGCGTCGGCGATGAGCGAGCGATGGCAGCGCCACGGAACGGCCTCGGCGCACATGGTAGCGCAGAGCTTGGTTTTTGCTAATTTCTCCAGGCGGGCGAGGGCGGCGGCGAATTCGGGAGTTTGCATGTAATCGGCGAAGCCGCGAAAGCTGGAATTCTGCCAGCCAGTGTTGACGGAATCGGCGCGGGCGCGGCGGAGGCCGCCGAGTTTCGGCAGATGCGTGTAGGCGATGTGCGCGCGTCGCACGGAGGCCGCGAGGGCTTCGCGGTTGAATTGCGGATTGTGGCGCGAGCGCGGGATGGTGCGAACGTCAACGAGGCACTTGACGCCGTGGGATTTGAGCAGCGCTAGAAATTCGGCGATGGAATGATTGGAATGGCCGACGGTGAAGATGGGCGGCTTGGCGCGAGGGGCGCGTTTGCGAGTCACAGCAATCCCCGGCTGCGCAGCCCATCGAGCAGGAAATGAAAATAGATGAGGCCGGCATAGTTTTTCCAGGGCGCGAGAAGTTTGCGCGTTTTGGCATAGTCGGGGCGAACGCGAAGGCGAAGGTGTTTCTGTAAATTGTTCCAGCCGCCGACGTCGTCTCCCGGAAAAATATTGAGGCGGCCCATGCCGCGGAGAAGCGCGTATTCGGCGGACCAGCGGCCGATGCCGCGAATTGCGGTGAAACTTTCGAGGGCGGTTGCGTCGTCGAGTTCGCGGAATGATTCAAGATTCAACTCGCCGGAAGCGACTGTGCGGCTCAAGTCGAGAATGGCGCGCTCTTTGTTGCGGCTGTAGCCGAGCGCACGCAGGGAGCCAGTAGAAAGATTGGCGAGGTCCGCAGGGGAAGGGCAGGCCCGCGCTGGCGCGCCCGCATTCGCTGAGGGAGTTGCAGGGGCAGAGCGGCCGAAGCTCTGTACAAGACGGTTGAGGAGCATAATGCCGACGTTCAGGGAAACCTGCTGGCACGAGATGGCGTTGAGAAGAGCTTCAAAGATGGTGGGATAGCGGGGAGGTTTGAGTCCGGTGAAGTCAGCGATGAGCTCGCGCAGGGGTTTTTGACTGGCCGCGAACGAATAAAAGCCGCGAAGGTCGCTGGCGGCGCCGAGCATGCGTTCGAGGGTGGCGCGCAGATAATGATGTAGTTCACGTGTTGCATGAGGGACACGCGCGGTGACGCTCAGACACGGGCGCGCGACAGAACCGGTTTGCTCGACGGCGACTTCGGCGGTCAGGGCGCCGGTTTTTCCATCGAGCAGAAGTACGCGGCGATAAACATGGCCGTCCCAGCGATCGAGGATGTTTTCGGGGCGGCGCCGTAAAGCCCAGACAGTGAGGTCCAGGCGAAAGGGCGGGAGCGGATGAATGGTAAATGAAAGCGATGGACGCGCAGCTGCGGACGCAACGCGACGAGGAGAAGAGCGTTTTGCTGAGAGATTTCGTGAGCCCTGTGGCATGTTGTTATCATCTATCGTAAATGCGGAAAGATGCAAACGTAGCCGGTGAGCGGCGGTGGCGGCGCCGCAAGTTTTCACAACGAAGGGAGTCACGGTGGGCACAATTCCAATGAAGCTGAAGCAGCGCAGGGAGATTGCCGAAGGAACGATGGGATTCTGGCTGGAGAAGCCTGCGGGATTTGAGTTTAAGGCCGGACAGGCGATGGAAGTGAAGCTGAATGATCCACCGGAAACGGATGGGGAGGGGAATTCGCGGGCGTTCTCGATCGCTAGCGCGCCGCACGAGCCGGACATTATGTTCGCGACGCGCATGCGGGATACGGCGATGAAGCGCAGTTTGAAGAAAATCCCGCTGGGCACGGAATTGGAAGTCGATGGCCCATGGGGCGATCTGAAATTGCACAGCAGGGAGCAACGCCCGGCGGTGTTTCTTGCGGGAGGGATTGGCATTACGCCGTTCCGCAGCATGGCGCTGGACGCGGCGCAAAACAAATTGGCGCACAAAATCTGGCTCTTCTATTCCAATCGCCGTCCCGAGGATGCCGCTTTTCTCGACGATTTGATGCGCGCGGAAAAAGAGAATCCCAACTTCAAATTAGTTGCCACCATGACCGAGATGGATAAATCGAAGCGGGAGTGGAAAGGGAAGCGCGGATTCGTCGACAAAGCGATGCTCTCGGAAGCAGTGGGTGACTTGAGCGCGCCGATTTTTTACATCGCCGGGCCGGCGGGCATGCTGAACGCCATGCGCAAGATGCTGCTCGATGCAGGTGTGAACGAGGATGATATTCGCGCCGAGGAGTTCGCCGGATATTAGAGTGAGGTCGGAAGCTATGCTTTGTATTCTCGCTGCCTGGCTTCGTCGAGTTGACCGAGAATTTCTCTTGCCCGGGGAAGGTCCGCTTTGAGAACCGAAACTGCAAAATGAATCAGCGGGCGGCGTTTCACAAATGCAGAGAAGATCGTGAACTTCGCGAGCATCAAGAACCAAGATGCGGGCTTCGTTTCGAGAGATTCCTTGCAACTCGAGGGGATGCCGGCAGATTCAAGCGCGGCGAGAATTTGTTCCAGATGTTTCCTCTCGCTGCCTTCCCATGCTGCGACTACAGGGATGGCAAGGGCTTCTTGTGAAGAGACCAGAGGGATTTGGCAACCACTGCACACTAACACTCCCTGGCGGTACTCCGCTTTGCAGAGTGGGCAGTACATGATGGAGTTAGAGTCTATCCGAAAATAACATGCCGAAGGGAAGCGAATATTCGCGCCGAGGAGTTCGCCGGATATTAGAATGGGGAGCGGGCGGGCTAAGGCGCCAGTGGCACAGAGTTGGAGAGGTGGATTTTGGCGGAGATTACGGCGCTGTTTTTCGATATTGGCGGGGTGCTGCTGACGAACGGCTGGGACCGCACCGAGCGCATGGCCGCGGCGAAGAAATTCAATCTCGAGTGGAACGATTTCGAGGAGCGGCACGAACTGGTGCTGCACGCTTTCGAAGTGGGCGACATGGAGCTCGAGGAATATCTGGACCGCGTGATTTTCTATTGCCGGCGCGATTTCACGCGGAAGGAATTCACGGATTTCATCAAGGCGCAGTCGCAGGCTTTGCCAGGAACATTGGATTTACTCGCGCGCATCGCGGCGGGGCAACAATACCTGATCAGCTCGCTGAATAATGAATCGCGCGAGATGAACGCGTATCGTATCGAGACATTTCATTTGCGGGATTATTTCGATGTATTTTTGACTTCGTGCTATCTGGGCGTGCGCAAGCCGGACGCAGCGATTTATCAGGCGGCGTTGAGCATCACCCAGAGGAAAGGTGAAGAGTGCGTGTTCGTGGATGACCGCGCGTTGAATTTGGAATGCGCGCGGGAATTGGGGATGCGCACGATTCACTTCAAAGACGCCGCGCAACTCGAGAGAGAGCTGAAGGAACTGAAAGTGGCCATTGCGCCAGCGTAAACAAAAACCACAGGTCTTCAAAAGGCGAAATTCTGCGCTACAGAAGTTGAGAAAGGGAGACGGAGAATATGAGCGGGGAAATTGAGCCGCATCTGTTTGTGATATTCGGCGCGACCGGAGATTTAACGGGGCGGAAGATTTTGCCCTCGCTGAACGGGCTGATTGCGCGGAACGCGCTGGGGCCGAAGAGCGTGATCCTGGGCGTCGGCATGGAGACGCAGTACGACGATGAGAGCTTTCGCGCGAAATGCCGCGACGATCTGGCGGGCCAGGGGATTCCGCAAGAGCAGATTGCGCAAACCGTTTCGGACAAGCGCATTTTCTATCAGACGATTGGCAAAGGAACGCCGGAGGATTACAAAAAGCTGGGCGAACGCATCGAGCAGATCGAAAAAGCAAACGAACTGCCGGGGAATCGCGTTTTTTATTTGGCGCTGCCGCCGAAAGTTTTCCCCATCGCGATTACGGCGCTGGGGCGCGCTGGGCTGAACAAAAGCAAGGGCTGGACGCGGCTGGTGATCGAGAAGCCGTTTGGGCGCGATTTGGAGTCGGCGCAAGAGCTCAACCGGGTGGCGCATGAGAATTTTGACGAGCAGCAGATCTACCGAATCGACCACTATTTGGGAAAAGAGACGGTGCAGAATTTGCTGGTGTTTCGATTTGCGAATGCGCTATTCGAGCCGCAATGGAATCGCGACAGGATTGAAAGCGTGGAAATCACCGTGGCGGAATGCCTGGGCGTGGAGCACCGCGCGGCGTATTACGAAACCGCGGGAGCGCTGCGGGACATGATACAAAATCATTTGACGCAACTGGCCACGCTGGCGGCGATGGAGGTGCCGGAGGCGTTCCGCTCAGAATCGATCCGGCGCGAGAAAGTGAAAGTGCTGCATTCGGTGCTGCCTATTCGCATCGAGGACGTGGTGCTGGGGCAATACACAGCGGGAAAAATCGAGGGCAAGGATGTACCGGGCTATCGGGAAGAGGAGGGAGTCGCGAAGGATTCGCAGATAGAAACGTTCGTGGCGCTGCGGCTGGAAATCGAGAACTGGCGCTGGCACGACGTGCCGTTTTTCCTGAGAACCGGGAAGCGGCTGGCGGCGCGTTCCAGTCAAATCGTGGTCAATTTCCGGCGGCCGCCGGTGTGGATTTTCAAGCCGTTCGATGGGAATACGATTCGCGCGAATTCGCTGGTGATTGCGATTCAGCCAGACGAAGGATTTGATTTGTATTTCGAAATCAAGTCGCCGGGGCAGGGCGTTAAAATTCAGACCAGCGATTTGCATTTCCGCTACTCGGAGGTGTTCCAGCCGCTGCCGGATGCGTACGAAACGCTGCTGCTGGATATTTTGGAAGGCGATATGACGCTGTTTGTCAGCGATGATTGGGTGGAGGCTTCGTGGCGGTTGTACACGCCGCTGCTGAAAAATAAGCCGCGCGTGCTGCCATACGCGGCGGGAAGCTGGGGACCGGCGGAAGCGGACCAGTTGCTCAGCGATTTGGGGCGGACATGGCAGCAGGCATAAATCACGCGGCGCGAGTGTATGCGGATTTGGACGCGTTGAGCCGCGCAGCTGTTGAAGAATGCGTTCGCGCAGCGAATCAGGCGGCCGGCGCGCGCGGGCGTTGTTTGATTGCCCTTTCCGGCGGGCACACGCCGGAGCGAGCGTACCGGCTGTGGGCGACGGAATATCGCGAGAAGATGCCGTGGGCGAAGACGCATTTCTTCTGGGGCGATGAGCGGTTTGTTCCGGCAGGCGATGCGAAGAGCAATTATCGCATGGCGCAGGGAACGCTTTTCAACAGCGCGCCGGTGCCGGCGGAGAATATTCATCCAATAGAGACGAATTTTGCGACGGCGGATGATGCGGCACGGGCATACGAAAAAGTGCTGCGGAATTTCATCGACGAAGGCGAGCCGTCGTTTGACGTGATGTTCCTGGGCCTGGGGCCAGAGGGGCACACCGCGTCGCTTTTCCCGGGGTCTCCGGCGCTTGCAGAGGAAGAAAGATGGGTGGTGGGTGTGCGCGCGCCGGCGGAGCCTCCCGTGAGAATCAGCCTGACGTTTCCGGTGCTGCGGCGCGCGCGCGAGACGTATTTTCTGGTGGCGGGCGCGGACAAACAGGAAATCATCTCCAAGTTGCGGCGCGAATCGCCGGCGGAAATCGCGGATCTGCCGGTGGCAATGCTTAAGCCCGAGGGCGAAGTGATTTGGTTTTTGGACCAGGCGGCTGACGGCGCGCATTCACAGAAGAAAAGCGCCACTTAATGCTGTGGCGCGCGTGGGGAACATAATCGGGCGAAATTGCATCTAAGAGATGGCCGATGCAGTCGAATCTATCCGCAGAATTGGTATTGGCGAGATGGCGGCGTCATGATATATAGGAGTGCAGCAAGGAATGAGCGAACAGAATAGCCCAAAACCCCCAAATTTTGCCGCCTCGATAGAGCAGCCACAACCTTCTTCCTTTGGACGTGAATTAGCAATCTGGGGCCGCGACGCGGCCATCGCGGTGGGACTGGCCGTGCTCATCATTGTGTTTTTGTACCAGCCCGTACAGGTGCTGGGAACGAGCATGGCGCCGCTGTTGAGCGATCAGGAGCGGATTTTCATCAACAAATTTGTCTACCGCTTTGAGCCGATTCATCGCGGCGACGTGGTGGTTTTCTGGTATCCGCGGGATACTTCGCAGTCGTTCATCAAGCGCGTGATTGGATTGCCGGGAGACACAATTCAAATTAAGGCGGGCGAGCTTTACGTTAACGGCAAACACGTGCCGGAGCCGTATGTGCCGGCGAAATATTTCGATGATTCGAGCTATGGCCCGATTACCATTCCGGCGGACGAATATTTTGTGATGGGAGATCACCGCGACAGCTCCAACGACTCGCGGATTTTTGGGCCGGTGGCGCGGAAGTATATTTACGGCAAGGCGGTGTTCGCGTACTGGCCGTTCCGGGAATTCGGCGAGATTTCCGCGCCGTGAGTTGGCAAATTCGCCGCCGAAATGAGCAGCAGAACTGGTATAAGATGAGCCGCAACGGAGGACACACTGCAGCAGCCGCACGAGGGCAGCGCGATACTAGCGCTGGAAGACGGAAGAGTATTTAAGGGGCGCGCGGCGGGCGCCCGTGGCCGCCGTGGCGGCGAAGTCGTTTTTAATACCAGCCTTACCGGTTACCAGGAAGTTTTCACCGATCCCAGTTATGCAGGCCAGATTGTCTGCCTGACGTATCCCCACATAGGAAATGTTGGCGCGAACCTCGAGGATGAGGAATCAGCGCATCCGCACATCGAAGGGCTGATTGTGCGCGAATTTGCGCATGTTTCATCGAATTGGCGCGCCAGGGAAACGGCGGATGCTTATCTGGAGCGCTACAAGATTCCGGTGATTTGGGACATTGACACGCGCGCGCTGGTGCGGCATTTGCGAATGGCGGGCGCGCTGCGCGGAATTGTGGCCACAGACGGGAGCGCCGCGGAAAAACTGGTGGAAGAGGCGCGGGCGCTGCCTTCGATGGCGGGACGCGAGCTGGCGAGCGCAGTGACGTGCGCGAAGGAATATCGCTGGGAGCGCGGATCGATTCCGCTGGCGTCGAGTTTTGCGGCGCATGCGGCGGCGAGCGCAGGCGGCGCCGGACCGCTCTGGCAGGCAGCCGCAGCGGCGATGGCAAAAAGGGAAGCGGATCCTGGCGTGCGACGCCACAAAGTGGTGGCGTACGATTTTGGGATTAAGCAGAACATTCTGCGGCAACTCGTGGACCACGGCTGCGATGTGACGGTTGTTCCCGCGGCGACACATGCGGAAGATGTGCTGGCGATGAAGCCGGACGGAGTTTTTCTGTCGAATGGGCCGGGCGATCCGGAGCCGGTGACGTTCGCGGTGCAAAATATTCGCAGGCTTATGGGGCGCGTGCCGATTTTTGGGATTTGCCTTGGGCATCAGTTGTGCGGACTGGCGCTCGGCGGAAAGACGTTCAAGCTGAAGTTCGGGCATCACGGATCGAATCATCCGGTTAAGAATTTGCTGAGCGAAAAAGTGGAAATCACCGCGCAGAATCACGGTTTTTGCGTGGATCCGGATTCGCTGCCGTCCAGCGAAGTGGAAATTACGCACGTGAATTTGAACGACCACACAAACGAGGGCATGCGGCACAGGAATTTGCCGATGTTCAGCGTGCAGTATCACCCAGAGGCGTCGCCCGGCCCGCACGACGCCCGCTATTTGTTCGCCCAGTTCACGAAGATGATGGAGGCGACTAGGGCTAAGTGACGAGAGCACGTCGACGATATGAGTAAACGCACTGACATAAAGAAAATCATGATTATCGGGTCGGGGCCGATTGTCATTGGGCAGGCGTGCGAGTTCGACTACTCCGGCACGCAGGCGTGCAAGGCGCTGCGCGATGAGGGTTACGAAGTGGTGCTGGTGAATTCGAATCCTGCGACGATTATGACCGATCCGGAAGTCGCCGAGCGCACGTACATCGAGCCGCTGACGACCGGCTATCTCGAAATGATCATTGCGCGCGAACGGCCCGACGCGCTGCTTCCAACCGTGGGCGGGCAAACCGGATTGAATACTGCGGTGGAATTGGCGGAGAGCGGCATCCTGGGAAAATACGGTGTGAAGCTGATTGGCGCTTCGTTGCGCGCCATCAAAGTGGCCGAGGACCGCTTGCAATTTAAAGACGCGTGTCAGCGCGTGGGGCTGGAAGTGCCGGCGTCGGCGGTCGTGAGTGACATCGCGAAAGCGGTGAAGCTGGCGGACGATCTGGGATATCCGGTGGTGATACGGCCATCGTTCACGCTGGGCGGGACGGGCGGGTCGATCGCGTATAACCGCGAGGAATTCACCGACGCGATTGCGCGGGCGCTCGATGCGAGTCCGGTGCACGAGGCGCTGATTGAAGAGTCCGTGCTGGGCTGGAAAGAATTCGAGCTGGAAGTGATGCGCGACCATCGCGACAACTTCGTGGTGATTTGCTCGATTGAAAATTTCGACCCCATGGGAATTCACACTGGCGATTCGATTACTGTAGCGCCGGCGCAGACGCTGACAGACAAAGAATATCAACGCATGCGCGACGCAGCGGCTGCGGTGATTCGCGAAGTGGGCGTCGAGACGGGCGGGTCGAATATTCAGTTCGCGATTGACCCGCAAACGGGGCGCATGGTGGTGATCGAGATGAATCCGCGCGTCTCGCGCAGCTCAGCGCTGGCCAGCAAGGCGACAGGCTTTCCCATCGCAAAAATTGCCGCAAAACTGGCGGTGGGTATGACGCTCGATGAAATTCCGAACGACATCACCAAGAAAACGCCGTCGTGTTTCGAGCCTACGATTGATTATGTGGTGGCGAAAATTCCCAAATGGCAATTCGAGAAATTCCCCGGCTCGGACACCACGCTGACCACGCAGATGAAATCCGTAGGCGAAGTGATGGCCATTGGCCGGACATTTTCGGAGGCGCTGGGGAAGGGCATTCGTTCGCTGGAGCCGCATGCGCCGTGGCGCGCGCCGGCGGAAATTGTGGATGCGGTGTTGCACGAAAAATTGCACACGCCCGGGCCGGATCGCATTCACTGGCTGTTGACGGCGTTGCGGCGCGGAATGAAAGTCGAAGAGATAAACGCGCTGACGAAAATCGACCCATGGTTTTTGCGGCAGATGGAAGACGCCGTCGCCGTGGAAAAAGAAATTGCCGCGACGAACGTGAATTCCGTTTCGAGCGAGCTGCTGAAAAAAGCAAAGCGAAATGGCGTAAGTGACGAGCAACTGGCCCAGCTTTGGCGAACGTCACCGGAGCAAGTGCGCGCAACGCGGGAAAAGCGCGGTATTCGGCCAGTATTCAAGCGCGTGGACACGTGCGCGGCGGAATTCGAATCGTTCACGCCGTACATGTATTCGACCTACGAAGAAGAGGATGAAGCGGACACTAGCGCGCGGCGGAAAATCGTGATTCTGGGGAGCGGACCAAACCGCATCGGGCAAGGAATTGAGTTCGATTATTGCTGCTGCCACGCAGCGTTTGCGCTGAAGGACGACGGCTACGAAACGGTGATGGTGAATTGCAATCCGGAGACAGTTTCGACGGATTACGACACGTCCGACCGGCTGTATTTTGAGCCGCTGACGCTCGAAGACGTGCTTTCGGTGATCGACCGCGAAAAACCGGAAGGCGTGATCGTGCAATTCGGCGGGCAGACGCCGCTCAATCTAGCGCTGGACTTGAAGCGCAACGGAGCGCCCATTATCGGCACCGCGCCGGAGTCGATTGATCTGGCGGAGGACCGCAAGCGGTTCGGCAAACTGCTCGAGGAACTGAAAATTCCGCAGCCCCGCAACGGAACGGCGCTGAGCCCCGCCGAGGCAGTTAGCGTCGCGAAGGAAATTGGTTTGCCGGTGCTGGTGCGGCCCAGCTACGTGCTGGGCGGGCGCGCCATGGTGATTGCGTTCGATTTGAAAACAGTCGAGGAGTGCGCCGCGCAAGCCGTGCGGCTGGGCAGCGGTTCGAGCGCGGAGCGGCCGATTCTTGTGGATCAATTCTTGGAAGAAGCCACGGAAGTTGATGTCGACGCGCTGGCGGATGGCAGCGACGTGGTCATCGCGGGAATCATGGAGCACATCGAAGAGGCGGGAATTCATTCGGGAGATTCTTCCTGCGTGCTGCCTTCCGTGACGCTCAAGCCCGAGGTACTGGGGCGCATTCGCGAATATACGGCCAAGCTGGCGAAGGCGTTGCGCGTGGTGGGCCTGATGAACGTGCAATATGCGATTCAGCGCGACACGGTTTACGTGTTGGAAGTGAATCCGCGCGCGTCGCGCACTGTGCCGTACGTGTCGAAAGCTACCGGTGTGCCGCTGGCGAAAGTGGCGGCGCGTTTGATGACCGGAAAGAAATTGCGCGACATAAAGCTGGCGGTGAATGATTTTGACGGGGTCCCGGAACTGCGCAGCAAGAATTATTATTGCGTGAAGTCGCCGGTATTTCCGTTCAGCAAATTCCGCGGAGTGGACACCATTTTGGGGCCGGAGATGCGTTCGACGGGCGAAGTGATGGGCGTGTCGCCGAATTTCGGGCTGGCGTTCGCGAAGGCGCAACTCGCCGCGGGTCAAAAATTGCCGCTGCAAGGAACAGTGTTCATCAGCGTGAACGATCACGACAAAAGATTTTTGCCGGCCTTGGCGAAGGATTTGACGGCGGCAGGTTTGAATTTGATTGCCACACGCGGCACGGCTGCGGCGCTGCGCTCGCTGGGCATCGAGGCTGGATCGGTGTACAAGGTGAATGAAGGACGGCCCAACATCGTTGATCTGGTGAAGACCGGGAAGGTCAACTTGATTATCAACACGCCGCTGGGGCGCGAATCGTTCTATGACGAGAAATCCATACGGCGCGCGGCGGTGCGATACATGATGCCGTGCATCACCACGATTTCGGCGGCGGTGGCCGCGGCGCGCGGGATTCGCGCCATGTCTGAGGGCACGGGAAATGTGGCCGCGCTGCAGGATTTGCATGCGATGGAAGCAAACGCGAATGCGCCGGCGCCGACGCAGCGCGTGACTTCGGCAAGCTAGTTATTGCAAGCGCATAAATAGACGATGAATTTTCGGAGAAACCGCCTGCCACGATTTCCGCTCGAGATTCGCTGAACTGCTATCGCACTCATAGATTATCTTCTGCTAGAATCTCCTCATGAAACTTCGGGGCATCTTTCCTCCGGTAACCACGCCCTTTAAGGCTGACGGCGAAATTGATCTGCCGCGCTTGCGGGAAAACATTCGGCGCTACGACCAGACACACGTCGCGGGCTACGTGATGAATGGCTCGACCAGCGAGTCTGTGCTGCTGGGGTGGGATGAAGTCGAACGGCTATGGGCCACCGCGCGCGAAGCGGCGGCGCCGAACAAAGTGATGATTGCCGGAACCGGCGCGGAAGCCACGGCGGAGACGATTCGGCACACCAAGCGCGCTGCAGCCCTGGGATTTCAAGCGGCGCTGGTGAGGACGCCGAGCTATTACAAGCCGGCGATGACCTTTGAGGCGGAAGCGGCGCATTTTTTTCGCGTGGCGGACGCCTCTCCGATTCCGGTGCTGATTTATTCCGTCCCGGTTTTTACGGGCTACACGGTGGAAGCTCCGCTGGTGGCGAAGCTCGCGACGCATCCGAATATTGTAGGCATCAAGGACAGTTCCGGAAATGTGCAGCGGATGAAAGACATCGTCGCAGCCGCGCCAAAGGGTTTTAATGCGCTCAGCGGTTCGGGCCTGACCATGGCCGAGGCAATTGAGGTTGGCGCCGTCGGCGGAATTCTGGCCATTTCCTGCATGATTGCCGAGGCCTGCGTGGATTTGTATGAAGCGGCGCGCCGAGGCGAAAAAGAGCATATCGAGCAGATCAAGAAACAATTTATTAACCCCGCTGGAGCGCTGGTCACACGGTTCGGAATCGCGGGGATTAAGTTTGCCATGGACCGCCTGGGATATTATGGCGGAGCGCCTCGCGCGCCGCTGCTGCCAGTCAGTGAATCGGCAAAGCTGGAGATCGAGCCCCTCGTAGCGGCGCTCAGTCCCTCAGTTGCTGCAAGCACGCCGGCCATTCGTTAGCCTAATTCCTGCGCTGCAACATTTGCCATTTCGCATCTGTTGATTATTCGCGCGCGCGGGTTGCTGCGACCGAATGCCGCGTGTATCATCACATCCTCCATGGAGTACGACTGTCTCCGCTTCTCTGACATTCCGCACACTTCGAAGCTATTCGCTTCATTCGTTGAAGATTTTTCAAAGGTAGAAAAGTTTTACGCGCATCCGCCCGGCGAGGCGGGAGTCCGTGAAGCGGCCGGCAAAATAACTCTGGACGCTTCCGTGCGTAGCGCCGTTGCGGAGATTCTGCGCGAACAGAACAGTCGCTTAGGCTCGGGCGCGGAAACCGAGCGGAATATCGAGCGGCTCCGCAATGGTGCGGCGGCGATTGTCAGCGGCCAGCAAGTGAGTTTATTCGGCGGGCCGGCGTACAGCTTTTACAAAGCGCTCGACGCGATCGAGTGGGCAAAAAAGCTTACGCAGGTGGGCACGGACGCGGTGCCGATTTTTTGGATGGCGACCGAGGATCACGACCTCGCGGAAGCGAACCAGGCTTTTTTCAACGAGCGATATGGAATGGCGCAGCTTGCGGTGCCGCTTGACGAAGCCGTTGCGGGAAGGAGCGTGGGGCGAATTTCGCTGGGAAGCGCGGTTCAGGCGGTCGTTGAACATGCGGCCGCCCTTCTGCAAGGGCCCGCAGCGAAGGAGATTCGCGACGCGCTCTCCGAATCGTATCGCGCCGAGGAAACATTTGGTTCGGCATTCGGGAAATTCATGGCGCGAGTGCTGCAGGGGCGAGGATTGATTTTGCTGGATCCATTGGACAAGCGTTTGCACGAATTGGCGCGCCCTGTCTATCAAAAGGCGATTGAAGATTCGAAGGCTATTACCGATGAACTGCTGGCGCGCGGAAAAGAGCTGGGGCGGCATGGTTTTCATGCGCAAGTGAAGGTCACCCAGCAATCCACGCTTCTTTTTTTGGACGTCGACGGCAAGCGCGACGCAGTGCGCAGGAAAAACGGCGGCTTCATCGCGGGAAATTTGCGGCTCACCGCAGCAGACTTGCTGAAAAAAGTTGAAAACGAGCCGGAAGCGCTCAGCGCCAGCGTTTTGCTGCGCCCTGTGTTGCAGGATTCGATTTTGCCGACGGCGGCATACATTGGCGGGCCCGCGGAAGTGGCCTACATGGCGCAGGCGCAAACCGTCTACCAGCGAATTCTCGGACGCATGCCTGCCATTTTGCCGCGCGCGAGCTTTACGCTGATCGAGCCGTCGGTGGCGCGCGGGTTGAAAAAATATCACCTGGATATTAGCGGCGTTTTCGGCGGCCGGCAACAATTGCGGCGAAAAATGGAGATGCAATACCTTCCGCGCGGATTGGCGGCGCGTTTTGCGCGTGATGAAAAAACGTTGCGAACAATGTTGAGCAGTTACGGGAAGCCGCTGCAAATTCTCGATAAAAGCCTCGTGGGCGCGCGCGATACGGCAGAGAAAAAGATGCTGTATCAATTCGAGAAGCTCCGCGGCAAAGCGGGGCGTTCGGAAAATCAGCGCACGGGAGTGCTGGACCGGCACGAGTCGGAAATTCGCAGCTCACTTTATCCGCGTCACGGCTTGCAGGAGCGCACGCTCAGCCTGCTGCCGTTTTTGGCGCGTTATGGAATGGATTTGCTGGATCGGCTGCAATCGGCAACCGATGCGCCGTGCAAAGAGCACCGCCTGATAACGCTATAATCGCTCATACTTATGCGAAGGGCGCCCGCCGCGTGCTAAAATTGCGCCTTTGCTGCTGCGCTGCACCAGCGGAACAGAACGTCACGCGCGAAGGAATATTCTATGAAGCTTACGCCGGGAAAACTTAAAGGGCTCGAAAAAGTTTCGACTTCCGCAGGCATTATTGCGGCTGCGGCGATGGACCAGCGCGGCTCGTTGCGAAAAGCGATTGCCAAAGACAAGGGCATTGATCCGCACGCGGTGACCCCGGAGATGATGTCGGAGTTCAAGCAAGCCGTGGTGCGCGTGCTTACGCCGCATGCCAGCGCGATTTTGCTGGACCCGGAATATGGTTTGCAGCCTTCGCGGTGGCGCGCGGCGAATGCTGGATTGCTGCTGGCGTACGAAAATAGCGGCTACGACAACACCCGTCCCGGGCGACTACCCGATTTGCTGGAAAATTGGTCAGTGCGCCGGTTGAAGCAGGCGGGCGCGGACTGCGTGAAAATTCTGCTGTATTACACGCCCTTTGATCCCGCGGCAATTAACGACATCAAGCACGCCTGGGTGGAGCGCATCGGCGCGGAATGCGCTGGCGAAGACTTGCCGCTGTTTGCGGAATTTGTGGGCTACGACGAAGGGATGGATGAGAAGGGGATTGATTACGCGCGAAAGAAGCCAGAAGTTGTCACGCGCAGCATGGAGGAATTTTCCAAGCCGCAGTACGGCATCGACGTCTTGAAGGTCGAAGTGCCGGTAAATATGGCGTTCGTGGCCGGAGCGCGCTCGTGCAAAGGCGAATCGGCGTATACAAAAGACCAGGCGAAAGATCATTTCCGGCGTGCGGCGGCAGCGGCGAAGAAGCCTTTCATTTATTTGTCCGCAGGCGTGAGCAACGACACGTTTATAGAAACGCTGGAGCTGGCCGGCGAAGCAAAAGTGAATTTCTCCGGCGTGCTGTGCGGGCGCGCGACGTGGAAAGATGGCGTGCCGGTGTATGCGAAGCAGGGGCTAAGCGCGTTTCAGGATTGGCTGGCGAATCAAGGCGTGAAGAACATTGAAAACGTGAATCGCGGCTTGCGCGCGGCTAAGCCGTGGTTCGGCTTCTACGGCGCGGCTGCCGCTTCTGATCTCGCGTGAGCGGCCTAGAATGAAAGAGGGCGCACGCGAATCACGCAGGCTGGTCCGCGTCATCGAAGTGCAAACGGCCCAGCACACGCAAATGAAAAACATCACCGCAGAAGTCGAAAAAGCGGTAGCCGCGTCGGAATGCCGCAGCGGGATTTGTTGCGTTTACGTCCCGCACACGACCGCGGGCGTGATAATCAACGAAGGCGATGATCCCGACGTGATGCGCGATATCGAAGCGACATTCGACAAATTGGTGCCGCACTCCGGCGCGTATCGCCATGCCGAAGGAAATGCTGATTCGCACATCAAGACGGCGCTCACAGGAAATTCGGTGACCGTATTCATCGAAAATGGGCGCTTGGCGCTGGGCCGATGGCAGGCGATTTTCTTCTGCGAATTCGACGGGCCGCGTCGGCGCGAGGCCCGCGTGAAAATTATTCCGGATGCTATATGAACGCTGCTGAGCACACACGAAGCGCAAACGCAAAGGTCGGAATTTACGTGCAGGTGCCGTTCTGCCAAGCGAAGTGCACGTATTGCAACTTCCATACGGGCGTGTTTTCGCGGAGCCTTTATTCGCCATATGTCGATGCGGTCTGCTGTGAAATTCGCGGCTCGCGCGCGCTGCCGAATGCGATGGCCGATACGGTTTACATTGGTGGTGGAACGCCAAGCCTGCTGAATCCTGCGGACGTGGCGCGCATTTTGGCGGCGATCCGCGATGTTTACGGAGCCGCGTGGGAAGAAGTCACGCTGGAGGCGGATCCCGAAACAATTACGCCGCAGAACGCGCAAGTGTGGCGAAATGCGGGAGTGAATCGCATCAGCATGGGCGTGCAGTCGTTTTGCGATGAAGAATTGCGCGCCGCCGGAAGAATGCATCGCCGGGACGATGTTTATCGCGCTGTCGCGACGCTTCGCAGCGCGGGATTCAACAATCTCAGCATGGATTTGATCGCCGGGCTGCCCTATCAGACGCCCCAAAGTTGGCGATCGTCGCTTGCGGAGTTGATGCACATCGCGCCACAGCATGTTTCAATTTATTTGCTGGAAGTGGACGAAGGCAGCCGTCTCGGAAAGGAAATTTTGCGCGGCGGCGCGAAATATAGCGCGGCGAAGGTGCCAAGCGATGACGAAATGGCGGATTTCTACGAGGAGGCTTGCGACGCGTTACGCGGCGCAGGCTACGAACATTACGAGATCTCCAACTGGGCGCTGCCGGGTCGCGCGTCGAAACACAATCTGAAATACTGGCGTCGCGAGACATATTTGGGATTTGGCGCGGGGGCGCATTCGTTCGATGGCGTGAAGCGCTGGTCGAATTTGCACGATCCCGCTGCGTACGCGAAGGCAATCGCGGAGGGGCGCTCAACCGTGGATTCCGAAGAGTTGGTCACTTCCGCGCAGGCGCTCGACGAGGAATTCTTTCTGGGGCTGCGCGAACTGGCAGGAATTGATTTGGCGCGCATTGGGCGCGAACACGTGGCCGAGCTGTCACCGCGCATCGCAAAATTGCTGGACGAGGGCTTACTCGAACGCGAAGGCAATCGCATTCGGCTGAATCCGGCGAAACTGGCCATTTCGAACGAAGTTTTTGTGGAGCTGCTCGGCTAACACAGCAGGCGAGAGGCAAAATGTACGACGAAAAAAACTCGAATGGGCAAGGCGAGGCGACGGTGGATCTGCGCAGCGATACGGTGACGCGTCCCACGCCTGCCATGCGCCGCGCCATGGCTGAGGCCGAAGTTGGCGACGATGTTTACGGCGAAGACCCCACCATCAATCGCCTGCAAGCACGCGCGGCGGAAATCTTCGGACGCGAGGCGGCGCTGTTTGTGCCGAGCGGCTCGATGGGAAATTTGATCGCCATCAAAACTTGGACGCGTTCGGGCTTGGAAGTGATTTGCGAGCAGCGCGCGCACGTCAATCAGTACGAACTGGCCTCCATGTCCGCGCTCGCGGGATGTTTTCCGCGTCCTGCCTTCGCGCAGGATGGAATTTTGACCTGGCCGCTCGTTGAGTCGCTCATTCGCGCAAAAAATCCAAACTATTCGCAGACCGGTTTGGTCACGCTGGAAAACACGCACAACATGGCGGGCGGTACGATTTATCCGCTGCCTGTTGCGGAAGAAATTTGCGACCGCTCGCACCAGGCGGGCCTGCCGGTGCATCTGGACGGCGCGCGGATTTTCAACGCTTCTGTTGCCACGGGAAAAACGGTGAACGAACTCACGCGAAAATTTGATTCGGTGATGTTCTGCCTGTCGAAAGGCCTGGGCGCGCCGGTGGGTTCGATGCTGGTTGGCTCGCGCGAATTCATCGAAAAAGCGCACGTCCATCGCAAAATGCTGGGCGGCGGGATGCGCCAGGCCGGCGTGCTCGCGGCAGCGGGACTGATCGCGCTCGAGGAAACGCCGAAAATTCTGCATCGCGACCATGAGAACGCCAAATATCTCGCGGAAGGGCTGGCGAAAATCCCCGGCGTTGCGGTCGATCCAAAGAAAGTTGTGACCAACATTGTGATTTTCGACGTGCGCGAAACGGGCAAGACCGGCGCGGAGATTTCCGCCGAGTTGGGCAAGCGCAACGTGCTGGCCGGCGCCACCGATAAATTTCTGGTGCGCATGGTCACGCATTACGATGTAGACCGCGCAAAAATTGATCGCGCGATCGCGGCGCTCAGTGAAATTTGCCGCGCCGCGGAGCGCACGCACGCTTGAGACATAAATCGAGTTTTTTATTGTGAGGTGATGTGGATCTCTCGCTGACAGACGAGCAGCAGCACCTTCGGCGAACGGTGCGGGAATTTGCCGAAGGCGAAATCGCTCCGCACGTGATGGAGTGGGATGAGGCTTCCAAATTTCCGCAGGAAATCATTCCGCAGCTTGGGGAACTCGGGCTACTTGGCGTTATCTTTCCTGAAAAATACGGCGGCGCGGGGCTGGGATACCTGGAATACTCGATTGTGATTGAAGAATTGTCGCGCGTGGACGGTTCCGTGGGCCTGATTGTCGCGGCCCATAATTCGCTGTGCTCGAACCACATTTACAAATTTGGGACGGAGGCGCAGAAGCAGAAGTATCTGACGCCGCTCGCGCAGGGGAAAAAACTTGGCTGCTGGTCGCTGACTGAGCCGGGCGCGGGCTCCGACGCGGGTGGAACGCGCACAGTCGCTGTGAAAGACGGCGGCGGGTGGGTGCTGAACGGCGCGAAGACTTTCACCACCAATGGCCACTATGCGGACGTGTGCGTGGGAATGGCGGTCACCGACGCGGCGAAAAAGCAGCACGGCATTTCGGCGTTCATCATTGAAAAGGGAACGCCGGGATTTCGGCCCGGGAAGAAAGAAAACAAGCTGGGAATGCGCGCGAGCGATACTTCGGAGGTGATTTTCAGCGATTGCCGTGTGCCCGCCGAAAATCTTCTTGGCGCGGAGGGCGAAGGATTCATCAACAGCCTGCAAGTGCTCGACGGCGGAAGAATTTCCATTGCGTCGCTGGCGCTGGGCATGGCGCAGGGGGCGTATGAAGCCGCCGTGAAATACGCGAAGCAACGAAAGCAGTTCGGCAGAGAGATCAGCGAATTTCAGGCCATTCAATTCAAGCTCGCGGACATGGCTACGGAAATTGAAGCGGCGCGGCTGCTCGTCTGGGAAGCGGCGTACCTGGCGGATCGTCCGTTGCGCGATGGCGGGAGTGGCGTGCGCTTTACGCGCGAAGCGAGCATGGCGAAACTTTTCGCTTCGGAAACGGCGGTGCGCGTCGCCGACCAGGCCGTGCAGATTTTTGGCGGCTACGGCTTCGTGAAGGATTATCCCGCGGAAAAATATTATCGCGACGTGAAACTGTGCACCATCGGCGAAGGAACCAGCGAAATTCAGCGCCTGGTGATTGCGCGTCAGCTTTTGGGAAAAGGTTAGCCGCACGCGATGCCGGTTTCGTCATCACCTCCCGCTACAGTTTTGACACCCGAAACGATTGAGCAGTGGGCGGAACAGGTGCGCGCAGGAGACGTTCGCGCCATTTCCCGCGCCATGACGGAAATCGAAAACCGTTCGCCGAACGCCAAACATCTGCTGCAAAAACTTTTCCCGCATACCGGAAAATCGTATTGCATCGGCGTCACCGGCGCTCCGGGAACGGGGAAAAGCACGCTGGTTGACCGCATGGCCGCTTATTATCGCGCGCAAAAGCAAACGGTCGGCGTGATTGCCGTTGATCCGTCGAGCCCGTTCACCGGCGGCGCGATTTTGGGCGACCGCATTCGCATGCAAGGGCACGCGTCGGATAGCGGCGTATTCATTCGCTCCATGGCCACGCGCGGCTCGCTCGGTGGATTGTCGCAGGCGGCGAGTGACGCTGCGTTGTTGCTCGATGCCGCGGGCAAAAAGTACGTTTTGATTGAAACCGTCGGCGTTGGCCAGGGCGAAGTGGAAATTGCGCGCCTCGCCGATTGCACGCTGGTGGTTCTGGTGCCGGGAATGGGCGACGATGTGCAGAATCTGAAAGCTGGAGTGATGGAAATCGCGGATGTTTTCGTGCTGAATAAAGCGGATCGCGAGGGCGCGGACCGTTTCGAGCAGCAATTGCGCGCAATTTTGCAGCTTGTTCCAGAACGTGATGGATGGAAGCCGCCCATTGTGCTGACGGTTGCCACGGACAATAAAGGAATCGAGGAACTGGCGCGGCAGATCGAGCGATTTCGCGCGCATTTTGCGGAGCGCCGCGGCGGAAACGCAAGAGAAAATGCCTTATGGAAGGAGCGCATCATCAATTTGCTCAGGGAGCAACTGACGCAGAGGGTTGTGGATAGCGTGGTTAGAGACGGAAGCCTGGAGCGTTTTGCGGAGGAAGTCACGAGCCGCCATCGCGATCCATATTCCGTGGTTACGGAAATTATGAAAAAAACTGGCTCGGAGGTTTCTCATTGAGATTCGGTGATTTGGAATTCATCGTCTTGACGGACGGCACGCTGCGGCTGGACGGCGGCGCGATGTTCGGCGTGGTGCCCAAACCGATGTGGGAGAAAAAGGCGCGCGCCGATGAGCGCAATCGCATTGTGCTGGCCATGAATTGCCTGCTGATTCGCGCGGCAGGTAAAACAATTTTGGTGGAAACCGGCGCGGGCGATAAATGGGACGCGAAGCGCCGCGATATTTATGCGTTTGAAGGCTCGCCCAGACTGCCCGAACAATTGGCGCAGCACGGTGTGAAGCCGCAAGATGTGGACATCGTTATCAACACGCATTTGCATTTCGACCACTGCGGATGGGATACGCGGCTGGTGGACGGAAAGGCGCGGCCAACCTTTCCGAATGCAAAATATGTTGTCCAGCGAAAAGACTTCGAGCACGCCAGGAATCCAACCGAACGCGACCGCGCCAGCTTTATGTTGGATAATTACACGCCGGTTGAAGAGGCGCGTCAGTGGGAGTTGTTGGACGGAGAAAAGCAAATCGTCGCGGGCGTCAGCGTTTTTCCGGCGCCGGGGCACACTCATGCGATGCAATGCGTGAAATTGGAAAGTGGCGGAAAGACAGCAATTTTTCTCGCCGACCTGATACCGACCACAGCGCATCTGCCGCTCGCCTGGATTATGGGTTTCGATTTATTTCCGCTGACCACGCTTGAAAACAAAAAGAAACTTTTACCGCAAATTGCCCAGCGCAACTGGCTGGCGCTTTTCGCGCATGATACGAAGGTGCGCGCCGCATATTTGCGCGAGCGCGACGACGCGTTCGAAGCAGAGCCGGTCACCATTGATTAATTTCGAGCCGAACCCAATCAAATCTATTTGCGAGGCGAATCAGTGAAAAAGCAGAAGAGCGCCCGAAATGGTAACGCAAAAACGCGGGCCAAAATTGGAATCATCGGCGGCAGCGGCCTTTACACAATGGCCGGGCTTGCGGACGCACGTGAAGTTCGCGTGCGCACGCCATTCGGCGAGCCGTCGGACGCCTTCATGCTCGGCACGCTAGAAGGCCAGCGCGTCGCCTTCCTTGCGCGGCACGCGCGCGGCCATCGCATTTCGCCTAGCGAAATCAATTATCGCGCGAATATTTTCGCGATGAAATCTCTCGGCGTGGAGCAAATTTTATCCGTGAGCGCCGTGGGCTCTCTCCGCGAAGATTTGCATCCTCTGGAATTTTTGATTGTGGACCAGTTTTTCGACCGCACGCGCGGTCGCATCGCAACTTTCTTCAGTGATGGAATCGTCGCGCACGTGGGATTCGACAAGCCGACGTGTCCCCGCCTTTCGCAAAAAATCGCGCGCGCTTGCGAACGCACCGGCGTCCCCGTTCACCAGCGGGGGACTTACGTCTGCATGGAAGGCCCGCAATTTTCCACACTCGCCGAATCGAATGCGTACCGCAAAATGGGTTTTGACGTTATCGGCATGACCAATTTGACCGAAGCGAAGCTCGCGCGCGAGGCGGAGATTTGCTACGCATCCATCGCCATGATCACGGACTACGATTGCTGGCATCCAGGACACGATTCCGTTTCCGTTCCGGACATCATCAACAATCTCAACAAAAACACCGCGAACGTCCAGAAAGTGCTTCGCGAGACGCTGCGCGCTCTTGGTCCTGCCGCAGGATGTAAATGCAGTTCCGCGTTGGCGCACGCGATTCTGACCGGCCGAAAAATGATTCCTGCGGCCACCAAGCGCCGCCTTGGCCCGCTCATCTCAAAATATATTTCCTGAACAGGAGAACTCGCTCATGTCCTTGCTCGTGGTCGGTTCGGTTGCGTTCGACGCTCTGCAAACTCCGTTTGGAAGCGCCGATCGCACTATTGGCGGCGCGGCGACGTATTTTTCGCTGGCGGCGAGCTTGCTCGCTTCGGTGCGGCTGGTCGCTGTTGTTGGCGATGACTTTGGCGCGCAGGAAGAGGCCGTTTTTCATGGGCGCAAAATTGATTTGCGCGGCCTCGAGCGCGCCCCCGGGAAAAGCTTCTTCTGGTCGGGCCAGTACAGCGACGATCTGCGCACCCGCAAGACGCTCGCGACGGAACTGAATGTGTTCGCGACGTTTCAGCCAAAGCTACCGCAGGCTTATCGCGATTCCGAATTTGTTTTTTTGGGAAACATTGACCCGGCGCTGCAACGGCACGTCCTCAGCCAAATGCGCCGAAAACCGAAACTCGTTGCGCTCGACACCATGAATTATTGGATCGCCGGAACGCCGAAAGAACTGGCCAAGACGCTGCGCCTGATTGACGCGCTGCTCATCAACGATGAAGAAGCCGTGCAGCTCGCCGGCGAGCACAACTTGCTGCGCGCGGTCCGAAGAATTTTCAGCATGGGCCCAAAGGCCATCGTCGTAAAGCGCGGCGAGTATGGCGCGATGCTATTTCATCGCGACGCGATTCTGGCCGTTCCTGCGTATCCGCTCGAAAATGTGCACGATCCCACCGGCGCGGGAGACAGCTTCGCCGGCGGATTCATGGGCTACATTGCGCGAAGCAAGAAGACCGATCACTCTTCGCTGCGCCGCGCCATGGTCTACGGCTCCGTATTGGGCAGCTTCGCCGTTGAAAAGCTGGGCGTCGAACGCCTCTGCACGATTACAAAACGCGAAGTGGAAACGCGCGCCCGCGCCCTGGTTCGCATGACCAACATCCGCGTGTGAGCAAGTGTGGCGCTTCATTCGGGAAGGGAATCGCTCTTCCTTCGGCGATCTGCATCCTCACGAGAGCCCGCACCGCATAGTGAACTAATCGGATGCGTTCGATTTTCTCCCGCTAGACTCGCTCGACGTTTTTTCCTATCCTCAGTTTTGGCACATGCCCATTGCTGTTAAGCCGCCGCCTCTCGAATCCGGAAACGCTGTGCGCATTATTGCTCCTGCGAGCCCTGTGGACGAGGAGGCTCTGCGCCGCGGCTGCATGGAACTCGATCGATTGGGCTTTCAGAGCAAGTGGGATCCGCGCGTGTTGGCGCGTCAGGGATATTTTGCCGGCTCGGCGGAGGAGCGGCTCGCCAAACTCCTGATGGCGCTCGACGAGAATTCGTCACAGGCGGTTTTTTGCGCGCGCGGCGGTTACGGCTCAGGATATTTGCTGGAACATTTGGAGCCGCGCCGCCTCAAAACTCCCAAAGCGCTGGTCGGCTTCAGCGACATCACCCTGCTTCAGCTTTTTTTGTGGCGCAAAAAGCGCTGGGTGACTTTTTACGGGCCTATGGTCGCGGCAGGACTGGATAAAGGCGCGAACGCGACCGGCGGCTACGACCCGGAGTCGTTCCAGCAGGCATTGATGCAGGCCAATCATGGCTGGAAAGTGGACCTTCGCGGCGAAACGCTTTTTTTTGGGCAGGCGGAAGGCATTTTGTTGGGAGGATGCCTCACTCTGGTCGAGGCCACTTTGGGCACGCCCTGGGAAATTCAAACCGCTGGAACGATTTTGCTACTCGAGGATTGTGGAATGAAACCTTATCAAGTGGACCGCGCGCTCATTCACTTGCGCCAGGCGGGAAAATTCAAAGGCGTGCGCGCCGTTGTGCTCGGCGAATATCCGCAATGCGATGCTCCAACCGGCAGCCCGACGGTGCGCGAAGTTTTCGAGCGCCTTCTCGGCCCGCTGAAAATTCCCGTAGTGTGGGGCGCGCCTGTCGGCCACACGCCGCGCGCTATGCTGACCGTGCCGCTGGGCATCCGAGCCAGGCTCGTGGCGCAGGGTAGCGGCCGACTGGAAATTTTGGAAGCGGCATGCAGCTCCGCTGAAATTACCATTCCGAGCAGCAAAAAAGGAAAACCAAAACGCCACTCCTAAAACAATCTCTCGATCGCATTCATCTTCTCGGCGTTGGCGGCGCGGCTATGGCTCCGCTCGCAGGAATGCTGAAGGAGCGCGGCTATACGGTCTCCGGCTCCGATACGAATGTGTATCCGCCCGCCTCGACGTTGCTCTCGTCGCTTCACATTTCCTGGAGCGAAGGTTTTCGCGCGGAAAATTTAAGGCCGCAGCCGGATTTAATCGTTGTCGGAAACGCCATTTCGCGCGGCAACGCCGAGTTGGAGGCGGCGCTCGACGCGAAAATTCCGTACTGGTCTATGCCGCAAGCATTGCAGGAATTGTTTTTGCCCGGCCATACATCCATTGTGGTCGCCGGTACCCACGGCAAAACCACCACCACCGCGATGCTGGCGTGGATTTTGCACGTCGCCGGCAGGAAGCCTGATTTCTTGGTTGGCGGCGTCGTCCCGAATTTCGGCGAGCGCAGCTATGGATTGGGGGGCGGGGAAGAATTTGTGCTCGAAGGCGATGAGTACGACTCCGCCTATTTTGACAAGCAGCCAAAATTTCTGCATTACTTTCCCGATGAATTGATTCTCACTTCGCTCGAATTCGACCATGCGGATATCTACGAAAATCTCGCGGCGATTGAATTGCAATTCCAGCGCTTGGTCAATCTGGTCCCACGGCGCGGAAAGATTTTCATCTGGGGCGAATCTGAGAATCTTGCCGCCTGCGCAAAAAAAGCATTTTGTCCCGTGGAAACTTATGGCCTCACGCCTCAAATGGACTGGCACGCCGGAGACATCGAATGGCGCGACGGCATGACCCATTTCCGCGTGGCCCATCGCGGCAGGGAAGTCGCGCGCATTCGCATTCCTGCCGCAGGCCGTCACAACGTCATGAACGCGCTTGCCTGTGTCGCGCTTGCTTTCGGACGCGGCGTCGACCGCGAAGCCATCGAAGAGGCGCTTGCGGAATTTCAGAATGTGCGCCGCCGCATGGAAATCAAAGGTGATGTGAACGGCATTCTCGTCGTCGAGGATTTCGCGCATCATCCCACGGCCATTCGCATGACGATTGAAGCCTCGCGCTCGCTGTGGCCCAGGCGCCGCTTGTGGGCCGCGTTCGAGCCTCGCTCAAATACCATGCGCCGCCGCATTTTCGCCGAAGCCCTGGCCGAATCGCTCGCTTTGGCCGACGCCGCGTTGCTAGGCCCGGTGAATCGCGCGCAACTGCTCTCCGACGAAGAGCGCCTCGATCCGCAGCACGTGGTGGCGGCGATCCGCGCGAAAGGCAAAACTGCTGAAGCCTTTGCATCCGCGGCCGAAATCAACGAATATCTCTCCGGCAAATTGCAGCCCGGCGACGTTGTGCTGGTCATGTCCAACGGCAGCTTCGACGGCCTTTCATCGCTGCTGACGCAAACTTTGCAAAGCCGAACCGCTGTTCACAAATCATGACTCTGCCGAAAACTAAAATGCAAACCCGCTCACTCCGATTTGTTCTGGTTGTCCTCTTCCCGACGCTCGCGTTCGCAAGTAATGCCAGCGCTACAATTCGCTACACGATTTCGCTCGCGCAGCCCGGCCGGCACATTTTTCACGTGACTATGCAGGTGCCCAACGCCGGCCGCGATTTGATAGTTGCCATGCCTGCATGGAACGCCACTTACGACATTCGTGATTTTGCCTATCGCGTCACCGACGTCACCGCAACCAGCAATGGCAGCGCGGCCGCAAATTCGAACCTGCACATTGAAAAGCTCGATAAGCAAACCTGGCGAATTTCGAACGCCAACGCTGATTCGCCGGAAAATCTCGGCAGCGCGACCATTCAATACGACGATTATTGGGACGATCCCGGCCCATTCTCCTCGCAGCTCAATTCGCATCACGCTTTTCTCAATCTCGCCGAAGTCCTTTTCTACATTCCCTCGCGCCGCGCGGAAGAATCCGAGGTGACCTACACAAATTTGCCGGCGAACTGGCGCGTCGCTGAAGAATTGCCGGCTGACAACTTGGCAAACACTTTTTCGGCGAGCAGTTACGACACGTTAGTCGACGCGCCCGCGGAAATCGGCATGTTTCAGGAATTTCGTTTCAACGCAGGAAGCGCCAGTTACCGCGTCGTGGTCGATGGCAAAAATTGGGGCGAAAGCGACCTGCGCAGCTCGCTCGAAAAAATCGTCACCTACGAAACCGGCATGATGCGCGACGTGCCATACAACGAGTACACCTTCTTCTTTCACTTCGGCCCGTTTTCAGAAGCGGGCGGCGGCGGAATGGAGCACTCCTATTGCACGGCAATTGCCGTGCCTTCCGGCGACGTTGCGCCAAGCGTCGCGGCGCACGAATTTTTTCATTTGTGGAACGTCAAGCGCATCCGCCCGCAAACTTTGCAGCCCGTCGATTACACCAAAGAAATGTGGACGCGCGCGCTATGGTTCGCCGAAGGCGTCACCAGCACTTACGCCTCGTTCACCATGGTGCGCACGGGCCTGTGGTCGCGCGAACAGTTTTACAGCGACCTCGCGCGACAATTCACCACCCTGGAAATGCGTCCCGCGCATCTCTGGCAAAGCGCGGAAGAATCCAGCCTCGACACCTGGCTCGACAAATACGATTATTACGACGAGCCGCAGGTCAGCATTTCGTATTACAACAAGGGCCAGATTCTCGGCGTGATGCTCGATCTCGCCATTCGTGACGCCACCGACAATCGCAAATCTCTCGATGACGTTATGCGCGCCATGGACCGCGATTACGCGCAGCGCGGCAAATTTTACGACGACAGCAAAGGCGTCGAGCAGGAAGTCGAAAAAGTTTCCGGCCGCAGCTTCAAAGATTTTTTCGCGGATTACGTCGCCGGAACAAAAGAAATTCCATACGACAAATTTCTGAACGCCGCCGGCTTGCAAACACAAGCCCAGCCGCGCCAAATCGCGGCGCTCGGCTTCCAGGTTTCGCGCGGAATCGGCCAGCCGCCGCAAATTTCCTCGGTCGAACCCGGCAGCGGCGCGGAAAAAGCTGGCGTAAAACCCGGCGACGTTATTTTGCAGTTCGAAGGCCAGCCGTTTGGCCGCGCCGCCATGCGCTTCCTGTTCCAGCATTCTCCCGGCGAGACGGTCACGCTTCGCGTCCAGCGCAACGGCGCGGAAAAGGAATTTTCGTTTCCGCTGGCGCAGCAAACTGTGCAGACCTACTCCATTTCCGAAATTCCCAATGCCAGCGCCCGCCAGAAGCGCATTCGCGAAGGCATGCTCCGAGGAACCACCAATTAACTCGCGCCCTTCCCGCGTCGCCGCGCAATTTTCTGAACGCAGCGCCCATCCTGCGTTATCTTCGTCTCCATGATTCGCACTTTCGTCGGCGCCGCGTTTCTCACGCTGTTCATCCTCATTGTCGGCTTGCCGGTCATCGGCTACTCGCTGCTCACCGGCACCAGCGACGTTCTATACCGCTGGGGGCGGTGGGGCATCGGCGCCGCGATGCGCTTGGCCGGCGTGCGCGTGCGCGCTGAAGGTTTAGAGAACATTCCCAGCGGCGTATGCGTCTTCGCCGCGAATCACGTCAGCAATTTGGATCCTCCCGCCGCGCTCATCGGAATTCCGCGTCGCATTTCCTACCTCGCGAAGCAGGAAATCTTCAAAGTTCCCGTGGTGCGCACCGCGCTGCGCCTCGGAAAAATCGTTCCCGTAGATCGCGCCAACGCCGAAGCCGCCATTTCCAGCATCGACCATGCGGTCGGCATTCTGCTCGAAGGAATTTCGTTTTTTGTTTTTCCCGAAGGCCATCGCAGCAGAGATGGACGCCTCCTGCCCTTCAAAAAAGGCACATTCGTGATGGCCATTCAGGCGGGCGTGCCCGTCGTGCCGGTCTCGATTCTCGGCAGCCGCGAACGCATGCCCAAAGGCAGGCTCTCGATTGTCCCGGGCGAGATTCTTCTGCGCTTCGGCGCGCCCATCGACAGCACGCGCTTCACGGTTGACCAGCGCGACGAACTCCTCGAGCAAGTCCAAGCCGCCGTCGCCGCCGGCCTGCAAACCCCGGGCTGAAATGAGTGTCCGGAAACGGACGTTTGCTCGAAAAAAATGTCGAAAAAACTCGATTAGAATTGGCATCGACCGTTTGTTTTCAATGAGTTGGCTCAATTTCTAATTTCCCATAGAAACTCGATTAGAATTCCTTTCCGTAAGAGTCATAAGGGCCAAAAGTGGCCCTTTTGCCGTCCATAAAATGCAAAAGCCGCCCGAGGCGGCCTTGCGGTTCTGCTGCGCCGAATTGTCTGGCTGGCCCTCCAGCCGAGGACTCATGTATACCGGGGAGTTAACTAAAAGTCAAGGAAAAATCGGGGAAGCGGGCAGGCCAATTCTGAAATTTTGGGCAAAACGACCAGGTCATTCCTGTGGACGTTCCACAGGGGCCAGAAATGGCACTCTCGAAGGCAGTTGCAAGTGACCGGGAGACAGTGGTCAGTGGTCAGAAAAGGCGAGTACATCGCGCACAAGGCGGCGCGATGAGGAAGGAATACTTCGGGACAGAACATTATGTCGCGGTTAAAACCGCGACCCACAAGGCGCGGCTCGCCACAAGGAGGCGCCGACAGGGAACAGAACGAACGGCGACGCTCGTTGCGGGGAGCTGAAGCTCAGCCTTCCTAGAAAAGCCGCAGAGTTGCAAGAGGCGCGCCTCGGCGCGAACTCTCCGGCCACTTAGCACCCGCCCCCAAGCAGATTCTTGATAAGGCTTGCTAGCGCTATCTTCAGCGCCTCAAGAGTAAGCGCGCCCGTCTTCTGAATGACGATTTCTTTCGCTTTAATCCACAACTTATCGTTGCGAGCCGAGTCTAGAAACTAGTGACCTTCGTAGGTGAGCCGAAGTACATGGAAATCTGGTGAACCGGGTGCAAATTTTGCCTCGATGAGTCCGGCGTCTCGCGCCTGCAGAGCGTTGTAATACAGTTCCTCTGGGTTGCGGTGCGGTATTTTGACTTGACAGCCTTCGAGGGATGGCGATTTCTCGACCTCTAAGAGGATCTCGCGGATTAGGTCCATGTCGCGTTTCATGCGGCTTTCCTCATGTCGTCTCAGCGGCGGCGTTTTGTACGTCGGCGGGGCTTGCGGCGTTCCTCGGGTGGAACTCCCAAGACGAACTGTTCGGGTTGCGGGGTTTCGGCGCGGGGAGCGCGGCGGAAGGTGACGTTGCTCATGTGCGGGTAGTCGATGCCTTTGCCTTCGAGAAGTTCGGCGATAGTGAGAATTTGCAGGCGTGGGTAGTGCAGGTCTTCAGAGCCGCGTTTGCCCCAGGGCGATTTGTAGATTCCGGCAGCGGCGGCTTCGGTGCGCATGGGTTTGGTGGCGTCTTCGAGGGTGATGAGGACGCTGATTTCGGCTTTTTCGCGTTCGATGACGCCGCGCAGATCGCGGACATGCGTGACGTTGACGTGGCCGGATTTCACGGAGAGGATAATTTGTTTGGTCGCGCCGCCTTCGCCCTCGTCGTGAAAGTAAAGGCGGCCATCGATGCCCTGATCGCTGCCTTTGCGCTGCTCGGCTCGGCGCGCGCCGACAAGGCCGAGCGCCCACCATTGAAATTGGTACGGATCGTCTTTGGCGAGTTGTTCGGCATCGGGAAGCGCGGTTGGCTCGCCGATGACTTTGTAGGTTTCCTTCACGGCCTCGCCGAATGCGTCGCGAAGACGGCTCTTGATGAGGCCGATGGCGAGATGCGTGATGTCTATGCCGATCCAGTTGCGATTGAGGCGCTGCGCGACGGCGATGGTTGTGCCGCAGCCGCAGAACGGGTCGAGAACCGTGTCGCCTTCGTTGCTACTCGATTTGATTATGCGTTCGAGTAGGGTTTCGGGCTTCTGAGTTGGATAGCCGAGCCGTTCTTGGGCGCGAGAGTTTATTGGGTCAATGTCCGTCCAGACGTTTCCCATTAGCACGCCGGCCATTTTGTCCAAGTATCTTTTCAATCGTGGCCGCTTTTTTTTCGAGTCCGGGTACCAGATTAGGCCATCTGCGTCGAGTTGGGCCATCGTTTCGCGCGAGTAGCGCCATCCGAATGGCGGCGGTGCATGCCCCTTCCATGTGTACGTCATGTTTGGTCTCGGCTTCGGACTGGTCATGTTATCTAAGGTGTAGCGTCTCCCATCTGGATCGCGAAACCGGTATTTATCCTCGATATATTCATCGCTGTGAGGCAGGTGTTGTGGATTCCAGGTGAAGCCTTCCGTTTTCGAATAGTGAAGCAGGACATCAGCGACCGGACTCCACCGCTTTGCGTCGCTGTGCGTTCCCGTACGTCTCCAAGTAATGTCGGCCCTAAAATTCTCCGGTCTGAAAATAGCGTCCATGAGCAGCTTCAAATAGTGGCTGGCCGTGGGATCGCAGTGCAGGTAGATGCTGCCGGTGGATTTTAGGGCGCGATGAAGTTCGACGAGGCGCGGGGCCATCATGGTGAGATAGGCGAGCATGTCGTTGGTGCCGAGGAAGCGGCGGAACGCTTGCATGACGTCGGAGACGCGACCGGCGCGTTCGACGATTTCTTCGTACATGCCGGCGGAGAGCGTGTTCCATTCCCAGGTGTCTTCGAAGGCTTTGAATTGGGCGGCGGCGCCGGTGCCGTCCTTTTCGGCGAAGAGGACGTTGTAATCCTGATTGCTCTTGAAGGGCGGATCGAGATAGACGAGATCGACGGATTCGTCTTTGATGTAACGGCGGAGAACGTCGAGGTTGTCGCCGTAATAGAGTTGGTTCATGTTTTGACCGCGCTCACCGCGCGTGGAGCGGATTATATAGAAAAAATGGAGATGTGCGACTGGTGATTAGTGGCGAATTGAGCAACGAATACTTTGCGCGGGTGTAGCGCGCAAAAGGAAGGGATCATTTGTGGCTGCGTTTTCGGCACGGCTGAAGCCGTGCCCTTACGAAAGCGAGGCGTTTCGTGGTGCGCGAGGCGGAACGCGACTCTGGGGAGTCGCGCGGGCGCGGCAAGCCAGCGCCCCTACGAAGGCCACGGCAGGTTCCTCGTCCGACTGCGAAGGGCAAAAGCCGCAGATTCGCAGGAGGCGCCCCGACAAAGGGCGCCGAGGGCAAGCGATTCTGCGCTACAACGGCAAAGACACACAGCCGTGCGAAACACCGGAAGGTTGGGAAGGCAGAAACAAGCAGCTGGGCGAAGCAACGCTGGTGATCGGGCGCGTCAGGTGGCAAAGCGGCGTCGAGTTCCGGCTGCGCAGGAGTCGGCGAGGCGGACCGCCGCACTCCAAAAATGCGCAGGCTAACGCTTGCGGGCGTGTGACCTATAAGTTACAATGCAGAACGTGATCGAGGTTCGCCACTATGTCACACGCGCTGGAAAGGACGTGTTTGATGAGTGGCTCTCCGAACTTCATGACGCTCGCACACAGGCTAAGATTGCAGCTCGAATCAACCGTCTTGCTTGTGGGAACTTTGGCGACTGCAAGGCGCTGCGCCGCGGTTTGTGCGAGTTGCGAATCGATTGGGGGCCTGGGTATCGAGTCTATTACGCGATTGTAGGCAGGGTTTGCGTATTGCTGCTCTGCGGAGGCGACAAGCGAAGGCAGTCGTCTGACATAGACCGCGCGTTAGCGTACCTCGAAGACTATCGCGAAAGGACTGGAAGCAAATGAAACGTAAAATCAGCGAATCCCACCACGAAGCCATAGTTCGGCGGCTCAAAAAAGACCCGGAATTTGCCGCCGAGTACCTCAGAGCAACGTTGGAAGATGAAAACGAGCCGCGCGTTCTGCTGATTGCCTTGCGGCAGCTCGCCGAGGCGCAAGGCATCGCCAAAGTGGCAAGGGCGGCTGGCATCCAGCGGGAGAGCCTCTATCGAGCGCTGTCGCCGCGAGGGAACCCGCGTCTATCTACATTGGTCGCGGTCACGAAGGCAATCGGACTGAAGCTTACGGTCGAAGCAGCTTAGCCATCCGCCGTTCTAGAAGCTAGAGGTTGGAAGCTGGAGGCTGGAAAACCGAGCGCAGCTTCAGAACAAGTTTTGCGCTACAAGGGCAAAGCGGCGTCGAGCTCCGGCTGCGCCGGAAGCCGCGAGGCGGAACGCGACTCTGGGGTTCGCGCGGGCGCGGCAAGCCAGCGCCCCTACGAAGACAACACAAGTGCCTCGTCGTCCCGATGAAAGTAATCGGGACTCGCTCGGAATGACAACGCTAACGCTTGCCCGTGCGGAGGCGGGCTAGTTCTTTTTCCAGGGCGCGGATGGCGGATTGCAGTTCGGGGAGGCGGCGGTAGACGCCGGTAGCGCGCAGCCAAATTTTGTTTTCGAAGGCGGGCGAGCCGGAATAGACCGCGCCTTCCGGCACGTCGTGCGAAACGGCGCTTTGCGCGGTCAGCACGGCGCCATCGCCAATATGAAGGTGTCCCGCTGCGGCGGACTGTCCCGCCATAATGACGCGATTGCCGATGATGGAAGAGCCGGCGAGGCCCACTTGGCCGCACAGCAGCGTGTCTTCGCCGACTTTGCAGGCGTGCCCGACCTGCACGAGATTGTCAATTTTCGCGCCGCGAGCGATGCGCGTTTCGCCGACGGTGGCGCGATCGATGGCGCTGTTGGCCTGAATCTCGACGTCGTCTTCGATCACTGTGACGCCGGCCTGCTGCATTTTGTGCCAGCGGCCATTTTTTTCGCGCGCGAAGCCGAAGCCGTCGCTGCCGATGACCACGCCATTTTGCAGAATCACGCGATTGCCGACGCGGCAATGTTCACGGACGGCGACGTGGCTATGCGCGAAAAAATCGTCGCCGATGCGCGCGCCGCGATAAATGGTGACAAAACTGTGCAGCACGGCGCGGCTGCCGATGGTGACGTCATCGTCTATAAAGCAAAACGGCCCGATGTGCGCGTCCGGCGGCACTACGGCCGTTTTTGCGATCACAGCGCTCGGATGAATGCCGGGTTCATAGCGCGGCGGCTGGTAGAAAAGTTCAATGGCGTAGGCAAACGCGAGATAAGGATCGTCGGCGCGCAGCATGGGCAGGGGAATGCCTTCCTCTTTGTGGTTGACGATGATGGCGGAGGCGCGCGTCTTGTTGGCGTCGGCGCGATAGCGGCGATTCGAGAGAAAGGTGAGCTGGCCGGGCTGCGCGTCCTCGATTCCCGCGACGCCGGTAATCTCGACATTCGCGTCGCCATCAATTTCGCATTTCAGCCGCGCGGCAACTTCTTGAAGTTTCATGGATTCGCCTCCGCATTGCACGATTGCAGGCCGCAGCAAATCACGGCCATGGAAATGTATACCACGGGGCGCGATTCAGGCCATGTTCCGAAAATGTCGCGACAATGTTCAGACAATAGCGATGCTGCTGGAAAGAAGGCAGATTATTCGTCGAAAAGTTTCGGTTGCGATGAGGACGCGGCTGCCGCGGGTTGGCGACGGCTAATTCCCACCACGCCCAGCACTTTCACTTCGCTGAGCGCGGTGCGCGGAATGAAAATCCACAGCGTGTTGCCGTGAAGATCGGGAGGCGTAAGCCGCAGGCCGTGATTGGCGATTTCCACCAGATTGTTGGCCACGATTCCTTCGATGGAATCCTTGTCGCGAAAGAGGCAGCGCACCCAAAGGCCTTCCAATTTTGGCCGGCTCAGAAAAGTCTTGCGTTCGGCGGGCTGGTGATTGGTGAATTCGCGCACGAAATGGATGCTCTTGATTTTTGACATTTCCAGGGTCAGGTATTCTCCGTCAGTCGTGAGGATTTCTACGGTCTCAGAAGCACCTAGCGCGCTAGGATTCAAATACGCCTGGACGCGCGTACCGTCGATCCGGAGGATCACGGCCTTCTTGTGAGTTGCTGTTGTAGTTGATCTTTTCAATGGCTGGCGCCTCGCCCGCGGACCAGGTTGTTGGCAAATTGAAATGCCCGGGTTTTACGGCCCGGCTGGTCTCGTGTTCCGAGCGGACATTCCATATGCTCGTCCATCGGACATATCACGTGCTGACTATAGTCCGCAACTTTCCATTTGCCGACGAATTAATAAAGCTGCTAGACTGTGCGCATTTGTTGCTCACCGGCACACACGCTGCACGTCGGCGAAAAGGGGAGTCCTCAATGAAAGCAATCGGCGTGATTTTCGGATCTTTGACGTTGGGGCTTGCTTGTTTTCTCGTTCTCGCGCCTTCCCAGGTGAAATCGCAGAATTCTCGCTCGCCGGAGGTAGGCCGGGATGTGCACCATGATGTCTCGCTTCCGCTTCGCGAATTGTACGGCAGCGTGGAAGGCATAGAGCATCGGGTCATTCCTCTGAGGCACCCGTTCCCGGTGAAGGCAATTTCCAACCAGGCGGACCCCATACTGCAGACCGTGCAAATTGCGCCTCTCGCCGCAATTACCCCAGGACTGAATTTCGACGGCGTGGGCGTGGGTTTGGGCACTTTCTCTGATTGCTGCGCTCCACCGGATACCAACGCCACCGTGGGCACAACGCAGGTGGTCGAGTGGGTAAACTTGTCCTTCGCCGTATTCGACAAAGCTACGGGGGGCCTCATTTCGGGTCCGAAGGCGGGCAACGCCATCTGGTCGGGCTTTGGCGGCCAGTGCGAAGCGCACAATGATGGCGACCCGATTGCGCAGTACGACAAAGCGGCAGGCCGCTGGGTGCTGGCCCAGCCTGTATTCGAAAGTCCGTACGCGTACTGCGTCGCAGTGTCAACTACCTCGGACGCGACCGGTTCGTACAACCGCTATGAATTCTCGATGCCGAATTTCCCTGATTATCCGAAGCTGGGCGTGTGGGCGGACGGATATTACGCTTCGTTTAACATTTTCAACGGGAACTCGTTCGCAGGGGCGCGCGCATGTGCATTTGATCGCAGTGCGATGCTCGCTGGCTCTTCCGCGACACAGATCTGTTTTCAGGAAAGCTCGAGTGTCGCTAGCCTCTTGCCTTCCGACCTCGATGGCTCAACTGCCCCGCCGAGCGGCGAACCGGACTTTTTCCTGAATTTCGGTACCGGCGTGCTGAATCTGTTCAAGTTCCACGCGAACTTCACTACCCCTGCAGACTCGACCTTTATTGGCCCAACGGTGATGGGCGTTGCGGCCTTCTCGGAGGCTTGCGGCGGTGGCACCTGCGTCCCGCAGTCTTCGACGAAACAACAGCTCGATTCGCTCGGCGACCGGCTAATGTACCGCCTGGCATATCGCAACATCGGCACGTACGAGTCACTCGTGGTGAACCATTCCGTGCAAGTGGGTTCGGGCGGGCGCCATGGCTCGAACCAAACCGGTGTGCGCTGGTATGAAATTCGCAGCCCGAATGGTACACCCACGATCGCCCAGGAAGGCACCTGGGCGCCAGATTCGAGCTTCCGATGGATGGGCAGCATCGCCGAGGACAAGCTTGGCGACATCGCTGTTGGCTATAGCGCTTCGAGCAGCCAGATGCACCCAGCAATCCGCTTCGCCGTCCATGCGCCGTCCGACCCACTCGGCATGCTCGAGCCCGAGACCACTATCATCGATGGTACCGGCTCACAGCTTCGCAACCTGAGTCGATGGGGCGACTACTCGAGCCTAACCATCGACCCATCCGACGACTGTACTTTCTGGTATTCGAGCGAGTACCTGAAAACCAACGGTACGTTTAACTGGAGTACGCGGCTGTTTTCGTTCAAGGTATCCGGCTGCTAGTAACGCCAACGAAAAACACTCTCGGCATACCAGAGACTGCCGGAGAACACTCGGTGGCCTCTGGCGCACGTCTCTGTTAGGTCCGCGATCCGTACGCTGCCAACGGTCGGCCCGAGCCTTCGGGTGACTCTTTAACCCTTCTTCGCGTCGATTCAGGCGGACATTTCACGCGCTAATCCCCTGGACATTTCATGTGCTGAACGACAGATGGGCGGAAAGATCGGCTGAAAGCAGTTGCGAAAGGCCCGGGCGTATGTTATTGTAACCATCGATGATTGTCAAGTCGCTGTTTCTAAAAGGCTTAGGAATGGGGCGACGCTAGGTGATCGAGGAAGGGCAGATTCTCCCGCCTGCTGCCGTAAGTTCCCGGATAGGTTCGCTTTACCAAGGCTTTGACTACGTTCACGGTCACCATTTCGCCTCGTCTCAAAATGGGTGTCTAAACTGGAATTGTCCTACGAAACGCCCTATTTTCAATCAGTTGAAGCGGAAGTTAGCAGACAAGGCGAACAAAAATAAGGGAAACAAATGGACGGCGTAATCACCGCGTTCCTGAACTATTTGCGGGTCGAGAAGGGCCTCTCACAGAATACCATTCTTGCCTACGGGCGCGACCTGCGAAAATTCCGGACGTTTGCTGCGGCGCAAGGCTGCGAACTGGTTGATGTGACCCGCGACAACCTTGTGGATTTTCTGACCTCGCTTTATCGCGCTGGCCTGGACAGCCGCTCGGTGGCGCGCCACCTGGTTTCCGTCAGAAATTTCTTCCGTTTCGCGCAAATCGAGGGATTCATTACGGAGGACCCTTCCGCTTACGTCGAGACGCCGAGATTTCGCATGCGCCTGCCTGCACACTTGAGCGTCGAGGAAGTAAATCGATTGCTGGCGCAGCCCGATGTGAATAGTCCGATCGGAATGCGCGACAAGGCGATGATCGAGCTGCTTTACTCCGCCGGCCTGCGCGTATCGGAACTGGTGAATCTTCGGTTGGACGATTTGCAGATGGAGAAGGGCTGCGTGCGCTGCATCGGCAAAGGCAATAAAGAGCGCCTGGTACCCATGGGGCGAACGGCGATTGCGGCGCTCAGGGCGTATCTGAGCGGATCGCGGCAAGAGTTACTCGGAAAAGGCTCATCGCCGTATCTATTTCTGAACCGTTTCGGCGCGCGCATCGGCCGAATTGGATTCTGGAAGAAGCTGGCAGGATACGGCCGGCAAGCGGGCTTGCGCTTGAAATTAAAACCGCACATGCTGCGCCACAGTTTTGCGACGCATTTGCTGGAACGCGGGGCCGATTTGCGTTCCGTGCAGATCATGCTGGGGCATGCGGACATTGCCACCACGCAAATTTATACCCACGTGGTGAAGGACAGACTCAAAGAGGTGTACAAGCAGCATCATCCTCGAGCATAGAACGGGAGCAAATGGGAACGCCGGGCCAACGAGACAAGTTTGATACTTGCGGAGGCGGATTCGTTCATGCCTGACTACATGTATTTATTGGAGAGCCGGCTGTCGCCGGAGCAACGCGCCGTGCTTCTGCGCGTGCAGGAACTGGCGCGAGCGCAGGAGTCGAATGTCTACCTCAGCGGCGGCGCGGTGCGCGACATGATTTCCGGAATGGCGCTGCGCGATTTGGACTTCACCATCGAAGGCAATCCGGTGCGCATGGTGCGCGAACTGGAGAAAGGCGGGGCGCGCGTCGTACTCGAAGATGAAAAATTGCGCCATTACGAGCTGATTTTCGCGGGAGATGTCGATGGCTCGCTTTCCGCAGCGCGCGACGAGCATTATCCGCGACCGGGCGCGAAGCCGGAGATTCGCTGGTCCAGCATCATGGAAGATTTGCGGCGGCGCGATTTTTCCATCAACGCGGTAGCCATTTCGCTTAACCCGGCGTCTCGCGGTTTGCTACTTGACCCGACCAACGGCCTTGCCGACTTGGAGCGCCGCGAAATTCGCGTGCTGTCCATTCATGCTTTCACGAATCAGCCCATCCGGCTGCTTCGCGCGCCGCGATTCTGCGCGCGCATGGATTTCAAAATGGAAGCGCGCACGCAGGAGTGGTTCGACCTGGCCATCGAGCGCGGCTTGCAGGAGAACATTGAAAAAAGCGAATTCGGCAAAGAGCTCATGGATGTTGGCCGCGAAGAAGCTGCGGCAGCAATTTTGAAGGAATGGGAATCGTTGGACCTGCTGAGAATGATCAATCCAAAACTGCAGCGCAAGAAACCGGATTACGAAGGCCTTTCCCGATTGACCAGGGCCAAGGAAGCATTTACGTCCGTCGGAATTCGCGCGCGTCTCAAGATTCCGACGGTGTTCTACATATTGCGCAAACTCGGTCCGGGAATGAATACAGTTCTGAGGAATCTGGAGGTGCCTGCGGCGGAAGCGGCGGAGATTATCCACCTGCCCAACGAAGCGAAGAAGGTGTTGCAGATTTTGCGCGGAAGCAAGACCAAAACGGCCAAGCAGGCATACGAAGTCATCTCCAACACTCCGCCGGGGCTGCTCGTTTTCATGATGGCGGAGTTCCGCAATGCGAAAGTCGCCACCAAGATACGAAGTTATTTGCAGAAATGGCGGCCAATACGTTTGAATCTGCCATCGGCGGAATTGGAAAGCCTCGGAGTGCCGCGCGGGCCGAAGTTCGACAAGATTCTCGAACAGATGTTTGATATGCAACTGCGCGGCAGGGGCAAGAATCCGGAGGACGTAACTAGACTTCTGAGGCAGCTCGCCGGAATTAAAGAGCCGCCCAAGCCGAAAGAAGAAAAAAAGAAAAAACGCGGCAAAGGCGCCGAGGCTGCCAAATCAAAGCGTACAGAAGGAAATTCGCCGGAAGCGCCCGAGGAATCTGCGCAAGCGGCGAATGCGAGGGCTCGCGCCAGTTCCAAAAGCGCTGCGGAAGCAAAGCCCAAGCGAAAACGCGGACGGCCAGCGGCTTCGCCAAAAAAATCAGCCCGGTTAGCAGGGAAGCGCAAGCGCTCGTCGCGCTGAAACGACACCGGCAGGCTTAAATCGGGTGAACAGGGCGCGCTAGTTTTTTTTTGAAAATACGCGCGGCAAGAGCTGAGGCCGCGGCACCGGATTCAATTCATTTTATGGGGCAAAGCAACAGGATATGAAAGCGGCCAAGCGGCAAGAAACGAAACCAGCGATTCGCTTCAGCGCCAAGTTGGCGCGGCCCAAGGCAAACGAAAAGAGCGGAACGTTGACCGTAAGTTTGCCCAAGAGCGCGAAGCTTCCGTCGCGAGGCATCACGATGGTCGAGGGAATGATCAACAGCATTCCTTTTCGAATCGCTCTCGAACCAAACGGCAAGGGAACTTATTGTCTCAGGGTTAACAAAACCATGCGCGAGGCAGCAGGCGCAGACGCTGGGGATACGGTAACGGTAGAGATTACGCGGATCGGCGAAGAACCGGAGATGAGGGCGCCAGTGGATCTGCGCAAAGCCCTGGCAGCCGATCCGGTGGCGCAGGCAGGGTGGGCGGACATCACACCGATGGCGCGCCGCGACTGGATTTTCTCGATAACCTCAGCCAAGCAACCGGAAACGCGCAGGCGCCGGATCGAGAAAGCTTGCGACATGCTTGCCTGTGGAAAGCGACGATTGTGTTGTTTTCCCGGCATAAAGTGGCTCATGAAAGAAAACGCAAAATCATGCGGAATGTGGCTTCCGTTGCCGAATTCCAAAAATCGTTTTTCGGATTAAAATAGAAATTACAATGGCTTCTCCCGAGTTCGTTCATCTCCATCTGCACACCGACTATTCGCTGCTGGACGGCGCTTGCGAAATTGGCGAGCTCACTTCCGAAGCGGCGCGGCAGAAAATGCCCGCGGTAGCGGTGACCGACCATGGAAATCTTTTCGCGGCCGCGAATTTTTTCCATCAAGCCTCCACCTGCGGCGTGAAGCCAATCATCGGCTGCGAAGTTTACGTCGCGCCGGATAGCCATAAGAACAGAGGCGCGGATGCGGAACGCTCCAATCATTTAGTGCTGCTTTGCGAAAACGACGAAGGCTATCGCAATCTGATACGTCTGGTTTCCACAGGCTTTCTGGAGGGTTTTTATTACAAGCCGCGCATCGACCATGAGCTTTTGTCCAAACACCACGGCGGGCTGATCGCCCTTTCCGCTTGCCTGCGCGGGGAAGTCACCGAGCACGTGCTCGAGGAGCGCCACGAACAGGCGCGCGCCTCGGCCTACCGCTTGCAGGAAATTTTTGGCAAGCAGAACTTTTTTCTCGAAGTGCAGGATCAGGGCCTTGACGTTGACCAGCGCGTGAATCAGGGAATCGTCCGCCTCGCGAAGGAAACGGGCATTCCACTGGTCGCGACCAACGATTGCCATTATTTGACGCGCTCCGACGCGCACGCTCAGGAAGTTCTGCTGTGCATCCAGACCGGCAAAACCATGAGCGATCAGAACCGCATGCGCTTTGCCACCGACCAATTTTATTTCAAGAGCGCGCAGGAAATGGCGCAGGTGTTTCGCGAACTGCCCGACGCCGTCTCGCGCACCATGGCCATTGCCGAGCGCTGCCACGTCAAGATTGAACGCGTGCAGAATCCCTTCCCTGAATTTCAAGTTCCCGCAGGCACGAGCACGGATTCGTATTTTGAGCGCGTGGCGCGCGAGGGATTCGCCGAACGCGTTCCGCAGCTCGAGCGATTGTCCAAAGAGGGGCACCTGCGGCATCCGCTGGCCGTTTACGAAGAGCGCCTGACCAATGAAATCGCGATGATCAAGAAGATGAATTTCTCCGGCTACTTCTTGATCGTCTGGGACTTCATTCGTTATGCGCGCGCGCAGGGCGTTCCGGTGGGCCCTGGACGCGGCTCCGCTGCGGGAAGCCTGGTCAGTTATGCGCTGCGCATCACCGACGTGGATCCGTTGCAATACGATTTGCTCTTCGAGCGCTTCCTGAATCCCGAGCGCATTTCCATGCCGGATATCGACATTGATTTTTGCATGCGCCGCCGCGGCGAGGTGATCGATTACGTTCGCCAGAAATACGGTGAGCAGAACGTGGCGCAGATCATCACGTTTGGAACCATGGCCGCCAAAGCCGCGTTGAAAGATGTGGGCCGCGCGCTGGAGATGCCGTATGCCGACGTGGACCGCCTGGCGAAGCTCGTTCCGAATCAACTGAACATTTCACTGGAGGAAGCGCTTTCCGGCGCTTCGCCGTTGGCGGCGCAACGTGACAAAGACGAGCGCGTCAAGGAACTGATTGAAGTTGCCTTGCGTCTCGAAGGTCTGGCGCGCCACGCCTCCACGCATGCCGCGGGCGTGGTGATTTCTCCGCAGCCGCTGGTGGAAATTGTCCCGCTCTACCGCTCGACGCGCGATGAAATCACCACGCAGTACGATATGAACGCGCTCGAGCGCATTGGCCTGCTGAAAATGGATTTTCTCGGGCTGACCACGCTCACTGTTCTTGTCGATGCCGTGGAGCTGATCAAACAGAATCGCGGGGCGGACATAAATCTTTCGGAATTGCCTTTGGGCGACGCGCAAACTTTCGCGATTTTTTCCAAGGCGGACACTTCCGGCATTTTTCAGTTTGAATCGCACGGGATGCGCGAGATTTTGCGGCGTTATCAGCCGACGCGCATCGAGGATTTGACCGCTCTCAACGCGCTGTATCGCCCTGGACCGATTCAAGGCGGCATGATTGACGATTTCATCGCGCGGAAGCACGGCAAGAAAAAAGTGGTTTATGATTTGCCGGCACTAGAGGAAATTCTTTCCGAAACTTACGGCGTCATTCTCTACCAAGAGCAAGTGATGCAAATTGCCAATCGCCTGGCGGGATTTTCGCTGGGCGAAGCGGACATTCTGCGCCGCGCCATGGGCAAGAAGAAACGCGAAGAGATGGCCGCGCAACGGGAGAAATTCCTTACCGGCTGCGCGGCGCGCAAAGTTCCCGGGAAAAAAGCCGAAAAGATATTCGATTTGATGGCCGAGTTCGCTGGCTATGGTTTCAACAAATCGCATTCCTGCGCCTACGCTTTGCTGGCCTATCAAACAGCGTATCTCAAAGCCCATTTTCCGGTCGAATTTATGGCCGCGCTGCTCACTTCCGAGGTTGGCAACACCGAGAAAGTTGTGAAATACATTCACGAATCGCGCGGAATGGGCATTCGCGTGTTGCCGCCGGACGTGCAGGAGAGCAGTTTGTATTTCACGCCGGTTGGCGAAGATATTCGCTTCGGATTGGCGGCGATTAAAAATGTGGGCGAGAATACGGCAAAAGCCATCTGCGAAGCGCGCGCCGCTCGCGGGAAATTCCGCGACATTTACGATTTTTGCGCGGCCATCGATTCGAAATTCCTCAATCGCCGCGTTCTGGAGAGTTTAGTGAAAGCCGGCGCGATGGACTGTTTTAACGAGCCTCGCGCGCGATTGTGGGCGGCCATCGAAGGCGCCATGAATCACGGGCAAAAAGCTGATCATCAGCGAGCCGTGGGGCAGCACGGATTATTTCTGGGCGGCGCGGCTGAAGCGCCTGCCGACGAGCTCCCGAATTTGCCAGACGCCGAAGATTGGACCGAAGACCAGCAACTTTCCGGCGAACATGCCGTGCTTGGCTTTTATGTTTCCGGCCATCCGTTGGACAAATATGCGGGCAGGTTGCGGGCGCTGGGAGTTGCGGAATTGGAAACGCTGGAGCAGAAGCGCAATGGAGAAGAGCTGGCCATCGCCGGCGTGATCGTGCAAACCCGCCCGATGCGTTCGCGAAAAGGGGCGCGCTGGGCCATTTGCCGTCTGCAGGATCAAACCGGCGGCGTAGAAGTGCTAATTTTCCCGGAGGCTTTTCAGCGCTACGAAAACGTGCTGAAATCGGCGGCGCCGCTGGTGGTGCGCGGCCGCGTGAATAGCGAAGACGCCGGCCTGCGTTTCGTGGCGTCGGAAATCCGTCTGCTGGAGCAACTTGCCGAACGGCGTCCGGAGCAAGCGCCGGAGCAAGGCGCGGAACGAGCTGGCGAAAGCGGCGCCGACGTTATGCGCGTGCGCGTGGATTTGCGTTCGCTCGATAAAAATACGCTGGACCGCTTACAAACGCTTTTTGCGAGCCGCCCCGGCCGATGCCGCGTCGCCTTTGAACTTGTTTCTCGCGACGGAATTACCGCTACACTCGACGCGGAAAAGCGCGTGGAAGCTGTGCCGGAATTAGTGGACAGCGTGCGCGCGATTTGTGGCCCGGATTCGGTTTCCATGGTGCGCGCGCAAACTCCATTCTAAAATTAAAAGAGGAATTGCCATTGTCCGCGAAAAAGCGCAAAGGTCCCCTGGAAGACATCGAACAGGATGTCGATGAACTGGTGCGCTTGGCGCCTGCAAACGAAAAAGCCGCGCAGGAACTGGAGCGTTTGCGCCGCGAAGTTACTGAGCTGAAGCGCGAATTTTATTCGCACATGAGCGCGTGGCAGCGGCTGCAGCTGGCGCGCCATCCGCAGCGTCCTTATACGCTCGATCTGGTTCCCCGGCTGTTCGAGCAGTTCAGCGAAATTCGCGGCGACCGCGCGTTTGCCGACGATCCGGCCATTGTTTGCGGCATGGCCAAGTTTCATGACAAGCAAGTGATGGTGATTGGCCATCAGAAGGGCCATGACACCAAGCAGCGCGTCGCGCGAAACTTCGGCCAGGCCAAGCCGGAGGGCTACCGCAAAGCTCTGCGCATGATGCAACTTGCCGCTAAGTTCAACAGGCCTATTCTCGTGTTCATCGACACGCCCGGCGCTTATCCCGGAGTGGACGCCGAGGAGCGCGGCCAGGCAGAAGCGATCGCTCGAAATTTGCGCGAAATGGTTCGCCTGCCCGTTCCTATTGTGGTGACAATCACCGGGGAGGGTGGCTCTGGCGGCGCGCTGGCCATCGCCATCGGCGATCACGTGATGATGCTCGAAAATGCCGTCTATTCGGTGATTTCGCCGGAAGGCTGCGCCTCGATTGTCTGGAAAGATTCCTCGAAGGCCGAAGTGGCTTCCGAAGCTCTGAAAATCACCGCCCCGGATTTGCTCGACTTGAAGCTGATTGACGAAATTGTGCCGGAGCCCGAGGGCGGCGCGCATAACGATCACGACGCTGCCGCTAAATTGCTGGATGAAGCGCTTACGCGCGCGCTCGACAAAATATCGAAGTTGCCTGCGCAGGATCTTCTGAACCGCCGCTACGAAAAATTCCGCCGCATGGGCCAGTACTTTTAGTTTAGTACGGTCTTTTTCGCCCTTTATACGCATTTTCTTAACTGAAATTGCAGTATCGACCCGCTTTCCCTCCTTCAAATACGCTCCTATGCTCCCCGCTAATAGGGGGCCTCAGAAGCCAGTCCGCTCATAGCTTCCTATCAGATCAGACCGATGCTTTCGCAGTTGTGCGAAAGAGAGCAGGTGAGTAGATGTGCGTTCGTACGATCAAAGTAACGTTGTTCATTCTAGCTTGCCTAATCATGATGGTCTTCGGCGCGACGGGCGCGTCAGCCGATGCCGTTCTGGTTGGGCAGGTAAATCTCCAGGGTACCGGGTTTGGTAATGTCAACACGATCCTCACTGTTCAGGCGTTAGGCACGGGGATGGGTGGAACCGAATCCGGCTGCGTTGGACTTAACTCCGCGGGAAAGCAGATCGATGGCCCGAGCGCCTGCCAGGGCATGAATGCTGGCGGGAACGAGAAGCCACCCGACAAATTCCCGCATAACCAAGTGTTCAAAGTCTCTGACGCCTTCACGCTCGCGGTTGTATTCAACACGGATCAGCCCGGAGGGAGCGCTATTACTCTGGACAACATGGTCCTGGTTCTGTACAACGCGCAGGGTCAGGTGGGCTTCACTTCTGGCAATTTCGCCAAACCCATGTCCTTCGCAAGCACTTCGTTCCAAACGGGCATCGGCAAGGCAGGATGGGAGTTTATGCTGAATGCCACGCAAGCCGCTCAAGCGCAAGCTGCGATCAATGCCGGTTTTGATTTCCTTGGGCTCTCGGCGACGATTTCCGGTGCGAGCGGCGGACCAGAAACCTTTTTCCTCGCAGGCGGCAGCGGCACCGCTCCGACTCCTGAGCCAGCCACCTTGTTCCTCCTTGGTACAGGGCTTGTGCTCACTGGCGTCGCGCTGCGGCGAAAGCGAAAGGAGGGCGCGGCACAGCTTTAATTACTTCGGCTTTAGACCTTCAAGAGAGTCGCGCATAGGTTGGCTTTTAAGACCGCCTCGTCCCTCTGAGTCGGGCAGGCGCATGCTTTTTTGCGCTGCGTAGGAACTTTCCGCGCCCCTGAACCGTATCCTAAGATGTAAGCTTCCGGTTTGGAGGTGTGCTATGTTCTGCGTTCAGTGCGGCAGGGAATTGGCGAGCGACGCGCATTTTTGCAGCAATTGCGGGCGGCCGTTAGCCATGCAGCCGGTTCCGCAACGCGTGGCCAGTGAGCCGCATTACGCGCCGCAGGCTTTTTATGGCAACCGGGTGCAGAACCACGCCCGTGTTCTCGGGATTTTGTGGATCATTTACGGGTGCTTCCGTGCGCTGGCCATTGGGTGGATCTGGTTCATAGGCCGCGCCGTGATTCCATCTGTTCTGGGACAGATTGGCCCGAGTTTTTCCGCCGGTTCGCCGCTGAGCAGGCTCATCGAGGGCGGGATATTTTTTGCGTCGGTGCTTTTGGTTTTGCAAGCAGCGCTCGCATTCTTTGCGGGCTGGGGATTGCTCGAGCGTCAGAGCTGGGGCCGCATCGTGGCCATTATTGCCGGCGTATTCTCCCTCTGGCACATTCCGTTTGGAACGGCGCTGGGAATTTACACGCTGTGGGTGCTGCTGCCGGCATCTTCCGAGGCGGAATACCACACTTTGGCCCGCGCCTAGCCGCTCACACCGCTAAAACGGCCATTTGCGAGTTGGACACTTTTTCCTCTTGCGCTCCTTGCCCGCTGGAGCTTCGTGCCTTAGTGTGATGGCCATGGAACAAATACCGAGAGAAGGCGGGGCAGCGGCTATGGCGACGGCGGAAGTCTTTCGTCCATACGAACGGCTGGTCGAGATCACTGTGCTTGGGAAGAGTTTCTTGGTGCCCGAGCGCAACTCTCTGCTGCGCTGTTTCCAATTCATCAGCCCGGAGACCATTCCGTACGGGCGCTTCTGCTGGAATCAGGAATGCCAGTATTGCAAGGTGACGTGCCAGCTTCCCGATGAAGACCATCCCAAGCCGATTTTGAGCTGCAAATTCATGGTTTCCTCGGGTATGAATATCACGGAGCTTTCCGAAGAGCTCATGTTCTGCCTGAAAAGCAAGCTCGGCGCCTAAAACGCCCCGCGCTGCGCGACGCCGCATTAGCGCTGGCGCTTTTTTCAGGCTTGTTGCTTTTGTACAAATCGATGCGCCCACCGTCGTGTGAACGCGCTTTCCCCGCTCATTCGCCTACAGCGGGCCAACTTCGATGATTCGACCCGGCTCAATGGACCTCAGAGTTTCAGCGCACGCCGGCATAAGCGTGAGCAAATCCTTTATGCGGTTTGACTTCGCGCAGAGAATCAGGATGGAGAGATTCCGACCGTTCATGTTCTGCTGGTACTGGATATTTCGATCATTAGTGAGCAGTACGTCCCAGCGACCCTCCATCAACGACAGAAGTTCGCCATTCTTCTTGGCCCCGTAGCCCGCTCGTCGCACCGTCTCAGCTTCAAAGCCCAAAGCCGCAAGGGAGTCCTTGAGTCCTGCCGGAAGGCACTCATCGATCAAAACTCTCATGTTCCAAAGCGTGCCAGAACGAGCGCTTTGGCTTCTTCCAGAGCTGCGATAGCTTGTTCCCGGGCCACGCCAGGATACTGCTTCAGGAATTCATCGAGGGTATCTCCGCCCTCCAAGTAATCAAGAAGGGCCTGGAAAGGGACGCGCGTACCACGGAAAACGGGCTGCCCGCTGAGGACGTCAGGGTCTCGCACAATTACGCTCTCTGAACTGGTGGCCATATCAGCCTCCTTCGTCGAAGAGAAGCTTCACGCGTTTGAGATTTCCAGTTTGTGCTCGCGGTCAGCGGCATACGCGAGACAGGCGCGAATGTCCTGTTCCGTAAGATAAGGGAGTTCCGGCAAAATATCCACGTGCGACATTCCGCTGGCCAAGTATTCGAGCATGTCGTACACGGTGATTCGCAGCCCCCGGATGCAGGGCTTGCCGCCTCGTTTGCCGGGTTCGATGGCGATAATGTCCGAGTACGTCATGCCTCCACTTTATGTGAAAAACCGTCTCCGGGCAATTGGAAACCCTGAAATTCCAACTGACCCTTATGCTTCTGCATGACCTGTGACGTGCGTCACAGATGTGATAAACTGCGCCGTTATAACGTAAAGGCCTCAGGGAGTTCCAATGAGCGCTCGAACTAAATTTTCTGCCGGTGCAATTATTATCATAGGAACGTTGGTGTGGCTCGGTTGGATCGGGACCGCGCAGAGCAAGAGCTACTATCACACCATCGGCGAGTTGAGTTCTCTGCATGGAGCGGCGCTGCACCAAACCATGCGGGTGAGCGGAGACGTGGTGGATGGCTCGATTGTCCATCATCCGGGCCGCATCGATTTTCAGCTCACCGAGCAGGGCAAGACGCTGGCCGTCAGCTACGTGGGAAACGCCCCGCTTCCCGACACATTCAAAGGCGGCGCTCAGGCGTTGGCGGAAGGGAAGTTGATGCCGGACGGGCATTTCGTTGCCGAGCAGGTTCAAGCGAAGTGCGCCTCAAAATATCAAGCGACTCCGGCAGGCACTGCCTCGGGGATGCCCAAGTCGCAGCCGGAAATGCAACCGCAGGGCGTGACCGCACCTCACAGTTAGACAGGAGCAGCGACAAGTAGTGGACATTATAGGTTCCTTCGCGTTGTTGCTGGCGCTTCTGGCTGCGGGTTACGCCTGCGTCGCCGGAATCATCGGCATTCGCACGCGCCGCCCGCTGCTCATCAAAAGCGCGCGCAATGCTGGAATGGCCACTTTCCCGCTGGTCACCCTTGCGGTAGCCACGCTGGTCGGGTCATTCTTCCTGAATAATTTTTCTCTGGCTTACGTCGTTGAGCACAGCAACCGCACGCTTCCCGGATGGTACAAATTTGCCGCGCTGTGGGCGGGACAGGAAGGCTCGCTGCTTTTCTGGAGTTGGCTGCTCTCCATCTGGGCGTTTGTCGCGCTGTTTGCCAATCGCAAGAAGCATCCTGAGCTGATGCCTTATGTTGTGGTGATTTTGGGCGGCATCCAGCTATTTTTCTTGATGCTGAATAACTTTGTCGCCAGTCCATTCGCGCTCGTCGGAACGATCAGCGCGGCCGGCGCAACGCATGTGGTTAGGCTCGCCGACGGGAACGGATTAACGCCGCTCCTGCAGTACGGCGAGATGGATATTCATCCGCCCATGCTTTACCTCGGCTACACCGGCTTCACGGTGCCGTTTGCGTTTGCCCTCGGCGCGCTTCTCGGCCGCTATCCAGGCGAAAAATGGATTCACATCACTCGCCGCTGGACGATGGTCGGCTGGGCGTTCCTGAGCGTCGGAATTTTGCTGGGCGGGCACTGGGCCTACAAAGTTCTGGGCTGGGGCGGCTATTGGGCGTGGGACCCGGTCGAGAACGCCTCGCTGCTGCCGTGGATCACCGGCACGGCGTTTCTGCATTCGGTGATGATGCAGGAAAAACGCGGCATGATGCGCGTGTGGAACGTGTGGCTCGTCTTCATCACTTACATGCTGACAATTCTCGGCACGCTGCTGACGCGCTCCGGCGTGGTCAGCTCCGTTCACGCCTTTGCGCAATCGTCCATCGGCTCGTGGTTCGTGATTTTCCTTGCGGTGATTTTCGCGGTGTGCTTTGGCGCCTATTGGATGAATCGCGATTATCTGCGCACGGACAATCAGCTCGATTCCGTCGTTTCCCGCGAATCCAGTTTCCTCTTCAACAATTTAATTCTCCTCGCGGCTGCGTTCGCCGTGCTGTGGGGCACGCTTTTCCCGGTATTCACGGAATGGTTCGAGGGCAGCAAAATCACCGTCGGGCCGCCATTTTTTAACAAAGTGAATGTTCCCATCGCGCTTTTCCTGTTATTTCTGACGGGAGTGGGCCCGCTGCTGGCGTGGCGAAGGACTTCGCTTTCCAGCCTGAAGCGCAATTTCGCGTGGCCGCTCGGCGCCGGACTGGTGGCTGGAATCGTCGCGTTCATTCTTGGCGACCGCAATTTTTATGCGCTGATGTGCCTGATTCTGGCCGTATTTGTTACGCTGACGATATTTTCGGAGTTTTTCCGCGGCGCCCGTGTGCTCTCCGCGCGCAGCGGCGCAAACCTGTTTTCGTCGGTAGGCCAGCTCACCATGCGCAACACGCGCCGCTACGGCGGATACATCGTGCACTTCGGCATGGTTTTGATTTTCGTGGGCATTTCCGGCCAGGCCTTCAATCAGAACGTGCAGAAAGAAATGCGCGTTGGCTCGCAATTGCAAATTGGGCCCTACACGCTGGTGTCACAAAATTTTGATGAAACTTCCACCGCGAATTACAACGCTTCGCGCGCGACCATTGAAGTTTTCAAGGGCAACCGCTCGGTCATGATGCTTTTCCCTGAGCGGCGTTTTTACACCGCCAGCCAGCTAACGCAGACGATTGTGGCCCTGCACTCTTCGCTGGCTCGCGACCTTTATGTTGTCTATGCGGGCCGCAGTCCCGAGGACAATACGCCGGTGATTCACGCCTACCTGAATCCGCTGGTGCATTGGATCTGGCTGGGCGGCCTGGTGCTCGTGCTCGGCACGGTCCTCGCGCTTATCCCCAGCCGCCAGCCGCAAATTGTTTTGTACGCGGAAAGAGAATCCGTGCCGGCCAGCGCGCGCGTACCTGTAGGCGTAGGACATGGCGATGACTGACCTAAGATTGCGAAATTTGGCAGCGCTAATTTGGGCCGTGGCCGCTTTGATGCTCGCGGTTGCTTTTGCGCCGCCACTGCGCGCCCAAAGATCCCCGGCGGAGCGCGCCAAAGCCCTCGACAATCGCATCATGTGCATGTGCGGCGGATGCAGCGAAGCAGCAGGGAAGTGCAATCACATGGGCGGCTCATTTTCCGGCCCATGCGAGACGGCGCAAAAGGAAATGAAGGAAGTGGCCGACCGCATCGCCATGGGACAGTCCGACGATTTGATACTGCAATCGTTCGTCCAGGAATACGGCCCCACAGTGCTGCTTTCTCCGCCCGCGCGCGGGTTTGATCTGTGGGCATGGCTCATGCCGATTATTGTGTCGCTGGGAGGCATCGCGCTCGCCGGGTTTGTAGTGATGCGCTGGCGGCATCGCATGGCTGTTGCGCCGGCGCCGCGCGTCGCTCCGGAACTGCTTGCGCGCGCGCGCCACGACATGCATGGCGAATTCGACGATTAGATGACTAGAGGGAAGCTCTGCCTATGACCGCTCAAATCATCCTGATCCTTTTATGTTGCGTGGCTGTAGCCGTCGCCACGCTGTGGTTCGTCTTCGGCGTGAAGTTCGAGCCCTCCGATTTTGCGCCGCACCGCTCGAAGCTCGATCAGCTTCTCGAGCGCCGCGACACGATTTATGAAAATCTGCGCGACCTGCGTTTCGAGCACCGCGCCGGAAAATTTTCGGAAGAGGATTACGAGGAAATGAAGCGCTCGCTTGAAATCGAGGCCGCGCGCGTGATTGGCGAAATGGACAGCCTCACCGGCGGCGCGCCCACTCCTGCGACGCGCCAGGCCATGGCGCAGAGGCCGCGCGCGTAACCGAGGCGGAATCCAAAAAGATGCGGAGAACAAAAAACTTGCCATCATCAAAATCGCGCGCTGCGCAAATTGGGGCGCTGGCCGCCACACTTTTGCTTGGCGCCGTTTTTTCTGCGGCCGCCGGAACTGTGTCCGGCACCGTGAAAAACGGAACCACGAATCAACCTGCGCCCGGCGTCGAAGTGATCCTGCTTCAGCTTCAAGGCGGCATGCAGCCCGTGGCTACCACGAAAACCGATGCCTCCGGCCACTTCACCATCACCGACGCCTCGCTGGGCGCCGCTCCCATGCTTTTGCGCGTGCCCTACAAAGGCGTTCTTTACCATCAGCCCGTTCCTCCAAATACCCCCACGGCCGACGTGGAAGTCTACGAGCCAACGCGCGACCCGCATTCCTTCTCCGTCACCACGCGCGCGATTATTCTGCAGCCCAACGACTCCCAGCTCACCATCGGCGAAGAATACACCATCGCAAATCAAACCAATCCGCCGGTCGCCTATTATTTGAAGGAAGGAACCTTTGAATTTCACGTCCCTGACGGCGCGGAATTGAATCAAGTCTCCGCCTGGGGTTCGACGGGAATGCCCGTGATTCAAGGCACCATCGACAAAGGCCACGGGATGGAGGCAGTGGACTGGCCGTTTCGTCCCGGCAATAACGGCATACGCGTCTCCTATCAAATGCCGTACACCGGCAATCACGCCTCGTTCAATGCTCCAGCGAAATATAACGTCCAGCAATTGATCCTCGCTGTTCCGCCAGGAATCCAGGTTTTCAGCCCCGGTTTCACTCATGCGGGAACCGAGCAAGGATTCGAGATTTACACGCATGATGCCGTCGCCGCGAACGCGCCGGTGACCATTTCGATTTCCGGTACGGCGACTACGCCCGTCCCCGCGACTGCCGGCGCTGACACAGGCGGCGCGGCGCAGAATCCCGACGTAAATTCCCGCGCGGATGGCGCTGACGCCGGCGCCAACATAACTACGCTTCCGCCTCGGCTGAGTAACAACGTGGAATACATACTGGTCGCCGGTTTTGCCGCATTATTCGTCCTCGGCGTGATTTTTCTGTGGCGCCGGCCTGCGCCGCAAACGTCCGCCGCAGGAGCAGCCGCCACTCAGACGGACGGCTCTCATGCTGCGTCTTCTCATCCAGCGCCAGTAAAGTCCGCGTCAAATTCCGACCGCGTAGTAGCGCAAGCGGCGCGCGAGGCCGCGCACAGCCTCGACGAACTCAAGGAAAAACTATTCCGGCTCGAATTGCGCCATCAGGCAGGCACCATCAGCGACCAGGATTACGCGCGCGAGCGTGAAAGCACGCAAAAAATTCTGCGCGATCTTTTGAAAGGCTGAGTGCCCACCTTGGCCGCATCGGCAGCGCACATTCCTCTCGGCGTCACCTACGATCAGGTCGAAAAGCGCTATGGCACGTTCGTCGCGCTGCGCAAAGTCTCGCTGGCCATCTCTGCCGGTGAATGCGTCGCGCTGCTTGGCCCCAACGGCTCCGGCAAAACGACGCTCTTGAAAATGGCTGCGCTGCTCGTTCGGCCAACTTCCGGCCGTGTGAACTTCTCGGCGAATGAACCCATGGATGTGAACCGCGCGCGCCGCCACATTGCCATGGTCGGCCACAATATCCTGGTGTACGACGAACTCACGGCTCGAGAAAATTTGGAATTCTTCGCGCAGCTCAATGAACTCGAAAATCCTCGCGAGCGCGCCGCCGAAGCTCTCGAAAACGTCGGCCTCGCCTCGCGCGCCGATTATCTGGTGCGCACATTTTCGCGCGGCATGCGCCAGAGGCTGGCCATCGCTCGCGCGCTTTTGCCTTCGCCCTCGCTTTTGTTGCTCGACGAACCCGCCGCCGGCCTAGACCATCAGGGCCTTCTGTGGCTCGCGCAAACTCTGCGCAATTTCCGCGCCAGCGGCCGCACCATCATCATGAGCACTCACGCGCGCAACGAAGTCACCGACATTTTCACGCGCGCCATCGCCATTGCCGCTGGCCGCGTCCAGCGCGACACCGGCGCAACCGGAAATCCTCAGCCGCTCCTCGAAGAATTAAAGGTAGGCGCCTAAATGACCGTCGCCCGCGCCGCCGCCATCGTCTGGCGCAAAGAAATCCGCGCCGAAATGCGCACCAAGGAATTGTTGCAAACCACCGTCACGTTCGTAATCATCGTGGTGGTGCTTTTCAGCTTTGCGTTTGAGCCTGCCGCCGTCCAGGCCAAAGAGTACGGCCCCGGCTTGCTGTGGATCGCGCTTCTTTTTGCCAGCTCGCTGATGCTCAGCCCCTCTTTCGCCAAAGAACAATCCAACGACACGATTTACGCCTTGCGCATGGCGCCGGTCAGCCCATTCGCCATTTATATGGGCAAAATGATGGCGAATCTCTCATTCCTGATTATCACCGAAGCGATTCTGCTGCCCGTTTTTGCGGTGCTGTACAATGTCTCGCTGTGGCCAGTGATTGGCCGCCTGGCGCTGGTGCTGCTCCTGGGAACGTTTGGCCTGTCCGTTACCGGAACGGTTTTCTCTGCGGTGGCCACGCAGGCGCGCATGCGCGAAGTGCTGCTGCCGCTGCTGCTGCTGCCGATTTCCGTTCCGTTGCTGATTGCCTCCGTAGAAGCTACCGCGGAGCTTTTCGCCGAGCCTGCGGTACTTGACCGCACCTGGCTTTCAGTGCTGGTGGCCTTCGACGTAATTTTTTTCGCGGCAGCCTGGCTGCTCTCGGATTATTTGTTGGAAGAATAGCGTCGCATGAACTATGTTTAGGGAAACGAGACTGAGGGATTGATGAAAAATCGCGCCATCGCGCTCGCAATTCTCGCCGGTTTGTTTTTGTTCGCCGGCTACGCGGTATTTTTCATCGCGCCGGATGAAGCCACCATGCACGCCATCCAGCGCATTTTTTACTTCCACGCGTCATCGGGCTGGGCCGCGATTGAAGCTTCCGCCGTCGTTTTCTTTGCCAACGTCGCTTATTTGGTGAATCGCAAGCCCAAGTGGGATTGGCTGGCGGTGTCCGCCGCGGAAGTTGGTTTGGCTTTTTGGTCCGTCATTCTCGTCACCGGGCCGATTTGGGCGCATCCTGTGTGGGGCATTTGGTGGGCGTGGGACTGGCGCCTTACGCTGACGCTGATCCTTTGGGTTCTCTACGTCTCTTATTTGATTTTGCGAACGCTCATCGCCGATTACGAGCGCCGCGCCGCCGCTTCCGCGATTTTCGGCATTTTCATTTTCCTCGGCGTTCCGCTCGATTATTTGTCGATTCGCATTTGGCGCACCCAGCATCCTCAGCCGGTGGTTTTTGGCGGCCCGAACTCAGGATTGGATCCCACCATGCTGAAAGTATTTCTCTATTGCGGCTGCTTGATGAGCCTGTTAATGGTTTTTTTGATCTGGCAGCGTTACCGCATCGAGTCCCTTCGCTATCGCGCCGAAGAACTCAGGCTGGCTGCCGATGAACGGGAAGAAAATCAGGACGAAGCGCGTCTTTCCAGTCTTCGCAGTTCGTAAGAGGGAGGCATTCCATGCAGAATTTTTGGAGTCTATTCGCCGCGTATTTCGCATTCTGGGCGATTTTCTTTGTTTATGATTTCACCATCAGCCGGCGCATTGCCCGCGTCGAGAAGGACCTCGCGCAAACGCGCCAACAGCTACGCGAGCCATAAACACTGCTTTTCGAAGCCGTCCGGCAGGGAAGTGGTCTGGAGATGCAACTGCGAAAATGCCCGCACCTCAAAAAATCGGCGTCGTTCTTTTTCAACTCGGCGGCCCGGACCGTCTGGAAGCCGTTGAGCCGTTCCTCTACAATCTTTTCTGCGACCCAGAAATCATAAATTTCATGGGCGCCAGCCTCGCCCGAAAACCGCTGGCCAAGGTCATCGCGTCGCGCCGCTCACAAGTCGTTCGCGAACATTATCAAGCCATCGGTGGTGCATCGCCCATCGTCGAACTCACCAATCGCCAGGCCCGCGCCCTCGCCGAAGCTCTTCGGCCGGAGCTCGACGCCAAAGTCATCGTCGCCATGCGCTACTGGCATCCGTTGACCTCGGAAGCCATCGCCCAGCTTCGCGGCGAGCAGTTCGAAAAACTGGTGCTCCTGCCTCTGTATCCGCACTATTCCTTCGCCACTACGGGCAGCAGCCTGAAAGAATGGCAGCGCCTTTATCGCAGCAACGGCTTGCCCATGCGCGTAATCAATGATTTTCATGACCATCCGTTGTACATCGCGGCATTGGCTGAACGCGTGAATGAAGCGCTTGCCTCGCTCGCTTCTCCCGCCGATGTGCATCTAATCTTCAGCGCGCACGGCCTGCCCCTCAGCCTCATCGAGAAGGGCGATCCTTATCCCAAACAAATTGAAAAGACAGTGGAACTATTGCGCGCCGCCGGCGAATGGAGCAATTCTTTCTCGCTGTGCTACCAGAGCCGCGTCGGCCGCCAAAAGTGGCTCGAGCCTTCCCTCACCAACACAATTGAAAATCTCGCCGCGAAGGGCGTGTGCCGCGTGCTGGTGATTCCCGTTTCATTCGTCACCGAGCACATCGAAACTTTGCATGAAATCAATATCGAAGCCCGCGAGCACGCCAAAGCGCTCGGCATCCAGGAATTCCATATGATGCCCGCGCTCAACGATTCGCCCAGATTTATCGAAGCCCTCGCCGATTTAGTTCGCGCCGCCGCCCAGTAGCGCGCATTTCCGCGCCACGCGGGGAAATTTTCGCGCACGAAAATGGCGAGAAAGTCTTGACATCCCTATCGCTGGCATCATATAAAATTCATTCGCGGCCCGCTGCATAGCATTCATCTTTTCATACTGCCGCGCAAAACACACACTCGATGGCCGAAAACACTGAGCCGAAGACTGTTGCCGCGCAGAGTGCTTCACCCGCGCCGCTCGCCGCTGCGAAATCCGATTCCTCGCAGAAAGTCGACCGCACTCGCCGCCGGCTTATCTGGACGTTCCTCTGGGGCTACCTCGGCGTCAATTTTCTGATGTTTTTGCGCTTCTTTTTCCCTCGCGCGCTATTCGAGCCGCCTGCGGTCTTTAACGCCGGATATCCCGGCGATTACGGCCTCGGTGTCGACCAGCGTTATCTGCAATCCAATCGCTGCTGGGTGGTTCGCGAACCCGGCCGCATATTTGTGATTTTCGCGCAGTGCACGCACCTTGGCTGCACCCCTGACTGGGAACAGGCGCAAAACATTTTCCATTGCCCCTGTCATGGCAGCGAATACGACAGCGAGGGCATTAATTTTGCCGGTCCCGCGCCGCGGCCCATGGATCGCTGTCACATCGAAGTCGATCCCTCAGGACAGATTGTTGTCAATACCGCAGGCCGCTTCATCATGGATCCGGCGGCGGGCACCAATCAGTTCAACGATCCAGGCGCTTTCATTAACGCGTAGTTTTTCAACTTCAGCGCAAAGGCGGAGGAATGGCGGAGCAGAGAGACGGGGACGGTCGCAAGTCCGGCCTTCTCGACCTGAAAGAAAAAGGCAAAGAGCTCAGCGAAGTCTTGAAGGTCAAGACTCAAGAGCAGCTCGAAGAGCTGAAGAAGCCCAAAGAAACTCAGCTCTATCGTTCCATTTTTCGCATCAAGCACGATGACGAGCCCCGCAATCGCGCCCTTTCTACTCTCAACAATCTTTTCTTTCATATCCATCCCGCAAAGGTAAATCGCGACGCCACGCGCTACGGCTACACCTGGGGAATGGGCGGAATCACTTTTTATCTTTTCATTGTCCTGGTATTCACCGGCGTGCTGCTGATGTTTTATTATCATCCCACCAAAGTTCAGGCGTTTCGCGACATTCTTTATCTCGAAAACGACGTTCCCTTTGGCCGTCTCTTGCGCAACATGCACCGTTGGGCCGCGCACTTGATGGTCATGGCCGTGTGGCTGCACATGTTCCGCGTGTTCATGTCCGGCTCGTACAAGCGTCCGCGCGAATTCAACTGGTGCGTCGGCGTGCTGCTCATGGTGCTGACGCTGCTGCTTTCCTTCACCGGCTATTTGCTTCCAGACGATCAGTTGGGCTTCTGGGCCGTTACTGTGGGCACCAACATGGCGCGCGCCACTCCTTTGTTAGGCCATCAAGGCCCATTCGGCCCGCAATTAGGCATGACTGCGTACAACGACGTCCGTTTTGCGCTTCTGGGCGGCTCCATTGTGGACGCCAACGCATTGCTCCGCGCCTACATCTGGCATTGCATCGCGATTCCGTTGATTGTTTCGGTATTCCTGGGCGTGCATTTCTGGCGTGTTCGCAAGGACGGCGGCATTTCCGGCCCGTCTCCTGTCATGCTGGAAAGAGAGGCCAAGCCATAATGTGGGGCGATTGGCATCAGCTCTGGGTGATCATTTCCACGCCCGATAATATTCCCATCGTGGCCATGCTGGGGCTTGTCCCGTTTTTCACGTGGTTCGCTTTCCACAACATGCTCGCCAACGACCGGCTAATCGCTCAACTCGAAGCCGATCCGCAGCTTGCGCGCACGCACCATCGCACTACCTATCCGTACAATTCCCGCTGGGAACGCGAGCTGCACACCAATCCGTTCCTGATGCGCAAAGAGCTCCTCGCCGCCATCATCATCACCATCATCCTGATGGTTTGGGCGCTCACTCTGAACGCTCCGCTCGAAGAGCCCGCCAACGCCAGCGTGACCATGAATCCCGCAAAGGCGCCATGGTATTTCCTCGGCCTGCAGGAGATGCTCGAATATTTCGACCCGTGGATTGCCGGCGTGGTCGTTCCCACGCTCATCATTGTCGGACTCATGGCCATTCCCTTCATCGATGCCAATCCGCTCGGCAACGGCTATTACACTTACAAACAGCGCCGCCACGCCGTTTGGACGTTCCTCATCGGCTTCGAAGCTCTTTGGCTCGTCCTGGTCTGCATCGGCACGTTCATTCGCGGCCCTGGATTCATGTGGTTTTGGCCCACGCAAACCTGGGACCCGGATCGCGTGGAATTCAACGTTAACCGGAACCTCGACCAGGTTTTCCACATCGACGGGAGTTGGCTCGCTCATATTTTGCCCGCGAGCTGGCAGGGCAGCGCCGCCATTATTGCGCGCGGCCTGTTTGGAATCATTCCCATGGTAGTTTATGGCGTCGTCGCGGCGCTGTTCATTCACTGGATCTGCACGCGCACCGAATACAGCCGCAAAATTTACAGGAAAATGAGCCTGTTGCAGACCGTCACTATGTATATCCTCTTGATCACCATGCTTTTCGTGCCGGTGACGATTTTCCTCCGGCTGGTTTTCCGCATTAAGTACATTTGGGAGACGCCGTGGTTCAGCATTTGAACGCCTCTGATTATCGCGTGAAGGAGATTGCGGTTGCCTCAACTCCAGCCTGACGATCCGATCAAATCTCGATCGTACGCCAACGTCATTCTCATCGCCTTTTTCGTGCTGCTCCTGTGCGTCAGTTGGTCGTTCTATCAGGAATTCATCGGCCTGCGCCCGTGGCGCTCCTATCAGACCCGTTTTGCCGATTCCTATTCCAGCTATTTGAAAAAACAGATCAGCGCTCGCGAAGCCGCCGAGAAAACCGTAACCTCATCTCCCGATTATCAGAAACTCAGCGCCGCCGTTCAGCAAGCAGAGGCCACCGCTCAGCCGCAGGATGCCGCCATTGAAAAGCAAATGGCCCTCGTTGACGACCAGCGCGCCGCCATCCTGAGCGCTTTTCAGACCGACCGCAGCCTCGTCGGCTCGCTCATTTACGATTACGAAGTCATTCCCAACACTCCCGCGAATCGCAGCGAAAAAGAAAGCCACCTCAGAGCCCTTAAAAAAGCCGAGGCGCAAACCTATTCCATAGACTGGCCCGAAGTCGGCGGGAAAGTCGTCACCAGGAACATGAACTACGACCAGTTGAACAACGAGTTCAACGATTTGCTCAACGCCAAAGCGCAGCTCACCGCCAAAGAAGGAGTCATCGACACTCCTGTAAAAGGCGCAACCGATGCGATGAACACCTACCTCAGCGACAAGTTGCCCGGCCTCACTGCGTCTCAGCTTCGAGGCTTGCTGAGAACCATCCAGGGTTTGACCGTTTCGCTCATCCAGATCAACGTCAACCCTCCCGGAAAAATGATCAATGATATTGGCGGCGTGGGGCTCACCGATCGCTGCCAATCCTGCCATGTGGGCATGGACCCGAAATACGTTCCGGCGGCAATGACCATCACCAAAGCCGACCTCGGTCTGCAAAACAGCAAAGACGCGCCTTTCACCAGTCATCCGGACCAGCAACTTTTCACCTGGCATCCGCTCGAAAAATTCGGCTGCTCGCCTTGCCATGGCGGCAATGGCCGCGCCCTCGACACTGTCGAATTAGCGCATGGCCGGTATGAACACTGGCTCTGGCCGCTCTACTATCCCGAAAACTACGAAGCCGGCTGCCAGACGTGCCACTCCGCCGACGCCTGGACGCGACATGCGCCCGTTCTGAACGAGGCGAAAATGCTCTATCGCGACCGCGGCTGCATCGGCTGCCATAATTACACTGGATTCGACGATCAGGGCCAGAAGCTCGAGGATACCGTCCGCGAAATCGCTACCCTCGAGAAAGAGAGGGCCACCGACAATCAGCAAATTCCCCTTCTCAATAAGCAGGGCGATCAGGCCGCCAGCAACGCCGAAGCGCAGCGCCTGTACGCCGAGGCCACCGACCTCACCGTCACCGTCAGCAAAATAGACGGCCAGGTGCAGCAACTCGACCAGTTGAGCCACAGCCTGCAGCAGGAAGTGAAGCGCGTCGGGCCAGACCTAAAAGAAGTCCGCCTCAAGCTCCATCCTGAATGGATTCCGTACTGGCTCTCGCACACCTGGAATTTCGATCCTACCGCGCAGATGCCCCAGTTCCGCCTTGAGCCGGACGAAGTAAAGGCCATTTCCGCCTTCATTTGGCAACAGGGATTGAAAGGCCCGGCTCTCGATAAGCAGGCCCCCGGCGATCCTGCCAAAGGCAAAGATCTATTCGATTCGCTCGGCTGCCTCGCCTGTCATTCCATCGGAGAAGGCTCGCAAAAAATCGGCGGCGACGTTGCCGACAATCTAAGCCGCGAAGGCGAGAAGGCCAATTACGATTACATCGTTCGCTGGATTCACAATCCGCGCGTGCGCACCGCGCCGTATGATCCCTATCTGCATCGTGACCTGACTCCCGAAGACTACGCCAAGAAGGGCCTGCCCTTTGTTTTCGACCTCGAACATTCGCGCAGCCCCGTTGACGGCCACGAACTCGTCGTCCAGCAGCAGACCATCATGCCCGACTTCCGCTTGAGCTGGCAGGAATCGCGCGACATCGCCAGCTTTCTGATGACCCAGAAGTCTGCCAGCGCGCATTACGATCCTGTGCCGTGGATCAACGATCCCAAGCTTTTCGCGCAAGGCAGAACTCTCGTCGAGCATTACGGCTGCACCGGCTGCCACGAAATTACCGGCCTCGAAGACGCTTCGCGCATTGGCACCGATCTCACCACCGAGGGCAGCAAGCCTATCGGCCGCTTCGATTTCGCCCTGCTTTACACCAAAGCGCAGGAAGGCATTCTGCCTGACGGCCAAAAAGATCCGCGCGGTTCCTGGTATAACCTCAAGGGCTTTTTCGACCAGAAACTTGCCAATCCAGCGGTCTTCGATGAAGGCAAATACAAGCCCAATCCGATGGACCGCCTGCGCATGCCCAAGCCCAATATCGACCAGCAGCAGCTCAACGCGCTCAGCTCGTTTCTGCAGGGCAGCCAATCGTCCACGCTTCCGCCAAGCTATCAGTACGATCCCACCGACGAGCGCAAATACATCCAAGAAGGCTGGTGGATCGTCACCAAGTACAACTGCATCGGCTGCCATCAGATCGATATCGGCCAGAAGACCGTCTTGATGGGCTTGCCCCAATATCAGGGCGACAACGCCATCAATTTGCCTCCCGTGCTCACCAGCGAAGGTGCGCGCGTCAATCCCGAATGGCTCAAGCAGTTCCTCGCCAATCCTGCCTTGAGCACTACGGACACAGACCGCGATGGCGTGCGCCAGTATCTCAAGGTTCGCATGCCCACTTTCTTCCTCTCCAACGATGAAATTCGCAAGCTCGTCTTGTTCTTTGGCGCGCTTTCATCGCAGCAGCAGCCGTTCATTCCCGAGAAACTCGCGCCGCTCACACCTCAAGAGCGCGAGGTCGCCCGCGATATTTTCACCAGTCCGGCCGCGCCATGCTTGAAATGCCACATGACCGGCAATCCTGCGCACGACAAAAACGCCACCGCGCCCAGCTTCCTCCTTGCTGGCCAGCGCCTGCGCGCTCCGTGGACCGAGCGTTGGATCACTGAGCCCGCTACCATCATTCCCGGCACTGCTATGCCCTCGGGACTCTTTGTCCGCCAGGGGGATCGCTGGGTTTTCAATGGCCCCCTGCCGGCAGCCGCCAAAAATTACACGGGAGACGAGGCCAATCTCCTCGTCCGCTATTTGTTTGAACTGACACCGCAGGAACAGGCCGCGCTTTCCGGACGCACTCCGTCGGCGCCGAAACCCGGCGGACATTCCAGCGCCATGCTGAAGAACAGCTCGGCCTCGTCACGTCGCGGTCTGAGCCGCTAGCCCAGCCTTTTTGCGTTTTTCAGCGCGACCCTGGGCCCAAAAGTAATATCCTATTAGGTGGGGGTTCTTAGGTGGAGGTTTGGCAGTTTGTGAGGGGATGCGAGATTCTCTGTGGCTCGCGGCTTCCGAATGCGTGTGACGACCCCGTTTTTGTAAGGGCGCCGTTTCAGGCCCTGAAGTATGGGTCAGCAGATGAACTCATCGGTTTTTTTCGGCCAAGTTTAAATTCAGGAGGAATAATCGCGTGATGAATAAGAAAGTGATGTGTTGGGCCGCAGCAATCGCTTTTGCGGTTGTCGTTAGCGGCTGTGGCAGCAAGAGTCAAAATACTGGACAGGAGCAGCCCGCCGCGGCCACCGCCGCCAAGAAGACTGTTGACATGTCCACCGTCGGCTCCGTCAGCGGCGTTGTCAAACTCGACGGCACCGCGCCGAAATACAGACCCATCAACATGAGCGCAGATCCTTACTGCGTCAAAGCCAACAAGAAGCCCGTCTATCCCGACGAAGTTGTGGTCGGCTCCGGCAACACGCTTGCGAACGTAGTTGTCTACGTCAAGACTGGCGCGGAAGATTATTCATTCCCCACGCCAGGCGAATCCGTCACGCTTGACCAGAAGGATTGCATGTACGTTCCCCACGTCGTTGCCCTGATGGTTGGCCAGCAGTTCAAAGTGGTGAACAGCGACCAAACCACTCACAATATTCACCCCACTCCGACCGACAACCGCGAGTGGAACAAGTCTCAGCCGCCTAGCGCGCCTCCCATCGAGGAGACCTTCGCGCGGCCCGAAGTCGCCATCCCGGTGAAGTGTAACGTCCATCCGTGGATGAAGGGCTACATCGCCGTAATGTCCAATCCTTACTACGCCGTTACGGACAAGGATGGCAAGTTCGATCTGAAGAATCTGCCTCCCGGCACTTACACCGTCGAGGCATGGCAGGAGAAATACGGCACGCAGGACCAGACCGTGACCATCACGCCCAAGCAGGAAAAAACCGGCGTCGATTTCACGTTCAAAGCCCAGTAGCCGCTCTCGTAGGGGCGGGGCTTGCCCCGCCCGTTTACCATGAGGTATGAAGTCGCGCGCAGCGTGAATATCTAACCCGGGTGCCCCATCCTGCTTGCCCTGAGTGCATTGGCGAAGGGAGCCCTTTCTGCGAAGGGTGGGGCTTTACCCTTCGCCCGGCTATCATTCAGAACGTGGTCGTTCTCTCCAGGTAGTAAATTGCAATTAACTCAGGAAAGCGGGATAACCAGCCCAAAGGGCTACTTCTTTTGTACGTATCCGCACCAGCGACAAACAACCAAATTCCTTAGCTGGTCGAGTTCCGCTTGAGTTGGCGGCGGCATGTCGGCTGCGGGAGCGGGCGCGAAGAACACGCTATCCCAACCTGCTGGATTCTGGCATTTTTTTTGTTTCACAACATTATTCTCCAACATTAAGGTGTGAAACCCGCGACTATGATAGCATAAAAATCATGCTGACTTTTCTTCTAATCCTCATAGCCATCTTCCTTGGCATCATTTCGTACGATTTGCACGTGCTCAGAGCCGCGCTGGGCAGCCGCTCCACGCCAGACATTCCCACCACACAAGACATCACAGAAGCGGTTGAAGAAGCTCTCTACAATCATTTTGTTGAGAGGAGATTCACGGAGAGGGAAGACTTCCAGGAAGAGGTCAAGCGGATAATCGAGAACCAGAAGAAACCAGAGGACTCGACAGCGCCACCGCCCGCAGCCGGTTCCGGCCTCTGAACGTCCGGTGCAATTTATCCTTCATCACGGAGCGAGGAATCTGCTTTTCAGATCGTCGTTCTGTCGTATACTACCAAGCTGTTGTGATTGACATTCTTCTCATAAGGATTTTTCTCGTTTGAACGAAGCCGGGAATCATAATCTTCATCTTTTCGCTGTCCTCACTGCGTGCTGCACTTTTCTTCTCATCATCGCCGGCGCGTTGGTCACCAGCAATCAGGCGGGCCTGTCTATTCCAACCTGGCCGCTGGCCTACGGCTCGTTTTTTCCGCCCATGGTTGGCGGGATTCGCTGGGAATGGAGTCATCGTATCGCCGCCGGCACGGTAGCGATCCTCACCGCGATTCTCGCCGTTCTCCTCTGGTTCCGCGAATCGCGTCAGTGGGTCCGAATCCTGGGCCTCGCCGCGTTTTTGCTGGTTGTCGCTCAGGCGCTCCTGGGACGCTTCACGGTGAAGACATTTCTTGACCCGCCCGTTTCCGCCGCGCATGCCACGCTTGCGGAGCTGTTTTTCGTCACCACCGTAGCCCTCGCCGTCTTCACCGGAAAATGGTGGACGGGCGATGTGCCGCAGTTGCATGATGACGAATCGCCGAAATTGCGTACCCTGGCAATTTGGACTTCCTCCCTGATTCTCGTCCAAATCATTCTCGGCGCCGCCTTCCGCCACAACGCTTTCGGCATTATTCCGCATCTTATCGGCGCGGCGGTCGTCACCTTCATGGTCTTCTGGACCGTTCTCGCAACGGCCACGCGTTTCCGAACGGTCAGAGACTTGCGTGTTGCCGCGCGCTACCTCGAAATCGCCCTCGGCGTCCAATTGTTGCTGGGAGGCGCCGCCTATTGGGCGGTCCTCGCCGCTCGTGACGCTGTGCAGCCCACCGCCATTTACGTCTCGCTGACCGTCGCCCACGTTGCCGTTGGCGCGCTCACCTTCGCCGCCAGCGTTTTCCTGACGCTGCGCTGCTTCCGCATGATTGTTCGATCGCATGCGCCCGCCGCTCTCGAATCTCCGCGCGAACGAGTGGCATCGTGAGAATCTCTGTGAGAACTCCTGTTTTTATAAGGGCACGGCTTCAGCCGTGCCGTAGCCGCCGCGATATCAATGCGGCTTCAGCCGCTGAGGCGCGTATTTTGCGGGTGTCACACAGACCCGTGAGGCTGGCGCCATGAGCACCACGCGCGTTACTTCTATTGAGGCTTCTGCGCGCTCCATGTCGCGCTCCTGGGCGTATCTGCAACTCACCAAGCCCGACGTTACTTTTCTCGTCGTGCTCACCACCGCCGCTGGTTTTTATCTAGGCGCAACCGGCCCGCTCAACGCCGTAACAATGTTCAACGCCGTCTTCGGCACCACTCTCGTTGGCGCTGGCACGGCCGCGCTGAATCATTACATCGAGCGCGCCAGCGACGCCAAAATGCGCCGCACCTGCTTGCGCCCGTTGCCCATAGGCGCGTTGCGGCCCTCGGAAGCCTGCGCGTTCGGCAGCGGCCTCGTCCTCGCCGGAGGAATCTATCTCGCCCTTTTTACGAACTGGCTGGCCTGCGCGCTGGCCCTGCTCACCACGCTTCTCTATCTTGGCCTTTACACGCCGCTCAAAAAACATACCACTTGGGCCACCGCCATCGGAGCCTTCCCCGGCGCAATTCCGCCGCTCGTCGGCTGGGCCGCGGCGCGTGGCTCGTTGAACGAAGGCGCATGGCTCCTTTTCGGCGTGCTCTTTCTCTGGCAGTTCCCGCATTTCTATTCCATCGCCTGGATGTATCGCGAGGACTACGCCCGCGCCGGCATTCAAATGCTTCCGGTGGTCGATCGCACCGGCTCCGCCACGTTCGGCCAGATTATTTTCTGCGCCGCGGCCCTTGTGCCCATCAGCCTGCTGCCTTCGGTGATCGGCCTCGCTGGCGACAGCTATTTCTTCGGCGCGCTGCTCATCGGCATGCTCCTGCTCGAAGCCTGCCTCTGGGCCTCGCGCTCCCGCACCAACCTTCGCGCCAAATGGCTCATGCACGCCACCGTCGCTCACATTCCCGTTCTCTTAGGCTTGCTCATGCTCGACAAAGTTGTAAAATAAATTTTTGTAAATTGAATAAGAAAGGCTCCCACCGCCTATGCTCGAAGTGGCCATAATTTCTCTCGTCATGATTGTTCTGTCCATCCTCGGGCTGGTTTGGGATTTCGCCAGCGGCCTTATCGCTTCCGGCGTGGACGGCATCCTTCTTTTGCTCGTCTGCCTGATGATCGGCGGAGTTTTCTCTTTGCAGCTTCTGCTCCTCGCGCGCGAAAACATGCGCTCGCGCAACGGCCCTTCAGGCAGCGGGAAGTAATTTTTGCCCGCTCTCGCCCTGCTCATTCCGCTCGCCGAATTGCCGCGCCTCAACGCCTTCCTCAATGGCGCCAGCGCCATTTTGTTGCTGACCGGCTATACTTTCATCCGCGCCGGACGCGTCTTGCAGCACAAAATCTGCATGCTCTCGGCGGTAGCCTGCTCCGCATGCTTTCTCGCCTCCTACGTTTACTTCCATTACCACGCAGGGCTTTTCCGTTTTTCAGGGCAGGGAACTATCCGTCCCGTTTATTTCACCATTTTGATTTCGCACACCATTCTCGCCATCGTCATCGTTCCGCTCGTACTCATCACTTTGACTTTCGCGCTTCGCTCGCGTTTCCTGCGCCATCGCGCCATCGCCCGCTGGACGCTGCCCATCTGGCTCTACGTATCCATCACTGGCGTCATCGTCTACTACCTCCTCTTCGTCCTCTACAAACCCATTGCCTCCGCCCGAGGCCTCTAGCGACCAGCTTCTGACGCCGTTTACTAACGCCGTTTAGGGGGTCGGAGCTTCAGCTCCGACATACAGCCGGGCGAACCTGGGGCTTAAGCCCCTGAGGGCGTGGCGTTCGAAGGTCAGTTTGAATTTTCTTGTTTGAATTTTCTTGATCACGCCACAAAGAGTCAAAATTCAAAACTGACCCATTACCAGCCGAGAGTGACCCAGTTCCCGCTAACCGCGTTTCTCGGAACTTGGAAAAGATTTCGTCAGCGGCGACGGAGCAAGAATGCCGCAACGAGCACATCTCTCGCGTAGAAACCTGTTAGGATTAGGGAATAAGCCCCTGATGCGCGATGCTGTGAATTTGGTCGTTGTGCGGTAAAGAGATGGAGAGTATGAGCGAATCCTCGCTTGCGTCAGGAGAAACGAAGGTATATCGGCTCAATTTGGTCTATCGGCTGTATCACTTTGCTATCGGAGCCGCAGCACTTGTTGGTGCCGTACTGGTGCATGATTTTCTGGTCTTGTCGGTGGTGCTGGCTCTGTTCGGCGTGTTTATGATCTCTCACCCGCTTGTCATGGCGGTGACCGTGGACCAGTATTCCGTTAGGTTCAAGAGCGTATTCTCGGAGAGGTCGTTGCAGCGTTCTTCGATCACGGCGGTTGAAACCAAGCATACGGGCAAAGGGAATATTCTGATCTTGTGGGGGAATATTGACGAGAAAGAGAGTCTAGCAATTCCGGACCTCTTTGCCTTCGACGACGATTGGGATAATTGGTTGAGTACCTACAGAAACTTAAGTGATAATAAGCCGATCAGTTTGTTCTGAAGTCCGCCCCAGTTTAGTGAGCGAATAACATGCAATGCTGACCTTCCCTGGTGTGGCTTTCACATCCAATTCGGTTAAAGACTCGGCGCGCCACCAAATCAAACTGAGTCACTACCAGCAGCCCGCTCTTTAGGCCCCCAAGCGCCTTTCTGTTATCCTGTAAAATTCAGGGAAGGGAATTGCTTTGAGCAACGCAGACAATTTGGGCAACCCGCAAAATTCACGCGCCGCAGACTCCCCCGCCAAGCCGCCGCGCCCGCCGCTCAGCGCCCGCTGGACCTACATCGTCCTCGCCCTTACCCTCCTTTTCATTCTCCTGCCATTTCTTTTTTGGCGCGCCACCTGGTTCGGACGCCCGCTCACCAATGCGCAGCTCGCCGATTATTTGAATCCCGCCTCGAACGCTCACGACATCCAGCACGGCCTCTCGCAAGTCGCCGACCGCATCGTGCGCCACGACCCCTCCGTGAAAACCTTTTACCCGCAAGTCATCGCTCTCTCGTCGAGCCCGCACACCGCCATTCGCACCATGGCTGCGTGGACCATGGGCCAGGACAATCAATCGCCGCAATTCCACGCCGCGCTGCTTCCTATGCTCAACGATTCCGACGTCAATGTCCGCCGCAACGCCGCATTAGCCCTCGTCCGTTTCCACGACTCGTCCGGCCACGCCGTCATCGTCGCCATGCTCAAGCCCGCACTGCTCGATTCCGCTTACGCCGGAACGCTTCGCGCGCGCCTCAAGCCCGGCGAAAGTCTGAACACCGACACGCTCGTCGCGCAACTCCAAACGCCCACCGGCGAAAAGGACATTCGTTCCGAAATTCCCGGCACGCTCAATCGCTGGCTCGTCAATGACGGCGTCGCCGTCACCGCCGGCGAGCCCATCGCCACCATTCTCCCCAGCGACGACGAAGTTTGGGAGGGCCTCCGCGCCCTGTTCCTGATCGGCACGCCCGCCGATCTCGACGCCATCGCGCCCTACGCTCGCGGCGGCGGCGACGCTCCTCCGCAACTCGCCGAACAAGCCCGCATGACCATGCAGGAAATACAAGCCCGCGCCTCCGTCCTCCCCGGTCCGACAAACTAGCAGCGGGGGTGCCCTGTAAAGCCCGCACTCTTCCCAGAAAGTGTGGCGCAGGCCCTTAGAGTGCGTGTGAAGACTCCTGTTCTTGTAAGGGCACGGCTTCAGCCGTGCCGTAAACGTCGCATTTTCATTGCGGCTTTAGCCGCTGGGGTATGTATTTCGCCGTTGCCACACAAATTCTCTCAGCCTGTGCCCTTCCTCTGTAGCGCAGAACTTCGCTTGCCCCGACGCTCGTTGTCGGGGCGTCCTTTTGCAAAGCTCTGCACCTTTTCGACGGCCGTCGCAAGGCGGCAATCAACCGTTTGCCCTGCTTGCCGCCTTCTCTTTGGTCCGTAATCTGTCATCCCGTCCCGGTCGCGCCTTTCGCGGACGGCGGTGAGGGACCTGTTTCTCATGGCACAGGCTTTAGCCTGTGCGTATTTGCGTTGCCTTTGCCTCTGTAGCGCAGAACTTCGCGCTTTTTGCGAAGATCTGCGGTCTTTCGCCGTTGGTCACCAGCCACTTTCAGTCAATTTCACATTTCTCGCGCCCTCTGCTATAATTGTTTTGTACCAAGAACAGAAAAGTTTCCCGGGAGGAAGTCAGAATGGTCTCGCTAACGCCGGTCGCCGTTACTAAAGTCAAAGAAATCATCTCGCAGCAGAACCCCGTTCCCACGGGCCTGCGCGTCGCTGTCGTCGGAGGCGGCTGCTCCGGCTTCAGTTATCACATGGCCTTCGAAAATCAGATAAACGAAGCCAGCGATAATGTCTACGAATTCGACGGCCTTAAAGTCCTCGTCGACCAGATGAGCGAAATGTATCTCGACGGCATCTCCATTGACTACATCGAATCCATCGAAGGCTCCGGCTTCAAGTTCAATAATCCTAACGTCAAGAGCACCTGCGGCTGCGGCTCCTCCTTCAGCGTCTAACTCACATCGCACCATCGAAATTCACGGGCGCTCCTCAGTGAGCGCCTTTTTTATTTTGTCATTCCGAGCGAGTCCCGATTCTTTCATCGGGACGACGAGGAACCTGCTTTGCGGTCTGCCTTCGTAACGGCGGAGTTTGCCTCGCCCGTCGCGCGCCTCTGCCTTGCCCTTTCGGGTGTCCCATCCTGAGCGCCTTCTGCGAAGGGTGGGTTTTTGCCGTTGACTTCTTAGCACAATCATCGCCGCTTCACCTTCCGCCCGTTTGCAAATTTCCCTCCGCCTTCGTATGCTGAACGTTCGCCATGAAAATCGCTCTCGCCCAGTTCAACTCCACGGTCGGCGACTTCCTCGGCAATTCCGCCCGCATGCTCGAAATGGCCGCCGATGCAAAATCCCGCGCCGCCGACCTGGTCATTTTTTCTGAACTCTGCCTCTGCGGCTATCCGCCGCAAGATCTCGTCGAACGCCCCGCCTTCCTCGAACGCAACCAAACAGCGCTAAAAGAACTCGCCTCCAAAATGCCCATTCCCGCCATCGTCGGCTACGTTGGCAAAGCGCAAGTCCAGCCCGGCAAACCCGCCGCCAATTGCGCCGCGCTTCTTCGCGACGGCGAAATCGCCTTCCGCCAGCGCAAAATGCTTCTCCCCACTTACGACGTTTTCGATGAGTCCCGCTATTTCCAGCCCGCGCGCTCGCAGTCCAATTTCGAACACGCCGGCCAGCAGCTCGGCATCACCATTTGCGAGGATTGTTGGAACGACAAAGAGTTTTGGGCGCAGCGCCTCTACGAGCGCGATCCCGTCACCGAACTGGTCGGGCAGGGAACTACTATCCTTATCAATATTTCTGCCTCGCCCTACAATCTCGACAAACGCAATCTCCGCGCTGACATGCTGCGCTCCCTCGCGCGCCATCACAAAGTCCCCGTCGTCTACGTCAATCAGGTTGGCGGCAATGACAGCCTCGTTTTCGACGGCTCCAGCCTGGCCTTCGACGCGCACGGCAATCTCGTCGCCCGCGCTCATTCCTTCGAAGAAGACCTCGTCATTTATGATACCGCCTCAAACACCGGCGACATTCGCCCGCAGCCTCGCGACGAACTCGAAGCCGCCTACGACGCTCTCGTCGTCGGCACACGCGATTATGTCCGCAAATGCGGCTTCCGCACCGCGGTCATCGGGCTCAGCGGAGGCATTGATTCCGCCTTGGTTGCCGCCATCGCCGCCGACGCCCTCGGCGCCGAGAACGTTCTCGGCGTCAGCATGCCCGGCCCGTATTCTTCCGAAGGCAGCGTCACCGATGCGAAAAAACTCGCGGAAAATCTGCGCATCAAATATCTCACGCTTCCTATTCACGAAATTTTTCAGTCCTATCGCAAAACTCTATGCGCCGCATTCTCTGGCCAAAAAGAAGACGCCTGCGAGGAAAACATTCAGGCGCGCATTCGCGGCAATCTGCTCATGGCCCTCTCCAACAAATTCGGCGCCATGGTGCTCAGCACCGGAAACAAATCCGAATACGCCGTCGGCTACAGCACCCTCTACGGCGACATGGCCGGCGGCCTCGCGGTCATCTCCGACGTGCCCAAAATCATGGTCTATGAACTCGCGCGCCTCGTGAATCGCGAAAGGGAACTGATCCCCGGCTCAACCATCACCAAAGCTCCCTCCGCCGAGCTTCGTCCCAATCAAACCGACCAGGATACCCTCCCCCCCTATGACGTTCTCGACCGCATTCTCAAAGCCTACGTCGAAGACCTGCGCGCCCCCGGCGAAATCTCCAGCCTTTTCGGCTATCCCATCGAACTCGTCCGCGAAGTCGCTCGCATGGTTGACCGCAGCGAATACAAGCGCAAACAAGCCCCTCCCGGCCTGAAAATCACCAGCAAAGCCTTTAGCGTCGGCCGCCGCTTCCCCCTCGCCAACAAATTCACTCCGTAAGCCCACACTTACCGACGCTTCTTATGCTGTGCAGCGTAAGTGCCTATACCTCTGAATGTCTTGCCTTTTTCGGAGTGCGGCGGCTCGACGCCGCTTTGCCGGGAACTGCTCCCATGCCGAGCAGGTGAATCGTACCAGCACCCCGCAATGCTCATTCTCATCCCGAACCCGGTCGCGCCTTCTGCGAAAGGCGGTGAGGACCCTGCTGTTCTCCTTGGTGGCGGGTGCCTATCGCGCGCGCTCTTCGCGAATAGTGGGTTGGTCGCTGCCTTCGCAGCACAGGCTCTTAGCCTGTGTGTAATCGCTCTTGTAGCGCAGAACTTCGCGTTTCCTGCGGAAGATCTGCGGCTTCTCGCATTTGCATTCGTAGGGGGCTGCTTGCTGCGCCCGCCGCGCGCAACGCGAAACGGTTTTGCGATCGTGACACAAGAAACCGAAATTCAAACTGCTTCCTGCTTCTTTTTCCCATCTGCCCGATGTATTCTGTGTTTTCTCTTTTTTAGCAGGAAACCGGGAAGGGAACTGAGCTGCTCTAAGCTTTAGCTGTGTATCTCCAACGCAATTTTATCTTGAAAGGTTCGCACTAATGTTCAAACGCGCAATTCTTCTTGTCACAATTTTCGCATTATCCGTCGCCGCGCAAACCAAACCCGCCACGCAAAGCTCCGCCGGACCATCCTCTCCCGCCGACGCGCAACTCGTCTCCAAAGTCGAATCCTACCTCCGCGTCCTCTTCGGCTGGGGCCCTGAATACAAAGTCACCCTCGGCCCCGTGACTCCCGCCGAAATTCCTGACCTCGAGAAAATTCCCGTCTCCATCAACTATCAGGGACACGACGAGAAGGGAACTGTCTACGTCACAAAAGATGCCCACTACATGTTCCGCGGCGAAATCCGCGACATGACCAAAGATCCCTTTGCCGCTAATCGCGCAAAAATCACCACCAATGACTCCCCTTCCTCCGGCCCCGCAGACGCCAAAGTCACTGTCGTCGAATTCAGCGATTTCGAATGCCCGCACTGTCAGGTCATGTACCCCATCGTAAAACAACTCGAGTCCGAATTTCCGCAGGTCCGCTTCGTTTTCAAAAATTTCCCGCTCGAACAGCTTCATCCCTGGGCCATGAGCGCCGCCCTCGCCGCCCGCTGCGTCTACAAAACCTCCAACGCCGACTTCTTGAAATTTCAGGGTTCCGTCTTCACCAATCAGGACATCATCACGCCCGATAACGCCTGGGACATGCTCACTCAGTACGCTGTCGCCGCCGGAGTTTCCGCCGACGCGCTCCATTCCTGCATGACCGATCCAGCAACTAAGGCCGCCGTCAACGCTGACATCGCTGAAGGCAAATCTCTCAACGTCGAAAGCACTCCCACTTTTTTCATCAACGGCCGCCCTTTTCAGACCGACAACAAGGCCGATTTCGAACAAATCATCCGCTTCGCCCTCGCACACTAACCGCGTGCCATCCGCTTCATCCGCGCGCGCCTTCTTCTTGCTTTGTCATTTGTAGCGCAGAGTCTCGTATTTTGAGACTCCGCAGCTTTTGGCGGATTTGACGCGCTGCTGCTGTGGATTCGCTGGCCCGAATCTTCGCCGCATCTCCGATCCACAATTCGTGCCCCAACTGTGCCAGCCGTTCCATGAACCACTGGCAGTTTCCCGGTCGATTCCACATCCCGATCAGCGCCGGCGCCCGAAGCCCGCGATAAAACTTCTCGGCCTCGCCCGAAGCATGATCGAGTTTCTGCTCCGCGGTCTCCCCCGTCACCGTGTCCAGCCAACAAATCTGCTGCCAGCTCGGATGGTAATCACATCCTATAATCAGTATGCGAAGGCTCCTTTCGACCGAATTTAGCTTCGGTCCTCCAATCAGAAGCTTGCTCGGCCCCCGATCCGAGCCTTCGTTCTTATCCAATCAACCCGTCGTTCTTCAGGGTGCGTCTTTGCCATGTTGCGGATGCCCGTGCTCGATTTTTTGGGCGCCTCTGCCTCTGTAGCGCAGAGTCCCGTATTTTGAGACTCTGCGGCTTTTGGCGACTTTCGGAGCGCCCCCGGTACTCGGTGGGTAACGCAACCCGTCGTTCTTCAGGGATGCTTCTTTTTCCATGTAGCACCGCACTTCGCGCCTCTTGCGGAGCTTTGCATTCCTAGGCCCGGGCTTGTTAAGCCGACATCGGACCTGCCTTTGTTACGGCGATGCGCCCTAAGCACTCGACGACGCATATGCCGGGTCCAACCTACCACCGCAGAATGTCGCTGTAGGTTGCTTGAGCCGGAGGTGTTACCAGCGGGATCTTCTCGGCTGACTAGGTCGCATAGCGCACGCCCTTACCAGCCTCAAAGTAATCATAATAATGATTAGAAGAATCTGAGTAGATAAATCTTATGGCGGGGTGGGTGGGGTGTTAAGGCTTATTTCGGTTGTCGCGGCAAAGTGAGAATGTCCGGTTTGTGCAAGGTAGAAATGTGCAGTTTCATGCGGGGCGGGAGGCGGGACGGAAACGGGGCGAGTCGAGTTGAGAGCGTGCGAATGGGAGCGGGAGTGGTTGAAGGTGCTGGAACTAGTGGAGGGCATTTAACTTTTCATCACCGCATTGGGCTCAAAGGTCCGGTTTGTGCAAGGTAGAAAAGGATACGTCCGCCAGCCGGATCTGACAAGCTGTTGCTGAATCCCCGTAGCTAAACCGGCTGGCGTCATTGTCTGGACACTGCTTAGATTGAACTCTTGTTCAAAAAAGTCGCTACGCGCCAAGCTTTCGATGGCAGCAAGGCGCAGAATAACTGACGTAACCGCTCCTGGACTAGTGGCCTGGGCAGAATGCAAAACGGCCTGCGGATTGTATTCGACACCGAGTTCCATCTCAGCCGCAAAATCCTCGTATATAGACCATGTAAGGTCCTCGGTTTCTTTGTTTTCCTTGCTGTCCCCTGCGATCTGACGCCCAAAGAGTTTCCGCGCTTCCTGTCGCGATATTAAGTAGTCATGGGAACCTAGCTCAGCAACAAGGGTCTTTATAATCTGGTCGATACGTTTTTTGTCCGTACGATGGCTTGCGAGCAACACCCTCGCAAACCTTTGGATCTGCTGACGACTTCGGAAGACATCGCCCAGCGCAAGAGGATGCACCCGATCGGCGAGCATCTTTACGCCTGCAATCAGGTGCTCCTCGCTCTTGATACCCCAATCTTCTTCGATTAGAGCCTTAAAACCAGCGACACTCTCGACGCTGACTGGAAGCAATTGGCGCTGCCCAGGCATGAGCTCAATAGCAGGGTTAAGGGGGCTGGTAATGCTTGGATCGATAGGACTGAGGGTCCCAGCCTTCGTCATGAGAATCTCATTAGCGCCTAATGCGAATAGTGTTCCACCGCTATGGCATTTCTCGGGGACAAGGACTCGAACGTTCTTAGTAAATTCCCGAATTAGACGACTCAGCCCAAATGCAGCCAATGTGTCGCCGCCCAAAGTGCAAACGAGGACGTCAACCTGAGTATGATCTTCGAATAAATTCAGATGCTTGAAAAAGAGCGGAATAGCGTCTTTAGCGATTTGTCCGACAGCATTTTGCCGGTCAGAAGTGAGATAGCATAGCAGGCGGGATTTCCGCTTCTGCTCTATCTCGGCGATTAGTGCCTTGCGCGTCGTTCTGGACATTGGCCAACGGTCGGAGTCTATTCATCCTAGAGGTACTTGTCAATAACTATACCTCTTGATTTAACGGCGGTGCAGCACGGCGCGGATGCCGTGCTTGGGGCGCAGAGTTACGGACGGAAATAATTTTATCGGGTAATCCGGGACGAGCGCGAATTGGAAGCGCTGCGCGATGGTGGCGAGCAGCAGCGTGGCTTCCATCATGGCGAATCCGGCGCCAATGCAGACGCGCGGGCCTCCACCGAAAGGAAAATAAGCAAAGCGCGGAATTTTTCCGGTGCGGACGGGATCTTCGCGCCAGCGCTCCGGCGAAAATCGTTCCGGCTCGGGGAAAAAGCGCGCGTCACGATGCGTGACCCACGGGATCAGAAAAATATCCGTGCGCGCGGGAAGCGTGTAGCCTCCTGCCTGGAATTCATTGCGCGCCTGGCGGCCAATTCCCCACGCGGGAGGATAGAGGCGCATGGATTCCTTGATGACCATTTCGGTGTAAGGCAAGCGCGGCAAATCTTCGGCAGCGGGCGCGCATCCACGCAGAACTTCGTCGAGTTCGGCGTGCAGTTTACGCTCGGCATCGGGATTGGTGGCCAGCAGATACCACGTCCACGAGAGCGCGATGGCGGTGGTTTCGTGGCCGGCGAGAAATAGCGTCATGAGCTGATCGCGCAACTGAACGTCGGTCAGCGGATGGCCCTGTTCATCGCGGATTTCGAGTAACGCGCCGAGAAGGTCGTGCGAATTCCCTGTTGTGCCCGCCGGAAACTTCTGCGCTGCGGAATCTCGTGAAGAAGACCGGCGTTCGCGAATGATTCCGTAAATAATTTCGTCGAGCTGCTTACGCGCGCGGCGCATGCGGCGCGTCCCGGGAACCGGAAAATTATCGGGCAGAAGAAACGCCCAGCCGGCGATGCGCGTGAATTGCTTCATGGCAGTCTCGAGAGCGGCACCGACGCGCGCGGTGCTCGAAGTGACGTCCGCGCCGAAGAGCGCTTTCGCGACGATCTCGACGGTGAGCGCCATCATTTCCTGATGCAGGTCGCGCGTTTCGCCGTCGCGCCAGGATTGCATCATGCGCGCGGCGCACTCGGACATCACCGGCGCGTAAGCGAGAATGTTTTCGCGCCGAAATGCGGGCTGCAACATTTTGCGCTGGGCGCGCCACTCTCCGCCCTCGCTGGTCAGCAGACCCTTGCCGAGGACTTTGGCGAGAGCGCGATAGTCGCGGGACTTCAGAAAAGTTGCCGGATCGGTGAGCAGCACGGACTCGATCGCGTCCGGATGCACGAGCATGATCATCGGAACGTGGAGAAATTGGAAATAAACCACGTCGCCGAATTGATGCGCGGCGCGTTCGAAGCCGATGAGCCAGTCCGCGCCGGGGAACGGCACGTTGCCGAAAGCCAGCCAGCCGCGCGGGCCGCGAGGCAAGTTGTGCGATTGTTTGCGCGGCGCTGCAAGGGTTACGCTCATCGCACAAATAGTTTAGCAGCTTTGCGATATGCCGACTCGAACGAGGGCGCTCGTTCAGCTAACCGAAGAGGGTGCCGGCGGCGAGGCCGACGCCGCCGAGAATCGAGCCGATGCTCGAGCCTTTCGAGGATTGCTCCTGCACGTTGAGCAATTCCGGGGGAACGCCCATGGCGCGGCCGAGCAAGTTCGTGTCGATGTTGTACGTGCTGCCGAGCGCGTTGAGACCCGCCAGCTGCTGGCCGATTTTCTCGTTGGCGAATTGAATTTGGTCGGACTGCGCTTGATTGGCGAGCGTTTGCGCTTCTTGCTGGCCGAGTTGCGAATCGAGCGCGTTGTAGCCTGCGGCATTGTTGGTGCGCGCGACGCGATTCGCCGCCGTTTCGCGCAGCGCGTCATAAGCGGTGCGGGCCGCGCCCATGCCCTGCTGCTCGATGGCGGACTGTTCGGCGGGCGTGTAGCCGGGACTGTTGAGCAGCTGCTCGATGCCCGGCAGGAGAAAAGAGCGGTCCTGTTGGCCCTGCTGATTGGCCTGCGAGATGAGTTGGTTCTGCGACGCGAGCTGCTGCTGCGTCAGTTGCTGCGTTTTTTGCTGTGCGGCACGGCTCATGATTCACTTCCTTTCGTGAACGTACGCCGCTCTCTGCGGCCGGAGGGTCGTTGCTGTGACAAGAAAAAGTGACGAGTGGCTAGAAAATGCAAAAGCGAACACATCAACGCACAGCCGAACTCATGGATGCACGTTTAGCGGAGAGGCTTGCAATACGGCGTCCAGGAATCGTCGCGGAGCCAGCCGAGATTTTCGAGGCGGCGGCCGAAGCGTTTGGAGATGCGCGGCGGTAGCCAGGCGTGCGCATCGTCGAGGCCGCGCGCGCGCAAATCGGCGGCGCCGGCGCGATGCAATTCAAGCAAACGCGCGTAGCGCTGGCGCGGCGTGCCCGCGTGCGGATCGGCGAGCAGGTACATTTCGCAAGTCAGGCGCGCAAGTGCGGCCATGACGATCTTTTGTCCTTTTGCCCCGCCGCAATTCCCTTCCCGGCGAGATTCGTCCGCTGAATCAGCCGGGGCGTCTTCGCAAAGCACAAGTTTGCTGACGAAAATCGGGTCGCGCAAATCGGGAAACGGATAGTCGAAACCTTGCGCGTGATGCATGGCTAACAGCGCGTCGAGATCCGCGTCATTATATTCGCGCACGCTCATCAAAATACTCGGTGGCGCAGGAGCGGATTCACGCGCGCGAGCTTTTCGGCGATGGTGAACGTATCATCGCCCGCGCTGACACCGAGCGGCGCGAGAGCGGCAGCGGCGCGTTCTGAAATGGCCGTGCGCGCCAGTGGATGCGGAAACGCTTCAACCTCGGCGTCGTTTTCGAGCGCGATGTGCGCGGCTTCGTCGGCGGTAACCAGAACAAAGATCGCCTCACTGCGATTTGCTTGAGATAGCTGTGCCCCTGAATTCGCGGCGTCCATGTCCGCAAATGGCGGCGCCGCAGAAGGCCTCAGGTCAGTTTGCGCAAACTCACCGCAAACGGGACCTGAGCTACACGGTAAGTTCGCAGTGCTCTCCGCTGCACGCAGGATAATGAAATGAGTTTCCACGCAATGCGGCGCGTGGCGCTGCCAGGCGGCCGCTGTAGCCAAGTAATATCGCTTGCCCGTCATGTAAGTGCCTCATTTAGCGTGCCTTGAGTACGGATCCTGTGCGGCAGCGAAACACTTTATAATCTTAATATATAACTTGACATAATTGATGCATAGATGCTAAAAGTTAATATATTGGAGTGAATGAATGGATATATCTAAGGCAATGTGCCCTGATTGCAAGCAGCCGATGAAGCTTTCCAAGGCGGTGTGCCCGTCGTGCGGAGTCGCCATGGACGGAGATTTCGAGGTCTCGCCTTTGGGCAAGCTGTCGCTCGAGGACCAGGCATTTGTGATGGCCTTTGTGCGGCATCACGGGTCGCTCAAGAAAATGGAGAGCCTGTTCGACATCAGCTATCCGACGGTGAAAAACCGCTTGAACGCAATTGCCGCGGCGCTGGACAAGAATTTTGAGGCGCCCACGCCAAACGCGTACGTGCTGGAGCAGCTCGCGCGCGGCGAATTGACGGTTGACGAGGCGCTGGACCGGCTCGGCTGATCTTTTTCGAAGAAAAAGTTCCCGAAAGGAAAGAAAACATGTCCGCTGAAACGAAAAAGGTGCTTGAAATGCTGGCCGCGGGGAAGATTTCCACCGAGGATGCTGAGCGGCTACTCGATAAATTGTCGAACGGCCCTGCTGGGCAAAGTTCGCAAGCGGGCGCGACGAATCTGCAAAACGCCTCGGGAACAACCGCAGCTTCAACGGGCGCGGCTGCTGGCGGGAAGCGGCCAAAGTTTCTGCGCATACAGGTGGAACGGCCCGGCCGCGAAGAGGTCAACGTGCGCGTGCCGCTTTCCGTTGCGCGGGGCGAACGGCACTGGATGGCGTTCTTGCCTTCACGCGTAGCCGAGAAACTGTCGGAGCACGGCATCGACTTCGGCTCGCTGGATGCGATGAGCGATGAGGAATTTCAAGCGGCGCTCGACCGCATCAATGTTGACATCCAGAAGGGCAATGGCAAAAAAGTCCGCATTTACGCTGAATAGTTCGCGGCAGCAACCGCAATGCTCCCTCGCCAGAAGATGAATTGATATCCGGGCCGGCTTCGCCATTCATCGCAAACATTCCGCCGAGATGCAGCGCTGATACTTACGAGCTGAAGTTGTAGTTGTGGGTGAGCACCGAAGCGCCGATCTGGCTGGCGAAGAATTCGTGATCCGGCTCGCAGGTGACGATCACTTTTGTTCCTTCCTCGATCACCACTTCGATTTTCTTCAGCGTGAGCCAGCCGTAGCGTCCCATCAGAATATCGCCGAGGCAGAGGCGTTCAGCGCGCACCGGCGCATCGTCAACCAGCGTAAAAACGTGATGCGGCGTTACGTCGACAGTGTCGCCGTTGGAAAGTGTGAGACGCACAAAAGTTTCGCACGCGTGAACTTCGTGGCGAATGATTTGCGTCCAGTTTTCACGTCCGCGAATGTGATCGCCGACGCGCGCACGTTGGACGGGCACAAGGCCGCGATCTTTGGTAAGCACTAGCATGTTTCCGCGCAAGCACGACCCGGAGCCGCCGCCAGAACCGCCTCCGGTTCCTGAAGAAGTTGTGGCAGCGGTCATGGCGCCCGCGGAGAGCGGAATGCGTCCCTGCAACGCTTGTTGCTGCGCGGCAGCGATTGTTTTTGCAGATTGTGCGTTCGCGGGATTCCCTGCTCCGCCGGCGACGAATGCCAGCGCGAGTTGCGTTTCATCCCAGTAAGGGTAGAAAAAATAGGTTGTGGCGGCAGCGAGTCCGGTGACGGCGAGCGAGCCGTTGGCGATTTGCGTTTGCGTGCCGTCGGCGCGGAGAATCGCGAGGCTGGTCCACATCCACGTGATGCTCGAAGTGGTGCTGGCGTAGGTGAACGCGTTGGACCACGTTGGCGGCAACGAGCCTCTCATCAGCACGCCTGATTTTGCGGGATCAACTTTATTTTGCGTGAGCGCGGCGGCGGAAACGCGCGCGAAGTCGGCGCCATCGGTGACGCCGGAGTCGAGCGAAAGTTTCAGATTGTTGACGCCGGAGACTACGCGCTTGAGCGATTCGTAGAGATGCGTGTTGACGCGTTTGAGCGCCTCGATTTGGGGAATGTTCAGCATAAAGATGGTGACAAGTGACCAGTGACGAGTGACGAGCAAACAATTCGAGCAGTCGGCGCGCATGGCGGCCTTTAGGCTCCGTGCGACACGCGGGCGCCGCGCCGAAACCTGATGCTGCTGCGAATCCACACAGGCCTGCGCCATGCGAGACCTCATGTCAGTTCGCACACACCGCGAACGGGACATGAGCTACAAATGCAATGCACGGCGGCGCTGCAGAAGCGCGGCGGAATGGTAAGATGCGACGCGAAAGAAATACTGTGAGCCCGGCAAAATTCAATTTGGCGTCGTGGGTGGCGCGCGAACTGTTTTCAGGCAAACTGTTTTCCCGCGAGCCGTTTTCACGCGAGGCGGTGAAAATTATTCTGCTGCCGACGGGCGCGGCGATTGTCTACGGCATCGTGATGGACCAGATCACCATTCGCATCTGCCCTGAATATTTTACGGTGGCGCATCCGCATATTTTCAACACCGGTTCGCTGACGCTGCTCGCGCTCGGTTGGGGCGTGATTGCGACGTGGTGGGCGGGCGCGATCCCAGGCGTTGCGTTCGCGATTGCAGGACGCACTGGGTCGCTGCCAAAACTGACTTGGCGCAAATTCGTCCGGCCGCTGGTGATTTTGGCGGTCATCATGACCGCAACTTCCGTGGCTGCGGGATTCCTCGGCGCGTGGATGGTCAACGTCGGCAGCCTGCCCGCGGTGCAAGCATGGGCGATGGGGCTGCCGCTCGACAAGCAGGCCGCGTTCATGGCCGACGCTTTCGCGCATGTGTGCAGTTACGCAGTCGGCGCGCTAGGCTGCCTGACGATTGCGACCGCCGCCGCATGGAAACGTTACGCGTAGGTCCGTGGTCCCGAAATCAGCACGAGCGAACATTAAAATTCACACGGCACAGGCGGTCACGGACACGTGCGCAAGGGAAGAATCAGGGGCGGACGCGGCGACTGAGAAAAATCGAAGGCGTCCGTGACATTGTTCGCGGCTGCGTCGCGCATGGTCAGAGGACTCAGGCCGAAGCGCAACTCGATGAATTTCAGTATGGAAGCAAATTCGTACTGCGTGTGCGAGATGAATCCCGTCTTTGCAAACGGCGAAATGATCAGCAGGGGAACGCGCGGGCCAAGGCCATAGAAATCCATGTTCGGCGGCGGGACATGGTCATAGAATCCACCAAAATCGTCCCAGGTCAGGAAGATGGCCGTAGAACTCCAGTCGGGGCTCTGCATGATGGCGTTGATCTGCTGAACGGTCCAATTCTCTCCCCGGCAGGTGCTGCTCGGCGGATGCTCGCTGTTTTTGAAGTTAGTGACCAGCCAACTGACTGCTGGCAGATTGCCGCTCTGCGCGTCAGCGACGAACTGCTGATCCGAGAGCACATTAGTAGTCCAGAGCTGGCCGAGGCGAATGTGCCGAACCGCATCGAGCGCCGACCAGATGTAGCCGCTCTGCCCTTCCCCGGGCGCGTAATACTTCCAGGAGATGCCGGCAGTAGTCAGGCTGTCTGTGAGAGTCTGAAAATCAAAGCAGGGATACACGAAATCTTTCGTGCCATCGGTGTCGATGGTTTCCACGGTGGTACTGGCAGGGGAGTCGCACCCCCAATTGTTGTTGGAGCTATTCGGGTTGTTAACCGCTCCCGCAGATTGAGCCCCGACAGTATAAAGATGATTGGGAAAACTGGGACCTTCAAGAGATGAAAACATGTTGTCGGCTAGCACAAAATTCTGAGCGTAGGCCCAGTAATTGGGGATGTCGGCCTCGTGGAGCTGCGTGTAGGCGAGCGGCGCGCCGCTGATTAAAGTACCGCCCCCAGGAATCAGATCGAACTTGTCCATCTTGCCGTTGTCGACACCGAGATGCGCGGCGCTCCAGTCATGGCTGATGTCGTTCGGTGTTGAATCCGGCGTGTGCCCCAGGGAAATAACTTGGCCCGTCGAGATGGTGCCGGACGTGGCGCCATCGGCGCCCGGGAAGGTGCCGAAATAATTATCGAAGGTGCGATTCTCCTTGACGAGGAACACGATGTGCTGAATTTGACCGCTTCCCGGCGCCGGCGGCGCAGGCGCGTTTGAAGTCAAACCGCAGCCTGCGAGAGCCGCCGTCGTAGCAAAAGTTACCGCGGCCATTCGAGCGAACGCACGAATTCCTTCGCTCATAGGTCACCTCTTGCAACAGGGCACATAACGCCACGATACGAAATATGGCGCGCGGATTGCAAGTCGAAAGAGCTGCGGCGCGGAACCGGAGCATAAGCGCCCGGCGGTCATTGCCCGATTTCAAGCAACCGTTTTACTTGTGGCCGCGGATGAGGGACCACGGGGCGGGCTTGGCCCACGGGACGAGCTTGGTGAGCGAGAACCATGAGCCGACGGCGTTGGCGCCGAATTGAAATGAGGCGCGCTCGGTGTTGATGTTGGTCATCAATTCCAGGTCCTGCGGCGCGGGCGAAGCAAGCGCGAGTGCGCCGAGAGAAATTTCGGAAGCGTCGCCGGGAGTGAACGCCTTGACGTTCAAGGTTCCAGCGCCCTGCGCGTAGAGCGTCAAATATCCAAAAAGATCGCGGCCAGTTGCGCCCGTGCGGGAAAGGAACGCGGCGGTGTAATAAGAATTGATGGCCGCGCCGTCGTCGGAAAGTTGACCTTCAGTGAGCTGATAAATTTTGCCGTTCGCCGAATTGTTGCCCAGGAAAAATGCCGCAGTGCCATTGGAGCGTTCGATGAGCGCGCCACAATTTGCGGAGATAACCCACGGCGCCCATTTGCGGGCCGCACTCGCCGACGCCAAGAGCGGATCGGCGAAACCTTCGGAATAATCGAGCATGAGAATTTCATTTGGCACAGTGGACGCGCCCATGGGCGCGCCGATGTAGATGCGCTTGTGCTGCGTGTCCACGGTGACCCACAGCGTGCTGCCGTATTGCCAGTTGATGGCGTCCCAGGTGGGCTGAATTTCCTGCGAAAGTTTTAGCGGTTCGCCGCCGGCGAAAAGATAAAGTCCGGCGCGCGACGCAATGACCACCCAATCTTCGCCGACGCCCACGCCGTGCGCGGAAGGTGTGCCCACGGAGTTGGAAACCTCCTCGACGTCCCAAAATGCAGGCTCGCTGGTGCCGTTGTCTGCGGTGACGTAGAAGCTGCGCTCCTTCACGAAGTACAAATTGTTGCGAATGACGAACGCGGCGCGAATGGCCTGTCCATTGTTGACGGCGATTTCGATGAGGCCCTGCACGCCGTCGTAGGCTTCCGGATCGGAGTTGCGCGAGGCGCGCACGATGGAAGGATTTTGCGCGGCGTTCGTGGGATAAATTTCGATGCAGTCCACGAGAAACGATTCGCCGGAGGGCGATGGCGTGCCGTCGGCATATATTTGCAGCACGAGATCGCTCGGCAACGACATTTCCGGCGGCAGCAGTTCGGCGATGAATTCCTGATAGCTGGTGGTGGCCTGAAGCGCGGTGACGGCGAGGCCGTTGCCGAAAAATCCTTGCGATGGACTGTAACAGTTGATGCGAAACGCACCTTGCGCGAGACCGGCTGTGCGTTTGACGCGCGCGCGCACTGAATAATCGGTGTTGTTTTGCAGTAGAGGATTTCCGTTCGCGTCGGTGAGCGCGTTTTGCGGAATGTGCCCGCGCTCGACGGTGGCTCCGTCGGCGGTGATACGATACGCGTCGCCCCACACGGAATCGCTCGGTTCGCGCGAGCCGCCTGCGGAAAAAGTTGAACCAAGCTGCCAGCCAAGCGGGCGATTGTTTCCGGAGGGATCCCAGCCGCCGTCGAAGCTCAGATTGCGCCAGTTGGGCATTTTGGCGCGTTCGCCCCACCAAAACAGACGCTCGGAATAGGCGATGACTCCGAGCTGATCGGGCAGTTCGACGTTCTGAAATAAGTTGTCCATGCTGACGCCGGCGAGAAGAATGTCGTCGGTGAAATCCACTTCGAGCGAAGTGGTGACGTTGTCGTTGATGGTCATGGTGGCGGGAACTTGATAAAAACTTGCGCCGCCCGCGCCAGTGAATGCGAGAAGGCGCTGGACGATATTCGACGGGCCGGTGGGAATGTTGGTAATACTGACTTTTTTTGCGCCCGCGGCGGTCCAGGTGACGGGAGGCGAAGGCGCGGTCCAGTAGCCCTGGCGCGTGACGAAAATCACGACGCATTGATGCGCGCCGGGCGAAATGCTGCCAGCGTTGACGGAGTCGGCGACGATGGGGCCTTCGGCAGGGCCGATTTGGCTGACGCGATCGAGATGCGTGTCATCGTACTGGCGCGGAAGGTCGGCGCCGAGCGTGCCGTTCGAGAGCGCCATGTATTCACGGCCGAAATAAGTTGTGGAGGCGAGGAAAAGTCCCGGCGAAATAATTCCGGAAACGATGGAGAGGACGCCGGGAGAAATTTCCTTGGACAAATTTCCCTGCGAGTCGAGAACCATGAGGCGCTGCACGAGATTCGTGGTGATGTAGGTTTTCATCCCGTTGATGGAGGGCACGCCACCGAGCGCAGGAAAAACGGAAACGAGGCCGGGGCGCGTGCGCACGCCGCCGGGAAAAAATTCGACGTCACGCGCGTCGGGGGACATTCCGGGCGGGACGTCGGAGGGATCGAGCAGCGTCATCCAGGTGCCGAAAGTGATGAGCTGCAATGGCGAAAATGTTTCGACGGACATGATGAATCCTTGAAAACAGTGGCTAGTGACTAGTGACTAGTGGCTAGTAAAACCGCAAATGATCGCAGAAGGTGATCCGCTCATGGCGCAACAAGAAATGGCGGTGGTAATCTAGGCGCATGGGAGCGCGGGAAAAAGAGCGCGAGTCGACACTGGGCATTGGTCAGCCGGCGAACACGGATCCTTCCGCCTGGAGGCCCAGCCAAGCTGCGCGCGAGCGGGAAGAAACTCCGCGTGGTGCAATTGCTGGCGGCGGCGCGGAGAAGCTGGAAGACAAATCGTCGCAGCAAGCGACCATCGGGAGACATCCGCGCGAGCGGGACGAAGGTTCCTGGCGCCCGAGCGAGGCGGTGAAGGAGCGGCTCAGTTCACTTGCGCCGGTGCGCGGGCGAAGACGGTTCGCGATGCCGCGCGTGCGGCTGGTTGCGAGTCTGCTGTTTTTCGCGGTTGGCTTTTACATTTTTCTAAAATTATGGACGATGCCCACGGAGGCCGGGCTGCATCCGGCGCTGGCGGTCTTTGGCGTGGTGCTGATTTTGCCGCTCGTCGCGGCGCTGGTAGGCTCGGTAGCGCGGCGGCGGCGAAAGCCGCACGATGAAAAGAGCACGCTGCGATTGTGAGAAACAGCCGGCGGTTGAAAGTTAAGAGTTGAAAGCAGCCCGTTCAAGGCCGCCGCGTAGAATGCACACGCTGCCGCGGGGAGTGGCCAAAGGGCGTCAATAGCCGGTGTAGCGCCAGAACTGCGGCACTACTATTAGCCGCTATCTAGGGCGGTAGAGAGGATTGGGCAGTTCGGTGCGGCGGGAAAAACCGAACATGCTGCCGACGCCGACGTGGCCAAGCGGTCCGGGCGCTACATGTTCTTCGACATGATTCTCGACGCGAACTTCAGCACGAGACTCGGCAGGCTCATCCAGAGGGTCAGAGCGCAGAATTTCCTGCGAAGTGAAGTCAGGCACACCGTGGCGCGCGTTGAGGCGTTCGAGCGCGGCGGCGATGCGGCCAAGCTGAAGCATGAGCGTTTCGCTTTCATTTGAATGCTGAAGGACGATGTAGCGTTTGCGCGAAGCGAGCGCCCATAGCGCCACACCGATGGCTACCAGCGTGGCGACGGCCAGCGCCAGCGCATAACGATGCTGCACGATTTCGAGCTGAAATCCCTGAAAATACGCCTGCAAATGATGGAGCATTTTGCTCTCCTCTGCGGGCCGGTGGGGACGAGGGCGGAGCTATAAGTTTGATGCTGCGAAGGCCTCGCGAGAGACACCGCGAAACTTGTCTGCTGCGATGCCGGCGCTAGCGCTTGGGGCGGTAGAGCGGATTTGGCAGATCGAGTTTTTTCTTTCCGCCGAGCAGGTCGGCGGTGCCGCCCAGAGGATTGCTGCTGCGAGCGGGCGCTGGTTCGCGAGGAGCGCTCGCATTCGGCGATGGCGCTTTTGAATTTGGCGCACCGGGCGCGGGCGAATTTCTTGGCCCAGAAGCTGCACCTTGCGCGCGCGCAGCAATTGGTTGCGCGGCGCTCGGCGCGCCCGCCGGGAAAATACCTTCGTGATCCGCGTCGGCGGGCATCTCTTGCGCTTCTTCCGACACGAAGTCTTGCGGCGCTGATTCGTGTTCCTCGCTGAAGGCGTCTTCCACCGGCTCGCCGGCGGAAATTGACTCCTCCCATCCGTGCGGGATTGCGCGATTCAGATAATCCACAGGAACGTCGTGCTGGCGGGCGATTTTCTCGAGCGCTGCGGCGATGCGGCTCAGGTCGCGCGCGAGCTGATCGGTCTCTTTGGTGCGCCGGAAAGTGATGAAGCGCTGGCGCGAGCCGCTGCCGGTCATCCAAACGAGAATGATAATTACAGCAATCGCGGCGATGGCGATCGCGATGGGATGCTGCAAAAAATAAGTTGTGAATGAATCCAGCATTTCAATAGGCCCTTTGGTGCTGTATTTGGTGGCGCTATTGAAAGTATACCGCGAGTGGGCAAATCGCCGAAATTTCGATGCGTTGTGTGCTCAAAATATTTGCTGCACCGATATGAATCTGCGCTATATTTTGCGCAATGCTGACATTGTTCCCGCAAATTGTAAAACCAAATGTAGAGGAGCGGGCGATGATCGCGCCGATTGAACAATTGCCGCGACCGCGACAAGTGTCTATCAAATCGGGCGATTTGGCGATGAGAGTTGCTGCCTCCATCGCACTCGTGATTTTCTCGATTTATTTTTTAAATTCCGCCTGGAACTCCGGGTTGCCTCAGTCCTTGTTCTACAAGACCTTCTCCGTTCTTTGGGTAATGCTTATGATTTACGTCATCTCAGGCAACGTTTCGGCTTTCATCCGCGACCAGAAGCTCTTGGCCGACGGTGAAGTCGCGCTCGGGCGCGTCTTTCATATCCGCCGAGGAAGGCACCGCCGCATGGAGTTCTCGTTTCAGGATGCAAGGGGTCGAACGTTTACTGCACTGGCTGGCGTTGGCTCGCCTTCTATCCATGAGGGATCGGCAATCGTTGTGTTCTACGATCCGTCAAATCCCGAAAAGAGATGCGTTCCGATGAGCGGCACTTTGTGGAAAATCGCTCTGCCTGAGTCCGTTGCCAAAACCTAAAAACACCTGCTGAGATCCTGTGCCACGAGAAAGCATAGTTCCTGCTAGTTACTGCAGGCGGGGGAAGATGCCGTAAAACGTTACGGTGTCGGCGGTGATGGCGGCGGGATAGGCGCCGGAGGCGAGTTCGGCGAAGGCGCCTGCGCCGCTGGCTTGCTGGAAAATTTTCACTTTGCCGGAATTCATCGCCGCGCCCGGCGAGAAAACGTAATCGTAGCCGGCGAGGCCGTCCATCCAGGCGGTGCCCGTAATGGGCGGCTTCGTGGTGGGTATGCCGAGGGATTCGAGCGCGGTGAGGTCGAGCGTGTCGCCGCCGGTAGCGCAATTTCCTGACGCGGCGACGGTGCCGGCGACGTGAATGCGGCGGCCGTCGTCCCAGGAATCAACTAATGTGAATGCGAGTGCCATTTGTCCTCCAGTGACAATGTGTAAAGTGAGAGTTGACAGTTGATAGTCGAGAGTTGAAAGCAAACGATAAGCGCCGACTGGAAGCGAAGAACAGGACGAGAGGTTTCGGTTCCAGCAATCCTGCCCTGCGTTGAGTTGTACCCCGCATCCAGCCGACAGGAGTAAAATGTGGGGCAATTCCAGCCTAGCGGCCTGCCGTCCCGTGCGGGTAAACGGCGGGCAAGCCCGCGCGCGGGTTTTGCGCAAGGAGGCTTCCATGAGAGCGTACGTTTTGGTGACCGTTGGTCCCGGGAAGGCGCGCGACATCGCCAAAAAAATTACCGGCCTTCCCGGCGTGAAAATGGCCAATGCGTGCTGGGGCGATCCCGACGTATATGTGGTGGCGGAAGTGAATTCGACGGAGGACCTGAATTCGCTGGTCATGAGCAAAATTCAGGCCATTGACGGCGTCGGGCGCACGAGCACGCACATCGCCATCGATTGATTTACCGGCGAAGAAGCTCGGAGTCCGGCGAAGAGTACTGGCGCTGTGCCGAGGCGCGATTCTACGCCTGGCGCGCATGCGCAGCATGCCCAACTACGCGGACCGTCCGCCATTCTATTCCGTGAAACTATTCCGCGAGAGAAATCCCAGCGAACCGATGCGCCGTGGCGATGCAACCCTGTTCGGCGGGGCGACATCGCAGATGCCGTGGTGCGCACTCGGCCTGGCAGGGGAAGTGTCAGTAAGCGCAAGTTTTAGCGCCGTTTCGCGAGTTTAGGAAATGGCTGCGCCCGGACGCTCATGCGACAAGGTGAGCGATTTGCGGCGCTGTGTTATCATTTGTGGCTTCGCGCCAATTAATTTGCCGTTTGAGAATGCGAGGGGAAAATTTGCGCCGAGTGGCTTTGCGTTTCGCAGCGGCGACTGCGCTGATCGCGACAATTTTTTGGGTTGCCGGTGAAAGCTTCAAGCGTGTAGACGCGCGGCAGGTTGCCGCGGAGCGCGGAGTTTCTGTCGCACCGAACGCCTCCGCGAAAAACGTAGTTGCCGCGCCATTAGTGGTTGCCAGCGGCGCGGAGTACGCGAATGTTCGCGGGCTCGCCCTTGATGCAGCGGGCGGACTGTACATTTCCCTTTCGGCCACGCCTCCGCCGCAGGACTGCGTCAGCTCGGCGATCAGCGCTCCGTCTGATGCTCAAAATGGCGCGTCGAGCAGCGCGACGAAAATTCCGCTGACCATTTTTTCGAACTGCACGCTGGCGCGCGCGGAGGATCCGTCAGGAATCGCGGTGAGGCTGCAGGGCCAGGTTTATCTGGCGAATCGCACGCAAAACAGCATCCGGCTGCTGGACATGATTACGGGAAAAGTGGCGACGGTTCCAGCGGCGTCAGGAAAAAATGGCGCGGCGGCGGCATCGAGCAGTGCTTCGAGTAACCTCGAGCCGTACCAGCCTGCGGGGCTGGCAATCGATCGCGACGGAAATTTGTACATTGCTGATCGCGGAAACAGCCGCGTGCTGGCGCTCGGGGCTGGCGCGCAGAACTTCACGTATCTCGCGCATGTGTTGGACGCTGCGGCCCTCGCGGTGGACCCGGCGCGCGGCGAACTTTATGTAGCCTCGCCCATATCGAATCGCGTCTTCGTGATCGACTTGCGCAGCGGCGCGCTGGACGTGCTCGCCGGCAGCGGCGCGCCAGCGAGTAGCGGCGCATTAAGCGCGCAACTCGATTCCACTCCTACCAAAGCGGCGATAGCCGCGCCGGAAGGCGTTGCGGTGGATGGCGCAGGCAACGTGTTCATCGCGGATACTGGCGCGAATGCGCTGCTGCGCGTTGACGCGGCATCCGGAACGCTGGCGCGCGTTGCAACGACGGACAATCTGAATTCGCCGGGCCCGCTGGCCATCGACCGCCAGGGGAATGTATTCGTGGCGGATCGCGGAAACCAGCGCGTGCTGGAATTCCCGCGCTTGGCCACGGCGCAAGCGAGCAGCGCAGTGACGCTGTCTCCAGCAAGTTTCGATTTTGGCGATGAGCCGACCGGCGGGAGTACTCCCGTGCAGCAATTCACGCTGGCGAACAACTCCGCGAACGCTCTGGCGCTGTCGAATCAAAGTTTCGCGTTCACCGGCGCAGACCCGCTGGATTTTACGCAGACCAACAACTGCGTGCCGTCCGTGCCGGCGGGAGGCTCATGCTTGATCAATGTGACATTTACTCCGGGCGGCACAGGAGCGCGCTCGGCTACGCTGCAAGTGACCGACGCGGATCCGTCGAGTCCGCAAAGCGCAAGCCTGTCAGGGACGGGCGATGATTTCCAACTGACCGCCGCATCGCCGACGGCGACAATTCAAAACGTCGCGCCGGGAGGAACCGCCAATTATTCGCTGTCCGTGACGCCAGACAGCGTGTTCAGCGGCGTCGTGACGCTGGCGTGTCCGGCAATAATTTCCGGCCAAACGCAGACCATCACCTGCACTACCAATCCAACGAGCGTGACGGTCACGCCCGGGCAGGCGCAGGCCTTTGCTGTGAAGCTCACTACCGGCGGGCCCAATGCGACGCGAATCATTCCGTTTGCGCGGCGGCCAGGATCGCGGATGCGCATCTTGCTGCTGTGCGTATTCGCGCTGGCGCTTGCGCTGTGCGCTTTCTATGCGCGGCGGGCGATGGCTAGTTCGCGTTTCGCGGGACAACCCCGCCGAATTCAACGAGCGCGGTTTGCGGCGATTTTCTTTGCGCTGCTGGCGGCAGCAGCGGCAGCCGGTTGTAAGTCGAAAGCGCCGCCCTTCAATCCCAACGAAACGCAGCCCGGCTCGTACTCCATCAACATCACCGGATCGGCGCAAAACGCCTCGCGCTCCATCAAGCTGACGCTGAACGTGGACTGAGCGCTCGCAGTCGAAAGTTAACAGTTGATAGTCTAGAACACGCCCTTCGCGCGCGACGCGGGCAGCATGAAGCCGCTCCTACACTCCTACAAATAAACAACATGGCGGCGATAGCCGTACGGTTTGCGGCGGCGGCCTTTGAATTGTTCGGGGCGCACGTAGCGCTCGATTAATTTTCCGGCGGCATTTTCCGCGAGCGCGAACATATCCGCAGCCAGCGCTTGCGCGCCGCGCGAGCGCGCGGCCATGGCGGCGACGGCATAAGCCAGCGGATCAATTGACGAGCGAATCTGCAGCGGATCGGCGCCGAGAACAATTGCCGGCAGCGATTTTTCGTAGCGAATGCGCACGGTGGTCTCTTGCGTGGCGCCGACGAGCTGAATGGCGTCTTCGCGCCACTCCCACATGCGCAGGCGCGCGCCAGGCTGAAAATTTGGCAGGCCGCCGGTGATTTTTTCCATGGGCGTGAAAATGTCGCTTGAGCCGGTGGCCTGTTCGAACAATTGGTGGGGCGCGAGCAGGTCGGTGGGAAGCTGCGGCGTGGTGACGTCGCTGATGATGTTGTTGGTGACGCCGTTGGTGAGCGGCATATCAAGATCCGCCTGGGAAACGAGCACAGAGACGCCGGATTCGGCGAGTTCGCGCTGCAAGGCGCGATAGGCGGAGTTGAGAAACGGCAGCAGCACCGCGTCGGAAAAAACGGCGCCAGCGGCGTCATTGGCGAGCGAACGCGCGAGGTTCAGCGCGTCTTCCGCCTGATCGTAGGCGGTGGTCGAGACTACGGGCATAGAGAATACCTCCGAAAAAGAGTGACGAGTGCAAGGGGTGCGGCAGCTAGTGACTAGGAAAAGCGAATCACTGATTGGCGACGCCCTGGGAAGTGGCGAAGGCGCTCGTGCCGTCGAAGGCGAAGCTTTGCGCGCTGCACTTCCCTGCCGTTGTGCCGATGGTCATGCCGCCGTGAACGTTACTGGGCCACGCGAAAGTGAACGGGCCGCCGGTAGCCGGCTGGCAAATGATGAAGCTGAGCCATTGGCCGGGCTGCGCGTTGCTGAGCGTGGTGGAAGTGGCGTTCGCATTCAGCGTGAGCTCGAACGTGTTGCCGAGGCCGGCGTCGAACGATGCCGTGCCGCTGGTTTCGGTGACGGAGACAAATCCCGCGGTCATTCCGTAATTGTCGACCAATCCTGCGTAGGACTGCCCGCCGAAGGGAGCGAGCTTCAGCGCGGTTTCGCCGAGATGCGCGTTGAAGTTGAAGCTTAATGACGAGGCGCTGGCGTTCGCCGTCCACACAGTCGAGCCACTGTTGCGGAAAGTAAGGCCACTGGCGCCGGAAGCGGAATCAATGATCGGCGCGAAGAACGTTGGCGGACTGAACTGCAGGCCGCAGAGCGTTCCGACGGAGCAAAGCTTGTCGTAGGTGTTGAAAGAATTGTAGTACTCATAGATTTGGTTGGTCGGAACGCTCCCGCTGGCGATGTGCACGAGCACTGGCCCGAAGGCCGCGACGGTGTGCGTGCTGTCGGAGTTTGCGCCGAAGACCACATATCCTGGGTTTGTGCCCACCGACGTCACCGTACACATCACACGGCTCCAAATCCATTCCGTGCTTCCACCGACCGGATTCCCGTCCTGCGTGCAGTAGTCCGCGAAGCCTGTTCCGGTAAGATTGATGAAGATGGGCGTGAAGGCGCTTCCTGAGTAGCCATTGCCTGTAACCGACTTGGTCCACGCGCCGCCAACGAGCACGTCTCCCACAGCCAAGTTGATGCTGTCCACGCCGCTGCTGCCTGGAGTGAAGCGAATGGATGAGGAGCTTACGCCGACCTGACTTCCTGCGTTTGTTCCTCCGAACGGGTCGATGACGCCGCAGGTGCCAGCCGCGAGGAAGAAATTCCAGGCGCTGCAATTGCTTCCGGCGACGATGTTGGGGTATATGACGTGGGACAATCCTCCGGCCCATTGCACGTCGTCGCGCTTGCCGAAAACCCATCCATTGGAGAAGCCCTGCTGTCCATAGGCCAAAGGACTGGTGGTCTGCGTCTGCATGTTGACGTTGTCCTGGTCGGTGACCACCATGGGGCCTTGCGTATTAAGACCTTGCCCGTACACATGCGAAACGTTGATCGCGGGACCGCTTTGCAAATCGTTTTTCACTGCGGGAATTGTCCCGGTGGCATCGGCGGTCTGGATATCTTTGAGCGAAGCGTTGATGATGCAGCCCGAGCAGCCGCCGCTGGGATAAGCAAACCAGACGGTCGCTTCTCCTCCACCGTTGGTACCGATGGCCTCGCTGGTGATGTTCGAGAAATTTACGTCCGCGCCCAAGCCGGAGCCGGGATAAATTTTGATTCCACCTTCGCTAGTATCGAAGCCGTCGATGGTCAGCAAGCCAACGCCGCCGTTGGTTCGGCCGTCAACGAGCATCGCCGGCGCCAAATCGCCGGTGGGAGGATTCACCGTATCGGTTCCCTGCCCACCGGAATCGCGGATGGTGATCCAGAAGGAGCCTCCAGTGATGTCCCAGGACGGTCCATAGCCGGCATTGGTGTTCACGCTAATGAAATCGTTGAAAAAATTCACACCCGCAACGTTGCAGGCGTTTGTGCGCGTATTGTTCGAGCATTCTCCAATCACAACGCCGCGTTGGAAATTGCCGGTTCCGGCGATGTTGTCGAATTCGTATGAACCGTTTATGCCGGAAATCCAGATGAGCGGATGATTGCGGTCTGTCTGTCCGCCGCCCGTGAGTATTGCAGTTGGCCTCTTGCCGTTTGGTCCGTGCGTTTGATAGGGGAGACCAATCAACTCGATGCCGGAAGTGCCGCTAACTTCTTTCAGCCAGCACGGCGGGGACGACGCATAGTTCGGGTCGTTTGATCCCATAATCCAGAAGCCGCAGCCCGAGATCGCGCTGGCTGCTGAGTTGTTGACGAAATAAATCACGCCGCTGCCCGCTATGCTGGTGGCGCAATTTCCGCCCGGAAGCGAGCACGCAGCGTGGTCCACCGTGGCCATGGCGCTGCCGATGCTCTTGCCGTCGTTCGCGTCGGAGCAGCCCGAGCCGCCGCAGCCTCCTGCAGTGGTGTCCACATAGAGGACGCCGCCGTAGCCCTTGGTTTGCGCATTACTCGAGGGCGAAAAATTCGCGTTGAAGGAGCCGGCAGTGAGCGTGCCGGTGACATTGGCGTTTCCGCCTACGGACAAATTCCCGCCGAGGCTGAGCGTTAGCGCGCTGATGGCGTTGGTCGCGGTAATCGAGCTGAACTGCGCGTTCGACGGATTCACCGGCAAAATCACGTCGGGAGTGGTGTAGGTGTTGATTCCCGGGCCGTAGATTTGCAGGGTGTAAACGCCGGGCGCGGCGTAAAAGTGAAAATTACCGAGGCCGTCGGAAGTAAGCGGATTGGGCGCGGCCGTGGCGAGTGTTGTGTCGGTGTAGAGGCTTGCCAGCGGCGTGCACGGCGCAACGGTGATGTTCGCGGGCTGCGAACAAACCACGATGCTCGCGCCCGCCACGGGCCTTCCCTGCTCGCCCAGCGCCACGCCGTCGTGCCGCGACCCCTGCGCAAATGCCGAAGCTACAAAAATCAGTGCTGCAAAAATCGCAAGAAGAGTATGGATTGGCTTCATTCGGAGTTCGTCCTCATTGTGTGAATCATGCTCTTACCCGAGATGCGCCGCACCTCAAAAAGCGCACAGGCGGACGCGTGTGTGTGACGACCGTAAAATACATACCTCAGCGGCTAAAGCCGCATTGATATCGCAGCGGTTGCGGCACGGCTGAAGCCGTGCCCTTACGAACACAGGAGTCGTCACACAAACTCTGGAACCTGTGCCACGGGTTAAGGATCCATGACGCACGATATCGGCACGAAGCGCCCAAGCATAACAAAAATAACGTGTCGCTAGCTCCCGTGCGGTTTTGAAGAAGCTGCACTGCTGTTCGCCGTGACGGTATTGTTGCCCGGGGCGAATTTCTGGCGGGGGCCGTTGGGAAAATATTTTGCGGCGCGTTCGGCGTCAAGAGTGGCGCCACAGTGCTTGCACATGGCAACGTCGGCGCGGACTTTTTCGCCGCATGCAGGACAATCCACGGAACGCTGCGGGACGTAGGCCCATTCGCGTTCGAGGCCCAAGCTTTTGGCGGCGCGGCGATGCATGTCTGAAATTTCGCGGTAAGAATGGCCGCGGGCCCACATTTCATCGGCGTCGGCGACGAGCTGCTTGTACCATGCGTCGCGCCTTTCGATTGCGGCAGAGATTTCTTCGGGCGAAGGACGCGCCGCTTCGCAGACCACAATGCCGTGGTCTTCGAGGTCCTGAATAATGTCGGCCGCGATTTCGCGCGCGGAAACCTGGACGGTAAACCGGCGGCTGTCGCCAATATCAATGGCGTCGTTGCGCGGCGTGACCACAACGAAACCGTACGGCTCGTTTTTCGGCCGCGCCGGGATGTGGAACGCGCCGTAGGTCCGCGTCACCCAGAAATCCTGATCGGAAACCGACGCGATGGTCGCAGTGTTTTCGTGGCGCACCTCGTGATTCACCGCAGAGAGCATGCGAGAGTCGCCGGAGTGCGTCTTGATTGGTTCGGGTGTTTGCGTTTGCGTGCTTGTGTGCGTAGTCATGGTCACTATCGGTTCCTCTTTCCAGGATTTTTGTGGATTGATTTGCCGTTCTACATCACGCCATTCTGTACGAGCGCCCCGTCCCTTTGGCGGAGGAGCGCCATGGTCCATCCAACTTCAGCATCAGTCGCCCAACAGATGCACTGCGCAAGAAGCAGCATCCAGTGCGGCGCGGCATACGCTACGCGCTGCGGATTTTCGTCGGCGTGATTGTGCTATGGCAAATTGCCGCTGCGCTGGGCGATTATTCGACGATTTGGGCCACGATATCGCTGGTGATGACCTCAGAAATCGAGATGCGCTTATCGTTCTTCGCGTCCACGCGGAGATTCGCGCACATGGCCATCGGCTGCGCAATTGCGCTGCTTGTCCCTGCTATGGACGCGGCCGAATTTGTGGGAGTTTGCGGCGGCTACGACTGTGGCGTCGCTCATTTCCTTCTTCATGCTCAATATTGGCGGCAACTGGCGCACTGCGGCGGCGGCAACGGCGATTGTGCTGGGCGCAGGATTCGATACCTTCACGAGAAATGCGGGCATGCATGAAGCGCTGATTCGCACAGCGGAAGTGCTCGGCGGCTGCCTGATGGCGCTGGTGATCGCATGGGTCGCAAACAAGGTGTGGGCCGCTGGCGAGGAGATCATCGGCGCCGGCACATAGCTACGCTCGCAGAATCAGGCGAACCAAGCGCCGCACGCCTTCGAGAGTCACTCCATAAACAATGTGCGAGCCGAGTTCTGTGGCGTGCAGCGCCAAAGGATACTCGGTAGGCTTCTTCGTGAGGTGAAGCGCCGGCAGCGCGAACTGATCGGCGCCCGCGAAAACCGCCGCGCCAAATGGCGCTCCAGCAAACTTTCGCACAATGGGAGTGTATTCTGCCGTTGCGCCGTAGAGAGCGCCTACTGCTGAACCGAAGGCGTAATGCACGATCGGTTTGGCGCGCTGCTTTTCGCTGTAGCGCAACTTACGATGCAGCAACGGGCGCGAAACGCGCTCGACTACTTTCGCGGTGGCCTCCTGCGCATCAGCGGCGGCGCGTTGCAATTCGCGAAAGGTTTCCTTCGACGTCACCTTGCCGGTGGCTTTGGTGCACAAGCTGTGAAACTGGCCCATCACCCAGGAAGCCGCAAGGCCGCCGACGGCACCAGCAACGATTCCCTTCCAGGCAGAACGCTTTCGTTTTGACCACGTATCGTTCGTGTGAATTCTCCTTCGCGTCGCCGGGCTTACCGCCAGTGTTACCGCTTGTATTACCGAAGCAGCGCGCGCACGCCGCGCCGCACCGCTTCGATTGTCGCGCCATAAACTAAATGAGAGGTCAGCCCGTAAAGATGCGTGCTAACCGGATACTCTTTCGGCCCTTTGGAAAGATTCAGCGCGGGAAGCGCAACTTCGTCCGCGCCGACAAACAGCGCCGCGCCAAAAGGAACGCCGGCGAATTTTCTCACGATGGGCCTGTATTCCGCGGCGACTCCGTACGCGGTTCCCACAACGGAAGCAAATGCATAGTGAACGATGGGCGCAGCCTTCTTTTTTTCGTCGCGGCTCAACGTGCGGCCGATGAACGGGCGCGCAAGCCTGTCGGCGGTGACCATGGTCGCATCAGGCCCGTCGGAAGCGTGCTTGCGCGAATTGCCGTTACCGCTCAGCTTCTCCGAGGCTTTGCTCCAGCCTTTTTGATATTGGTTCATGGTCCAGGCGCCGGCCAGTCCGCCTGCCAATCCTGCGACGATGCCCTTCCATGCTGAGTGCTTTCTCCACCTGTAACTCATTGCGCCCTCGCTTCCGCGGAAAAGTGAAATGCGAGCTGGAAAATTGAAGTGTAGGCGCGAAGGCGCGTCGCACAAATCCTGCAAACAGCGTAGCGGCCTGCGAAAAATACTGTAAGGCATTTGCCAGCGAATGCGGACCCCTACGAATCGCAGTTCCGAAAGCCGACTGTGACAAGAATTACTTGGATGTATATGAGCAGTGGCGTACACTCGTTCGGCCTACGCCACTATAAGGAGGCAAAATGGGCACTTCTGGGTTCCCTGTTCCGCCGCAGGTTGTGTACGTTTCCTTCTCTGCTGAGATTATTCCGCACACGACCGAGAGTCTCATAGCGACCATGAGTAACCTGTCTAACCAGCGAGTAAAACAAGTTTACTTGATGCTGTCTACGCCGGGCGGGTCAGTGATGCATGGCATGAATCTGTACAATGTTCTTCGCGCATTTCCATTTGAACTCGTAACACACAACGTCGGCAACGTCGATTCCATAGGGAACGCCGTTTTTCTCGCAGGTGCACGCAGATATGCTTGTCCTCACTCCACTTTTATGTTTCATGGCGTGGGATTCGATGTTCCTCAGCACTCGAGATTAGAGGAGAAATTCTTAAAAGAGCGGCTGGACGGGATTATGAGTGATCAGAAACGCATCGGGTCGGTCATTTCGGAGCGCACCAAAATCCGAAAAGAGGACATCGATAAATTGTTTCTCGAGGCTCAGACCAAACACGCTACATTTGCCGCTAGCTGCGGGATTGTTAATGAGATTCGCGACGTTCAAATCCCCTCTGGCAGTCCCGTAGTTTCGCTCGTATTCCAAAGGTAATGCATTAAGCTGTGTAGCACTTACCTTGTCGCAGAGCGTCACAATTACCTCCAAAGGATACCAGCCGGCTAAGTCTCATTTTGCGCTTCAACTCTGGAACTGTCAATCGCAAACATTTGACTAGGTCCGTTCTAAGTGCCAGCGCCAGTGTAACTTACGGTACTTACAGCAGCGTAGTAAATGGCGCGCCGTGAAACGCGGACGAAGCGTCGTGGAAAATCGCGTCGGCTTCTAATTCCCAATGGCGCTCGCGGTGCATTTCACGACGCGCGAGAGCTGCGCGATGCTGTTGCGCTGACTGCGCGCGCGCAAATTCCACAGCGCGCACGATGGCCTCGCAGGCGCTCGGCGAGAGCGAAATGAATTCGCCGCGCGGCCCTTGCAGCGTGAAGCAATGTTCGTATTCGCCGCGACGCGGATACGGGCCGAGCGCGGGAATGGCAATGCCGTCGGCGCGTTCGATGGTCTGCGCGTACCATTGCTGCGGCGAGCCGTAGGATTCCGGCGGCGTCCAGCGCTCGATGTGCCAGCGCTCGAACGGAAAATATTTGGGCACTTCGCGCAGCTCGACGATTTCGCGCGTGATGTTGCCGTGCGCGTCCGTGTCTGTCCATTTGCCGCCGATCCACGCGAGCCGCGACCATCCCCACACGGCGCGGAAATTTGGCTCGCCGAAGCGGTTGAGGCCGCCGGCTCGCGCGAGGCGCAGCTTAAGTGAAGCGGGCGCATCATGCGTTTCGCGAATAATATGAATCATGCTAGGCTTGAGTTGCTTCTGAGGCGCGTCCAGTAAGACGTGTTGAAATTGAGAGGGCGGCGGAAACGCCGCCCTTTTTGTTTGTGCCCGCGGCGAAGGTTCTGGCGCAGCCGGCCGGATAAAGAATAATCCTACCTTTGCGCGCGAATTGGCTTGACTCTGTATTGCGTCTCGCGTACTGTTCACTCCGCAGAAGTTTCCACCAGTTTCGAACACATCACAGCTTGGTTTCCCCTAAAAAAGGAAGCGTACCTCCGCGCAGGCGCGGACAATTCTGAAGAGGAGAAATGCATGTCCAATCGTTTTCTGACAGTTGTAGGGCTTGTGTGCGCGTTTGCCGGAAGCATGTTGTTGATGCCTAAAACGGCCGCGGCGCAGGATCAAAGCACAACGTATTACACGTATGTTTCGTTATGGGCCGTGCCGCGCGCCCAGTGGGCCGCGTTTGCGAAACAGGACGAGGCCAGCGTTGCAAGAATGAAGCAATTGGTGACCGATGGAACGCTGGTCGCGTGGGGCAACGAACAAGTCCGCGTGCATCAGGAGGACGGCTACACGAACGCGGAGTGGTTCACCGCAACCAGCCGCGAGAATCTCTTGAAAGTGCTCGAGGGCGACTGGACCACCGCGGTCAATCCGAGCTACGTGGCGGCAACGAAGCACCACGATTTCCTGCTGCACACGATCGCGCACGGCGGCAAGAGCGTTTCCGATGGCACGGGCTATCTTCGCGTGGCGTTCTATCAGTCCAAGCCGGGACAGGGCGATGCGGTTGAGAGTCTCTTGATGAGCAAAGTGAAATCGTTTTTCGACTCGGAAGTCGCCAACGGAAATCTGGCGATGTACAACATCGACGAAGAGGACATTCACACGCAAGCGCCCGGCGGATACAACCTGGCAATGGTCTTCTCAGACGGCGCGGCGATGGACAAGTTTTATTCCGATTTTAGCGCGATGGAAAAGTCGGACCCGACCGTGGGCCAGGCGTTCGCAAGCTTGACGGTCGAAAAGGATCATCGCGACACGCTGGGACGAGTCACGGCTTACGAGAACAAGTAGCGGGCGGTAACGAGGCGTGCACGTGTTAAAATTAGAGGGCGGCGGAAACGCCGCCCTTTTTGTTTGTGTAAGGTAGAGGTCGGCGGTGAAAGACCTCACGTCAACCCGGCTGCAAAACGCCGGGCGGGACGTGAGCTACAAAAAGCCCACAGGCTGAAGCCCGTGCCACGGAGCTACAGGACGATCGAAAAAATAGCCCTGCCAGCCGACCCTCTAATTAGTAGCCCGTGGGAATTGCGAGGCTGTCGATGTAGGCGCCGCTGCGGGGCGATTCGTTCCAGACCTGGAAGCCTGTGACGAAGTAAAAAATGTACGCCGCAGCGAGGCCGCCCGAAGCTCCGTAAATCGGGAATACGGTTTGCCCGCCGACATCGTAGAAATCAATGTCCTGCATCACGGCGCGTCCCCAGTGCGACAGATCCAGAAAATCAATGCGCGCCTGGTTGGCGTTGATGGAGGATTTGATGGGCACGCCGGCCATGGTCAATTCGCCGGTGAAGAGCAAGTCGAGATCGCTAGCGCGTCCGCCCGCCCCTTCCTTGATGATTTGCGAAATGGAAATGCCGAGCTGCTCCCACGCGTTTTCCTGCTCCAGCGAAGTGTAGGCGATGAGCTTGCCAATTTGATTGGTGCCCAATGCTTTGCGCACTTTGTTGATGGCCAGGCGAACGACGCCCGGAGTGACGGCCGCGTTGTTTCCGGCGACGTGCGGCGTGGCCAGTTCGACCGGATAGGTGGCGCGATTCAAGTTGAGCCACGTGCCCGTGGTGGCGTTGGTCTGATGATACGGCACGCCAAAAAGCGAAACGGGCTGCGCGCCGGTGAGTCCGTCGTGCACGACCGCATCGCCCGCGACAACGCCTGAAGGAATCGCATCAATCTGAATAAATTTGTTGAATGGATCGACGAGCACCACGTTTGACGTGACACTGCCCGCGACGTTGCGATTGGTGGACAGCGTGGAATCGTAAAACTGAATGGTCTGGTTGTAATAAAAAAGCGCCGCGCCAGGAGGCGTGGTCATGTTGATTTGCGCGGCGACGCCAGCGGGCAAGCCCGTGGTGACCACCGAGCTCACCGAACCGAGCACGCCGTTGCCGTTGGTCTGCATCACTTTGTCGAGGAAGCTGCGGAACTGCCCCATGGCGTTTTTCACTTCGCGCTTGGCGGCGTTTTCGATGGCCTTCTCGGGCGAATTGGTGCTGTATTCCACGAGCTTGGTGATTTCCACGGCGTGGCGGAAAAAAATGGGCGAGACTTGCGCCACGTCGTAAGTGGTGCCGGAGCCGCGGCCCAGGTCGCCGCCGTCCAGATTGGCGAGACCGGCTTTGCCTCCGGGACGGATTTGCAGCGGGAGGCGCATGTTGCGGCTGGAGACGCGCTCCACGTCGCCGCGCTGCTGAATCATGGTGAGCAGGATGTCGTCCCGCTCGTAGAGCAGCGGAAGTTTGTCCCGGACTTTTTCGAGCTGTAGCGCAACTGATTGTGCATTTTGCATCTGTGGCATCGAGTTTTTCTCCTAGGAGTTGAAATTCAAGGCGGTAGTGCAGGGTTGTTTTAGTTGGGTCTGTAAAATTGGTGGTCTCACCGTAGGGCAAAGTTTTGGGCACCACGACTGGAACGCGCTGAATCGTCGAAGCAGCCTGACGGCATAGAACCAGCGTCTAAGGTTGTTATATGCGAGCAGGGGGGCCTAAACCGAGCCTTACGCCGCGCGAGCTACTATCCGCATGGTGGAAAATCCTGAGCGGCCGCGTGCCGATGCTTTCGATCGAGATAACGCGCGAGTGCCCGCTGAGCTGTCCGGGATGCTATGCGTACGGCGACAAGCATCTGGGCGGCGGCTTGACGCTGAGCGAGCTGAGCGATTTGCGCGGCGATGCGCTGGTCGAAGGCGTGCTGGGCCTGGTGGAAAAGCACAAACCGATGCACGTCTCGATTGTTGGCGGCGAGCCGCTGATTCGCCATCGCGAACTGAGCCGCATTCTTCCGGCGATCAGCAAGCGCGGCGCGTTTACGCTGGTGGTCACCAGCGCGGTGATTCCCATTCCCATCGAGTGGATGAAAATTCCGCGCGTACGCGTGGCCGTTTCGGTGGACGGTTTGCCGGCGGACCACGATGTGCGGCGTAAGCCGGCTTCCTACGAACGCATCCTGAAAAATATCGAAGGGCGCGAGGTGAACATTCATTGCGTGGTGACGCGGCCGATGCTCGCGCGTCCCGGCTATCTGGACGAATACGCTGCGTTCTGGAGCTCGCGCCCGGAAGTGAATCGCATCTGGGTGAGCATTTACACTCCGCAAATGGGCGAAGAGAGCCGCGAAATGCTGACGCCGGAGGATCGCGAAAGTTTGGCGCGGCAGTTGCCGGCACTGGCGGCCCGCTATCCGAAGCTGCTCTTCAAAGACGGCATGGCGCAAGCGTTTCTCGAGCCGCCGAAAAACCCCGATGATTGCTTGTTCTCGAAAATGTCCGTGAATTACTCCGCGGATTTGCAGACGCGCGTCGAGCCCTGCGTTTTTGGCGGCATTCCGGACTGCGAGCAGTGCGGCTGCACCATCAGCAACGCGCTGCACTGGATTCGCTCCGTGCCGCTGGCCGGGCCGGTGAAAGTGGACCACTTCATTGGCGGCTCGATTCGCGTAGGGCAATTCGTCAACCGTTTGCGCGAACACCCTGACGAGCCTCCGCGATGGAACGGCCGCGGGATGCGCTCGACCAAGCCCGCCCGCGACCTGGTGCAAATCCAACCGTAAGTCTGAGCAATAACTCCCCACGCACGGAACGCAACATTGCTTGCAGCTCGTCCTGCGCAGTGTTAAATTCCTGCCACGTCCGTGAAGCGGAGACGCATACTCATTGCACTGATTCCATGCTGCGCGCTGATGCTATCTTCATGTCACCCAGCGGTTCATGCCAACCCGCCTTCTATTGGTTCTGCGCCACTGCCGAACGACGTGCCTCGTGCGGGAGAAAACGGTTACACTTCACCGCAATGCGTATACTGCCCTATGCCGCAATACTCGGGCCCCGCATTCAAGAAGAAAATTCAAGGCATGGTTGTGCTCGATGTAGTTATTCTTTCAAATGGTTTGGCGGGCCCTATTCGCGTCAGAAAATCGCTGGATCCCCGATTGGACCAATCGGCTATACGCACGATTCGTGATGTTTGGCGGTTCAAGCCTGCACTCGGGCCGGATAGAAAGCCTGCTACGGTGCAACTGCTCCTCGAAATTGACTTTCATTTATACTGACGGTTTGTCTTCTTCGAGCCTGCCTGATTCCTTTGCAAGACAAAACTCAGTAACGCTCCTAATTCCCTTCTCCAGAGGCGGAGTTTGGGTGGTAGTACGTTGGTACCAGTGCAAAGGTGCTGACAGTACTGAGAGAATGTGACTCCTGCGCTATGTCCTGCGCGCTTGGGGAATGCCAAAATTTCACTGTAATCAATGACGAGCGTGGATGCACCGCTGATGGCAGCCGCATTCCGCTGAGGCGAGGGGAAGAAATGGGCGACGTGACAGAGGCATTAGCGACACTGAACGAAAAAGCCGAAAACGACACAGTAGAAAAGGCCGTAACGGAACGGCGCCGGCGCTTGCGCACGAAACTTTCCGCGCCGGTGCGCGTGCGCATGAATTCCGGCTCGCAGCAGCAGGCGGAAGTTTGCACCACGGTGGACGCATCGCGCGACGGCTTGCTCTTCACGTCCACATTCGCGGGCTATCGCCGCGGCATGGACCTGGCCATCACTTTTCCGTATTCCGGCACGGCAGGCGGAATGCAGCACGAGCGCACCGCGGTGGTGGCGCGCGTGTTTGAAATGCCCGAAGGCCGCTTTGGCATAGGCGTGCGCTTTTACGAAGGCAAACGTCCTGAGATCGGCGCGGAAGGCGAACGGGCCGGTGTCAAGATTCCCCGGAACGCCGGCGAAGTGGCGCGCGATTTGGAAAAGCCCATGCCGCTGGTGCTTATCGTGGAAGCCGAAGCGCGTTCGCGCGACATGATGCGCTCGGTGCTGCAGTCCGAAAAATATGTGGTCGAAGCGGTCGAGACGGGCGCTGAAGCGGTGGAATTTCTCCGCCAGCGCACGCCCAATCTTTTACTCACCGAAATTGAAATTGCCGACATGTCTGGCTACGACCTGTGCCTGATCGTGAAATCGAATGAGCGTTTGCAGCATGTTCCGGTGGTGATGACCACGCGGCGCGGCCAGCCTAATGATTATTCGACGGCGCACGCGCTCGGAGCGATCGTGTGCATGGCCAAGCCGTACAAGCAGGAACGCCTGCTGCACGTGGTGCGCATGCTGGCGCCGCCGACGGTCAGCGAAGAGCCGGCCATGAAGCCGGGTGCGCGTCGCGGAGTGCATACGACGGCGAACCATCGCGGCAATGGCCACAACGGCAACGGCCACGCACGCGCTCACCGGTAAAATTCAGCGGTCAGTGAACAGTCGCGGCGGAGCGGCCTTTGGGCCCGCCCGTTGCACTCCGAACGACGGCGTCTTGCGCGACGCGCTATTGCCCGAATTTCTCCGGGATGGTAACTTCCACAGGACGTATGGGCCCAGTAACCTCAAAACTTCAGTTCCCTTCCCGCGTTCTGACGCTCGCACTGTCTTTGATTGTCTGCACGGTTAGCGCGTCAGCAAAAAATAAGAAAGACAAAAAGGCCGAACAGGCTGAAGCGCAAGCGCTGCTGGACAAAGCCGCGGCGCTGACGAACATCGAAGCGCCTGGCAGCCAGCCATTTGTGTACATCGCGAACACCAGCTGGACGGAGAACGGCAAGACTACCAAGGGCCTGTTTGGCGTCGCGTGGCAGAGGGTGGACCGCTACCGCGAGCAAATCGCGTTTCCAGGATTCATGCAGACGGAAGTTGTTTCCGGCGACAAGCTGTATCGAGCCAGGAATACCGAGCCCATGCAGCTCTTGGCCATGCGATGGCTCAGCATGTTCCCCGTATGGAATCATCTTGGTAATCGACCCAAGAAGGGCCCGACAATTTCGAGTGCTCATCCACCGAAGGAACTAGCAAATGCGAAAAACTTCGCGTGCGTAACCGCCACCGTGGCAGACACCGGCATCGAAACGGCTAAGCTCACTGTGTGTTTTGACAACTCGACCGGGTTGCCGCTGCTGTCTCAGCAGCGATACGGAGACAACACCGTTACGCAAGCATTTTCTAATTATGCAGCGCTCGGTGACAAGTACTTCCCGCGCGAGATCACTTACGCGGATAGCGCCGGCAATCGTGGAGAGATGAAAGCTTCGCGCCTCGATGTATTCACGACCTTTGCCGAGTCCACATTTCAGCCGCCCCCGAACTCAATGGCCCTGCCGTGGTGCGCCCAGCCTACATTCAAGAATCCGCTGGCGAACGATCCTGTGTTCATGCACATTCAGAAGTGGATCCCGGCGGAGATTCCCGATTTAAATGAGCCGTACATCTTCATCATGGTGAATAGCAAGGGGCGTGTTCAGAAAGTCTTCTTCATGGGCACCCCGCCGAACTTCCAGGAACAGGACGCAGCGAATGACGTGTACGGCTCGCAATTGCCCATCAAATATTGCGGAAAGGAAGCCATTCCGTACGAGACGTTCCTGCAGCTCGGGAGGCGCGTACAGTAGCTGACGGCATTCTCGCACCGAAGGCCACCGTGAATCTCTGTTCTGAAGTGCCCATCACTTACAAATTCAAAATGTCGGCGTCGGAGAGGCGCTTGTAGTTCACTTCGCGCGGCGAGATGGGTTTGCGATTGACGCCGTCGGACGGGCCGGAGCCGGAAATGTCCACGCGTTTCGCAGCGGAATCGTGGCGCGTCAGGCGGTCACGATTCGCGCTGACTACGCTGTGCGTCCATTCGCCGATAACGCGCTTAGCGATGGACGGAAGCGCCTGCTTTGCGCGTCCTGCAACCAGCGCCACAATCGCCTGTTGACGCGCCTGCAAGCTTGCTTGCTGATTCCCGCCTTGATTCGCCACGTCGGCGGCGGCGAAATGAAACGCGCCGCGCAATTGTTCGCTGAGCTGGCGATTCGCGCGCAATGCCGAATCGAGGTCACGGTAAATTTCGCCGACAATGCGCGTCTTCGTGCCGGCGGAAACACTCTGCGGCAGAAGTTGATTCACCTGCGATTCGATCGCGCTGACGATTTGCTGAACTGCGGCGGCGTTGGTCGAATGGAAAAACGCGAGCTGCGCGGTTCTGGCGGCTGGAGGCTGGGCGCTGGACGCTGGAAATTCTGAAGAAGGACCGCCCGATTGTGCTTGGGAGGCAGCCGAATGGTCCCCTGCCGAGGCAGGCGGATTTGCTGCCGGCGCAGCCGCGGGCGTGTCAGAGGCTGCCGGCCTGAAGGGCGCCGCTACGGGAGAACCTCCGGCATCGTCCTGTAGCTCACGTCCCGCTGGACGGTTTGCGTCCGGCTGACGTGAGGCATTTTGCGAATCGCTGGGCAAAGACCTCAGGTCAGATTGCGCAGAAGCAGCGCAATCGGGACCTGAGCTACACGGCGCGGGCGTCGCCGAACTCACTGCAGAACTGGCGCTCGGCGCAGACGCGGATTGCGGAGGCGCAGCGTGAGCGGCGGCAATTGTTGCGGCGTGCGCTTGCATCGCTTGCGCCAGGCCGTGAAATGCGCCCGGCGACAATTCGTGAATGCGCGCGGCGAGTGCGGCATGGTCCGCGGGCTGCGCCGAGAAAAACATTCCGTCGAGCTCGTCGAGTTGATTCTTTGCGTCCTGCGCGGCGGCGGGCGTCGGAAAGACGGCGCGAAATTGCTGCGCGGCGTCTACGGCTTCGCGCAATTGCGGGTTCGCGTCGAGAGCTTGCGCGAGTTCCGGCGAAATTGTTTGCGTGTTCGCGGCTTGCGCAGCCCCAGCAGAATCAGCGGTGGCTACAGCCGGCGCGCTGGAATCGGATTGCGCGGCAGTCGCAGAGCTTGCATTTGCGGCTGCGTTCGCGCTCGTGGTTGCGTTTGAATCGAATGACGCGTCACCAGCAGGCCTCGCGACGCTGGTCACGAGTCCCAGAATTTCATCGTCGCTGGGATGTTTGGAATGCTGCGCGGATGCGCGTCGCGAGCTTGTCGAGCGCGCCTGCGCGCCAGTCACGGGAAGTTTCGTGGAATTCACGGCCATTTGTTGCCTCCAAGTTAGTCCAGGTAAAAGTGTGCTCAGTGAAGAGCGAAGATCCGTAGTTGAAAGTTCAGGGTTACAAGTGGAAAGCCTGGCGCAGCGGCCCGCATCACTGTTTCGCAGCGGCACAGTGGCGAATCCAGCACAAAGGCACTTTCGTACTATTGGCCACAGTGCTACCCTTGCATGAAGATAACCTTATTCCCAGGGGCGGAGTTCACCCGCGCATACGAGCTACCTGGCAACGGTCATTGGCTGCCCGGCACTGTGAAACGCGAAGAAACTTTCGGCCTCAGCGGTGGAGAGGTTCTGCAATGACCTTGCCGCAAAACGAAATTTCCGTTGGCACCATAGAAGACGTGAAGCAGCCGCAGGGCGCGGAACGGCGCCGGCGCAAGCGCGTGAAAGTGTCCGCGCAGATGCGCGTGCGCTCGACGGATCCCAAAGCCGAGGCGTTCACCGAAGTCACCATGACCGTCGACGTATCGCGCGACGGAATTCTGTTTTCCACTTTGCGGCGCGATTTTTGGAAGGGCATGTCCGTGGGCGTAACCTTTCCATTTTCGAACGCGCCCAATGCGCTGAACGCGGAACAGCCCGCTGAAGTGGTGCGCGTTGTCGAACTTCCCGGCGAGCAAATCGGCGTCGCGGTGCAATTTGTCCGCACGCAGCAAACTGCCGCAGCGGCGACCGCGCGGAGCGGCCCAGGCTCGAAAGAAAAATCAACCACTCATGGCGCATCGAGCGCGGAAAGAGGCGGCCCGCGGCACGCGCACCCCATCCGACCGGTCGTTCTGGTGGTGGAAGACGATTTGCGCGCACAGGAGCAAATCAAAACTCTGCTCACGCCGGAGGGTTATGACGTTTTTGCGGTGCGCACCGGCACGGAAGCGCTGGACATTTTGCGCACCACTGTTCCTGCGTGCTTCATCGCCGAAGTGGAAGCGGGCGAAACTTCCGGCTACGACCTGTGCCTGATTATCAAAAACAGTGAGCGGCTCGCGCGCGTGCCAGTGGTGCTGGTAACGCGCAACGCGAAGCCGGCGGATTACGCCGCGAGCCACAATTTCGGCGCGGTGGTGTGCATGGCGAAACCGTTCGAGCCGAAAAGATTGCTGCAAGTGGTGCGGCTGGTCGCGCCGCCTCCCGCAAAGCTGGAAAAATCCTCCTACGGAAGCAACGCAACGCCTTCCATCGAACGAAATATCTGAAGTTGGCTGTCTCGCCGGCTGAGTTGAACGAGCATGTCCGGAGTCAACATCAGACCTCTATAACGGAGTTTTCTTGCGCAAGGGTGCGGATTCGGCCTGCGCCAACGCGGCCGATTGGAGTTGCGCTTGCTGTTTCAGCAGGAATTGCTGATGCATTTGCGCGTGAGCGCGGACGTTCGCGTAGCCTGTGGGCGACGCGATTTTCGCCGCTTGCCCCGCGTCCGAGGAGAACCAGCGCTTACACGCGTCGAGTTCGATGGCGTGATTGTCGGTGAATTCGTCGGGCATGATCGACGGTAGAAAGTTTTCCGCCGCGCCCGTGGAATCCACAGGTGCACAGGCTGAATTCTGTGCCACTGGAGCGTTCCCGCCTGCCACAGGCTGAGAGCCTGCGCCACTAACATGAATGGGCTGCTCCTGCAGGAGCTGCGCGATTTCGCGATACTGTTTGGCGCGCGACTCTTCGTCGGGAATCACCAAGTCGTCGAGGCCGATGAGCCGCTTGAGCAATCCCAGATTGGCAGGATCGCCGAGCACGGCTTGCAAACGCGGGTCCGGATTGGCCATCAACTGCATCAACACGCCGCGCTGCTCGGACCACAACGTCGGATACTGCTCTTCAGTTTCCGGATACGAAAACAAATTCCCTTTCAAGTCGGCGAGGCGAATCCATTGCGATTCGAACGCCGCGCTCGCGCCGAGCAGCGTAATCTCCACGTCGCTGGGACGATTTTGCCGGAAGCAATCCACGGCGGCGAGCATCAAGTCCGCATGAAAGAATTTCATGCGCCGCCAAACGAGGCCGATGCGGCCCATCGCCTGATCGCGGGCCATGGCGTAACCGCTCGCGGTGCTGGTGTTGGTCATCGCGCCGCCAAAAAGCGCGGGAAACGCGCCGGTGAGAAATTGCGCGACCGGGCCCATCAATTCCGCGGAGTGCTGCGCCAGATCCGGCGGAACGCGCGCCGCCGCAGGCTGAAAAAATCCCGCAGCGAGCGGCTGGCCGGCTTTTGCCTTCGCCGGATAATGCGCGCCCGGCTCGGCGGTCTGCGATTGCAGCGCGTCGAAGTCAAGCACTTCGCTGTCCGCGTAAATTGGCGGAATGCCGTATTCGTAAGTTTCGATTTGCAAATTCGAGAGCGTGTTGAAGCGCTCCTGCACGCTGATGAGCGCATCGCCGAGCGCGGGCCGGCCGCTCGAACCGTCGCCGGGCATCGCATGCATCACGCGCCAGTGGTCGTCCATGTTTTCATTGCGCGCTTCGCAGTAAACGTCTCCCGCGAAGGCGGCGTAGCAGCCGTCGGGAAAAATGGCCAGCAATTCTTCGCGCAGCGACTTGTCGTCGAGCTGATAAAACCCCCACGGACGCAGCCAGGTGCGCTGAAAAGTGATGAGGTTCGGATTGAAGTCGCCGCCAGCGGTGAGCGGGCCGCCCTGCGATTGCTCCAGGCGCGCGAGGCGCTCATATTGCGCGGATTCGCCTGCCGCGATGGGCGCGTTGATTTTGTCCGCAGCGTGTGGATACGCGGCGCGCAAACGCGCCTGATGCACTTCCATGTTCCACTGCAAAAATGGATATTCGTGAATTTCGTTGGCCCACGGCGGCGTTTTCAATTCCAGCGCGCCCACAACGGTGATCACTTCCTGTCCATTGGCCACGCGCACAGTGCGCACGCCCGCCGGCACGGTAATGACTTCTTCCGGAACATAATTCTCTTCCGTGAGCAGCGCGCCGCACATGGCGCATGGCATTTGTAGCTCACGTCCCGTTGGACGATTTGTGTCCGGCTGACGTGAGGCATTTGATTTGTCATCGGCGGTTGCATTCGTGAAAGTCCTCAGGTCAGTTGCAGCAGAAGACGCTGCAACCGGACCTGAGCTACAAGTTTCCGCCGTGCAATTCGGGCAAATCCACGCGCCCGCGATTTTTACCTGCCGCGTGTCCAGCGCCGTCTCGGGATGGAAACCAAATCGCTGCCCGTCCACCACGTAGCGCACGTACGCGCCGACTTTTCCGCCCGTCCAAAGATGAAACGCCTCTTCGACCAGCAAATTGCCGATGCGATTATTTTGCTCGATGAGCTTGGAGACTTCGCTGGCGGCCTTCGCGGAAGAAACGTCCGCCTCGCTCTCCGCGGACTGCGGAAAAAAGCGCACGCGCGGAATATCCTGGCTGAGCACGGCGATAATCGAAAGTCCAAACGCCTGATAAATGTTGGTGACGAATTCGTAGCGCGGCATGTCTTCGAGCGAGCTGTCGCCGGCGGCTTTCTGCTCGAAGGGCAAATGCCAGTTCTGGTCGCGCTCGCTCCACCACAGATATTGCATGCCGCGCCAGAATTGATGCGCTTGCTTGATGCGGCGAATTTCCGCGCGGCGCGACACGTCTGACTCGGTGGAGAGTTCGAGGATTAGCCGGCGCAACGCGTGCTGCAAACGCTCCGGCAAGTGCTCATTATTTGCGCCGAACGCGCGCGTGGCTGTGGCTGTTGCGCTCGTGGCCAATTCTGCGCTGGCGTTTCCCTGCTCTACTGGAACGGACGCGGGATTCGGCGGATTGATTTTGTCGGTGCTCTGTTTTGATTTCATGAATTTGTGGGCTCGTAAGAACAAGAAATTCGATTCCGGCGGCGGAGTTCAAAAGCGCCGGCCTAAAGGTCGCCGCTGCGATATGCGGCGGAGTCGTAGCGGCCGCCTTCAGGCGGGCGCGCATTGATTGTTGCCCAGGGGCTTACGCGCGCGGGACGACGTTGCGCGGCGCGGGAAAAGTGTCCGCGTCGGATTCGCGTTCGCGCTGCGCGGCGCGCAGATCTTCGATTTCGAGCGCCCGCCCAATTTGCTGCCACGAACGCCGCCGCAGCGCCGCGGCAGGCTGTAGCTCACGTCCCGCCGGACGATTTGTGTCCGGCTGACGTGAGGCCTTTGGTTCACCGTCGGCCGCTGCAAACTCCGAAACGGGCCCCGTGTTGCGATTCGCCGCTTCGCTCTTGCCTGCGCAGGGGCGATCCTTGGGTCGCCCGGGCGAGCCTCGCCTTGCCTTCACGACAGCTGAATGCGGCGCCACGCGCATCGGCGGAATGCCCGCCACGCCGAGAATGGAATTCACCAGCGCGCGATTTTGCGCGCGCAGCCGCTCCACTTCCTCTTCGAGCGCCCGCGTGTAGCTCCCACGCCACCAGTTCGCGCCGCGAACGCGCGAGCCGATGAGCCGCCAGACGCTTGTCATTTGCTGAAACATTTGACCCTCATAGAGCAGCCGCGACCGTCTGGCCAAGCGCTACCAGAGCCAGCGGCGGCGCGGATGCGGTTTTGCGCCCGGTCGCAGAATCACGCGCTCTTCGGTGCCGCGCAAATCGAGGTTCGCTTTTTGAATTTGAATGGCGCGAATGGTCGGATCGCTTGACGTGATGCGCTGCTGCAACTCCTGTTCGCGCGGCGGTTTTGCCGGCTGCGCCGAAGCGCGCGATTTTAATCCGTAGCGCGCCGCGTCGGGAGCGTCGTCGCCATCGCGCTTGGCAATGTCTTCGACGTTCACCGCGTCGCGCACCAGTCCCGGCAGCGTGCGAATCAGCTCAGAACACGAATCGGCGATGAGCCACTCATGCGCGTCAAGCATTTGATACATCAGCATCCATCCGCTGACGCGATCGTTGTCCGCGGGCACAGGGCGCGGCAATCCGGCGGCCTGCAAAATGTCGCCCATCTGCTCGGCAATCGAGGATTCGTCAGTGCGGCGCGCGAACGCATCCGGCGAAAGATAAATCGCGTCGATTTTCTCGGCGCTGCCGTCGCGGGCGCGCGAGCGTTCGATGATTTGCGCGGCCAAAATGCGCGGCGCGAGATGCTGCGCGATGAATTCGCGATACGTGATGGTCGTCGCGCGCGGCTCTTGTCTTTGTAGCTCACGTCCCGTCCGGCGATTTGTGCCGGACTGACGTGAGGCATTTCCTCCGTCGTCTGCTTCGGCCCGCGAATGGCCGGGGCCAAAGCCCGGCGCTGCGGAACCATCAATGGTGGGCGCGGCGGCGTCCGGTACACGCGACGCCCGCCGCGTTCCCTGGTGAAACTCGTCGGCAGAAATAGTTTGCCGCTGGAATGCGGGGGCGTCAGAGTTGCGCGACGCGCGCCCCGCCTCTTTGTAAAAGTCTTCCCGGCTGCAAGATTCGCGAAGAGCAGCGTCACCGGCAGTGGGATCCGCCAAGTTGTTCGCAGAATGGCAAGCGCCAGATTCGTGCGTCTGGGAATCCGCGAGCCGGTGACGTTGCTCCTCCGACATTTGCGCCGCAAAATTCGGCGCGGCCGTGTGCCAATAAACCGCGGCGGGATGCTCGAATCCCCAGTCCACGGAAATCCAGCGCGGCCACCATTTTTCGGCGGCAATAGCTTCGGCGCGAATCACGCTGCGCGACGGATCGAAATTCGTGAAATATTGCCCCGCGAAAACGCTCCAGTCGCCGTCGAGAAACGCGCGCCGGTAAAAATCCGGCAATTGCTGCAAACTTTTCAGGTACGAAGGATCGTTCGCGTAAATTGGATTGTCCCAGACGCGCGCGGAGATGAACGCGTAATCGTTCGCGTCGTATTCGCGCGGCTCCATTCCCGGCGCGGGCTGCTTGTCGATGAAAAGCGATTTCACCCACGCGTGCCCGATGTTTCCGGGATTCGTCGCGCCCGCCATACTCGGACGCGAGTCGCGCACCGGACAGCGATTGCGGCTGGTGAGAAATTGCCACTGGCGCAGCGTGAAATGCGTCAGCTCGTCAATGCCGATGAAAAGGAATTCGCTCGACTGATACTGGTAAATATCATTTTCGCTCTGCGAATAGCCGAAGCGCGTGGTCGAGCCGTTGTGCCAGGTGACCGTGTGCTTCGCTTCGTTGAACGAGCGATACAGCTCGCGCGGCACGTCGCGGCGAAAATAGAGCAGCAGCGAGCCTTCCAGTTCCGGAAAAGTGCGGCGCAGCAAAAGCGTGTTCGAGCCGGCGTTTTCGTTCGCCTGCAGAATCGCTTCTATCAGCAGCGCTTTGGATTTCCCCGGGCCGGCCGCTCCGCCAAAAAGCCGATACTTCGCCTTGCAGCGATGAAATTCGCGCTGCTTCGGAAACGCCTCATAGCCGAGCGCGATCTTCAGCCGCTCAAGCTCATCGGAGTTGGCGTGGTCCGCTCCGCCTGGTTCCTCCGCGTGCAGCGCAGCCTCTTGCTTTTCAAGCCAGCTCTCAAGCGCTGGAATTACGATAACCGGACAGGGCTTTTGACTCATGAGGGTCTAATGCGGTAGCACAACGGCTACTGCTCGGATGATTCGTTCGCGTTCGGGCGCGGAACGTCATGCACCAATTCAACTATGGGCGCCTGCTGCGCGGCGGCGCGCACCAGCGCGGGGTCCAGGTGGCGAACTGCTTCCTTCAAGTATTCGAGCAGCAATTTGTTGTCTGTTGATTTTGTGGATTCCGCGAGGCGATCGATTTTGTAGTTCATCAGCCAGGCGATTTTCCATTCATCCAGGCCGGCCTTGCGCATCGCCGCGCGCAAGCGTATGCGATTTCGCGACACCGGCGCTTCCTGTGGATTCGGCATTCTGAGAACGATCGCGTTACTCGCCGCGCGAGCGGGCGCATGGGCGGTTCGCTTTGCCCGCTTCCGTTTCGCTGCGCCCCGTCTTTTCGTCACGCTCGGCAACTTTCACCCGAGGATTTGCACGGTCACGCCGGAGCCGCCGGAGATGGCGCTGACTTTGGCGCGAACGAAGTTTCCGCGCACGCCGGAGACGCTGCGCGCTTCTCCGCTCGTCGCGGTGGACGTGTCAATCGTGGCGTACTGCGCGTCCACGTCGTTCATGGCGCTTTGCAGCGCGACCGAAACGCTCGTGGGCGCGGTGCCAAAAATCGTTTGCCAGCGAATGGTGCGGCCGTTCTCCGGAAAACCGGAATAGTTCGGCAGCGCGAATTGCTGGCTCGCTTCGCCGGCGGACGGCGCTTCGGAATTGAAGGCGAGCGCCACGTCGCCGGGATAAATCGAATTCGGCGGATTTTGTGCATTGTATGCAGGCAAGGAATTACCTCCTGTGAAAAACAGTGGCGAATGGTAGTGATCAACTCTTAGTGACTGGCGGCTAGTGACTCGTGAAGTGCAACATCAAATCGAACGGCGAATCCGACTCTGTAGCTCAGGTCCCGCCGCGATGGTTTTCATCGTGGCTGACCTGAGGCCTTTGAATTGCGCCAACAAAATCAAAATTCTCGCTGCCGCAGGGATACCTTCGGCACCGGTAGCGGCAAAAAAGTGGCACAGGCTTTAGCCTGTGTCGCCTTTCATCTTTTGTCAGGGCACAATTTCAAACGTGCCGTACCTATGCAGTGTCATTCCGCCTTTCGCGCTGTTTGCAGCCCGACGCTTTTGGTCGGGAAGCCGCTGAGGGGATGGCTTTAGGAGTTCTCATTGGCTCGGCTTTTGTAGCGGCCGATGTTTTCTATCGCCCCGTTCCGGCGACAAAAAAAACAGCGAAAAAAAAGAGCGCCAGCAGGACGCCGGCGCTCACAGTCAGGTTTTTGCTTGGGGCGACTCGCGTCACAAGTGACACGAATCGAGATTACAGTAAAAACTTCTACGCTCTTTCCCAAAATCTGTCAAGTACTTTTTTTTGTACGCAAAAGTCGTCCAAGGTGGAATTCGCCATTAGCCATTGAAAATGAGCAATTTGAAGGCCCTCCCCCGCCCAGCAATTTTTTTTCATGCGCCGTGGCGCTTGTCGGGGCTTGACTCAGCACCGCCGCCACGGTCACATCGCCTGAGCGCTTCATTGCGAGCCTCCGGCGTGCGTGGGTGCGGGCGGATGATTATAGGCGAACGTGACGCGGAAATGAGCGAGCGCGCCCGGCAAATTTGCGGGCAGCCCGTGAAACGGTGCAGCTTTGGCGACGGCGACCCGCGCGGCAGCTTCAATCGAAGCGTCTCCCGAAGTGCGCGCCAGCGAAACGGGACCATTCAGCGTGCCGTCGCGGCGAAGAGCGAACGCGACAGTCACTTTTCCTTTCTTCGTGCTGGAGCGCTGCGGCAGGCCGTCCAACAGAGCTTGCGCCGTCGCGCCCGCAAATGCATGGATGAAATCGATCCACGGCTGCGCGTTTTTTACTCCGGCGACTTCGATGGTTTCTTTCAGGACGACGCGAGAGCCGGAGCGCGCGCCTGGCCGCGATATGTCCGCTTCAAAAGAAATTTTGCCGTGGCGCGTGAACGTGAAATTCGGCTGACCCGCCTGCGCCGGAACATCGGACCGTTCCTGCCGCGCACGGCTGAGCGCGAATGAGCGCGCGGAAAGCACCGCCAGAATCAGCGTCACCGCCGCCGCCGTCACATCGCCCGAACGCTTCATGGCGTGACGGACGAGGCGAAGGCCACGGTTAGCGTAGTTTCGACGGGAACAAACTTTCCATTGCGGACGGTCGGCTCGAATTTCCACCTTTTCACCGCGTCCTGCGCAGCTTTCACAAGCATGGGTGGGCCAGAAATGACGCGAATCTTGGCCACCTTGCCGTCGTTTCTCACAATAGTATCGAGTACAACCGTTCCTGACACGTGCGCCGCTTTGGCCTCGGCGGGATATTTCGGCGAGACTTGGTGGATGAGCTTCCCCATCATCACATTCCCGGGAAGCTGGATCGCTCTTGTATTCTGCTCGAGCGAAAAGTCAACACTTATTGTCGTGTCGACCGAAACTGGCTTTCCATCCGTGACATACGGTTGATATCGCCACTGGCGCACCGCGTTCAGCGCCGCTTGCCTTAAGAGCGCCGGACCTGAGATGTAACTAAGGATTTGGGGCCGTCCGTCACTGGATATAGTGGCGCGGAAACGAACTGTGCCAGAGACATGAGCCACGAGTGCTATCTGCGGATACAGAGGCGGTACAACGTGAGTGAGTCTCGCCTCCATTTCGCTGCCCGGAACCACTGGAGTGGCCGAAGTCGCGCTTTGCTGCAGCGGGTCGGGTGCGGCACTCTCCCGTGACGACCGGCTTAGAGAAACATTCAAGAGGCGCGCGCCAGACGGCTCGAGCGGCGATTCCCTTCTCCGCCATTCGCTCGATTGCTTTTCCTTCGGGGGTTTTTCTTTCAGTGCTTTATTGATGGCGCTTTCGAGTTCGCCGCCGGTCATCTGCTCGTCGAAGCCCGATTGCCGGAAGCGAATCATGCCCTGCGCGTCAATCACGATGTAGGTGGGAAACGAATCCACGTCAAAAGCCTGCTGCACGGCGTTGGAAAGGTCGATGTATTCCGGCCAGTCCATGTGATGCGCGGCGATGAACGCGCGCCAGGCATTTTGATCATCATCCGAGCTCACGCCGACAATCTCGACCGGCTTGCCCGCGAATTTCTGATGCAGGCGCACCATCGTTGGAATGGATTCGCGGCACGGCGGACACCACGTGCCCCAAAAATCCAGCAGCGTCACTTTGCCCTTCAGCGCAGCGAGCGAAATTTGCGCGCCTTCGAGCGTGGTGAACGAGAAATCCGGCGCCAGCGGCTCGCGCGCATAATCCGGATTCGCCATGTACAGCGCCGCTTTTTTCGCGGTCGCCGCGTCCGGCGAAGGCGAAGCCAGATACGTTTTCAACTCCGCCGCGCCATCCGCATCTTTCTCCTGCCGCATCAGCAGAACGCCCAGATTGAAATGCGCCATGGCGTCCGACGGATCGAGCGCAATGGATTCGCGCGTCTCCGCAACCGCGTCTGCCAGCTTTTTGTCCGTGGGCTTGTTGCCAGCAAGCTCCGCGAGCAAAATCGCGCGGCACAAATGCGCTTTCGCGGCGGCGGATTTATTGTTGTCAGCGGAGGCCTCTTTGATGGCCTTTTTCGTCGCGTCCATCGCGAAGTCCACCGCTCCGACGCGCTTGTAAATCTGATATACCGCCAGCAAACAATCGGGACAATCGTGCTGCGAGATTTTATCGGCCTTGTTGTACGCGGCGACCGCGCCGGCAAAATCCTTGCGCGCGTAACACGCGTTCCCTGTGGCGATGGCGGCGTTGAGCGCGGCTTTGTCGACCGGCTTCTTGTCCTTGGCGAGGCACGCCGGCGAAAAAATAATGCTCACTGCGAGCAAAGCGGAAATTGCAACTGCGGATGCGGCTGGGATGCGCATGAGAGGCTCCTAAATTTCGTGCAAACAGAACCCAAGAGGCAACGTACAGGGCAATGTACAGAGCAATGTACTTCGCCGATATTACGCCTCGTGTGTCGTGTCCGCAAGATAGCAGCCCTCGTCATGTGTCGTGTCGTGTGTCGATAAAATGCCGGAGACCGTAGCGACACGAAGCGAATTTCCATCGATTGTTTGGGCAACCGCTTGCATCTCTCATCTTCAGGCGGCTGTGCGCGTGTGCTATCGTGAAAATGATATGCCTACGCTGAAATCCGTGATGCAACGCGTCGTCTGCCCGCGGCGGAAGCCTGCGCGGTCACGCATTTCAATTTTTGCGGCACCGTTGCTCGCACGAATTCTGCCAGCCATTGCGCTGCTGCCCACCGTGCTCTTAACTGGCGCGCTGCTCACCGGAATACTGTCGCTCGCAGCGCCGCCGGCCGGCGCTGCGTCCGCGCGCGCACGCGTCCGAAAAGCGTACGCACCCAAGCCGAAAAAAGAGCAGCCCACGGCCGCGCCGCTGTGCCAATCCAAAGACGTCACCGTCGAGCTCCCGCGCGACTTTTTGCAGCTTTCCGTGCTCAGCAACTCCTTCATCGCGCGCGACAATTCCATCAGCGTGATCACTTTTCAGAATTATTTTCCGCAGCCCATTGCGGAAATGGCCATTGTCGCCGAGTACCAGGATCAGGACGGCAAGTTGATTTTCTCCAGTGTTTTTGCGGCTTCCGCGAATTCCACTGTTACGCCGTCGTGGTTTTCCACCTATCTGCCTTCGCAGTACTACATCACTCCGTGGAGCAAGCCCGTCGCGCCGCGCGCCACATTCAGCCTGGCCTCGACCAGCGGACTGACCACCGCCGCATGTCCCGCGCAAATCAAGGCCACCGTGGTGCATATCGCATTCGCGGGAGGAAGCCAGCTAAATTATTCCACGCCGGGCTGGCAGCTTCCCATTCAGCCCGAACAGATTCCCGGCAACTTGGAATTCTATGCGCCGCCGCGCGATTTGCCGCTCGAGTTCACCGTGAAAGTGCATCAGCCCGCCCCGCTCGGCCCCATTATTCCGCCGCCCGAAGTTTCTGTGGTGGACGGAAAACCCCGCGCAATGTTTGATCGAATTCGCGACCAGATGCAGGCGTGGCGCTTCGCTTTCGCCATCAAAAACGGCGTCAGCGTGGATGGCGACGAAACGCTGCTGATTCGCGTGCACTCGCCGAAGGAAGGCGACGGCCCGAAAGTGTTTTGGCTCGCACGCGATGAAGTGCCCGCGCCCATGGGCATTGTCGATTTGATCCCGCTGAAAATCCCCGATACATGGGCGGTCTATTACGGCGGCGTCAACCTCATGACCGGCGAAACGCCTGCGCAATTGCAATAGCGGTTCCACGCAGTCTTCACGCCATAGAATTGTTGCTGAACTTACGTCGCCCTCCGTAGTTTTACAAATTCGCTTGGGCGGATGTAGAATGCGCCCTTCTTTGCGGTTTACCTCAGCGGGAGGTGGCATCTGCGATGAGACGACCTTTGGGCTCGCTTGCGGCTCTGATTCTGATGTCTTTTTTTTTTGCGGCGCCCATTTTTGCGGCGGCAAATAATGCACAGGAGGTGCGAAACGCGGTGATGGGTTTCGCAACAGACTGGAACCACCACGATATGGCCGCGTTCGGCAAGCTCTTTGCGCCGGACGCCGACTTTGTCACCGTGACAGGGTTTCGGATGAAGGGACGGCAACAGATTCAGATGGATCACGCATGGATGCACGGCGTAATTCCGCGCAATACGCCGGGGTTTCCGAAGTCCGATCCACACTACGGAATCTTCGCGCACAGCACGATGAAGTTCATTCACATTGATGTCCGCTTCTTGCGTAAGGACGTGGCCGTCGCTCATGTGAACTGGGAATTGCTCGGGGATTCCCGAACACCGAAGCGCCACGGCGTGCTCTTGTTTGTGCTCACGCGGCAGAATGGCGGATGGTTGATAGCCGTTGCCCAGAACACGGAAATCAATCGCACGGTGAAATAATTTAGCCCCGTCGCCGCAATTTCAGAGATGCGCTTCGCGCGCCGCCGCTCGTGACGCTGGCGGCGCCTCCAGACCGACGCGCTGAATCTGCTTCCACTCGTTGTCGCCGCGCAGGTATTGCCACGTCCCTTGCAAGCGCCACCACAAATACATTTGCCGGTAAGGAAATTGCTCCAGAAAGCAGAAGCAAATCAGCTTGGCCACGTCGCGCCAATCGTTGTAGCGGCGATAGGTGATTTCCTCCTGCAACACTGCGCCAACGGAAATCATCGCCGCGAAACAATATCCGTAGACCATGAATTGCACGAAAAATGTCCGGCTAAGCGCGCCCAGAAAGGCCGAGAGAACAATCGTGGCAATTCCGGCCACCTCGATCACCGGCGCGAACATTTCGAAAACCCACAGATACGGCAGCGCGAGCGCGCCCATGCGCCCATATTTTCTGCGGAAGAGCATGTCGCGATTCGTCCACAGCACGTCAATCAGCCCTTTTTGCCAGCGTGCGCGCTGTCGCGCCAGTGAACGCACCGTCGGCGGCACTTCCGTCCAGCACACCGGGTCGGGCACGAAACTGATGCGATACTTTCTGCCTTCCTCGAGCATCAAGCGGTGCAGCCGCGCCACCAGATCGAAATCTTCGCCAATCGACGCGGCGCGATAGCCGCCCGCGCGCATCACCACGTCGCGCCGGAATATGCCGAACGCGCCCGAAATAATCGTTTGCATGTTGCCGCGCGCCCAGGCTTCGCGCCCAATCAGGAAGGCGCGCAGATATTCAACCACCTGAATAATCGCCACCGGACTTTTCGGCAGGCGCACGCGGCGAATCTTCCCGCCGGAAAATTCGCTTCCGTTCAGCACTCGCACAATTCCTCCCGCAGCGATCACGCGCTTGGGGTCCTCGAGAATGTTGACCATGATGCGCAGCAGCGCGTCCGGCTCCAGCAGCGAATCCGCGTCCACCACGCAGGTGTAAGGGCTGCTCGCCACATTCAGCCCGGCGTTGACGGCATCCGCTTTTGCCCCGCAACTCTCCTTGTCCACCACGAGCAGGCGCGGTTCGTGAGGGCTGCGATAGATTCCGCGCACTCGCGCCGTCGCCAGGGCCGCGATGTAAAGCCGGCGCGCGGGTTCGAGCTGATATTCCTCCGTCAGCTTCCCGAGCGTGCCATCCGTCGAGCCGTCGTTGACCACCACCACTTCCAATTCCGGATAATCCACGCCCAGCAGCGCGCGCACTGAAGGGATGATGGACGCTTGTTCGTTGTGCGCGGGCGCAATCAGCGTGATCGGCGGCGTCAGCGGCGATAATTTCATGCGCTCCAGCCGGAGCGACGCGAGGTGGTGATGATGCGCGCGGCTGGACATCAACGCCACAATCAGCAGCGCCAGATAGATGAGATTCGACGCGAGGTAATAGAAGAAAAGCGTGTTGTTCGAAATATTCAGCGATGTGTTCAGCGAAATGTGAAGCAGTTCGCGCATCTCACGCCATTTTCGCCGTTTTTTCCGCTGCGGGAATGCGCATCAACGCGCGAAGCTCCTCCGCTCCTGCTTCCAGCGCCTCCAGCAGGCGCGCTGATTCCGCCTGCGTGGCGTGGCTTGCGCCGGATTCGAGCAGTTCTGTGAGTTTGTTGAAATTCCCAGTGCGGTCGAGCTCCGCAATCATCGCCTGCAATGCGTAGGCATCGCCTGTTTCGAGCACGTCGCGCAGCACGCTCACCGAATCTGGCACACGCGCCAGCCCCTCCGCCGCGCGCTGGCGAACATGGCGATTGCGGTCGCACACGCCATGCAGCAAAACCGGCACAGCGCGAGCCTCCGCAAAATGCCCCAGGCTGGTCACCGCGCGCAGCCGCACAAACCATTCCTCATCCGCCGCCAGCGTCGCCAGCGCCGGAAAGGCGAAGGAAAATTCCGCCTGCGCTAGGGCCCGCGCCGCGCAAGCCCGCACTTCCGGCGACGAATCCATCGCCAGCAGCAGCAAATCGTCGCCCAGCGCATCGAGGGCCGCCTTCGCCGGCACTTCCGCCATCACGCGGGCGAGCAACTCGCGTTTTTCTCCATGAGCCAGGAATAAATACGGCAGCACGATTCGCGGATTCGAGCGCGTGCAGATAATCAGCGCGTTCAGCAGTGAAGTGCCCTCCAGCTTCAGTTCGCCGGTCACAAAACGTTCGAGCATCGCTTCGGCCGCCGCCGGCAATCCCGTTCGCGCCAGCCCGCGCACCGCGGCGAGTTGCGTATTCACGTGCGCATCATTGAGCGCGGCCACCAGCACCGGCACCGCTTCCGGCGCGCGCGTCCGCCCTAATCGCACCAGCGCCGCTTCCCGCCGCCAGCCTTGAAACCGCCGCGCGTCAATCACCATGCGGCCCAGCAAGCCTGTGCGCCGCAGGAAGCTGCGCAGCTTCTGGCCTTCATCGGCGCCAGCCGCGTCCAACCGGTCAAGCGTCAGCGCAATAATCGCTTCGGCGTCCACGTGAACCGCGCGCCATTCGGCCGCCGGAATTTCGCCCGAAAGGATCTGGTTCCAGTGCTGCTGCACGTAGAATTCAGCGCTTCCCAGCCGGTCGAAATAGCGCCGTCGCACCGTGCGGCGCGCGACAATAAATGCAATCAGCGCCGCAATTCCCAGCATCGAAAAGAGGATCGCGCGCGCAACGAAAGCCGCAGCTTCCGGATTCACCGAGTGCCTCAAATGTGGAAGCGAATTCATCGCGCCTCTCTGGCCTTTGTAGGGGCCGATGTTTTTCATCGGCCCGTTCGCGCACCCTACGCTAAGCCTGCAAGCCCTTGCGGCTGCCGCCCTGCGTTCCTGTTCGCATCACTACCCATAACTCCCTTGCAACCTCGCCGCGGAGATTTTCCCTCGCGCCGGCGAATTGACGCGGCGCCCGATGAAAGCACCGCCGCATCTCGTTTGCTCGTCACTCGTCACTCGTCACTTGTCACTTGTCACAGCTTCAGAAGCGCACCCCATAGCTCACGCCGTACATGTTTTCCGTTCTTCCGCCGTTGCGAAGCTGCCGCGCCACATAGAAATTCACGAATTGCCGCGAAGTGAATCCCACGCGCGCGCCGCCGCCAAACGTGCGCGACGCGAATGCGCCCACCTGGTCCAATTCGCTGAAGTTCTCCGCGCCCACGGCGAACGTCGCGTTTAGCAGCAGACGCCTGGCGTTAACGCGCGGAAGGGGAAATTCTAAACGCGAGTAGCCCGAAGGCTTCCACGCCACCGCATCACCGTCGAATCCGCTGCGCGCGCCGTTCGCAGAAACCGTCCAGCGAAAATCCCGCGCAAAATCCGCCGCCGCTGTGCCGGTCAGCGCCAAAACGTGCGCGTTTTCGTACCATAGCCAGTGCTGGTTGTACGCGAATTCGACTCCCCGCAGCGGAGCGCTTTCCGAAATGCGGAAGCCGTGCCCATACTCGAAATAAGTTTCCGCGCGCGGAATAATTCCATCCGCGTTCCCGCCGCCTCCCGCAATGGTGAAAGAATTTGCGCGATCCAGCCGGAAAGTGGCCGCGCCGATGGCTTTTTGCGCCAGCGCGCCGAAGCGCTGGTACGAATCCGCCTCGCCTGAAAAAATCCACCGCGCCTTCGGCTTCGCAACGAATGTGACCATCTGCGCATTCGCCGCGTTTGTGTAATTAAACGTATCGGTTTCGTTGCCGAAGTCCATTTCGAAGCGCGGCAGTTCGGTTGGGACATCCAACGACCGCAGACCCGCGGCCGCTTCATCATCGGCGGGAGAAATATTCGCCGGCTCAAGCGCGCGAGCTTGCAGAAAATCGGCACGCGCTGCTTTTTTTCGTCCCATCGCCGCAAGCACGCGCCCGCGCTCGATGAGAACGTCCGCGCGCGCCGGCGGAATTTGCGCCGCCGAATCGAGCAGCGCCAGCGCATCTCCATTGCGCCCGTCCTGCGCCAGCAGTCGCGCCAAACCCAGCAAAAAATCCGCATCGCGCGGCGAAAGTTCGAGCGCCCGGCGAAATGCAGCTTCCGCCTCGGCGCGCTTGCCGCTCCACGCCAAAAGCTGCGCCCGCCAGCCAAGCGCATCAGAATCCTCCGGCGCCGCCGCGAGCCGCGCATCCACAATCTTTTCCGCGGCTTCCAAGTCGTGCGCCGCAACACGCGCGCGCACCTGCGTCATCCAGTCGACGCTAATTTTCGCGGGCGATTGCGCGCCACGATTCTCTGTGGTCGCAGCCGCCCGCGGCCGTCCAACTGTTTGCGCCGGTGAACCTGCCGCGCGTCCAACGCTCATCGCGCACGCCAGCAGCAACGCAGCCACCGCGAGAATCCCGCGTCCACGCGCACCCGCACTGAGGCACAGCTTCACGTCCCAAGGAACTGCAATCGGTGCGCCAGCGGTACTACGCGGGAAAATTTCTGTTGCGTGGAACTAACGTATCTTCAAATGCTTACATCGCAAGCGACTTACCTGCCGAGGAGCGCCCTCGCGTCCCCATTTCCTTCGCGCTTTGGCCGTTGCGTTTGCGGTTCACTGTTTCACAACAGCACGGCCTGCCCCAAAGTGGAACATGCACTGTCATGTTTTTGCAGCTTTAGATTTTGTGCATCGCGTGCAAAACGTAGCCGCCAATGCCCGAAAACCAATCCGTCCATCCATGCGCGATCATCGTGGGCGCCAGCGATTTTCGCCACGCCGCCACAATGCCAAAAACCAGCCCGAGGAGGAAAATCGCTATCATATGCGTCCATCCCTGATAGCCATGCCCCAGCCCGAAGAATATCGCCTGAATCACCACTGCCACAGCCACGCTGCCAGTCAGGCGCTTGCACTGCTCCTGCAAATATCCGCGAAAAATGAACTCCTCGCAAAAGCCCGCTGAAATCGCCAGCGCCGTCCAGACGGGAAGCTCCATCGCCGCGTGCGGAATGAGTTCCTCCACAACTTTCGTCCCAGCCGCGCCATGTGAACGTACAATTACCGAGAACACGCCTTCAATCACGATCAGCACCGCCCAGACTCCGAAAGCGATCCCGATATCGCGCCAAACATCGCCCGCGCCCGCCCAGCGCGCGTTAATGCACTGTCGGACCGTCACTCGCCTGCGCATTCCCAGATAAACATAAAGAAAAAGCACCCACTCCTGAATCAGCGTCCCGGCGTACGTGAGCATGCGCTCGCCCTCGGTTAGCCCTCCGCCATGCGCGCCCGTGAACTGCCGCGTGGTGAAATACGACAGCGCCGAAATCCCCACGATAATCAGCACGAACACAATTGTGTGCCACAGCGGAGCAATCAGTTTTTGTTTTTGGGGTGATTCCGATTCGGTTGGAAAAGTAGGTGGCGCGGCCTCGACCATTCTCTGGAACTCCGCTCCGCGCGCAAACCGCCGTCGCGCGCAGCACAAAGCCTAGCGTGCGCCCGTTCTCGCGTCAATCGATTGTCGGATGATCCGTCCCGCGCCAGCTTGACATTTCCACGTCAGCGCATTCTTGGTCCGCTCCAGAACATCGCTGGCCCGCGCAGCGAACTCGTACGCTTTTCACCGGCTTGCACCACTGGGTCGTGCGTCCATTGCGCCCACTTTGAGCCGTGCACCGTCACGTCACTCCGCGTCAAGCAACGTCACGCCGCGTCGTGACAGCCTGTCGGGGCAAAGCGTCGGGGCAGCCTGTCGCGTCATAGCGACGTCAATTCGCGTCACGTCGCGTTGTGTCGCATTTTGCCGCGCCAGTTGGTAGTGCAATTGCAGCGAAATGGCCTAGGACAATGCGCTCTTCGCCCGATCCAGAACGTCCCGCGCCTGTTCCATATAGTCGCTCGCTCTGCCTTGTGCCTCGCTGGCCACATCTTGCGCCCGCTGCACCCATTTTGAGCCTGCTCGGTCGCGCGTTCCACTCCTTTGCGCACCGCAGTAGACAGGTTTTCGCGCATGTCCTCGCCAGCCTCGGGCGCGAACAGCAGTCCCAGCGCCGCTCCTGCTATCATTCCGAAAGCAAACAGCCCTACTTTTGACTGTACCGACATCATCGTTCTCCCTTCTTCGTTTGAATTCAAATCACTTTTGCTTTTTGTCGCATCTCGACGGCCGCTGCAACCGCGAACTTAGAAAACCGCAGCGGTTCAATATGCGAACCTCGGCGCTACGGGTGCCACGACCCAACTATCCTCGTCCGCCAGCCTTTGCTCCACGCGTGCGCCGCGCGCCCCTTCGTGTGTCGCCAGCCTCGCTGCGCGTTTCTGCGCTCGACGCTTCGTTGCTGGTCGAAATATCCTCCGCGTGCGAATCCTCCATAATTTCTTGCGCCCGCTTGATCTCGCCGGACGTATCGCAGTGCACCGCCAGCAAAATTCCGCCCTTCATCACGCGCCCTTCGTATTTTTTCGCTTCGAACTCCGGAATGCCCATGCCAATCAGCGCGCCCGTGAAGCCGCCAACCACTCCTCCGGCGCCAATTCCGGCCAGCGCGGACACCAGCGGTCCCGCCGCGAGCAACGGGCCAATCCCAGGAATCGCCAGCGCGCCAATTCCGGCCAGCGCGCCCAACGCTCCGCCGATCACTGCTCCGGTGCTTGCTCCCGCGGTCGCGCCTTCGGGAGCCTTGGTATTCTTCACCGTGCCCATCTCCGTGACGCGCGTCTCGTGATGCGCCGCCGGCGTTTCATACGCGTCCGTGTCGCTCTCGTCATAAATGCCCGCGACTGTGCTGGTCTCCACCAGCGTGGGTCTCCCCAAACTTTCCGGAAGCAGCACGGAAATATCTCCGGCCGTGAACCCCGACTGCAGGAACGTATCCATCGCGTGCTCGACGCCTTCCCGCGTCGAATAAATCCCGAATACAGCGGTTCTCTTGTTTCGCTCCGCCATATAGCCTCCTTTTTGCCTGCACTTATTTTTTATTGCACTTGTTTAGTGCATCTGTTTAGTGAGGGATTCTACCGGCTCGATGCGATTCCCGTTGGCCCGCTCATCTCTGCGCTAAACTAAGCTGAATCTCCACCGAAAAAGCTGCCTTCAACGTAAGCCCACGGGGATTTCAAGTCTATCAGCCAAAGCCTCTACGATTTGCAGTCTACATCCCCTACCCGTTTAGTCTTATTCGAGGCTTGCTCAGGAAGGAAAAACGCGGCGCGCTGGCGCATTCGCGTCAGTAACGGGCGAGTCGAAACCATCTTCGACCTGCCAAACGTTCGATATCCGCTCGCCGGCGTCTTGCGCCTCTTGCCTTCGCAGGAGCGGGAGCTTGTTTACCGCAGGGAGCGATCCGCGCGGGCGAATCGTCGCGTCGCCGCTACAACGCTCTCACTTTTTTGCGCTCGCCGCTTCCGCCAGCGTCTTCTTGTAGTCGGCGGCGAATTTCTCCATGCCCTTGGTGGTCAGCTCATGCTGCAAATTGAATTCCTCCCACGGCTGCGCCAAATCCAGCTCCTCATACGGAATGGGCGTGCCTTTCGATTCGTAATGAAAGTTCGCGTCCGGCAGCGGCGCGCCGCGCTCCGCCCATTGCGTCAGAACTTTCGCCGGCACGGTCGCCAAATCAGTGTCAAGCTGCAGCGCATACAACAAATGCTCCACGCTGCGAATGCTCGCCGCCAGAATCAGCAAATGCCCGTCGCCTTTTTCCAGCATGCGCTTGGCATTCCTGATCAAATCCATACCGTTCTGCCCGATGTCGTCCAGTCGCCCCACGAATGGTGACACGTACGCAGGTTCGCGCGTCCCTTTCGTCGCGCCATACACCGCGGCCACCTGCTGCTGCGAAAAACAGAGCGTCAGATTCACGCGCATTCCCTGCGCCACGGACATTTTCGCCGCGCGCAAACCCTCCGTCGTGCACGGATACTTGATGTACGCATTTGGTATCCACGAAAACATTTCCTTGCCCTGCGCGAACATTTCCTCCGCCTTTGTCGTGCGTTCCGCAAACACTTCAATCGAAACGCCCGCGCTGCCCACGAGCGGAGAAATTTCCCGCACGATTTTCCGGTACTCCTCCAGCTCTTCTTTTTTCGACAGCTTGTGCCCGCTCGCCAGCAGTTGCTTGATCTCCGGATTATTCGCAACCAGCGTAGGATTGGTCGTCTGCCCGTCCACAAATCCCAGCAGCTCTTTGATTTTTCGCGTCTCCTGCGGATCTCCGCCATCCACCAAAAGTCGTGCTCTCGGCCGATTCACCATGTTGTTTCCTCCAAAACGCGCCCGCACGCAGGGCGCAAGCCATTCTCCTAATTAGCTTACGCCCGCGCGCGCCTTTCGCCAGCCCTGCGAGGCCGCCGCTCCTGTAGCTCACGTCCCGTTGCGATGATTTTCCGCAACTGACGTGAGACTCTTCACGTCCTTGCGGCGCCCGATGCCGGTTGGACGTTAGCCTTTTCCGCGCGACACATCGAAAACCAAGAAAGAGCGCAGAAACGTCATGTCAGTCCCGATAAAAACCGCCGGGACGGGACATGAGCTACAAATCATTCGTAGCGCAGGGCGACCATGGGATCCACGCGCGTCGCGCGCCGCGCCGGAATGTAGCACGCGGCGAAGGCCACAATTCCCAGCAGCGCGGCCACCGCAATGATCGTCAGCGGATCGTCCGCGTGCACATCGTACAAAAACGAAGTCAGATACCGCGTCACGCCTATCGACACGCCAATGCCCACCACAGCGCCGACCGCGGCCAGCATGATTCCCTGCTTCACGATCAGCCGCAGCACATCGCGGGCCTGCGCGCCCAGCGCCATGCGAATGCCAATTTCCCGCGTACGCCGCGACACTTCGTAGGACAGCAGCCCGTACAATCCAATGCACGCGAGCGCCAGCGCCAGCAAGCCAAAAAATCCGGAGAGTCGCGCGATCAGCCGCTCCTCGAAAAGCAGCCGGTCGATTTGCTGCGATTCTGTGGTGACGTCATACAGCGGCAGATTCGCGTTCACCTGCGCAACCACTTTGCGAATCGTCGGCAGCAACGCCTGCGGATTGGCCGCTGTGCGTACTTCGAACGAAGCGCGCATGCCGCGCTCCGGCGTGTACATCGTCGGCTTGCTTTCGCCGCGCAGGCTCTCGTATTTCGCGTCGCGCACCACGCCGATGATTTCCCATCCTGCATGGCCCGGGCCCATATTGCTCGCCGGCGCCTGTCCAAACTGCTTGCCCAGCGGATTTTCTTTCCCCAGGAATTTCTCCACAAACGCCTGATTCACAATCACCGGAGTAGGCACCGCAGCGGGAGGCGCATTCTCTCCCATAGGAAGCGGCGTGGCCTGAAAATCGGTGCTCGTGAAACTACGTCCCAGCACAAACGGAATCTGCATCGTCGAAAAGAAATTCGGCCCCACTTGCAGCACGTCCGACGTGGACACCTCGTCCTGCGGCGTCCCCGGCCAGTGAAAGCCCGTCATCATCAAGCTGCCGCTCAGCAGCGGCATCATCGAATAGCTCACCGACGTGACTCCCGGCGTCGCCGCGAGCCGTTGCTGCAAATCGCGATAAAAACTGTCAATCTCCGCGGTTTTGTATCCAGCATCGGCGGGATCGATCCCGAAAATCACCAGATTGTGCGGGTCGAATCCCACGTCCACGCTGCGCAAATTCACCAGCGTGCGCACCAGCAGTCCAGCGCCCACCAGCACCACAATCGCCAGCGCCACTTGCGTCACCACCAGCGCATTTCCAGCGCTCAACCATTTTCCGAATGCGCCTCCGCCGAACCGCGACAGGCCCGCCGAGCCTGCTTCGCCCTCTTTCAACGCGGGAGTCAAATCCACGCGCACGCCGCGAAACGCCGGCGCCATGCCAAACAAAATTCCCGTCAGCACGGAAATTCCCACGGTGAAGAGCAGCACGCGCGTGTCAATGCCCATGGCGAACGCCACCGGCCGCGCCTGATTATTCGACACGAATGACAGAATTGCGTGCGCGCCCCAGTACGCGAAAATAATTCCCAGCGCGCCGCCCAGCACCGAAAGCATCACGCTCTCCGTCAGCAATTGGCGCACGATTCTCGCGCGGCCCGCGCCGAGCGCTAATCGCACCGCGATTTCTTTTTGACGCCGTGCCGCGCGCGCCAGCATCAGCCCCGCCACGTTTGCGCACGCAATCAGCAAAATAATGCCCACCGCGAGCATCAGCACGTATAGCGGATTCGAATACCGCGTGCGCGCTCCGGTCAGGGCGCTCTGCGCCGGCAAAAGCCGTATCGCCGGATTATCCGAAGGCACCGCGAGCGTCGTCTGCTCGTTCGGATTTGGCATTTCCATGGGCGCTGGGCCGGTGAAGCCCATCTTTCCACCGAGCGCTCTCCCCTTTTGCGGTGAGTTGCCCTTCACCCGCGCGTTTCCGTGCTGCGCCAAACCCAACGGCCCATTTCCGCCGACGCGACGCTGCATTACTGGCCCCGCTCCCGGCCCGCCACTCCGAGGAGCGCCGCCTGGACCTCCCGGCCCTGGTCCGCCTCCCATCACCACCATTTGCCGCGCGCCGCCTCCGCCTCCCGGGCCGCCCGGCCCGCGCCCGCCTCCGCCATTAAATATCGGCACTTGCCCGTGCAGCATTTCGTTGCGGAAAAGTCCGCTGACTTCTGTTTGTGCGTGCTCGACAGACGTTCCATTTTTCAGCCGCGCAATAATCGTGAGCCACCAATAGGCCACATCTTTTTGCCGCCCACTCCAGAACTGCGAATTGGTGACGCGCTCCGCCGACGAAAGGGGCAGCCACACTTGGTACTCACTCCCCGGCGCAAGGCCGGTGAAACGCTGCTCCGCTACGCCGATAATCGTGAACGCGATGTTGTTCAGCTCGATGGTGCGCCCAATCGCCGCCTGCGAGCCGCCGAAGGCGCTTTGCCAGTAACCGTAATTCAGCACCGCGACGGGCGCTGCACCGGCAGTATCGTCACTCGGCTGAAACAATCGCCCAGCAGCAGCCTTCAGTCCCATGGTGCGGAAAAAATCGCCCGAGACGAACTGGCCATTCACGGTGGTCGCCGCGCCATTGCCCGTCAAATTGAGCGAACCGGCATTGGCCATCGCCGCCACGCCCGCGAACGTGTTCGTCTGCGCGATTTCGCGGAACATTGGCTCAGAAAACGAGCAGCCCGAGGGATTTGCCGCGTTACGCGCGAACATTCCATTTTCCGCGCAATCGCCCGCGGACATGTAGCCGTGAATCTCCGGCTGTTTGTGCGCCGTCCACTTCAACAGCACAAGTTGCGAAGGATTTTCCACCGGCAGCGAGCGCAGCAGCACCGCGTCAATCAGGCTGAAAATCGCCGTGTTCGCGCCAATGCCCAGCGCCAGCGTCAAAATGGCCACCGCCGCGAATCCCGGCGATTGCGCGAGCAAACGAATTCCGTAGCGCAAATCCTGCAGCAATGTGTTCATGGCTCAACTCCCGGGAGCTTGGTAGCGCAGACCTTTGCTCTTTGAAGGTCTGCGGCTTTTCGTTTCACCCTGAGCGCAGCGAAGCTGCCTGCGCAGGCAGCGTCGCCCACGACCGCTCAGGCCGCGCACAGCATACCGCGAAAAACGCATTTCTGTCCCGATTAGAAATAACGCGGCCCTTTATTTTCTGTAACTTGCGCCCGTTTCTAATAATTTTCTGTACCGATTAGAGTTCACTGTGGCCGCGCACTTTGGCTTCACAGTGCTTTTGACGGTGGGATTCGCAATTGGTGAGTGGACTGGCAAAGTTCGCAAACGAGCAGTTCCAGAGTTGGTAGTTGAAAGTTGACAGTGAAGGATGGAAGCTGCGCGGCGCGCCTCGAACCCTGCCGCACCGGTGTGCGTGGCCTACTGGTCGAACTCTTCAAACGCCGAACCATAGAAAACCCGCGTCATGTCGTTGCCATCGAGACCGTATCTTTCGTCATACGGCCCGTTGAAAGTGTCTCTCGGCAGTGGCACCCGTGCGTAGACGTTCTCCCAAACGATAACGCCTTGTTGTAGCTCTTCAAAGTAATCCGCACCAAAACGCTCACCGGCTAGATTGTGAGCATCATCAAAAGCCATGCCCGGATTGTCTTGCCGAATTCTGCGCAGCCTTCGCTTGCCGACTTCGATTCTTCGCAGGGTGACGAGCGCACTAATTCTCGTGTTGCGGTTCGGCTGGAACCATGCACCCTGCGTGAACGCCCACGTAGCCGGTGGTTGCCGGTTTTGTAGGGGGACCGTCACCCACATACAAGGGAACGCATAAAGCGATTCTGCCGTACATGGTACCCAGCACCACTGATGGTTCCTCGAACATGGCCGAGATGCTGCCGTTGTTTTGCAACACGATGCAGCAAGGAAACTCCCTGAACTCTTTGAATTTCTTCTGCCCGGCCTTTATCCGCTCGATGATTTCAGGATGCGGGTTCAACTGAAAGAAACCCGGTCGCATCATGTCAGCGTCTGCATCCTTCACGTCGAACAAATATGTGGCGCTGCCCAGTGTGACACTGTAATCCGGCTTTTTGCTCTTGCCCGGATACGGTTTCTCAAATTCAAACGGATAGCCCATGGCTTTCACATAGGCTTCAAATCGTCGTTCGCCTTCGGTTCGGTTGCCTTGGGGCATGACGCGATTCTACACTAGTGGCGCGTACTTCATTTCTAGGAGCGGGGCTCCTCAGGCGTTTGATCGCGAGAGTATCGGGAACGCACGGAGGGTACGGTCTACCACATTTTCTTTCTTGGTTCGAGGAGGCAGATGCCGATGTGGCAGGCTTCCGGCGTGCCGATCTGGCCCATCCAGACGACGCGGAACTTGGCCTTTTTCCAGTGGCGCTTGACTACGACCACTTCGCCGGGTCCCCGCAAGCAGCAAGGGCCGTCCACGCGCGCGCCGGTGCGGCTGATGTTGATGGTCTGCACGCGCTGCTTGAACGGGTTGCCGTTCGTGTCCACACCTTCGACTACCACGCGAATCTGCTTTGGAACGCGAGGCTCTTTGGCCTTCTTCGCGTAAGATTTGCCGGCGGATGCGCCGCTCACCGCTGTGTGGCCCATGGCTCACCTCTGAGGGGTAAAAATTATAAGCTCGAGATGAAATTATGATGGAACGCGCGCGCGGCAGGGTCAACAGTACCAACGATTTCGCGTGGCGCAAGGGTTAAGGCTTCTTCTCGCCCTTCAAGATCCGCACACGGCTAGGATTGGTCCCAGTTGCGCGCTAGAATCCTCGCCATATCGATCTCGACGAACTCAATGATTGGATGGCTCGACCGGCACGAAACTGCCAGCTTGGTTTGGGTCGCCTTTCCCAGAGTAATGAGCCTGAATGGGGTATGGAAAGACCGGTCGGCAGCGTTCAACGCCGTTGGTCGAACGGCATGCGATCAGCTTTTCTGGAGCCTCTCCTTTCTCCACCCAGTTTTCCAGCGCGGTCAGAGCGTCGAAGTCCGTGAGCCCAGGACCTCCGCCTCCGTGATGCACGCCGGGGATGAGAAACAGCCGGAAGAAATCTTCGGTTTGCCTGCGACCGCCCATGAACTTCACCACACCTTCGTAGTAGGCAATTGAAGAAGTCGGCGACATTGCGCCATCCGCCCAGCCGTGCCACATCAACATCTTGCCGCCTCGCGCTTTGAAAGCGCGCAAGTCGAAGGAGGTGGCGTCATAAATTCGTCGCGACCTGTCAAGCGTTGCAGGATCGCGGTCAAAATCGAAGCTGAGAGCGTCGCCCTTCTGCCTTTTCTTTGCGTCCACAAAGTACCTGAGCCACACGCGCGCCAGGTCCATGTTGGCGAAGCGCGGCGGATAACCGGGGATGGCGACGCCGGGGTAGTTAAAACCTGCCCACTGCGTCTCGCTGCCCGGGAGGTATGGGAACGCGTAAAGGACCTGCCCTTTCGAATTGATTGCCGGGCTCATGAGCCGCTTGACCGCGGTCACCTGTCTTGGATTCAAACAATCAGGACCACTGCCGCCCGAGGGACAAGCGATCATCTTTGGCTGCCACTTGCAGGAGAGCGGGTCAGCAACGAACCCTTCTTCGACGCCGTCCTGAGCGCCGCAATGCTGCAGCACGGATTTGTGGATCGCACGAGCCGCCGCAGCGTTGAGTACCGAACCACCGTGACCGTCGCTGACAGCTTGCGCGAACCAGGCCGCGGCGATGCTGTTCCGTGCGGTGTATTCGTACACCGGCGCGCTGGGCAATAGCCCATCGTAGTCCGCGGGAAACCTCTGAGCCTCCATGAGAACGGCCTGGCCGCCTTTCGAGTTGCCGGCCATGAAGGAGTGCTTGATCGGCTCGCCGTAGTAATAGGTTGTGATGAACTTTGTGACCAGGGTTACGACATGATTGCTCCGCCAGCCGAAGTCCTTCTGCAACTCTGGCGCACCTGCGGCCCAGATACCGTCGAATCCCAAAGCACTCTCGTGTCCGCCGTCTCCCGTGGCGGAGGCGTAGCCACGGGCAAGGCCCGGATTACACATCCTGCTTTTGAGGTAGCCGCAGAAGCCGCCGCAGGCTCTAAAGAAGAAATTGTGATTCCAATCGCGCGGCGG